>Ga0316193_10003481_pt1 | contig 11383 bp, 10 predicted proteins | sample MerIslsedime2_MG_FD_207735 | JGI IMG/M metagenome (GOLD analysis project Ga0316193, IMG submission 207735) | Coastal sediment microbial communities from Maine, United States - Merrow Island sediment 2 | ecosystem: Environmental > Aquatic > Marine > Coastal > Sediment | place: USA: Maine... | reverse complement strand
CTAGCGTTTGGTTACAGCGTGAATGACGCGGTCAAATTCGAAAAATACTACAAATTCCGCGTATTCCCAGCGCGCGATCGGCGGCTCGCCGACAGCGGCTGTTCGTGAGGCCGGTTGGCCGTATTCGGCTTCTACCCGTTCCTGGGTCATGCCGCGGGATGGCTTGCCGGCATGTTCAAATCTGGAGGCGTTTTCAGTGCCGCCCATTTGCAGTGTCTCGGCGCTGGCGAAACCGGCCAGGCTACAGGCAATGACAGCGAGAGAAATTGTGCGAAATCTAGACATGAGGGGCTCTCCAAATTGTTACTTTTGGCACTATAGCACTGGCTGCGGGGCCAAAAAACAGTTGATTCGACAACTGTGATACCGATCACATTCCCCCGGGAAAACGCGGCAGTCAGGCCGTGCTGTAGTGAATGTGGTTTAATGCGCCGGATGCTGAACCCAGTTGAATTTTTCGTCGGCCTTCGATACCTGCGCGCCAAGCGGCGCACGAAATTCGTGTCCTTTATCACCTTCATTTCTATGGCCGGAATTGCCCTAGGCGTAGCGGCACTGATAGTGATCCTGTCAGTGATGAACGGATTCGAAGGCGAATTGCGTGACCGCTTGCTTAGCATGACCGCGCATGGCTTCGTTACGGGAGAGGACAGGCGCCTCGAGAACTGGCAGAGCATTCAACAGAAAATGGCAGAACGTGACGACATTGTCGCGTCTGCTCCGTTTATCGAAATGGAAGGCATGATTCGAACCGGTCGCTCGTTGAAGGGTGTCATCGTCAATGGCGTACTCCCGGAATACGAGCAGGACGTTTCCGGAAGGACCATTAATTTCCTCGACGGTAGCCTGGACGTTCTTGCGCCGGGTATGAAGAGCATAGTGCTAGGGCGACTCCTTGCGTTGGATCTGGCGGTGCGAATAGGTGACGGAGTAGTGCTATTGATTCCGCGGCCCGCCGGCGACGGCACGCTGGAACCCGTTCTTGAGCGCTTCATACTGCGCGGTGTATTTGAGGCCGGCGTTCAGGATCACGACGGAACACTGGCGTTGATACACCTCGATGATGCCGCGCACCTTATGGCAACAGGTGACAGTGTCACGTCGGTTCGATTCCTGGCCAACGATGTCATGGCCGCCCCTGCTGTAGCCGCGTCTGTCCGTGCCGAACTCGGTGATGGATATCGAAGCAGCGACTGGACGATTGAGAACGGCAGTTACTTCCGAGCTATTCGTATCGAAAAAATGATGATGTCGTTGATCCTGTCGCTGATCATTGGTGTTGCAGCATTCAATATCGTCGCGAGCCTGGTTATGGTCGTTACTGACAAAACTACGGACATTGCGATATTGCGAACGCTGGGCATGGGACCTAACGATGTCGTTCGCGTATTCTTTATTCAGGGCGCAATGATTGGATGGATGGGCGTGTTCGTCGGCATCGTGTCTGGCGTTTTACTCGCGATCAATGTGCCAACAGTGGCGCCCGCTTTGGAACGACTGTTCGGATTTCAGATCATGCCGGGCGACGTTTATTACGTCACTGCAATACCATCCGTAGTCGAATTGTCGGATGTCACAACAATCGCGATTGCCGCGTTCGTGCTGACATCGCTGGCGACACTGTATCCGGCGAGACGGGCCGCGAAAGTTAACCCGGCGCTGGCACTGAGGTACGAATAAGAGCATGTCGCGATCATTCGAAAGCTGGATCGGCGTTCGCTACGTACGTTCACGAAGCAACAATCAATTTGTGTCGATGATTTCCGCGATATCGATTGCCGGTATTGCAATTGCGGTAGCCGTGTTGATCGTTGTGCTTTCGGTTGTTAACGGATTCGAAAGAGAACTGAAAGATCGGCTGCTGGCGATGTCCGCGCATGCCGACATCATCGACTCTCGCCACAATTACAGCGACTGGCCATCCATCGTCGACCAGGCTGTCGCCAATCCACGCGTGGTCGCCGCCGCACCTTACGTTGATGGCCAGGGGCTTTTGGTCGCTGGCGAGCGATTGAGCGGTGCCGGTCTTCGAGGCATCGATCCCTTGCTTGAGCAAGCGGTATCGGGTGTAGCGGACGTTATTGTAGAAGGTTCGATGGGAAGCTTGCAAAGTGGCAAGTTCAATATTGTACTGGGCAAGGAACTCGCCGATGAATTGCAGGTCGGCGTGGGAGATAAGGTCGTCGCAACGTTGGCGGAAGGAATCGTTACACCTGCCGGAGTTGTGCCAAGAACCAAGCGGTTTACTGTTAGTGGCATATACCGTGTCGGTATGTACGAATTCGATCGCCGACTGGCTTTCATCAACATCGAAGACTCGCAACGGTTGTTTCGAATGCGCGGACAGGTCAGCGGCATCCGGTTGTCAGTCACCGATATTTACAGCGCCTCCGAAATTGTTCGGGAAGTTGCAGTGGATCTCGGGCACGCGGTTGCTGTCAGCGACTGGACGCGTCGCCATGTGAACTTTTTTCGATCAATACAAATTACAAAATCAATTTTGTTCGTCATATTGATGATGGTCGTCGCAGTTGCCGCGTTCAATATCGTCTCGACCCTGGTCATGGTGGTTAAAGACAAACAGACAGATATTGCGATTCTGCGTACGGCTGGCGCCAGTCCACGCAGCATTTTGAAGATCTTTATTACCCAGGGAAGCATTATCGGCGTGCTGGGCACGGTGATTGGTGTTGCCGGCGGAGTCTTGTTGTCGCTAAACCTGGAAATTATTGTCGCTTTCCTGGAGGCGGTCTTCGATATAAAATTTCTCGCAGCAGATGTCTATTTCATCAGTGATCTGCCGTCCGAGTTGAAGCTATCCGATGTTGTCAAGATAAGTTCTATCGCATTGCTACTTGCGCTGGCATCGACTTTTTACCCTGCGTGGCGCGCCGCGCGAACAATGCCGGCAGAGGCGCTGAGATATGAGTAAGGATAACGGGGGAACCGGTCAGGACGTGCTGGTGTGCCGCAACGTTGTACGCCGGTTTCTGGAAGGCGAGTCAATGCTGGAGGTGTTGAGTGGCGTCGACTTGAATGTCGCGCCCGCCGAACGACTGGCGATTATCGGCTCGTCGGGTTCAGGCAAGACCACTCTGTTGCAGATCATGGGCGGTCTGGATGAGCCTACGTCCGGCGAAGTCATTGTTGGCGGGCATTCAATTGCGCATACGTCCGAAGCGGAGAAAGGCACGCTAAGAAACCGCTTTATTGGATTCGTCTATCAGTTTCACCATCTGCTGCCGGAATTTACAGCGCAGGAAAACGTGGCCATGCCGCTGATGATTCGAAGGTTGGCGAAAGAGGAAGCGATGGCCGCGTCGGCGGAGCTTCTGGGTCGTGTTGGCTTAGGTGAGCGGCTGAATCACAAGCCCGGTGAACTGTCCGGTGGTGAGCGCCAGAGGGCTGCTGTTGCGAGAGCGCTTATTACGCGCCCGTCGTTGGTGCTTGCGGATGAACCGACCGGCAACCTTGATGCAGGCAACGGTGCGCATGTGCTGAGCTTGATGCTTGAGTTGAACAGGGAATTAAAGACGAGCCTGGTCATTGTTACGCATGATCATTCGATTGCCGGCCAGATGGATCGGGTCCTGGTGTTGGAAGACGGGAAGTTGCGCGCTTCGTGAAATTCGACTGATAAAGTGGGGTCAGACTTTAGTTTTTTCATGGCAGGTCAAGTCGCCGGGCATTATGGCTGGAAAAACTAAAGTCTGACCCCACTTTATCTTATGGCTGGAAAAACTAAAGTCTGACCCCACTTTATCCACAGGTTTCTGCAAGGATTGTAGCTACCTGTGGGAGCTCATCTCATGAGCGAATGAACCGGATTACTTGTCTTCCCGCTTGGCTCGTCGTTTCGCCAGGTAGTCAGCAATCGACGCCCGCCACAACATATCCAGCACGACATAACCAATCAGCGAAACAACTGAACCCACCAGTAAACTTCCCAATAGCAAGGGCTCCCATATATCGACAACTTGCTCGCGAAACCAGCCAAGAGACAATTCAAAGTCGAATGGCTGTGGGTCGAAACCCAGTATCGCGGCGCCGACTGTGTAACAAAGATAAAAAATCGGCCCCATGGTTAACGGATTAGTCACCAGACTGGCAAAGACCGTAACCGGTATGTTGATCCTGAATGCCAGCGCCAGCAACACGGCAGCCAGCAAATGCCCCGGAAAAGGCATAAACGCAATAAACAACCCAAGCGCGAACGCGGGCAGCACGTTTCTGCGCCGTATCGTCCAGAGCCGGTGATCGTGCAGCAGGTGACGGAACGGCGCCATGAACCACTGGCCGTGGATACGATCGCGTTTAAACGCAAATTTCCTAAAAAACCGCCTAGGCATGTTGTACTGAATCCGCTTCAATGAACTACAGGTTGAGCGGCATCATATCGGGAAACCGCAGGGAAGCGGAACATGCTTCGATATTCTTTGTGCGCGCTCGCGGGCGCGTACGCATTGCAGGTATTCAGGGTGTTGCCGTCACCGAGCGTGGCCGTCGTCCTGGCCGGGCTGGGGGTTACGAGCCTTTGTTTGCGACATTGCAGGCCGATCGCCGCGTTCATCATTGGCGGTGTGGTCATGTGGGCGGCGGCGAGTGATCACCTGTCCGATCGCCTTGATCCGGCCATGCAGGGCGAGACGATAACAATTACGGCACAGGTGCTCGATTTCCCTTCAACGAAAAACGGCACCTTGCGTTTCCTGGCCAGGCCGCTGGAACCTGCTTCGTTACCGGCCCGTGTGCGGCTGAGCTGGTTTTTCCCCGCGACGGCTGAAGTCGATGACCCGACAAAGCCACGGCCGTTAGTCGGGCAGGTTTGGGAACTGCAGGTCCGCCTCAAACGCCCGCGAGGCTTTTCCAATCCGGGCGGGTTCGATTACGAGGGCTGGTTGCATCGCCAGCGTATCGGCGCAACCGGCTACGTCAAGCAGGGCGAAGACGTCTCCGAAAAATTTCCATCGCCTGATTTGCAGACGGTACTGCGTCGTCGTTTTGCCGATCGACTCGACTCGCTCTTTCCTGCGGGTGAAGCACGGGCCGTACTCAAGGCGATCACCGTCGGCGCACGTAATGAAATTTCAGATACGCAGTGGCAGCTCTATGCCAGGACAGGCACCTCGCACCTGATGGCAATCTCCGGACTGCATATCGGACTGGCTGCTGGCGGGTCTTTTGTACTTGCCTGGGGTTTGCTGGCTCTCGTCGTCGCGCGGCATAACGTGCGCGACATTGCATTAATGATCGCGATCGTCGTTGCCTTTTGCTATGCCGAACTCTCGGGATTTGCAGTGCCCGCGAAACGTGCATTCCTGATGGCCTTGCTGGTTGCGACCGCGGTTATATTGCGCAGGCAGGTAATGCCGCCCCACATACTGGGCCTGGTTAGCCTGCTTGTTTTGCTGAGCGACCCCCTGACGATATACGCACCGGGCTTTGTGCTGTCGTTTCTCGCAGTCGCATTGCTGCTGTGGTCGTCATTGTCCTTTGATCGGGTTGACGAATCGATGGGCCGTTGGCACCCAACCCGCGTGATCGCGAGCGTTCGGATGTTAAGTCGTTTACAGGCCGTGCTGCTTTTTGGGCTCATGCCATTAACGATTGCGCTCTTCGGACGAGTATCGCTACTGGCGCCCCTGACCAATATGCTCGTTGTACCGGTATTCAATCTCTTGACGGTCCCGGCTTGTTTACTGGGCCTTGTCTTTGAGGGTCCTTTTGCGCCAGCCGGCGATTTGTTGCTTGAATTCTCGTTCCTTAGCGTTGAGTTTGTGCTTTCAGTCATTTCCGTAGTTGGGCAATGGAAGGTGGCCGCATTCGAGCCGACGATCAGCGGCATTCAGGTTCTGCTGATTTCGGGTGGGGCCGTAATCTGGGCAGTATTGCCCGCAGGCTGGCCAGGCCGACCTTTGGCGTTCGTCGCAGTGGCCGCAACGGCACTCTATAAACCGTCGGTTCCTCCGGCAAACTGTGTGGATTTTCACGCGCTTGACGTCGGGCAGGGATTGTCGGTCGTGTTGCGCACCCGTAACCATGTTCTCGTCTACGACACCGGTCCTGCATTCCGCGGTGGTAGTACCACAGCCAGCCTCGTCATCGAACCATTCCTTAAATCCCTGGGACTGACCAGCATCGATATGCTGGTAATCAGCCATTCCGATCTCGATCATTCAGGCGGTGTCGAATGGCTCGTCAATAGCCTGGTCATCGGGGCCCTGAGGCTGGGAGAGCCACTTGGGGCAGACCGGCCGGCCAGCACGCCGTGCCTGGCCGGTGATGCGTGGGAATGGGATGGCGTGCGCTTCTCATTCCTGCATCCGGAACAGCCTGGGCAATGGCAGGGCAATGACACGTCTTGTGTAATGCTGGTGGAGACGGGAGAGTATAAGTTATTGATTCCGGGGGATATTGAGTCACGAGCAGAGCGTACGCTGGCCGCTCGCCAGGTCCTGCCCAGGGTTGATCTTGTTGTGGTGCCACATCATGGCAGCCGCACGTCATCCAGCACCCGATTCACCGCGCGACTCAGCCCGGCTATAGCGGTAGTGTCTGCCGGTTACGGCAATCGATGGGGCTTCCCTAAGCCGGATGTAGTGGCCCGCTGGGAGGGTGCCGGGGCACGCGTTATAACTACTGCAGAGTCGGGTGCGATCAGCCGTCGGTACTGCGCCGGAGAGACAATTCGGCCCGTTCGCCTCAATCGAATTGATTCGAGCCGGTACTGGCATGAGCGGGACCTGCCGGAACTGCCGCCGGATTGACGCTAGGGCAAGAATTTTTGGTCCCGTCACTGTATATTTCGATTTTCCTCTGGGTCTTTGAATTCATGGTCGAAATTGTAAAAGCTGGCGGCCTGTTAATGGCGCCGATCATTCTTTGCGCGATTATCGCGATGGGCATTATTCTGGAGCGTTACTGGACGCTACAACCCAGGAAAATAATCCCCGAAGACCTCACCAGTAAGGTCTGGGGCTGGGTTGAGAAAGACGCCCTTGATCAGCAGCAAATTCAGACGCTGCACCAGGGATCGCCACTCGGCCAGATCCTCGCGGCAGGCCTGATCAATCGTGATCGCGAGCGCATCGTGATGAAAGACAGCATCCAGGATACCGGCCGGCACGTTGTGCACGAGATGGAGCGCTATCTTGACACGCTTGGCACTATCGCCGCGGTCTCACCATTGCTCGGCCTGCTGGGCACGGTTATCGGTATGGTCAAAGTCTTTACGGCAATTACTACACATGGTGTCGGCAACCCGACCGTGCTTGCCGGTGGTATCGCAGAGGCACTCATCACAACGGCGGCGGGCCTGACAGTTGCGATTCCGGCTTTGATCGGTTTTCGCTATTTTCGAAACCGCATCGACACCCTGGTTGTCGATATGGAAAAGGAAGCAATCAAGCTCGTGGAAGCATTGCATCGACGACAGGACAAGTCGGACGGTGACGAATGAACCTAAATGTCCGTGAAAAGGACGAGCCCGAAGTCAATCTGACCTCAATGATTGACGTCGTTTTCCTGTTATTGATTTTTTTCATGGTGTCGACCAGTTTCGTTAAGCAGTCGCAACTCTCCATTCGCCTTCCGCAAGCCGACAATACGGATGTTGTTGAAGAGATCCCGGATTTCATCGACCTGATGATTACAGAGCAGGGCACCTACATGGTCAACGGTCGGGAACTTGTGAATAACAAGCCAGAGACCATTCGCAACGCGTTGCAAAAAATATCCGGTGGCGATACATCTTTGCCAATCACCATTAGCGCCGATGCGAACGCGAGACATCAATACGTCATTACGGCGATGGATGTCGCGGGAAAACTTGGTTTTGTGCAGATCAATATTGCGACCGTTAACGACCCGGCGGAACAGTGATCGAAAACACGGATTCACAAGTCCGGGTAGTCTATCGGCGGCTTTGGCAGTACGTTGCGCCGCACCGTTTGATCGGCCTGATCGCTGTTCTGGCGATGGGTGGCACCGCATTGGTCGAGGTGACCATGGTGTGGCTGGTCGAGCCATTAATTGATGAAGCCCTTGTCGCACGCCAGCTTGAGACGGCACGCTGGATGCCCTACGCGTTCGCGGCCATATTTTTTCTTCGAGGCGTGACTGGTTTCGCGACTGAAGCGTCGCTCGGTTGGATCGGGCGCAGTGTAATCAGTTCGCTTCGGCGTGAAGTGTTTAGCAAGTTTCTGACGTTACCGACCCGGTTTTTCGAGGAACAATCAACGGCACCATTGATGTCCCGTATGATTTATAACGTTGAGATGGTCGCGCAGTCGGTAACCAACGTGGTTGTCATTGCCGTTCGCGATTTTCTTACGGTCATCGCCGCGATTTCCCTGATGATCTACCAGAGTCCACGGCTCTTTGTGTTCGTCGCCATTCTATTGCCAATCGTTGCGGCGCTGGTGCAGGTACTGGGCAAAGCGTTTCGACGTTACAGTAAGCGTATTCAGGATTCGGTCGGTGAAGTCGCGCAAGTTTCGGACGAAGTGCTGAACGCAAACAGAATCGTCAAGATATTCGGCGGTCATGATTATGAATATGAGCGCCTGTCGGATATCGATCTCAGAAATCGCCAGCAACACGTAAAGCTCATCTATTTCAAATCATTTGGTACCGCGTTGACACAGGTTGTTTTCGGTATTGGTGTCGCGTTCGTCATCTACGTCGCGTCTGGCATGTCGATAAAAGGAAACCTGAGCGCAGGACAGTTTATGTCGTTTTTCGGCGCGATGATGTTGTTGCTACAGCCGCTTCGTCGCATCATGAATGTCAATGCAACGCTGCAGCGTGGGCTTGCCGGCGGCCAAAGCCTTTTCAATGTAATTGATGAGCCCGATGAGGTTAATTCCGGCACGGTTACGCGTGACAGGGTGTCAGGGAAAATCGAGTTTCGCGATGTTTCATTCGCATACAATGATGAACGTGTGCCGGTGCTGGATGGCATTTCCTGTTCGATCGATGCCGGCAAGACGCTGGCAATTGTCGGTCATTCCGGAAGTGGCAAGTCCACATTGGTTGGTCTGCTACCGCGATTTTACGATCTTGAAAGCGGCGAGATTCTGCTCGATGATACACCGGTGCAGGATTACGACCTGCTGAATCTGCGCTCGAACATCAGCCTCGTATCACAGGATGTCGTTTTGTTTAATGACACGATAGCCAACAATCTGGCTTATGGTCAGCTCAGACAGTGCTCCGATGAGGAAGTACAGCAAGCAGCCGAAGCAGCGCATATCATAGATTTTGTTAAAGATATGCCAGACGGTCTGGAGACGTTCGTCGGCGACAGGGGCGTGTTGCTGTCCGGTGGTCAGCGCCAGCGTATCGCCATTGGCCGGGCGCTGCTTAAGAACGCACCTGTCCTTATTCTCGATGAAGCAACGTCATCCCTTGATACCCAATCCGAACGAAGAATCCAGGATGCGCTGGAAGCGTTGATGAAAAACAGGACCACGCTTGTCATCGCACATAGACTCTCCACTGTCGAGAAAGCCGATCACATTATCGTGCTCGACAAAGGGAAGATCGCGGAGTCGGGCACGCACAAAGCACTGCTGGAGGGGGAGGGTATTTATGCAAGCCTGTATCGAATGCAGTTTGCTGACGAATAGTCACAAAGCCTTGCGCATAAGTTGATGAGCAAAGAACACGGCGGACTTGAAGCATTTTTCAATAATGTCTGGTACGGCAAGTCTTTCTGGTTCGTGGTGTTTTTGCCTCTGACTATCGTATTTGCACTGATCGCGTCGCTGCGCAGAGTCCTGTACCGGAACGGAATTCTATCCAGCGAAAACGTAACAGTACCAGTCGTCGTCGTAGGCAACATCGCAGTCGGTGGCGCCGGTAAAACACCGGTGACGTTATGGCTGGCCCAATATCTCAAGAGCAAGGGAATGAACCCCGCGATTATCAGTCGAGGCTACGGTGGCGAAGCAACGTCATCGACCGTAATAGTTAACGAGCAAAGCGATCCTGCCCTGGTTGGGGACGAACCGGTTTTGCTGGCGCGACGAAGTGGGTGTCCGGTATTTGTGGATGCTGATCGCGTGCGGGGAGCAACGAATGCTATCGAGAATGGCTTCGACGTAATTCTTTCGGATGACGGGCTTCAGCACTATCGATTGCAGCGCGATATTGAGATCGCAGTCGTCGATGGTTCCCGCGGTTTCGGAAACGGCTGGTTGCTTCCTGCTGGTCCGTTGCGTGAATTGGTGAGCCGGCTGGCTACGGTCGATCGCGTTCTTGTTCAGCAAGGAAAGGCCGATGATAGTCGTCTCGCGGATGAAACCTTCAGTGATCGAGTAACGAACTTCTCTCTGGTAGGAGAAACACTTTTGAAAGTCACCGATGGACGTCTACTTCAGTTAAACGAGCTTGCCGGAAAATCTGTACACGCGGTTGCCGGCATCGCGCATCCGGAGCGATTTTTCAAGTATCTGGAGCAGCAAGGCATCAAGGTGCTAAGACATCCGTTGCGGGACCATGCCCGGCTGTCTGATACAGATGTTCATTTCGATGATGACCTGGATGTCGTCGTAACCGAAAAGGATGCAGTGAAATGCACGGCGTTCGCTCACGACCGTTTGTGGTATTTGCCTGTCGATGTGGTCTTTGAGAAAGGTGCGGATATGCAGTGGTTAGGTGCGCTACATGATAAATTGCAGTTGTCAGTTACCCAGGAACCCGCATGAGCCAGTTCAAGGTTGTCATTCCGGCACGATATGCATCCGAACGTTTGTCCGGCAAGCCGTTACGTGATATTGCCGGTAAGCCCATGCTGCAACATGTCTACGAGCGGGGCCAGGAAAGCGAAGCGGCGCAGGTCATCATTGCCACTGACGACGAACGAATCGAAAAAGCGGCTTTGGCGTTCGGTGCGGACGTTTGCATGACCGGGGCTGATCATCAGTCGGGTACTGATCGCCTTGCAGAAGTGGCAGACAAGCTGGGTTGGCCGGATGAGCAGGTGATTGTCAATTTACAGGGCGATGAACCGATGATGCCCGCAGAACTGATCAATCAGTGTGCAGCGCTGCTTGATGATCAAAACGCCGATGTTGCAACATTGGCATCTCCGTTAGCCGCCTCCGGCGACCTGGGAAATCCGAACATCGTGAAAGTAGTAAGCGACGATGACGGTTTTGCGCTGTATTTTAGCCGTGCGTCGATACCCTACAGCCGCGCACCGGATACGGATGTTCTTGCGGCCGAAACCGCCCGCCATCACCACGGGATATATGCGTATAGAACAGGTGTGCTGCGCCAGATTGTTGCTGCGCTGCCGTCGGCGATCGAAAAATGCGAACGACTTGAACAATTACGGGCCATGAGTATTGGATTGAGAATCAAAGTGGGTCAACCCGCA
>Ga0316193_10003479_pt1 | contig 11388 bp, 9 predicted proteins | sample MerIslsedime2_MG_FD_207735 | JGI IMG/M metagenome (GOLD analysis project Ga0316193, IMG submission 207735) | Coastal sediment microbial communities from Maine, United States - Merrow Island sediment 2 | ecosystem: Environmental > Aquatic > Marine > Coastal > Sediment | place: USA: Maine... | reverse complement strand
AAAGATAGTTAAGGAAGTGTTGCTGATTACTGCAAGAAACAGTCTGGACTAGCTAATTGGTGCCGTCTTTCTGCAGATCCTCTGCCTTGATACGCTCGTAAATCTCTTCCCTGTGAACGCTAACTTCTTTGGGCGCATTGACGCCGATTCTCACCTGGTTCCCCTTCACACCAAGGACCGTGACAGTCACGTCATCGCCGATCATTAGTGTTTCACCCACTCGCCTTGTTAGGATTAACATGCTCGAACTCCTCGATAAAACCCGCTGCCTCTGCAGTTTCTTCTTATTTAGTGTAGCCGACAATCGTGCCCTATCCAGTAAAACGAAATTTGGCAGGGCCTGTAGAATCTGACTCGAGACCGACTTTTTAATAGATTAAGTTGTAATTGCACCCGCTAAGCGCAGTTGCACCAAAATAGTATATAAGAATAACTTCCTACATAGGAATAATTCGCAATAATAAATACTGGATGGTCCAAGCTAATGTTTATCATTGATATTTAGTCTAAAGACTGGGTGGCTGATCGAGCTTGAAGGCCTCGTGCAGGGCACGTACGCCCAACTCAAGGTACTTCTCATCGACCACGACCGACACCTTGATTTCCGAGGTCGAGATCATGCGGATATTTACCCCTTCTTTTGCGAGTGTTTCAAACATGGTTGAGGCAATACCGGCGTGCGAACGCATACCAACACCCACCAGCGATATCTTTACGATACTGTTATCCCCTGATACCTCCCGTGCGCCCAGAACTGTGGCTGTTTTATTCAGGATATCAAGGGCTTTGCTGTAATCATTACGGTGCACTGTGAAGGTAAAATCCGTGGTAGCACCGTCCGGGGCGACGTTCTGGATAATCATATCCACTTCAATGTTTGCCGCCGCAATCGGCCCCAGCAGCTGGTGCGCCACGCCCGGCGTATCCGGTACACCCAGTACGGTCAGCTTGGCTTCATCACGGTTAAAGGCAATGCCAGAGATCAGCGCCTGTTCCATTGTTTCATCCTCGTAGGTTATCAGCGTGCCTTCACCTTCCTCAAAGGAAGACAACACCCGCAAGGGCACGTTATAGCGACCGGCAAAACTGACTGAACGAATCTGCAGCACTTTCGAACCAAGGCTGGCCATTTCCAGCATCTCCTCAAAAGTAACACGGTCCAGTCGCCGTGCTTTTGGTTCAACTCGCGGGTCGGTGGTATACACCCCGTCCACATCGGTATAGATCTGGCATTCATCCGCCTTCAATGCAGCTGCCAGTGCCACTGCGGTGGTATCCGAACCGCCGCGTCCCAGCGTGGTGATATTGCCATCTTCATCAACACCCTGAAAACCCGCAACCACCACCACCCGTCCGGCAGCCAGGTCTGCCTTCATATGCTGGTCGTCTATCTCGCGGATGCGCGCCTTGTTGTGCACGCTGTCTGTGCGTATGTGCACCTGGCCGCCGGTATAGGAGCGTGCCGCACAGCCGAGTTTATCCAGCGCCATTGTCAACAGTGCAATGGTTACCTGCTCACCGGTCGATAACAACACGTCCAGCTCCCGCGGTACCGGGATGTCTGTGATAGCCGCCGCCAGGTCCAGCAGGCGGTTGGTCTCGCCGCTCATGGCGGATACCACCACGACTACGCTGTCGCCTTTTTCGCGATGCGCAAAAACCTTTTCCGCGACTGCAGCAATGCGCTCCGGAGAGCCAACCGATGTGCCGCCATATTTTTGTACTATTAATGCCATGTCTGTTAGGTATTCACTGTTTCTGTCTGAGGGTTAATTCTATTCCCTCTCCCTCCGGGAGAGGGCCAATGGGATTCTCTTTTTGCCTTTTCCAGCCATCCCCTCTCCCTCCGGGACGCCTGCAGAGATGCAGGCGGTAGAGCGCCAACAGTAGGCGCTTTAGGCGACGCAGGAAGCCACAGCCGAGAGGGCCAGAGAGGGGCAATATAAAGCCAGCAACTTTCAAATCTACAATTGCTGCTGCACCCATTCCGGCACAGATGCCAGCGCTGCGTCCAGATTCTCGGGCTGGTTCCCGCCTGCCTGCGCCATATCCGGGCGGCCACCGCCCTTGCCACCGACCTGCTGTGCGACCTGATTGACCAGCTCACCTGCCTTGATACTGCCGGTCTGATCCCTGGTAACACCGGCCACCAGCGTCACCTTGTCGCCATCGACGGTACCCAGCACCACGGCGGCTGAACCCAACTTGTTTTTCAATTGATCCAGCGTTTCCCGCAACATCTTGTTGTCAGCGCCTTCGATACGCGCTGCCAGCACCTTGATACCATTAATCTCTACAGCCTGTGACGCCAGGTCACTGCCCTGATTGCTGGCCAGTTTTCCCTTCATTTGCTGCAATTCTTTTTCCAGCAAACGGTACTTGTCTTGCAGCTGTGCAATCTTTTCTTCCGCATCTTCGCGACTGGACTTGACCATATCGGCGATGCGCTGCAGACGCTGCTCGTTGGCAGCGACCCATTGCAGCGCCGTTGCGCCGGTCACCGCTTCAATCCGGCGCACCCCCGAGGCAATACCGGTCTCGGAAATGATTTTCAGAAGACCTATATCACCGGCATATTTAACATGCGTACCGCCACACAACTCGACAGAAAAATCACCAATCGATAACACCCTGACTTCATCACCATACTTTTCTCCAAACAGGGCCATCGCACCTGATTCAACGGCGGCATCCATCGACATCACCCGGGTTTCAGCGTTGGCGTTACTGCGTATCTGTGCATTCACCAGCGCTTCGATCTCTGCCAGCTGTTCGCTGCTCACCGGTTCGTAGTGCGCAAAATCAAAACGCAAGCGTTCGGGGTCGACCAGCGACCCTTTTTGCTGCACATGCTCACCCAGCACCTGGCGCAATGCGGCATGTAACAAATGCGTGCCGGAATGATTCAGAATGGTTGCCTGGCGACGCTCAAAATCCACGTAAACATTGGCACTGTGACCGACGGTTAAAACACCCTCGGTGACATTGCCGACATGGGTGATGGCACCGCCCTGCTTTTGTGTGTCCTGTACTTCAAAGCGGGCACTGGTCGTTTCCAGGCGGCCGCGATCACCCACCTGGCCACCGGACTCTGCATACAGCGGCGTCTGATCCAGCACCACGATACCCGACTGCCCGGCCTCCAGCCTCTCGACCGCCTCGCCCTCGTGAAACAGCCCGACCACACGTGACTGATCGACAAGCTGCTCATAACCGGTAAAGGTGGTTTCACCCTCTAACTGCAGATTGCCGGAATAGTCACTGCCGAACTGGCTGGCGGCACGTGCACGGCTGCGTTGTGCATTCATGGCTTTTTCAAAGCCTTCGTGATCAATCCCGAGGCCCCGTTCGCGGGCAATATCTGCCGTCAGGTCCATCGGGAAGCCATAGGTATCATACAGTTTGAAAACCGTCTCGCCGGCAATCACCGTACCCTGCATCGTAGCGAGGTCATCCTCGAGGATGCGCATACCCTGCTCCAGGGTCTCGGCAAAGCGCTCCTCTTCCAGCTTCAGGATGCGTTCAACGTGCGCCTGGTTTCGCAACAGCTCCGGGTAGGCAGCGCCCATCTCTGCCGCCAGCGTTGCCACCAGTTTGTAAAAAAACAGCTGGTTCACGCCGAGCTGATAACCATGGCGCACGGCGCGGCGAATTATGCGCCGCAATACATAACCGCGCCCTTCATTAGAAGGCAACACGCCATCCACAATTAAAAAGGAACAGGAGCGAATATGATCGGCAATCACCCGCAGGGAGTTATTGGCCAGGTCGGTGGTCGCGGTAATTTTGGCGGCCGATTTAATAAGCTGCTGAAACAGGTCAATGTCATAGTTGGTATGCACACCCTGCATGACCGCAGCCAGCCGCTCCAGTCCCATACCGGTATCGACCGAGGGTTTCGGCAACGGGTGCAGGGTACCTTCCGTGTCCCGGTCATACTGCATGAATACCAGGTTCCAGATCTCGACATAACGGTCACCGTCTTCTTCCGGCGTCCCGGGTGGCCCCCCCGGTATGTCAGGTCCGTGATCGTAAAATATTTCAGAACAGGGGCCGCAGGGGCCGGTGTCGCCCATGGACCAGAAATTATCCCTGGCGCCGATACGACTAAACTTGTTTGCATCGACCTTGATCTCGTTCAACCAGATATCTGCGGTCTCCTCATCTTCATCGAACGCCGTGACCCACAACTTTTCCGGCGGCAACTGCAGGGTGTTCGTCAGAAAATCCCAGGCATAGCCAATCGCCTCGCGCTTGAAATAATCGCCGAAACTGAAATTACCCAGCATCTCGAAGAAGGTGTGATGACGCGCGGTATAACCGACGTTCTCCAGATCGTTATGCTTGCCACCGGCACGCACACAGCACTGACTGCTGGTGGCACGTACGTAAGGACGCTTTTCATTACCCAGAAAGACCTCTTTGAACGGCACCATCCCGGCATTCACAAACAGCAGGGTCGGGTCATCAGACGGCACCAGCGATGCCGAAGCCACCACCTCATGGTCGTGTGCCTTGTAATAGTCCAGGAAAGCCTGGCGAAGGTCTGCGCTGCTGGTCATGGTGAGCATTTATTCCGGATTTAAAGTATTGCCTGTAGCTGGTTGATATTCACAACCTTTTATTATTCCGGTATTGGCGGTGGATTGGAACTGTTTTTGTTGATGAGAGATTATTTACCCAATCTCCCGGAGGCTGTGGGCTAAAAACCAACCGTTTCCCTACTCGTCCTTGAAAGCCGCTGATATCTGCTCGGAGGTAAAACCACGCTGCTGCAGGAAGCGCATCTGCCGGCTGCGCTCTTTGAAATCACCGGGCTGCTCTGAACCAAACTTCTTTTCCCGCACCTCCCTGACCCGTTGCCACCATTGATCGTCAAACGCCTCGATGGAGAGACTGACAAGCTCGGCAGCAACGCCCCGCTCGCGCAATTCCATACGGATTTTTTGCGGTCCTGAACCGCGTTGAAAACGTGAATTCACAAAGGCTTCGGCAAATCGCACGTCGCTCAGCAGACCATCCGCCACCAGTTCAGCCACCGCGATCTCAACGAGTTGCTCGTCAAAACCGCGGCCTGTTAACTTGCGCGTCAATTGCTGTTCGCTGTGCTCCCGCCGCGCCAGGTAATCCATGGCGGTCTTGCGCAGGTAGAGCGGGTCCTGATAACGCTCGTCATCCTGCTCAGGCTTCAGCTTCAAGCGCCTCTTCTTCTTCAACCTCAGCCACCACTGTCGTGGCCAGCAGCTTGGCACGCAGCTTGGTCTCGATCTCTTTGGCCATGTCGGGATTTTCCTTCAGGAACTCACGTACCTTTTCCTTGCCCTGACCAATGCGGTCTTCGCCATAACTGTACCAGGCACCGGACTTCTCGACGAAGCCGTGCTGCACACCGAGGTCGATCAGCTCTGCCTCGCGTGAAATACCCTCGCCGTAGAGGATCTGGAACTCGGCCTTCTTGAACGGTGGTGACACCTTGTTCTTCACCACCTTGACACGGGTTTCGTTACCGACAATTTCTTCACCCTTCTTGATGGCGCCGATGCGACGGATATCGAGACGTACCGAAGCGTAGAATTTCAGCGCATTACCACCGGTAGTGGTTTCAGGGCTGCCAAACATCACACCAATCTTCATGCGAATCTGGTTAATGAATATCACCATGGTGTTGGAGCGCTGGATATTACCGGTGAGTTTACGCAAGGCCTGTGACATGAGACGCGCCTGCAGACCCATGTGTGAATCACCCATGTCGCCCTCGATTTCTGCCTTTGGCGTTAACGCCGCGACCGAGTCAACCACAACAATATCAATGGAACCGGAGCGCACCAGCATGTCGGTAATTTCCAGCGCCTGTTCACCGGTATCCGGTTGTGACACCAGCAACTCATCCACATCAACACCAAGCTTCTCTGCATAAGCAGGATCCAGCGCATGCTCCGCATCAACAAATGCTGCCGTTCCACCGAGCTTCTGCGCCTCGGCGATCACCTGCAATGTCAGTGTTGTTTTACCGGAAGACTCCGGGCCATATATTTCAATCACACGACCACGCGGCAGACCACCAATACCGAGTGCAATGTCGAGTCCCAGCGAACCGGTTGAAATGGCCTCAATATCGCGCACAGCACCGACATCACCCATGCGCATGACTGCGCCCTTGCCAAACTGTTTCTCGATCTGCCCCAGTGCTGCACTCAAAGCCTTGCGTTTGTTATCGTCCATTTAGTTCCTCCAATAGTGTGCGTGGCGCTGCCATCCATAGCTCGCCGGACGGCGCGATTATCCCATAGAAAACACTAGCCCTCTAGCTCCCAGGAACCGAGTATCTTATAGCTTGCAGCACGCGGGCCAGTGACTGACTCGACCAGACTGAAATGTCTGATTGACCAGCCAATCGGGGCAATACGGGTAATGTCAGGAACCCGTTGTATCTTGCGAGCCAGCGTGATGTGTGGCAGATAAGGCCGTGTTTCCGTTTGCAATCCACATTCGCCAAGCGCCGTCTGCAGCAACCCGGCCAGCGCCCATAAAGGCGGCGGCGTATGAACCGGACCCGCCCAGTAGATGCGCGGCCGCGACCAGTGACCGATATGCTCGATGCTGAGCTCAAACGCCGGACAGCGAATATCACCCGCCATTGCCTGCAGACACTGGCGCACCGCTGCCGGCACCGCACCGGCAAAAGCCAGCGTCAGGTGCAAATTCGCTGCCGGCACCCGTTTAACCCGCTTGCCGAGCAGCTCCTCACCGGCTTGATTCAGGCGGACGCGCACGGCGTCATCCGGCCAAAGCGCAAAAAACAGCCGCTGCCGTGGCCCGTCTTCAGGCCTTGCCGAGGACATCCAGCAAGCCTTCCAGCGCACAGGCCACCGATTGCAAACGCACTGCTTCGCGATCACCTTCGAAATGTTTTGTATGTTGATGATGTGAATGGTCTTTTAGTGCCCATGAGAAGCACACCGTACCGACCGGCTTGCCCGGAACAGCACCACCGGGACCGGCTATACCACTGATGGCCACGCTGATATCTGCCTGGCTATGGGCCAGCGCACCGAGCGACATTTCCTGCACCACGGCTTCACTGACCGCCCCGTCGCGCAGCAGAGTCTTTGGCCTGACACCGAGCATCTCCTGCTTGGCCGCATTGCTGTAGGTGACGAAGCCACGCTCAAACCACTGCGAACTGCCGGCAAGATCGGTAACGGTCTTGGCCAGCCAGCCACCGGTACAGGACTCGGCCACCGCCAGCTGCTTCTGCTGTTGCAGCAACAGCTTGGCGAGTTGTTGTGATAATCCGGTTAGCTTGTCCACGGTAGTCCTCTATATTTGCGGGAGCGGATCTCGTACGCGATTTTTGTGGTTAATCCGGTCGCGGACGAGATCCGCTCCTACAAAACCAATGTCGGTATTGTAGACTATCCCGCCATGACGACCGCCACCACCACCCATACCCCGATGATGCAGCAATATCTCGGCATCAAATCCGAGCATCCGGACATCCTGTTGTTTTACCGCATGGGCGACTTTTACGAACTGTTCTACGACGATGCCCAGCGCGCTGCCAAACTGCTGGACATCACACTGACAGCGCGCGGCAAATCGGCCGGCAATGCCATACCGATGGCCGGTGTCCCGGTGCATGCCATCGATCAATACCTCGGACGACTGGTTCGCCAGGGCGAGTCCGTCGCCATATGCGAACAGGTCGGCGATGTCGCCAGCAGCAAGGGACCGGTTGAACGCAAGGTGGTGCGTATCGTCACACCGGGTACCGTTACCGAAGAATCCTTATTAACTGACCGGCAGGATAATTTACTGGTCGCCATCCATCAGGCCGGCGACGACTGGGGGCTGGCGGCACTGGACCTGGCGGGCGGACGCTTCAGCGTGCAGCAGTTTCACGGTGACGAAGCGCTGCTCGGCGAACTGCAACGCTTAAACCCGGCAGAGTTGATTATCAATGAAGCAACCATGCTGCCGGCTGCTGTTGAAAATCGTAGCGGTCTGCGGCGCCAGTCACCATGGCTGTTTGACAGCGACAGCGCCAGACGCCAGCTGAACGAACAATTCGGCACACGCGACCTGGCCGGGTTCGGTTGTGAGCACATGGATGTTGCCATTGGTGCCGCCGGCGGCCTGCTGCAATATGTGAAAAACACCCAGCGCACTGCCCTGCCGCACCTGCGGGCATTGCGTGTTGAAGAGCGCGCCGACAGTCTCATCCTGGATGCCGCCACCCGACGCAACCTGGAACTGGAACAAGCCTGTTCCGGTCAAAAGCAACATACGCTGGCCGGCGTACTCGATTGCACCGCCACCGCCATGGGCGGGCGTATGCTGCGCCGCTGGATGCACCGCCCGTTGCGCAACCACGCACTGTTGCAAGCGCGTCACCAGTGCATCGCGGCACTGCTGGACGCCGACATACAGGAAGACCTGCATACGCTACTGCGCGGCATTACCGATATCGAGCGTATCCTCACCCGCATCGCGCTGAAATCGGCACGACCACGAGACCTCACCGGACTGCGCGACAGCCTTGAGCAGCTTCCCGCCATCCAGGAAAAACTGGCGAACCGCAAGGACCCGCTACTGACCACCCTGTCCAGCCGCATCAGTCAGCACCCGCAGACCCATGAACTGCTGACGCGCGCATTAATACAGGAACCACCCCTGTTGATCCGTGACGGCGGCGTGCTCGCTAACGGTTACCATGAAATGCTCGACGAACTGCGCAACCTCAGCGAGCACAGTGACCAGATACTGCTCGACATGGAACAGCAGGAGCGCCAACGCAGCGGCATTGCCACGCTCAAGATCAGCTACAACCGGGTGCATGGCTATTATATAGAGGTCAGTCGCCTGCAGGCCGACAAGGTGCCTGATAATTACCAGCGTCGCCAGACACTGAAGGCCGTTGAACGCTACATCACCCCGGAACTCAAGGCACACGAAGACAAGGTACTGAGCGCGCGCGAGCGTGCACTGGCTTTGGAAAAATCGCTCTACAACGATCTGCTGAATGAACTCTGCGAACAGTTACTGCCATTGCGCGACAGCGCAGAAGCCATCGCCGAACTCGACGTACTGACAAACTTCGCCGAGCGCAGCCAGACACTCAAACTCGTCTGCCCGGAAATGGTTGACCAAACCGGCATTCAAATCGAAAAGGGCCGCCACCTGGTGGTCGAACACATACTTGATGAAGCCTTTATCCCCAATGACACCTGCTTCAGTGATACGCAACGCATGTTGATTATTACCGGGCCGAACATGGGCGGCAAATCAACCTATATGCGACAGACGGCGTTGATCGTGTTACTGGCACACATCGGTTGCTATGTGCCTGCCAGTAGCGCGACCATCGGACCCGTCGACCGGATTTTCTCGCGCATCGGCGCAGCCGATGACCTTGCCGGCGGCCGCTCCACTTTCATGGTCGAGATGACAGAAACCGCCAACATCCTGCATAACGCCACCAGCAACAGCCTGGTGCTGATGGATGAAATCGGGCGCGGCACCAGCACCTATGACGGACTGTCACTGGCATGGGCTTGTGCGATTGACCTTGCGGTGCGCGTCAAGGCCTTTACCCTGTTCGCCACGCACTACTTTGAACTCACCCGGCTGCCGGAAGAATACAACGATATTGTCAATGTCCATCTGCAGGCCGTTGAGCACGATGACCGCATTGTATTCCTGCATGCCGTTAAAGCAGGCGCAGCAGACCGCAGTTATGGCCTGCATGTCGCCGCACTGGCCGGGGTACCGAAGCAGGTGATTGCGCACGCGCAGCAGCGACTGCTGGAACTGGAGAACACCACAGCTGGCCCGGCAGCGGAAGCCAGCGAGCAAATGACCCTGTTCCAGTCTCCGGCCGACCATCCGCTGGTTGCGGCGCTCAGGGATATCGATGCCGATGAGCTGTCGCCGAGACAGGCACAACAGCTCCTCTACACCCTGAAAGAACTGGCCGGGCAGGAACTGCATTCATAAGCCACACGATTAGCTGTATACTTCACGACCATGATATTATTGTTATCTATAACACCCTGATAACAATAAGTTACATAACTTACTTAATATTTTTTTGTGCCTGGCAAAGCGCAATATTGCCGCGCATAGCGTGATGACTACTGGAGAGACTCATGACCTTTGTTGTGACCGAAAACTGCATCAAGTGCAAACTAACGGACTGTGTAGAGGTATGCCCGGTTGACTGCTTTCATGAAGGCCCGAACTTCCTGGTGATTGATCCGGACGAATGCATAGACTGTACCCTGTGCGAGCCGGAATGCCCCATTAACGCCATCTTTGATGAAGGGGATCTGCCTGCCGGGCAGGAACATTTCCTGGAGCTGAACGCGGAGCTGGCGCAGAACTGGCCGGTCATTACGCAAATGAAGGATCCCCCTGAGGATGCGGACGAATGGAAAGACAAGCCGGACAAGCTGCAATACCTGGAGCGCTGAATTCCCGTTGCCACTGTCAGCGCGCGGCTAGTGTCAGCCAGTAACAGGCTTGTCCGCGAACAGCAACACCGTCTGTTTTCATGGCATTGAAAAGCCCTGTCACTCTGGTTTCCTGCCACCAGGATATTTTCGAGCTTGCGGCTTCCCGTATCCTTGAACGTGCAGAGTCGCTTCCGGACCTCACTAACACGATCGTACTCCTCCCTGACCTGCAATTCGCAGCACGTCTGCGTCGACAGTTGTTATTGCAGGCAGGGAAAAATGACTGCGCCGCCCTGCTCGGCCCGATCATCACTACCGCCGAACAATGGCTGTGCGAGCAGCACCCCATCGAACAAATCATTCCCGGTCGCGCGCACCGCGAACTGATGCTGGTAGAGGTGCTGATGCAGCACCCCGGCTTTTTCAGTGGCAGCAATCCCTGGCAGCTGGGCGCAAACCTGGTCTCGCTGTTCGACGAGCTGACGCTCAACCGGGTGAGCATTCCTGACGACTTGCCGTCGTTTACCGCACGGCTTAAAGCCGCCTACGGCATTGCAGATCAACTACCGGAACCACTGGGCATGGAAGCCAGTATCGTGCATCGGCTCTGGCAGGCCTGGCATACACAGCTGAGCAGTCACGACATGCTGGACCCTGGTCTTGCCTGCCTGCAGCGCATGTCCCTGGACAGGGAACGAAAGGATGATCATTTTTACTACCTGGTCGGTTTTGATTCGATCAGTGCAGCTGAACATGAGTGGATAGGCAGCCTGCTAACGAATGATCGTGCTGAATGCCTGCTCTACCGGCATGGATACACGATCAGTAACGAGAGCAGTTCACCGATACAGGCGCTGCTGCAACAGGCGCAGCCCTGCAACATCGATCAACCGGCGTCCCGCTGCCTGGATGCCGTCTTTCAGACAGGAGCAAC
>Ga0316193_10003477_pt1 | contig 11390 bp, 5 predicted proteins | sample MerIslsedime2_MG_FD_207735 | JGI IMG/M metagenome (GOLD analysis project Ga0316193, IMG submission 207735) | Coastal sediment microbial communities from Maine, United States - Merrow Island sediment 2 | ecosystem: Environmental > Aquatic > Marine > Coastal > Sediment | place: USA: Maine... | reverse complement strand
TATGGATGTCAGGATATGAATCATCTAACTCTTGAGCTTTCTGGGCAAGGACCTTAGCCTTTTTAATTGACTTTTCACGGGATTCTGAAGATCCTTGCTTCGCATCATAATAATGTGTCCAAGCCATTAGCACATAAGGAACCGAATACCGTTTATCGAAATCAATGGCTTCCTGTGCAATTTGCCTGACCAAAGCATAGTTATCTATTTTGCCGTGTGCAAATTGTGAACGAGCAGCCAGATACTTTAAGAAGGCATCAAGATTATCCGTCTTCCTTGCCCACAACCGTGCTTGTTCTCCGACGGTTAGTTTCACCTGGAGAGCGGTTACAATTTTTATTGTTATCTCGTCTTGTAGAGCAAATATATCGCTCAGATCACGATCATAACGTTCGGCCCACAAATGATTTCCGGTAATGGCATCTATAAGCTGTGCGGTAATTCGAACTCGGTTTAAGGATTTGCGAACGCTGCCTTCGAGAACGTACTTTACGCCAAGTTCCTTGCTTATCTGTTGGATCTTTACATGCTTTCCCTTATAGGTAAACGAAGAATTTCTCGCGATAACAAATAGTTGCGGAACGGCGGCTATTCCCGTAATGATCTCTTCCGTAATTCCATCGCAAAAATACTCTTGCTCGGGATCTGCACTCATATTATCGAAAGGTAGTACGGCAATTGACGGCTTGCCGGGCAGTTTGAGCTTCTTGCTTAACTTCGGGACAACAGCACCAGGTTCTTTCAAAATCCGATATATCCTCAAAGGTTCGGCGATATTTTTAGCTGACCGCTCGCCCAAATATTCAAAGCCCAGATCGAGTTTTTTCTTTACCTGGTCGTATATACTTCGGGATATGCACACGCCACCCGGATCTGCAAGCCCTTCAATTCTGGAAGCTATATTCACCCCATCACCATAGATCCGATCACCTTCAACGATCACCTCCCCAAGGTTGATGCCGATGCGAAATATCATCCTTCGGTTCACTGGAAAATCCTCATTTCTTTTCTTTAGGTTTGCCTGTATTTCAACTGCACTGCTGACCGCATTTACCGCACTTCCAAACTCAGCGAGAATATTATCACCTGGCGAATCAACGACTCTTCCTTTATGCTTTCCGATCAATTCTGCGATTAATTGGCGATGAGCCGTAATCAATGAGACAGTATGCTCCTCATCCTCTCCCATGAGGCGGCTATAGCCTTTCACATCTGCACTGAATATGGCTCTAATTTTTCGTTCCAGGTTTTTTCCAGTCATGTTATAGCCCCAAAGCTATTCCTCTCATTGAAAGGCTATTCAAGTCCAAAACGAAAAACCCCCTATAGGGAGTAAAGTTTCCTATTGGAGGCATTATATCGTCATCTTCTGGTGACCCTTTGTCATGGCATTCACCATGAAAGTTAAGGGTTAAAAGTTACTCGCGATTCAGGATGAGATTCAGCTCAGGATAGGATTCCGAATGAGATCAATAGTCGAATGAGAGGTCATGCGGCGTTGCGATTCTGGTCAACGGGTGATGTTGAATCGAAAATTTTGTTACATATTTACTTGAATTTATCATAATTGTTAAGATTTATCCAAAAGCAGCATATTGCCAAATTAATTATTCGGATTTTCGGTTTCTGTCAATATAACGTTCTAATATCATGTCGCTTTTGGCATTTCAAGAGTACAAATAGATATCTAATCACAAAATGTGGATAGATATGTGGATCGGTTTAATCAGTAAAATAATGACGGTTTAATGTGATCGCCTACACTGGTTGGATTTTCCCAATTTAGCTGGCTGATGCTGCCAAAGAATCTATCAACAGCTTTGTAAAGTCTGGATTACGAATAGCTTATTTATAACTTGTAGACTTTTTTAATTTCCCCTCAATAAGTTTAATTCACTATTCAAACTTTGACCCCCTGCCACACGGAAGCTGGAGGTCCGCCATGAAAGGAGACGCTCAGCCATTGAGTCAGCGTACCGGATCCAACTTCAATCCATGTCAGTTAATGTCAATAACTAATGTGACAAAGTAGAAATAGTTATCTGTAACGTAGGGCATGGGGGACGTTTACGGAGCGAAACGAAATGCGCGTCCCACCTCCATGCCATTGTCAGGTTACTTCACGGGTGAGAACCCACCAACGATGCAATCTGTCATACGTTTCCGCCGCGACGTTTGGCACCTGGGCTAAGGTCGCTCCGTATTTCGGCCGGACGATCGGTGCCTCGCACCTCTTCTGAAGATGAGCTTACCGAATACTCCGCTGTGATCAGACGCCCAGTTGGGCGGCAGGCTCAGCGGAAAAATAGGCACCCGGCCCGTGACGAACGCAATAGGCAAGAATGACGTGTCGCGGATGAAGATGAGGTCGATTCTTTCGTCCAGGCGTGACGTCGTATTCAACAGGTCATCGTCCTGGCAGCATGTGAGACCGTTCGGATCGAAAAATTTAAGAAGGTTCGTGTCCCAGATGTCCGCGAAACCCCCATCGACGATAATTTGATAGGGTACGTCGTGATTGTCGTCGGGATTGTCCGATGCGTCGTCGGGCGAGGAGTTAAAGTCGCCGACCAGAATCAGAGGCCGGTCATCAGGCGTCGTGTATTGCAGTGTCTTGACGAGCTCAAACGCCTGCAGGTGCTGGATAATGGAGGGATCCGCACCCTCGAGATGAGTGTTCACAAAGCGATAGGTCTTTCCCCGCACCGTGGCGTCCACACCGACGAAGCCTCGCTCGATGGTGATCGGAGGAAGGTCCTCATCATCCACCTTCGCCACGATGGTATAGTTGCAGCCGTCCTCCGACGGAGTGGACTGAAGATCTATGGATCCCAGTAGCGGATGTTCCCTAATCAGAAATCCACAGAGCCCGCCGGTCATGTAGTCCCCGTCTAGCGGAATGAACGCGACACCTTCTCGGGCGAGAATCACGTCACGGTCAACCACGCTCACTATATCCTCAAATCCATCCCCATCAACGTCGAAGGGGAAGGGGATCGTGATGTCCAAATTTTTCACTGTCGCCGCCACGACGTAACTCTGGCCTTTGGCAGCAAGGGCGTCGAGCGTCTCAGTCAGATGGTTGACGAAGGGCGGTCTGGGATTGCCGTCGTTTAGCTCGAAATTGAAGACCTCCTGGAGACCGATCAGGTCCGGCTTGGTGAGCGCGACCTCCGTGGCGAAGCGCCTGGCTCTCAATGGGAAATTGTTAGCGGCGATCGTGTTGAGTGCATCGGTTGCTTCGGCAAAAAACTCGTCGAGGCTCTCCGCCAGAATCACCGGGTCCAGGTTCGCGCCGAGGTATTGGTTTCGCGTCATCACCTTGACAATGTCACCGCGATGAAATCCTCTGGCCACAGCCGGGGCGGAAAATACGCCGAGGAACAACAGTCCCATCAGTGTGATTACGAATAAACGTTTCATTGTGGCTCTCCTTTCTCAAAGGCACCACCGGACGGAATCCGGCGCCACGTGAGTGGTAAAACTCGTACCTAATATTATACATTAACTAGTCGGATAGATAACATCCCAAAATGCGGCAAAAACAGCAAAAATGATAATTAGCCAAATTACAAAGGCCCCCAAAGGGGTTAACAATCCCTTGAGGGCCTTGCATCGGTAATTTGAGGTAATTCCTGAAAGTCATGATCCACTCATTCTGATGTTTAAAAGAAGGTTGGAAGGTAACCGCTTTTCGGTTCAGCAGAATGTGAGGTCAGAAAATTAGAAGCAGATCTACAATCGAATATAACAGTTTATAATGATGAAATTGAACTTCTGGCGTTGGCTCCAGTTCCAAAAATGCTGTCATTTTTCCTTTGAAACCAAAATACACTAATAAATAATTACTCTTCCCACTTAGAATTTTATATTTTGAGCTTGGACTTTCACATGATCATAAATTCCAGATTCCCAGTATCCCTTGTTGGCATCACCAAGTAATATTGAGTATCTAACACTGAGAGAAATTTTTGATATTTGTTGATTTTAACCCTGATCTAAACCTTGACGAAATGTCATGTATCTCACTATCTAAATTTACGCAATAATTCATATCTGTTATGATTATCATAATAAAGTCGATGAACCCCGGATCCTACATACAGAGCCGTTATGCATCCCGGCTTTTAGGGACTGGCATAATAATATTACAAGCTCTGAGAGTTTCTATATTCGGAGTATTTGGGCGCATTTTCAATATCGATTAATAGTTATAAGTACACGTAGGATTAGTAGAGCAGGGCCTAATGACTCTACTATTCCGGAAAAGAGACTCCAATCCAACCCTTATTTTTCAACTGTCGATTCTTGTCATTGCCCTAAAGTACATTCCGGGTCCCCCGTTTTAGCAAAGTTCTTATACCACGAATTGCTGACACATTCTCCGTTCTCATCATTTAGATCAGTTTCATTTCCCAGAACAAAGTTGTAAAAAATGTCGTTATCCTCTGCACCCGCCTCAACGTTAATTCCGTTTCTACTATTATTAAATACCAGGTTTTTAGAAAGTGTGTTTTTATTTGCCCCCTCCTCCAGTTTCAATCCATCGCGAATATCTTCGGGCTTACTTTCATTAAAACCATTATTCTTAATAATGTTACTTGATATTGTATTTAAACTGCTTTCTTCGACTCGAATACCCTCCTGCCCATTATTTGAAATAATGTTACTTGATATTGTGTTGTTACTTGATGGTAAATCTGTGTCGTTTTCTAGTTCGACTCTAATGCCTTCGCTGCCATTATTTATGATTATATTTTTAATAACTTCATTGTCATTTGAACGAATCCGTATGCCTCTGTCGTTTTGTTTGATAAAATTTTTGCGCACAATGTTGCCTTTGCTATCGATCTTAACGCCTGCTTCGCTTTCAGTATCCTTAAAAATGTTATGTATCACTATGTTATCAGTGCCATTATTTATTCTTAAAGCATCATCCAAATTTCCAATAGCCTTGTTTTTGTATAGACGATTATTGCTTCCTCTCACATAATAGCCTTTATCTGCACCGTCCACAGCTTTGTTTTTGATTAGCTGATTGTTGTCACTTTCTTCCTCGATTAAAAAATTTTCTTTTGAGTTCCCAATGGCCTCATTATCTGTTAACCAGTTGTCGTGACTATCTACCTTAAAGCCTGTCTTGTTGTTGTACATTGATATTATTCTGAACACCTGATGCCTGCCGGTCCCAGCGATCACCACACCGTCCGTGCAGTTCGTCACAGTGCCATTCCAGACCTTTGCACCCTCTTCATTAATCTGAATACAAACGTTATTCCCATTACCAGATATTGTATGTCCATTTAGGTTAAGCTTAGCCGGCCCATCAATTGTTATAGCAGGACCTTCCTCGCAGTTGAGGTTTTTTCTCAGTTCAAAACGGCCATTTTCGAGCGTATCACCACATTTGGCCCGTTTAATTTTCCAAAACCGCCCTTTATGCGAAGTGACATCTTCTGCATTTAAAGCATTTGTGAGGCTTAAAACAAAAAGGATCGTTGCCAACCCCACAATAAGCCGAAAGACGATTCTTATACTCTTCGTTTTATTTTTGTATCTCATCGCTCTTCCTCCTTGTATTAACAGACAGAATTTCTCAACTTTGAGATTCATTCCTATCTCTCCATTGGTTCAACCCTGTTGCTAAAAAGTTGAGATAGTGTTGGAACCGTTGGATTATTTTACCTTCCGCAATCGATATAGTTGTGTCGGGACAAAAGATTTGGCTCCTGGCATAACGACCTGGCCAGGAGCAAGTTAGGCACAATTTGAGTGGCTTCTCCATTGAATCATTCCTGACGGTTAGATTAAAACACAAGGGAAACCATAATTTATTTCGTAACGAGTACAAAATAAGAAGTTGAAGAACTGCTCGACAGTTGAATTTCCGCTCAGGATGAGATTCAGCTCAGAATAGGATTCCGAATGAGATCAATCGTAGAATGAGAGTACAATCAGCGTTGCGCTTCCGGGCAACAAGAGGTGTTTGATCAAGAATTTTTCTATATTTCTACACCATGTCGAGGTCATTGTCAAGAATCTAATAAAAAGCACTACATTGTAGCAATTTAAAAGGTTGGTGCATGGGCATACTGGGGGTGGTGATAGCTTGATAATACAGGAAATAAGAACAAATTTCATGTAACATTTTAATATCTTCATTTTTACCAAGCAAAAACTGTGATATCATCAATCATTAACTTATCACCGTTATCCATATTCCTTGAATTGTTGGTGTGAAATCTAAACTTAAAAGGAACTGCATCCTTATACGGTGTGAGATTGTAATATTGGCTGCAGTGATTGCCGGCGTCGTTATCTTTTTTAAATTTTTCCACTCTTACCCAATGAGAACCATTCCATACATCAAAGCCGACCCAATCCGACTTGTCATTGTCAAAGTGATGCCGCTTATGTTTAAAGTAGGCCCACACCTCGGCCTTATCTGATAGGTCCCATACGTTGCGAGCTATCCAGTGGTCTTTATTTTTTGATGTTTCTTTACCGAATTTAAACCATCCACTGGAATCGATTTTGCAAATGAATTCGTCACCACACTGTCCGTCCCCGCCATCGTACCAGCACGAATCCCAGGTGGTGAACTCCTGATTGCACCAGTCATTGCTATCGAAGCCTTCGTTGAAAAACGCATCCGTGGGTATGAAATTAGGATTGTGGCCTTCCCATACCAGATGTGCAAGTTTCATTTGGCCTAATCTATTGGGGTGGTAACAATCGATGCGCGATAGGAAATACGGTCTAATTTCATCCGAGCTGTACCACAACGCTTGCGTAAAATTAATTCTCACTCCTTTTCGTTCATGGAATTGAGCCGCTTTTTGTTCCATCAAATCATTAAGTGACTTATTGAACCGGCGAGCCTCGTCCCTGTCGTTTTGTGTATTGCGGCTATCGAGCATTCGCTCGCAGGGTGCATCGGAATTAAAACTTTTCTGAAATTCATTTAGATACCTATCAAGCAGTTCGTCTTCAAGCCAACCAGGCAAATAGTCGCAGACCAACTCAAATTCGCCTTTACACAGGCTATTAATCGCGTCCCCTTGGAGCGTATCAGACGAAAAGTCCAAATCCCAAAGGTTTTGGCAGCGCTTGAACGCATGATCATGTTTACGATTCACCATCAAGTCGCGAAACTTCGAGATGTCAACGATACCCGACCAGTAAATCTCCCCACTACTTGGAAGATTTTCGGTCAGATACATCATCGTATCATCGATGTGCCCTGCGATTTTACCCAAATCGTTATCCAACTTTTCTTGAGGTCCGTTGTCAGACGGCTGGTAGATAGGGCTTTTTACCAGAACAATTTTGTCTATTCGGAATCCGTCCTTGTGGGTCCAGATGTTTAAGGTATGTATCCCTGGAGACAAAACCTCGATGGTCGCCATCGTACCATCTACCCTGCTGTTACTCCACGTCCAGGTGTTATAAGATTTAAATTGGATTTTGTCGGCTGTACCATAGTTAATCCCATCCACTCCAATGTGGACCGAGTTATCCTTCATGCTAGTAGCATAGCCACGGATCCATGTGTAATACATACCCGGAACATCGAATTTGACATTGTAATCCAGGCGTGGCGAGGAATCTGTATCATCAAAAGTAGTTCCACTATCAGGAAGTGCCCTGAGAGCACCACCGGAAGAGTACCCGCTTTTAAAATCTGGCACCCAATTATCCGTCTCAACCTTTTGTAGATTATGATAGTGCTCTGCTTCTATTGTGACCAGCACATCGCCTGATTGATCCACTTGTTTGATTACACCACGTGCGTTTTCTGAAGGCCCCTCGTTTAAAGGAGCCCACAGGTTATTGGTTGTCAACACAATTTTGTCTAGCCTGAAACCGTCCTGATGCATATAAACATTTATGGTATGTACTCCCACAGAAGGAACGTTAATCATCGCATAGGCTCCATTTTCGGTGGTTCCACTCCATATCCATTCATTATATTCTCCGATTTTAATGTTTTCGGCAGAAGATTGCCTTTGACCATCCAGTCCGACATGAACTAAATCATCACCTGTTTCACTCGCATACCCACGTAGCCAAACATAGTGAATGCCGGTTCGCACAAAGTTAACTCTGTAATCCAGCCGGGGACTTGATGTGAGATAATCCGGATAGGGCATGCTTGTGCCGCTATCCGGCTGTGCCCTGACCGCTGTAATGGAAGCCCCTGCTAGTCTGTCCGGCTCCCATTGGTGGGTGATGTTTGAAATTCTTTCAATAAAATGTTCCGCCTCGATAGAAACTATATTATCGGGAATTGTTGGTTGCACAAAGGCAAGACTGCCGTAATCATGGCCGTACTCAGCACAAACGTCATTGCTGCCTAATTGAAGGATTACATTCCGAACGTCTCTCGGTTGAATTGGATTCAGAGCCCGATCCAGAGCATCTTTCCACTCATCCCCGTCGTGTGACCTGTTGTAGACAGAGCTACACTCAAGGCGATTGGCAATAGACCAGGACTTGGTTCCTCCCATAAAACTCCAATCCAGATCATGTGATCCAAGTCTCAAGTCTACACATTCCATCAATTCTCTGTGTTCACCCAAATTTCTGTCACAGGCGTCATTGGTGTGGGTTGACTCACCAATGCTGTCACCAATTATCAGACATCCGCGATCCGCCGGCAATAGTGGGTCAAGAACAAAATCCATACCGTCACTCCAGGGCCCGTAACCATCGCAGTCACTCCAAGCTTGCACCAACCAGGTATGGTTGCCTTCAGACAAGGGAATCTCGGGATTAGCTACACAGACGTCACCGGAACAGACATCCGAAGCTTCATACCATTGTTGAATAACATTTCCAAAAGGACCATTGACCCAAAGAAAATACCAGGTCGCCCCCTCCTCCGCCTGCCAGGTATATGTGGGAGTTGAAACCCTGATGGTCCCTGACGGCGAATCGAGCACTGGCATACCCAACTGGGCACATTCGAGGCTGAAATTCTTGGGATCACTCCAGGGACCGTAGCCGTTACCATTCCAGGTCTGGATCCACCAAGTGCCGTTGCCTTCAGCAAGTTCAATGCTGGGTGTAACGGAGCATTGGCCGGTTCCCCCGGCACAATCGGCCTGGTCTGCGGTGTACCATTGAGTTATTCTGTTACCGGTACTGTCCTCAATCCACAGATAATACCAGCTGGAATTTGATTCCGCATTCCAGGTATATGTGGGTGTGATGTCGGTGATCGTGCCTGCTGGCGAAACTAATGTTGCCGACCCGGGCACAGCATCCTGTGCCTCACCGCTATTCAGACAGAAAAACACAAGACCTAAAATTGTGAGTATATACAAGCGAAGTTTAGCATACTTAAAATATAAAAATTTCATCGCTCTTATCCTCTTTGCCTGCAACCAGAACATCTCGAAATTATTGCAGTATCCGATGATGATAGGTTTTATGAGGTCGAAAGTCGATAACTATGCTGCGGGCACTTTCTTCACATTATTTTTTATGAAAATTCTAATTCCCAACAGAGAACACCAAACCCTGTTAGGAGAAAGACTGGCACAATTTGAGCGGATTCTCCATCGAATTTTCACCTGATTTCAGGTTAAATTTTAATGGAAACCTTAATGAATTTCAGCACGAAAACAAAATTAGAAGTTGAGGAACCGCTTGACAGGTGAATTTTAGCTCAGGATGAGACTCAGCTCAGATTAGGATTCCGAATGAGATCAATAGTCGAATGAGAGGACAATCAGCGTTGCGCTTATGGGACCACGCGATGTTTGATCACGAATTTTTCTATATTTCTATACGATGTCGTTATCATTGTCAAGAATTTAATCTCTCCTGGGTTAAATTCCTCGCAGCTTGCTGCGATAAAAGTGAGTTAAATCCTAAAAACATGATACTCCGCGGCTTGCCGCGGAGAGATTTCATTAAAAAGCACTACATTGTAGTAATCTAAAAGTTTGGTGCATGGGCATGCTGGGGTGGTGATGGCTTGATAATCATTCGTCGTTTCTTTTTCGGCTTCTGTCAGATAATATTCTAATATAATTTAAAATTTCTTTGTACTTTACTGATGTTTCCGGACATGATAAATTTTGAAAATATTCTTAAGTTTTTACGACATGTCAGTAGTTCTGAATTTGGAGTAAATTAGATCTTGAAGGTCTTTCTGAATTTAACTGAAAAAGTTCTGTTTCTTCTTGGGTTTTGCCTGCTCATCATCAACATTGGTGGATTATTTATTTCACTCCGAAATGAATCAATTTACAAAGAGAAGGCAGGTATTAACCTAACGGAGAAAGAATTGTATCAGAGAATAAATAAACCAGTTACCGATAAAATGGATAATCCCTTGCATTTTTGTTGTTACGTCGATACTTCTTTTTATTTTTAGAAGAAGAAATATGAATATGTAATACTTTAATCCTAAAGTAATCGGTTCTAGGTTCAGGGTTCAAGGTTCAAAGGTTATAACATGGTTTGATTCAAATCCCCAAAAAGACCTCCCGGAACATATCGCCTTCAAGCAATTCCTGGCCGGAGCCCTGGCCGACGATTCTGCCGGTCTGGAGTACATATCCCCGGTCGGCCAGATCCAGGGCCTCACGCACATTTTGTTCGACCAGCAGGATGGTCATGCCTTCTTCTTTGAGTTTGCGGATGGTGTCGAAGACCTCGTCCACCAAAAGGGGGGCCAACCCCAGGGACGGTTCGTCGAGCATCAGGATCCTGGGTCTTGACATCAAACCGCGTCCAATCGCCACCATTTGCTGCTCACCGCCGGACAGGGTTGAGGCCGGCTGCTGTTGCCGTTCCTTTAACTTCGGAAAGAGGGTGTATACGAACTCGAGGTTTTGCCGGACCTGCCGGGTGTCGCTCAGAGTATAGGCGCCCAGATAGAGGTTTTCTTCCACCGTAAGCGGGCCGAAAAGCATCTTCTCCTCGGGGACGTAACTAATTCCCAAGCGGATAATCTTTTCCGTGTTTAGTCTCTGGATTTCGTGGCCCTCGAATCGAATACGACCTTCAAAGGGATGCTGGGTGCCCATGACGGCCCTTAGCAGGGTGGACTTCCCGGCGCCGTTGGAACCAAGAACACACACCGTTTCACCCTGGCTGACCTGCAGGGATATACCCTGCAGAACCGGCAAACCGGAATAGCGAACCTTGATGTTGTCGATTTCGAGGATCTTTTCAGTCATGAACCACCAATGATTGAATAATGTCGAATGAATATTGAAGATTTAAGGTCCGCCTGCGGCGGGATCGATTATTAAAAAGATCCAATAAATGCAGAGCGAAAGCGATAGCATCATTCGTCCCTCATCCCTCGTCCTTCCACCCTAAGCCCTATACCCTTCGCCCTTTGCCTTCAGTTCACCTGCGTTCCTCAACAT
>Ga0316193_10003475_pt1 | contig 11392 bp, 21 predicted proteins | sample MerIslsedime2_MG_FD_207735 | JGI IMG/M metagenome (GOLD analysis project Ga0316193, IMG submission 207735) | Coastal sediment microbial communities from Maine, United States - Merrow Island sediment 2 | ecosystem: Environmental > Aquatic > Marine > Coastal > Sediment | place: USA: Maine... | reverse complement strand
GGTTCGAACCCCGTCACCTTCTCAAAATTTAATTGCGGCGTGGAGAAGTAGTATCTCGGTATCCTCATAAGGTACAGATCGGTTGTGCAATTCAACCCGCCGCTAGAATTTAAAGCACTTGGTAGTTTAAATAGAAAAATGCCGGAAAATGCTGGTGATGCTATGTGCAACTCATAGCTCAAGTGCGAATTGAATAGTGTCTGATGGTGTAAGCTGGATGCACACCGGCGGGAGCCGGGAGTCAGGTTCGATTCCTGTAAAGACGCGAGTTGGCGACTATAAAGATGTGGGTCTTTTGAATAGCCAGCGAGTAGCCGGGGGATAGTGATCCCACAATTGCTTGATCCTGGTTATACTTATTTTATATAGGAGGAATTCATGGGCTGTTGGAATGATACTTGTTTCGTAACGAATTTGCCAGTATTTCATGGTGATAAGGTTGAAGTTCTCTTCCTCCGCCATTCACCTGTTGGTGATCATAACTATTGTTATCCTGATGATGAGTGGACGCCCTATAAGTTTACGTTTACTGGTGAATATAATGATTATGGTAGTGTAGAAAATTGCAAAGGTGAAGCACTACCTTTATTGGTTGAAGCAATCCAAGAAAATCTTGTTGAAATACCTGCTATGATGACTGAATTTGGTAATTCGGAAATCTATGCGAGTGTAGTGGCAGAAGGTTTGACCATTGATAAAATTCTTGATTATGAATCGGCTGGTCGTCTTAGTGTTTATGAGTATGAGAACTCGCGTAGTAGACTTGCTCAAAAGCTTGGTGATAATAAAACTTGTGTATTGAAGCATGTCGTTATTCATAAGAATGTTTATGATATAATTGTTGGTGAGTTTGAGTTTGAAGTTCCTGCTTCAATGAAGATTGGGCGTTCGACGTATGATGAAGATTGGGCACCGAATCGTGTTTTCCTTAATGATATTATGAAACTTTATAAGCCTTTTGTTGAAGATAGGGATAGTAAAGAAGCTGAATTAGTTCGTGATTTGATTGTTCAGCGTTATGGAACTGGTGCTCCGTATTTTCCGCAACTGAATCGAATAGTTGAGGCCGCTAATACTAATCCTGATCGTATGGAATATTTGAGGTCAATAAGTGAAGGTTATTTCAGTGAGATTATCCGTGATAAGAAATTGTTTAAAAATGCCGCGAAAATGGTCATTTTCAATATCTTTATGATGAGAGGTCGCCGTTCATATTCAATACCTTCTGGTGCTGGTTCTCAAGATGATTCTACTAATGCACAGAGTATGGTTGCTGATATGATCAAGTATCAGATTGAGAAAAGGGAAGAGCAGGTTAGATCATGGGATGAAGAATAAAAGAATTAATGCCCTTGTATCTCCTCAGATTACGAATCTGTTGAAAGAGTAAATGGAAGCATGCGGGTTCAACTCCTGCCAAGGGTGCCAAATTATAGGAGTAGATAATGAATTACTTAACAAAAGCACAATATGCGAATGCAGATGCTAGAGATTATAGTTTATTCTGTTATCGTACATATAGTGCGAATAAAGGAATTTCAGTAGTAACTCAAATTACTCGAAGAATTCGAGATGAATTTATTTTTGAAAAATGCGATAGGAGAAAAAATGCAAACTGAATTTTTCTATAAAATTCGTCGTAAATCAGATGGGTTATTTTCCACTGGTGGAAGTTCTCCGGGATTTTCTAAAAAAGGGAAAACATGGAGCACTCGTGCTAATTTAGATCGTCATCTTGGTATGTTGCTTCAATATCCAGATAGGTTTTGGGGATTGCCAGTATATAAGGATTGTGAAGTTATTACATTCATAACTGAAGTAACAGATTATGAACCTGTTGATAAATTCATTTCTGTAGTTGCTGAACGTAAGCAAATGAAGGAACAGGAAAGAAAAGAGAGGCATGATGCTTGGATGTGCGATCTTCGTCGGAAGAAATATGAGGCTTTGAAAGAGGAGTTTGAAAAATGAGTAAACAAACAGAACCAACAGGTGATAATTTTATTGATAACTTAATGAAAGCAGTGATTGTTTTTATAATCGTTGCTTCGGTTATCAAGCATATGCTGGGATTTTAAGTTGATTTTTTGAGCACTTTATGATATAATAGTTTTATAGAAACAAACAAATAGGAAAGAAGTTATGAAACCTGCTGATGATTATGCTGGAACTTGGGATAATGATATGGACATGCACAAGGGAATTGGAAAGTTGTGGCACGAGATTAAAGTAAATGCATCTTATTCTCATCGTGGTTCTTATGATCGTTGGATGGATCTTGAAAGTATTCTTCGTAGTCCTTATTGGGCTAGTAAGATGGAATCAATTGAAGGTGAAGATGAAGTTATTTCAAATTTAGTAGAATTGGAAGATCGTGGAAAGATCAATTGCAACTTTTTTGAAATGGAAGTACGGATTGCTCCTGATGTTGCTAAACAAGAAATGAAATCACGAGATGCTATGCGAGTCGTGGTTGAAAATTGGGAACAACATGGAGGCTCCTTTACTTACGGAACTTGAATTATATGCTCCTGTGGTGGAATGGTTTACACACCACGCTTAGAACGTGGCGCCCTTAAGGGCTTGTAGGTTCGAATCCTACCAGGAGTACCAAAAAGAGATAAATATTTTTGTTCTAGGTCATGTAGTGGAAAATATGGAACGGAACTCCAAATGCAAATGAAATAAAATGGGACCGTGGCGAAATTGGTAGCACGCAACAGACTTTTATAGAATATTTTAATGGATTAGAGTATTCGAAAAAATCTGTCGGAGGTAATCTCCATGCGGGTTCGAGTCCCGCCGGTCCTACCAAATATAATAATGGCCCTCTACGCTAATTGGAAACGCGGCTGTCTTCAAAAGTCAGTGAATGTCCGTTCGAATCGGACGGGGGCTACCAGACAAAGAGGTTAGTTAAATGAATGAGTATCTTAATATTTGGCATCAGATTAAAGATTATCTAGATAATAAGTATGTTACTTGTGAATGTGATTTTGATCCATTTTTTGATGAACTTAAAAAGAGGAGAAAGAATATGAGTGATCCGTTGAAGGATGATTATTATGATGGTCGTAGTGGTCCTGATAAGATTCAGATGCCAGGAGCATCTGATCAAGATGCATATGATATGCTTCGTAAAGTTGCTACGCAATTGGATCGTTGGGTTATAAAGTCTTGTAGTAAGGATCAGATGCTAGGACTTGCTAATGAGATTTATACTTTTTTAGGAAAGAAAGGTCAGTAAGAATTTGGGAGTGTGGTGGAATGGTATACACGCCAGTTCGAGAAGCTGGTGCCCTTACGGGCTTGAGAGTTCGAATCTCTCCACTCCCACCAAAATTTAAAGCCCCCATAGGCCAATTGGAAGAGTCGTCCGGTTTAAGCCCGGTTAAGTGAAGGTTCGAATCCTTCTGGGGGCACCAAACACATAAGCGAGGATATATAATGCTAGTATTTCTTTATGTTTTTTTGTTATTTGTCTTTTATGTTCATTTTACTAAAGATCAAAGTTCTTCTTCTATGAAGAAAGGAGATTGGATAGTTTTGTTTTCGGCACCAGCAGCACTTGTTTACGCATTGAATCATTTTATTTTGAGGTAATTTATGAATCCTGAAAACCTTAAAGGTTATGAAATTTTAGCAATTGAAACACCAGAGAATTTATTTGATAAGGATAAAATCAAAGCGCAATTTATGAAGTTGCGAAAACTATGGCACCCGGATTATTGTCCGCTTCCGGAGTCGGGAGAAGTTTTCAATCACATTCAGAAATTGAAAGTACGTGCTGATGAACTTATTAAAGAAGGTGTTTGGAACAAGGATGGTGAAATTGAGTTTATGGTTGCTGATGGAAAGAGCTATGTCTTTCGGTATTTAATGAAAAGAGAGATTGATGTTGGGGTTATGTATATTGGTGCTGAAAAGGTCATGTTTATGATCAAACAGGAGTATGAAGATCTTTATAAAAATGCATGTCAATATATTGCTTATTTTCCTTTTGTCAATCGTAAAGTGAGTGATGAATTTCATAAGTTTTTGCCTCAAGTTTCATTTAATGAAAAGGTGAATGGTGATGGGTTTGTTCTTATTTTGAAGAAGGATAAGGATGCTTATTCATTGAAAGATCTTATTGATTATCATGGTGGAAAGTTAGATTCGAAGCAAGTTGCTTGGATTGGTAGTGGGTTATTTAATCTTGCTGCTATGTTAGAAGTATCTGGAATGACTCATAATGGGTTCACCAGTGATGCTATTTTTGTGAAGCCTAGTGACCATACTATTTATTTGTTGGGTGGTTGGTGGTACTCTGGTAAGGTAGGAGATGTATTGAAAGCAATACCTTCGAAGATGGCGCGGGTATTGCCGAGGGAGTTATATGTTGAAAAAAGGACGGATTCGTGTTATGATGGTATACAGATCAGATCAACTCTGATTGAAGCATTAGGTGATAAGACAATGTTGGGTTCTTCCTTATTGAAGGGTTCTGACGTTCCTAAATCAATTCTATCCTGGCTTCGAAGTATTGATACAGGAAATGCTGTAAAGCGTTATGAGGATTGGTTCAAAGTACTTGAAAGCGCATTTGGTAAGCGTAAGTTTATTAAAATGGAAATCAATTCTAACAAAATTTATAAGAGGTAAAAATATGGGTTATTCACGATGGAAGCCAAGTGACTGGAAAAGTCACATTGCATCGACTTCTACAAAGAAGCGAGAAGAGATATTTACGAGTAATGAACTTGATAATGATCTTGATCCGAAGAATGTAATTCGTGAGTCTCGCGATTCCGAACTTAATCCCGAATCCACTGCTATTATTATCAATGTTGATGTTACTGGTTCAATGGGAATGCTTGCTGAGCAACTTGTTCGGAAAGGTGTTGGTAAGGTATTTGAGGAGATTCTTGATCGTAAGCCAGTTACTGATCCGCATTTGATGATTACTGCTAATGGTGATTACAATTGTGATCGTACACCGTTTCAGGCAAGTCAGTTTGAGACTGATATGACCATTACTAATTGGTTGGAGAAGATTTATCTTGAAGGTGGTGGTGGAGGTAATCGATTTGAGTCTTATGATTTGCCTTATTACTTTGCTGCTAATCAGACGAGCATTGATTGTTTTGAGAAGCGTAATAAGCGTGGTTATCTTTTTACAATGGGAGATGAGCCTGCACCGAAATTTTTGGATAGGCAACTTGCTTCACTAGTTCTTGGTGAGCTTGGATTGCAGGAGGACATACCTTTCACTCAGGTTGTTGATCAGGCGACGAAGATGTATCATTGTTTTCACTTGATTGTTGCTGAGGGTAGTTATTGCCGTCATAATTGGGGTGGTGGTATTGATGAAGTCAAGCGTTCATTTCGAGATGCTCTTGGTCAGAATGTGGTTGTGTTGGATGATATCAAGGATCTTTCTGAGGTTATTGTTTCGTTGATTGAAGTCAATGAAGGTGCTGATAAAGAATCTGTTGTTAAATCTTGGGATGGTTCCACTTCAATGACAGTTGCGAATGCTGTTAAGGATATTGATCCTGCTGGTGGTAATTATGATGATGCTATGGGTGCTATTCGTCTCTGATTTCACTAATCAATTAGTTTTCAACATTTGTTGAAATTCAGTTGGGGGGTGAAAATCCCCCTAATTTAAAAGGAGGATTGAATGAAAGTTAAAGTCATTATTGGTGCTAATTATGGTGATGAGGGCAAGGGATTGATGACAGATTATTTTGTTCGTCAAGAAAAGAATCCACTTGTTATTCGTTTCAATGGTGGTGCACAAGCTGGGCATACGGTAAATAATGGTAAGATTCATCATATATTTTCGCATATTGGTTCTGGTGCTCTTGCTGGTGCTCCTACTTTTCTTAGTGAGCATTTTGTTGTAAATCCTCTTATTTTTAGTAAGGAGCGTGAAGAGTTAATTAATAAGGGTGTTGTATGGAATAGGTATAGGCATCCAAAGATTTTTGTTGATTTAGATTGTCGTGTAACAACTCCTTTTGATATGCTTATCAATCAGAAGTTGGAAGAGTCTCGTGGAGATGGAAGGCATGGTAGTGTTGGTATTGGATTTGGTGAGACGATTGAGCAGAGTGAGCGTTATGAAGATGCATTCAAGTTTGATTATCTTTATGATACTCCTGATGAAATTTATGGTCGGTTGGTAGATATTGAGAAGAATTGGTATCGTCCGCGTTTGGAGGAGCTTGGATTAGAGGAAGAGTCATGGAATAATGATTTTTATGAAGGAGTTAGGAAAAATTTTGTCAATCATGCAATTTCAATGCGAAATTGGGTTGATGGTGTTTTAGATATGGAAAGCATTATTTTAGAGAAAAATCATACATTGATATTTGAAGGGGCACAAGGTTTGTTATTGGATCAAGATGGTAAAGACTTTCCTCATGTTACTCGTTCATTTACTGGATTGACAAATGTAGATCATCTTCTTAGGAAAAATGAGATTAAAGTTGATGATGATTCTGAGGTTGTTTATGTTAGTCGTGCGTATATGACGCGGCATGGTGCTGGTCCTTTGAAGGAAGAAGTTAAAGATCCTGGTGAAATTGGTTTTGATGTGGTGGATGAAACCAACAAGCACGGTGATTATCAAGGTTCTTTGCGTTTTGCTCCGCTTTACATTGATGAGTTGGTGGATAGAATTCATGATGATGCTGATAAGAATGGTTGGTTGCGTGAAATTAGTATTGCAGTAACTTGTGTTGACCAAGCAGATGATTTTGTTAGGTATGGAAGTGGTGGATTTAAGCATACCGTTGCCCGTCCCATGTATTTGAATTTAGTAAAGGATTTTGCTGATTACATTAGTATGGGTCCAACTTGGAGAGATGTTGTTGAGACGCGGCACATTCAGAAATTTAATCAAATGATGAAGGGGGGTTGACTTTTGTTGGCACTTCTGTTATAATAAATATATAAATAGAAATATTCCTGTTGCGCAGATTAGAGTTACTTCATTTAATTGGTAAATACAAAAGCACTCTTATCGACTTTAACTCAGGATTTTTAGCTCTGATGCCGAATGGCGAGGCGTCTGGCTTTGACCCAGATATTAGAAGGTTCGATTCCTTCCAGAGCTGCCAAATTCATAATAAATAGTGGGAGATGTACACTTTTTATAAAACAACAAACCTAATAAATCAAAAGATTTATATGGGAGTTCATAAGACAAATACCTTAGTATGGGTTATACTAAGGGACGAAAGATAAAATTTTAGGTCTGTAGGCTAATGGTAAACCGCAACTCTCTGAAAGTTGATTTCTCCGTTCGAATCGGGGTAGACCTGCCAATTAATTTATGAGAATAGTTATGAATAGATATGGAAAAATAGAAAGGATAGTAGGAAAGAATAATCAAGTAAATCATACAAAAAGATTAAGGGAAGAATCATTTGAGTTGGGGTATAAAGATGGATTAAATGGAGAATCAAGGACAAAATTAAATAATATTTTGTCATGTGAATATATTGATGGTTATTCTTATGGTGAGAGAGATCGGAAAGATGCTCTTTGTGGAGTTCGATTCAAATATTTACCAGAATCTAATGGTGAAGAGTATACCAAAGGATATAATGCGGGTCGAATGTATGAGATGAGACAGTATTCTCCTGTATCCGATGATATTTATAATTCAGAGAGGAAAGTGATATAGTATATGGATATACTTATTGGTGGTATTGGACTTTTTATAGGTTTTTACTTAATTAGGTTAAGTATTTATAAGCTTCAATATTTGAATGCGCATAAGAAGGCTGATAAGTATATTAAAAGCTGTAGTATTGATAGTGGTATTATGGTTAAGCATGGAATGGTTATAGATCCGAAAACAGGAATTGTTCGTGGAACAACGTCGCCATCAACATATGCTATAAAACATTTTATGAAATAAATGCACGCGTGTCCGAGTGATTAGGTGGCTGTCTGCAAAATAGCTTACACAGGTTTGAATCCTGTCGCGTGTTCCAATTAAATTGCCGTTGCGTAGGATAGAGCTACTTCATTGGAAATGATGGGCTTCAATCCCTTGGGGATTCGAATTCCCTGTTACGTTCTCTAACCGATTTTAACTCGGCTCTTATTTTAACAGGAGTAATAATGGAAAAATTGATAACTGGTCCGAAAACTATTGAAGTTGAAACTTGTAAAGATTGTATAAAATGTACATCTGTTCGAGTTACTATTCGAGATTTTTCTGGAGATGATGTTTTTTGTCGTCATTCAAAGCTTTTTGCTAAAGGACTTGGAGAGAAGAAGATTGGATGGTTTATAGATGGGCAGATTTGGGTTACGCCTGAATGGTGTCCTGTTAAATCATGAAAGTACAAACTCAAATTTGGCTTGATGAAAATGATTTTTCTAGAATAGAAAGATGGTTAACTCATGAAGTCACTGAGGATAGAAAGAATTATGATGTATGCCGTCAAAAGGCAGAAATGGTATTAAGTGCCATGTTGAATGAAGCGTTCAATATGGGTATAGAGTATCAAAAGAAAATGCAAAGTTGCGTAGATTAGGATTTCTTCATTAAACCCGGACTGTCGTGAGTTCGAATCTCACCTTAGCCAGCGGTATTAAAACCGTGAGGTTGAGTAGCTCAGTTGGTAGAGCATCCGGCAAACCTAAGTGCCTTATCGACTTTAACTCTTTGCACCTTATTTTATAAATAGGAGAGGAGGAATCTTCTATCGCTCATAGGATTAAGAGAACTCCTTAAAAATTAAAGGAGAAGTACAATGGCAGGATTTACAATGGCAGATTTTAGGAGACAACAAGCAGCACGAAGTGCTAATTCATCTCCAATAAATAGAAATAAGCCAGCACCAATTGGCGATAGGAATGTAGGAAATGCATTTTGGGTTAATCCATATGGAGAAATTCTTGATATTGGTCATGGAAAGCATATAACTTCAATGACGCAAGCTCCAGAGAAATTTGGATTTACATTAGATGAAATAAAAGCTGCTCATGAAAAATATGGGGAACCTATGGGTATTGAAGGAAAAGCACGTGAGGATTTGATTAAGGATGCTATGCAACGTGGTTTCATTCATATTCGTTTATATCCAAATAAATTTTGGTCAGTAAATGCATGGCGTTTTCATAAAAAGATAAAACAAGCATTGAGTAAATGGGCTGAAAAAGCAATGAATCATCCTGGCGCTGGAAAGAATATGCCGGTTCGTCTTTATTCATTAGAGAAGAATGAAATAGTTGGGCAAACAACAATGCAGAATCTTTATTATGGAATGGATGAAAGTATGACTGATTTCATACCAAGATTTGTTGAAAGTATTGAAGAGTTTCAAGATTATAAAGAAGAAACGTTGCCGACATTTTTGCAATATATTGCGAGTTGATTTTTCAAGCATTGTGTGATAAACTGAAATCACAGTAACAAATAGGAGATTTCAAATGAATTGTCTTGATTGTCCGAACGTTGATATCCGATCTGATCCAGATCCTTTTGATTGGTTTTGTGATGATGATGAAGCAGCGTTTTGTAAGTTGGTTGAAAGAGATCCCAAAGAGAATCCAAAGTGGTATTCGGATACTGTGCCTCTTAAGCCAATAACGGTAGCAGCAAGACCGCATCATTTACGAAGGGAGTGTGAGACTCCAAAGTGGTGTCCTTTGTTGAATCCAAAATAGTTTTAACGGTAGGGTGGCTGAACTGGACTATAGCGCTTCCTTCATACGGAAGAACATGCGGGATCATGCCCCGCCCCTACCTCCAAATTTAGGAGGCATTTATGTTGATTTTTCCACCCCATTTTAATACAATCTATCATGTAGATGGAGATGAATTTACTAAGAGCAGTTCACCATTGAATGTGGATTTTATTGCGAAGATTACTTTAGCAACGGAATCGGTGGGGGCTTTTGCCAGAGGAGGAATTGCTCACGTTATTCAATTCAAGATGATTTATCCTGATAGATCAACTTATGAAAATTGGTATTTTGGGGATGAGATCCAGCGAAATAATTTTTATACCAGGATTCTTGCTGATAATCTTGATGGGCTTAAGAAAGGAAGACCGCTGGCAATGGTTGAAAGGAAGATATAAATAGAATTACATGCATATGTCGTATAATTTGGTTATTATCTTTGGGTGCCATCCAGAGGATGCTGGTTCAAATCCAGTCATATGCTCCAGACACAATGATTCATTAGTGAATCATAAAACCCCAAAAATGGGGATAATGTACCAGATATCGTGCGTTGCGAAGGGTAGAGTTACTTCAATAAATGGTTCAATTCCATTCGTTCCTAACGGGAATGAAATGAGAAGCTACAATGGGTAGCGGTCTTCTCTCTCCGACTTTAACTCGCACATTTTTTATAGAGGAGAATTTTATGGATAGAACACAACAGAGACGTGGTGATCCAGCAAGGAATGAACAGCATTATCGATGTTTGAATCCGATGTGCAATTATGAATGGAAAGAAAAAATGACAAACGTGGATTGTCCAAGATGTGGAAGTCAATATTTAAAATGGATAAATTACAAAGTAAAGGGGGCGTAAGCCTCCTTATTTTACTTGCTATTTTATTGTTTATAACACCTTCCATCTATGCAGAAGATGTAGAAATAGCATTGCCTACTCCACCAGATAAACCTCTTCCATCAAAAAAACAAATAAATACCTTAGTCAGTAAAACAGCAAAACGATATAAGGTTGAATTAGCTTTAGTAAAAGCTATTGTAATGGCTGAGTCGGCATATAATGCACATGCTGTATCTCCAAAAGGTGCAATTGGTCTTATGCAAATCATGCCTGCCACTGCTGCTGATTATGGAATTGATAATCCTAGTGATCTTTTTGATGCACATATTAATGTGAATACTGGAGTGCGTCATTTAAAGCGTTTGCTTAGAAAATATAAGAATAATTATGGTAGAGTAATACCTGCTTATAATGCTGGTGAGGGGGTGGTGGATCGTACTAACAATAATGTAACTTATGATGAAACCATTAAATATACTGCTGTTACTATTCGTAATTACAGAAGGTATGGTGGTAAGCGAAAGATTGATATGAAAAAAGCTGTAGTAAAAACCGATAGTCCTTTTTATCATACTGATCCTTCGTTATTAAGTTTATCTATGAGAATGATTCCGCCTCCTAAATATCTTGATTCCAGATTAGATCGTCCAATGTTTGTATTACCTTCTCCTAAGAAAAAATAAATTATATTCATATTTTTATAAATATAAATATATTATATTACTGGAGAATAAAAAATGAATAAAGAACGTTTACTTGAATTAGCTGGTGTTAAAAAGGCTATTGGTAAAACAAATTCTATTTTAACTGAAGAAATTGATGCTAAAAGTTTTGTTAGAAGTCTTCCGCTTTATAGAG
>Ga0316193_10003474_pt1 | contig 11393 bp, 8 predicted proteins | sample MerIslsedime2_MG_FD_207735 | JGI IMG/M metagenome (GOLD analysis project Ga0316193, IMG submission 207735) | Coastal sediment microbial communities from Maine, United States - Merrow Island sediment 2 | ecosystem: Environmental > Aquatic > Marine > Coastal > Sediment | place: USA: Maine... | reverse complement strand
ATCATCTTCGCGAAACGGAATATTGTTTTCCGCATAACAGGCAACCATGCAGGCACCGCAACCGGTACACTTGTCCAGGTCTATAACCATTCCAAATTTCTTGGCATTTTCGTTTTCCATCAGCACCTCATTTAATCATTAAACAATTAAGCTTTGCTAAGCTTGGCACGAATGCCCCAGGCCGCATTATGGCCGGATGCCGGATCCTCAACCGGGCTGCTAAGCTGATTGTAATTGACGCCTCTGCCGGCTAAAAACCGGTCGTCAATCATACGGCCCAGGCCCCGGGGGATGGCGATAACACCGGGCATAATCCGGTTGGTAAGATGCACCTTCACCCGAGCAGAACCCTTGGCGGTTGTCAGGCTGGCGGTCTTTCCTTCTGAAAGTCCCAACGGTTTGGCGGTTGCCGGGTTGATTTCCACCAAAACATCATTGCCTTTTAAAATCGTGTCTTCAAGGGCTTTAACGAGAAACGGTGGTGAGGCGACATAACCGCTGGTCAGCCTCATCGTGTCAAAAGGCATCAAAACCAGCGGATAGAGTGATTCATCGCCTTCGAGTTTTGCCGGATGATATCCGGCCAGTGTACTGATATCGTTATTGCTAAATTCGAATTTGGCCGAGGCGGTCTCAAAGGCATCCGCCCAATCCGCGCCGCTGAATTCGTCATTAACCCAGTAGCCCTCTTCAACCAGTGCATCCCACTGATCGCCCAGGGTTTCTTCCAGGCAGGCGGCGTAATCATCCCAGGGAAATGCAGCGCCAATGGTGTGACCCAGCTCTTTGGCCAGTTGAATGATAAAATCGCCGGTATGGCGGGTATTGTAAAGCGGCTCGACGGCCGGCTGGGTCAGGCCGATGATGGGTTTTGGGAAACCGAGGGCCGCCGGGACATCTTCGTATCGTTCCAGAAAGATATGGTTCGGCAGTAACAAATCGGCCAGGGCCGTTGTTTCGTCCATGTAGGAAGAAAAACTAACGACAAACGGAATCTTTTCAAACGCCTTTTTCACCGATTCGGTATCCGGCAACGAGTAGGCCGGATTGGCATCATAAACAAAGAGCACCTCAACCGGTGATTCAGCACTGGCGTTAACGACTTTCGGCAGACGGTGCAATAAATATCTGGCATGCGGATAGCGGTAGCTGCCGGCGCCATCTATGCGGGTCTGTTGCAGTCCTTCGGAGGCGACCGCGTCGATTTCCGGCTCCGGCCAATCAATATAATCGGGTTCGGGTAAGGCCCAGACGCCGCCGGGTTGGTTGATATTGCCCACCAGGGCATTTAGGGTATGCACGGCCAAAAACGTCTGCAGGTCCCCTGGTTGATGGCCTTGGCCCGCTCCGCATGTTGCCAGGGGTTTCCTGGCGCCGGCAAAATCTTTGGCCAGCGCTAAGATCGTTCCGGCACTGATCCCGGTGGTCTTCGAAACAATTTCCGGTGGGAAACCGTCGATGATTTTTTGGAAACGTGCGGATAGCCCCGAGGTGTACCCATCCACAAAATTTTGATTATACAGCTTTTCTTTGATGATCACATGCGCCAAACCAAATGCCAGTGCGCCTTCGGTGCCGGGATTAATGGCGATCCAGTGATCGGATTTAGCGGCTGTCTTGGACAGCCGCGATTCGATTTGATCCATACGGCCGTCATTTTTGCGCATCATGGCCTTGGCCCGGAACATGTAACCGGGCGAACCCCAGCCTTCGATCAGACCGCTGCCGAAACTTAAGATAAAACCTGCGTTTTCGATATCGAATCCGGCCATGGAACGCGTGCCCTGGGTCAGGTAAAGCGCCAGCTCATAGGAGTCCCAGATCGAAGGGGCTCGAAAAAAATTGGGTGAGCCATAAACGCTTAAAAACCGGTTAAAAAGCTCCGGAACCGTACCACGGTCCGATCCGGCCACACAGGCCACCTTCTGAGCTGATCCGCCGGCACGCAGTTCTTTTAGTTTGGCCGCTAATACCGTAATGGCCTCTTCCCAGGATATTTTTTGCCAGCGGCCATTGGCCTTCTTCAGGGGGGTCTGGATGCGTGTTGGGCTATATAGCAGCTGCGCTCCGGCGAGTCCCAGGATACACAGGCCGCCATCATTTACAGGGTGTCCTTTGAGCCCCTCAATTTTTATCACCCGTTCAGCCACTTTTTTCACCGAAATACCGCAGCCGCCCGGGCACAGCGAGCAGGCGGACTTGACCGAGCTGATTTCACCCCTTGCCGGAACCGGTGTCCAGGGCCAATTCTGACTCCAGATTGCAAAGTCATCGGTCACTTTCCAAGGCAGGGGCGACAGCGCGGTCCCCGCGGCACCGCCAAGAGCGAATGCTAAAAAACTTCTTCTATCTACTTTCATTTATTTTTCCCTGTAAAGGTGAGCACTTTGATAATTAATAATTAAACCGCGATCGGCTATCGATTGGGTTGAGCCTTGAGCGACCATTTCTCTAATGGTGGCAAACAAAACAACCGCCCCTGTGAGTCTGCACGCTGTTTTGGTTGACGTTTTCTCTCACATGGCACTCCGAGCAGTCATCCATTTTCATGCGGTCCCAGGAATTGCGCTTAATACCGGCAATATTTTTGCCCCAGATATCGATGCTGTAACCGGAAATGCGATTTTCTTGATAAACCCTTAAGCTCTCTGATTCGCCGATATGTCCGTGGCAGGTGACACAGTCCATTTGCGCCATTTTCACATGGGCGGCATGTGAAAAAAATACGTTTTGTGGCTGCCGCGAATAGATCAGCCAGGGAACCTCCCGCTCCTTGGCAACATATTCGTTTACGAATTTTGCTTCCTCAGGATCCTCTCCGTTGACCTCTTCATGACAATCAATGCACTGGGCCAGTTTGGGGACCCCGGAATACGTGCCGTCTTCCCTGAAAAAATGGCAGCTTTCACAGCCATCTTCGACCTCTTCATTGTGCAGGGCATGGTTGAAGTCAACGGGTTGCTTTTTCTGGGAGTAAAGAAGTTTAGGGAAAATTACCCATCCTACAATGAGACTGGCAATCAACCCGAGAATGAAAAACAGAATAATCGGTCCGCCGGCGCCGCCTTCAGCGCCATGGCCGGATCCTTCTGTTCCAGAGGAAGGGGTTATCAGTTCCTGATCCGCGGCCTCGCCTGAAACCTCATTGGCTTTCTCATCCGTACTCATGGAAACTCCGATCAATTCAAGTTGATAGTATTTGCTGGCCCAATACCTTTTGACGAACGCAGCTAAAGGAAAACCCTTAAAACTAGAAAACAAAAACAACTATATTTTCAAAACCTTACGATCGTTCCAGAATTTTATTGGCACTGGAAATAAGCCTGCGGTTGTGTACCTTATCGATTTGGTTTTTGTCAAGAAAAAATCATTGGCCCAAGGCACCGTAACTGTGTAGGCCGGGCAGCAGGTTGACTCCGAAATAGGTAAATAAAACCGCGGCAAATCCCACAAGGGACAGATAGGCAATGCGTTTGCCGCGCCAGCCGTGCATCAACCGCGCATGCAGCAAGGTTGCGTAAATAAACCAGGTGATCAAAGACCAGGTTTCTTTGGGGTCCCACCCCCAATACCGTCCCCAGGCGGAATTGGCCCAAACCGCACCGCTGATGATGCCAATGGACAAAAACAGGAAACCGAACAGCGTCATCTGGTAGCCGAGTTCATCCAATATCGCGGGCTCCGGAAACATGGCCAGCATTCGGTTTTTGAAATCTTCGGGCAAGCGGCGGGCCAGAAAAACGCCGATGTAAAAAACAAGGCAAATCGGCAGTGCAATGATAAGCGACATGGCCCAGTTTCCCGCCAGAAGCACCCGGCTAAACAGCAACACAAAGATGAACAATGTCAGCGGCCTGGCAACGTCCAGCCAGCCGACCTGTTCCTGGTCCCGCCCCTGTTTCATCAGATACATGGCGCTGATGCCGAAAGCCGTGGCAAACGCCGCATATCCAATAAAGCAGGTGATGACATGTGCGATCAGCCAGTTGCTCTTTAAGGCGGGGATGAGGGGTTGGATTTCGTTGGTGATGCCGGTTTTCAATGAGGCATAGGCCATTGCCAGAAAGGCAATCGGCATCATAAAGGCACCGATAATTCGATTGTCGGCCTTGCGCTCGATGACCAGGTAAATCAAGGCGATGGTCCAGGCAAAAAAGACCAGCGATTCGTATAAGTTGGAAAAAGGCGCATGCCCGATACCCAATTGATAGGATTCCACCCATCGCATTAAAATTCCGGCGGTGTTGCCAACCCATCCGATCAGAGCGATCCAGGTTGCCAGCTGGCCGGCGGCCGGTTTTTTAAACACCCAGCCCATAATATACAAAAACCCGGCCAGTCCATATACAAACGTAATGATGGATAAGATAAGAGAGCTGTTCATCGTTTACCTCTATTTTACTAAAGTTGTGCCAAAATCTTCATTGAGCGCATAAATACACGGGCGCTATTCATCGCCGGTCAAGCCGGCCAGGCGCTCCGATAGTTTGGTGACTTTTTTTTGCATCCCTAGCTTATTTTTATTTGAAGTCCCGGCTACCAATGTTCGGCTTTTTTTGCCCTGGCTGGCGACATCGACACAGACCTGTTGATGAGACATAAAAAAAGTAATGTAAATGCCAATGATCATCAGAATAAATCCAACGTAGACCACCCAGACGCCGGGATCCCGACTCACCTGAAGCCCGGTGTAGTAACGCGGCACAAAATCTGCGACCGCTATAAACACATTGCCTTTACGCATCCGATCAAAACTCGGGAACTTCAGCGGCAGCGTGATCTCGACCGGGCTGTCGTTGGGAGGCGTTAAAACGCCGATAAATGCTTCGCCGATATTATGCCCCCGGAAATTGGCCTGGCGGGTATGTTTTTGCAACACGAAGGTACCCAAATCTTCAGGAATGACGATGGGTGTATTCAAACCGGCCTTTTTGCTATAAAGCATTCCGGTGGCCTTGCTGGTAAAGTTTAGGATAACTTCATTGGGGGACAGGCTCCCGTAACTGGCCTGGAAAAAGCTGATGCCTTCATAACGTAAGGGGTCATTGACGATGATGTCTTTTTGCACCACCGCCTTTCCCTGTTTGAGGATGGTTAAACTGGAGCGAAATTCTTTAGGAGCACCGGTATCATAAAAATCGACACTAAAATCATCACAGCGCACTTCAAAACCCAGCTGCAGTTTTTGATTGCTATTTCTGAGTTGAATGGATTGGGCACTTTCTCCTTCCGCTATGTTGACAAAGCCCTCAAAGCCAAAAATAGATCCGATCAGCCCGCCGATTAATAAAAGTACCACGCTGAAATGAACGACATAGACCCCCAGCCGCGTCCAGCGCCCGCGTTCGCCGTATATGGCAAAGCCTTCAGCGGTTTCCTCTATCCGATAGTAGCGAAACCGGCGGGCAACAACGGGCTGATAGAGCGCTTTAAGCTTTCCGACTTCAGCGTCATGATCGTATTCGACCCTGTTTTTAAGCTGGGTGTAGCGCCCCCGGTTAAATCTTGGATGGCGAACAAAGATAATTTTCCAGGTGGCCTGCAGCCGGTCAATCGAACAAACCACAATGTTAACCACCAGCAACAGAATCAATGCCCGAAACCACCAGGAATGGTACATGTCGAAAAACCCCAGCAGTGAAAAGATCCGGAATAAAAATGCACCGAAGGTTTCAAAGTAGGCCATCGGTGCCTCATTTTGAGGAATAAGCGTGCCGATGGTGGAGGTCGTCGCCAGGGTCAGCAGAAGGACAATGGTTAATTTAACGGATGCAAACAGTTTCCACAATCGATCTATCGCTGAGAGATCTGAAGCGATCTCTTTTGAACTCATGTTGAATCCTTTCTCAATAATGAATCCTGGCTGAAAGAGTCAGGATTTTATCTCACCTTATGAGGATTGACATTCGCCCTTATGTAAACCATGGAATGATGGAAAAATGGAATATTGGGTATTAAAAGCGGATGATGTCGTGATTTTTATTTTTGACGAAGCCGTCGATATAAATTAGATCTCATTTCCGCCTAACCCATTATTCCAATATTCCAACTTTCCAATACCCCATGGCATTCGATTACGGCAAAGCCGAGAATCACTGACTTGGCCCAAAAGAACCAGATTTCAAATTTCAAAAAAATAAGATATGCTATTATCAAAAGTTGCCAAATGAGGCAACAGTTAAAAAATCTTGTTTAATTTCAAAAGCTTCCACAACAGAATGAAATGGCACTTTCGGTAAATGAAAGATGATCGTGCAGCAGCACTGGCAGGTTCGTTGATACGAAACAAAATAGCCTCCCGTTACCGGTACCCAATTAGAAGGTCGGTATACGGAAGGCTATTTTTTTAAATGGATGGTATCTGGTGCTTAGCGCGCATGACGAGCGCTGAGGTCGCAAATAGCTTGGCGTTGCTAACCGCGGTTTTCCCGTCGCTGGAAACAGATGAAACTGGCCGGGTTCAAATGAATGAAATCAATCCCGCTGATGAATTATTTTTTGACATAGAGGCCGCGGGATTTGGCACTCACCATGCGTTTTTTAGAAAGCTTATAAAGCGCGTTGCTGAGCTGCCGGGAGTCAAGGCCGGTTTTGGTTTTCAAGGTGGCAATCGTCGCCCCTTTTTTGCTGCGTTTGATGACAGCGTAAACCTTATCAAGTACCGTTTGACCTCTGGCCGGTGCCGCTTTTTTGCGAACAGCGGCTTTACGAACTGTTTTCTTACGTTTGGCGGGCGCCGCCTTTTTTGCGGGTTGAAGTTTGTCTACCTGTTTGGTAATTCTATCCACCTGTTTTGAAAGACTGGCAAGCGATTTGGAGATGGTTTTCAGTTGAGTTTTTATACTCTTCATTCTATTTACCCTCCCTGTAACAATAATTTATTCTTGTCATCCAACTTAGTGAAGAGTAAGACAGCATCTATAAAAGTCAATATTGGAGAAGACAATGAAGATAAACCATAAAGACTTCCGGATTCGCTATGAAACCGCCCTGAACCCTTCTCAGCTCGAGGCGGTGACGCATACGGAGGGACCGCTGCTGGTTATCGCCGGAGCCGGAAGCGGAAAAACAAGGGCCCTGACCTACCGGGCAGCCTACCTTGTAGAAAAAGGCATATCTCCGGCCGCTATTCTTCTTTTGACGTTTACGCGTAAAGCCTCACAGGAAATGCTTCGCAGAGCAGCGCAACTGCTGGATGAACGTTGCGAAAAAATTTCGGGCGGAACGTTCCATTCCTTTGCCAATACGATGCTGCGCAGGTATGCTTCCCACATGGGTTTGGATCCCGCCTTTGGAATCCTGGATCGCACCGATTCGGAAAACCTGATCGGCCTTCTGCGAAAAGAATTGCAGCCGGCAACCCAACAACGATCGTTTCCAAGAAAGAAAACGCTGGCGAACATTTTCAGCCGGGCGGTCAATAAAGCCCGCTCACTCGAGGAGATTATTGCCAACGACTACCCGCATTTCGAATCTCACCTCGAAATTATCAGTCGTCTTCAACAGACTTTCGAAATCCGCAAGCAGGAGCACCATTTTCTAGATTACGACGATCTGCTGATTTATTTGCGTCGTCTTTTAGCCGATTATCCCGCAGCGCGTGACCGCATTTCCGCCAGCTATCAGTATATCATGGTGGACGAATACCAGGACACCAATACCATTCAAGCCGAAATATTATACCTATTGACCCAGGTGAACAGAAATATCATGGTTGTCGGTGATGATGCCCAGAGTATTTACGCATTCCGCGGAGCCAATTTTAGAAATATTATCGACTTTCCGAAAATGTTTCCGGAAACCCGAATCGTTTACCTGGAAGAAAATTACCGCAGCATCCAGCCGATATTGACCCTGACCAACGCCATCATCGAACGCGCCAAAGAAAAATTCACTAAAAATCTGTTTACCCGACGAAGGGGTGGAGCGATACCGGTGATCGTTAATGCCGACGATGAATACAGCCAATCCAGATTTGTGGTTGATCAGATTAAAGATCTGCAGCAACAGGGCGTCGCTTTAAATGAAATCGCGGTTCTTTTTCGCGCCAGCTTCCATTCGTTTGACCTGGAGATCGAGCTTAGCCGGGAGGGCATCGAATTTGTGAAGATGGGGGGATTTAAATTTATCGAATCGGCTCATATCAAGGATGTCCTCGCTCACATGCGGGTGATTGCCAATGCTTACGACCGCATCAGCTGGTACCGAATTTTGCTTCTCATTGAAAAGGTCGGGCCTAAAACCGCCCAAAGAATTTTTGAGGCGACCCTGAATGAACAATCAGGTTATACCGGTCTGCTTTCGGCAAAAATCGGCCGGATCAAGGGGCTTGAGCGTCTCAAACAGCTTATCTCAACCCTGGATACACATCCAATGAGTATTTCTGAAATGGGAGAAACCATTATTGATTATTACATGCCGATTTTAAAAAACCGCTATGACGACCACCCCCGCCGGGCCAAGGATTTGGAGCATCTGGCAGAAATAATGGTGCGCTACAGAAGCCTCGACCAATTTCTGACCGACATGGCCCTTGAACCGCCGAATACCAGTTATGAAAACTCACTGTATGCCGGCGCTTCAAATTCGGATCGCCTGATTCTATCGACGATCCATTCCGCCAAGGGCCTGGAGTGGCACAGCGTATTTGTCATTTGGACCCTGGACGGCAGATTCCCCTCGGTGCATAGCTTGCATAAGGAAGAAGAACTTGAAGAAGAACTCAGGCTGATGTATGTGGCCGCCACCCGGGCCAAAGAGAACCTGTTTTTCACCTATCCGGGCGATGTATATGATCGCAGTACCGGTTTGATATTGAACCGGCCGTCACGCTATCTTGACAACATGCCCGATGATATCCTTGAAAAACAATTTGAGTATCGCTGAAGTAGATTTCGAGATGAGAAGAGAAAAGTAAAAGGTGCGGTCTTGATCAATCCCGCCGGTCAAATAGTTCGGCGCTGATAATTGCCCCGGCGTTAGTCTTTAATAAATCCCCACCACACAAACCAACAAAATCCCACAATAGCGACAATCGCTATGAGATAACCCGACCAGTCGAACGGTCGGGTGGCAAAGCCGAGCTTGTCTACATTGCCAAGTTTGGTTTTACAGGATGGGCATTTACGGGTTTGCAGCGGTAGATGGGTATAACACTCGGGGCATTTTTTAGTCACAAAACCGTAACTGCCAGAGCCAGGGCGATGATCACCATTGGACATTTTCCATCTCCTTTCATTAACTGCTTAGAAATGGTGTACCGTCAAGGACCTGTTGATTGGCTAACTTTGCCAGAAACCTTCTTCGATGGAAATCTGGCTTTCACTCTTTATGCGTTTCAACCAGGCATCCATGGTTTTAAACGTCTTTTGTTGCAGCAACCGATCCTTGAGGGCTGCCTTTTCCTTTTCAAAACCATTGAATTCTGGTTCTTTCCGCTCGCGGAAGCTGATGACATAATAGCCTTTTTGACCTTTTAGGGGTTCGCCGGGTAGCTGATCATGATCAGAAAGCTTAAAGGCTGTGCTTGCAATTTCGGCTTCCTGGCCGATCGAGGGTATGGAATCGTTCCGTTTGAAAAAGCCCGTTTTTTTCGGTGCTAACTTGAACTTCTGACTGACGGTGTTAAAAGGCTGTCCTTTTTTAAGTTCCGCCAAAAATCTATTGGCTTCGCTAAGCGCTTTGGCATCCTGCTTTTCTTTAATGACATCTTTTTTAACGCGGTCTTCTACGGCCTTGAGCTCCGGAATTTTAGACGGCACCTTTTCAACCACTTCAATCAAATAATATCCATCACCGAATTCCTGAACATCACTGACTTCGTCGACCGGCAAGCCAAAAGCAACCGACGCAAACCGGGCGGCGTCTTTGATATCTTTGGGAGGACGTTTTTGAGAAAAAAGTTCCGTTGTCAGAATTTTCAAATTACGCTCCTGAGCGATATCGGCCAGATTTTGGCCCTCAAAGACGGCATCATAGACGGTTTCGGCTTCGTCATAGGCCAAATTTCTGGATCGCTCTGTTTTCAACGTTTTTTCAATATCTTCTCGCGCTTCATCCAATGAAAGGGTTTTTGCGGGATTTATTTTTTCAACTTTGATAATATGCCATCCGAAACGGGTGCGAACCGGGTCGCTGATATCACCGGCTTTCATGGAAAAAGCCTTGTCAGCAAAAGGTTTCACCATCGCTTCCCTGCGGAAAGTCCCCAGATCTCCCCCTTTCGTTTTCGTCGGGCCCTCGGAATATTGCTGGGCAACCGCTGCGAAATCCTGACCTTCCCTTGCCAGCTTAAGAACATCTTCGGCTCTTTGGCGTGCGCTTTCAACTTCTTCAGGCTTGGCGTTCTGGGCAACTTTTATCAGAATATGCCGTGCATGAACGGTTTTTGGATTTTTTAATTTTTCCGGATTGCTTTCATAATAATCTTGTATATCCTCTTCGGCAACCGTAACCTTGGCTGCAAAGTCGGCGGGTTTCAAATAAAGGTAGCGAGCTTTAATTTCAGGATCGGTTTTGTAGGTTTCTTTATGCTGGTCAAAAAAATCAAGAATCTCATCCGCTGTGGGTACAATGTTCTTAAATTGCCCGGGTTCAAAAACAACATACGCTAAGTCCACTTCGGTATTATTGTATTTATACCATTGCCGGGCTTCCAGCTCCGATACTTTAATGTTGCCGCTAATAAAGTTTTGGAGTTTATCAATGATCAGGGCCTCGCGCTGCTGTTCCTCAAAGGTTTCAGGCGAAAGTTTTGTGCGGCCTAGCGTATTCAGATAACGTTGGTTGTCGAACAATCCGGCCGTCTGAAAGGCACGGATGTTTCTAATAGTTTCGGCAAGCTCATCATCCGAAACCTGGATTTTTAGCTTTTCGGCCTCCTGGAGCATCAGGGCTCTATCAACAAGCTGGTCCAAAGCGCGCTTTCGCAATTGCAAGGCCTGAATCAGTTCGTCATTTAAATTATTGCCGAATGACTGCCGCACCTGTTCAACCAGGTTGGTGTATGAGTTGCGGTAATCATTTAACGTAATGATGGCCCCGTTTACATCGGCAACACGGCTGGAACGTTGGGATGTGTATCTTTGAACCCCCCAGGGGATGAACACCACGATGATGGCTGCTAATAAAAATTTGATGATCCAGCTACTGGCGTGCTTACGCATTAAGCTTAACATTGAATTTTTCTCCTCGTGGGTTCAAAATTCCCCGTTCAGCGTTCAGGGTTATTTCAACCTTGAACCGCTGAACCCTGAACCGCTGAACCTTTATTTTTCATAAAATACTACGAAACCGCAAAAGAAGGAAGGCCCAAAATCAGGTAATAATGGTTAGCGGTTTGTTCTGTTTGTCAATTTTAGTGCCAACCGTCTCAGCGCAATAAGCACATAGAT
>Ga0316193_10003471_pt1 | contig 11396 bp, 8 predicted proteins | sample MerIslsedime2_MG_FD_207735 | JGI IMG/M metagenome (GOLD analysis project Ga0316193, IMG submission 207735) | Coastal sediment microbial communities from Maine, United States - Merrow Island sediment 2 | ecosystem: Environmental > Aquatic > Marine > Coastal > Sediment | place: USA: Maine... | reverse complement strand
ATTTGAAATGAGGTACTACTGTCGCAGCTCAACCTAAAACTATCAAGACCTCACCTCGGCACAGTATCATGCATTTCAATATGCGCAATGAAACGTGACTCAAACAGAATGCGAATAACACCTTCGATTTCAGCAATCTGCCATTTCAGAAACAGGACATCTGCTGCATTTTCGAAACTGCCTCGCACGGAAGCGAGCCCCTCTTTTACACCCACATCAATATCGTCGAATCGCTTGTGCTTCTGAATCACTGCCAGAATTCGCTCTTCCACCAGTTGATCAGAAACCGATGCGACCGGCACAACCCGGATTTCGCTATTGACATCGATAGAGCCTTTTGTCTGCCAGGCGATTTGCTCATAAAGCATCTTTTGCGAAAGCAACCTGACCTGGCCGGTCAGCACCACATGACCTGCTGCCGTGACAACCTTGACAGCGGCTCCGTCAAGCCGTGGTTCATGTTGCGCCTGGAATACGATTCGCGCCTGTAATGCAGCATCGGTTTCCGCGAATACGGTGTTAACCATTAACAAAGCCAGCAATCCCAACAGCACCTGCAATACACCAGGCAGACGTATTTTTGTGCACACAGTCAGATAACGATACATAATCGAACCCTCTATGAATAAAACAGGTATTCCCATGATACGACTGGCCATCCGGCAAACCATAATAAGATCGCATAAAGACTACAAGCCCTGCCAAACACAATACAAGCACCTGTTAATTGCCTTCAATTTTATTATGCGTAAATCGCATATGACCGAATCGGGTTATTGAAACAGTTATCGCACCAAGCAGAGCCGCGCCAGAGATGCCCGTCATCCTCCAGGTATAAATGTTCTTCATATCAGGCATCAGATCCGCCAACGATATCCGACTGTGATTAACAGTGCCCTGACTCAGACACCGGAGCCCCTGATTCTACCCCCTGCGTGCAGCAGACTAGCGAGCCCTGCCTGTATCAATACCCGAAAAGCAACTACCTAAGTGGGCGTCCTTTGTATTTGAAGAATGTCATTCAATAGCGACTCGGTCCGTTTCAGTTACCCCGGCAAAATCAATAACTCCCGCCAGTTGAACTGACAGGGTAACAATGAAGGTAACATCGGTATCCCGGTATCTGCGCACATAGGCCTGTTGAACCACAATCACACCAAGCGTCTCGCCAGCATGCCTCACAGCAATACCAAGAAAACCGTGATACGGTTCTTCTTCACATTGAGGATCAACCTGAAACCCGGATGACGAACGGCGTCGAGCATATTGACAGTTTCCGAACGTGAAACACCAGCCCTGCAATACCTTCCCCAGAATCAAGATGTAACTGACCTGCCGCTGCGGAGTTCAAACCCTCGGTAGCCGCCAGCACGAGAGTGCCGGGCACCGGGTCGAGGAGATAGATGGAACAAACGTCAGTATGCTTTGCTTTCCTGAGGCGTTTTACGATAAGGCACAGTGCCTCACTCAGATCAGGCACACTGCTAACCTCCCGTACAATTTGTTGCAATTCAACGAGCCGGTGTACTTTTGCGGGATCGCGGCGATTTTTCAATGTCATTTGAGTTTACTGTTGATATTCGAACTGTATACAAAATAAAGCCATGGAAAAACCACTGTTTGATAATCACCGCATTAAGCAGCCAGATCAAATAAATATAAATCGGGCTATTGATATAAAGAATATCTTGATACCTAATACTCCCGAAACCTTAATGTCAGTGTAAGCAAACACCAGAGGGCAAACCTTCCATGCATGAGTCTATTGAACTCCAAATGAGCCTGTTACTGGCCGTTGCTCTGGCCGGCCACTTGCTCTCCGGCCTGGTCCGGCAACCTGCAGTGGTCGGACAAATCCTGGCCGGACTGATTGTCGGGCCGAGTGTCCTGGGCTGGATCACATACACGACATTTGTCGCCAATATTGCCCACCTCGGCGCCATTGTCCTGCTGTTCGTTGTTGGTCTGGAATTCCGTGCAAGGGAGCTGGCAGCTGTGCGCCCTTTCATCATCGCTATCGCCGGTATAATTGTCCCGTGGCTGGGTGGATACCTGGTCGCTGTGGGATTCGGCTTCGACACACCCCGGGCCCTGCTGATCGGTGTCGCTTTAAGCGCTACCAGCATTGCCATTACTGCCGATGCGTTACGGGAACTGGGCCGGCTTCAGTCACCGGAAGCCAGGCTGATTATCGGCGCAGCAGTGATTGATGACGTGCTGGCACTGCTCGCCCTGTCCATGGTAGAACAACTTGGAAGCGGCGTAATTGATTACGTTGCAATTGCGCTAATGGCAATTAAAGCCATCCTGTTTATCGCGGCAGGTGCCTGGCTTGGGCAGAAGTTGCTTGCCCCGCTATCCAGAAGAATAGATGCATCGCAACTGGCATCGCGGTCGCCGGAATTTGTGTTCGTACTGGGTCTGCTAACAGCCTTTGTCTATGCCCTGGTTGCGGAATACATCCATCTTTCAGCCATTGTCGGCGCATTTGTTGCCGGCGTTGTATTCGAGGGCATACACGTTAATAAAAGCCATTCCGTACACATTGGCGCAGGCTATGTGCGCGCGGCATTTGGCGCGGTGTTCTTTGTTTCGCTGGGTGTGCTCGCCGATTTACGCACCCTTGGCACCGACACACTGATCTTTGCCGGGGCACTAACACTTGTCGCCCTGCTTTCCAAATTTATTGGCTGTGGTTTGAGCGCACGCGCATCCGGCATAGCAACAAGAGAGAGCATCATTATCGGAGTCGGCATGGCTCCGCGTGGCGAAGTTGCGATGGTCATTGCACTACTGGCGTTGAATCAGGGTGTTATCGAACAGCCCGCATATGTTGCCCTTGTATTAATGAGCCTGGTCACCACCCTTGTCGTTCCGATATTGCTTCGCAACTGGTTATACCGTGGGCAGCATACGCATTAGCCCTGTAGTAGCGACAAACATGCAGGCCAGTGATTCAGCTGGTCGATCAAGGATTGGCAGACAGACCAGGGACGGTGGTAATACCGGCTGCGGCGCTGTCTATCCAGAACGCAAGCCCTTTTTGGAGAAATTCATCAGCCGATATGAAGTGAGAGCCGTCGCAGGAAAACGTCAAACCCACCAGCGCATTGTAAATATTGAGTGAAGCAAAACGTAAATAAATAGTCTCATCAACAAAACGGAGATCACGAAACGACTCCAGTAATGGGCGTATATTTGTGGATGGTATTTCAGCCGAATCCGGATATGTGGTCTTTTGAAATGCCAGACATACATCCGGATCAACCAGTTCATCGATATTCAGGATATTGTACCTGTGTGGATTTGTCTGACTCCAGACGGTAGCGCGATTACTGGAGAAATGAATCTCGCAATGGAATATTCCATGATCGAGAATTAATTCCTCGATCACGGCAATGACTGTTTCGACATGCTGATCCAGCACACTTTCAATACGCTGCTGGAGAAAAAGCCCTCCCCGGATAGACGGGTCTCCCTTCATTTGTCGCCAACTTCTGGATTCTTCGTACAAGGGTGCAGTCAGTGGTAAATTGCGCAGGTCAAAGTTCGCACCCATGAATCCGACAGGGTTTCCATCCCGTTTCACCAGTTGAACTGCTGTAATACTCGGGCGCTTTTTGTATTCGCCTATGTATGCCTCGGAAAGAATAAAATCAGACACAGGTAGAACATTATTCATATACGGCCGCAACGATCTGTCCAGGCCAATGTTTTCCATATCATCGCCCTGGACGCTGATCTGCGCAGTCACCTGGACACCATTCAGGTCCATAACATACAAATGATCGCAGTAAGGAAGCGCTGCAAGGCCCATACGCAATGCACCTTCCATAGCCACGCGATCACCCCAAAACCCCGCGCAATTCGATGCCAACTCGGCCAACGGGGCATGTAGAAAAATAGATAACGCATCCCGCTGGCGCGCAATGCTCTGCTGTGCAGATGTAATCATGGCGGCGTTATGTCCATCATTCCCGGGTCACAAACAATTAATTCACCAATCATGGAACCATCCTGTTGATCATCAAACCTGCCGCAATCCGCACTTTTAATGACCTCAAGGTTGCGATTCAGACTGGTGCAGTGTTAGCTGCGTGAACGGAATCTCCCAGTGGTTTTCGGTGCAGGCCTCCACGCACCAGCGCTGTATGGCTCGACGCAATCGATTATAGAGATCCGCCAGCGCACCGTCGAAATCGGCAATCACCACCAGGTCCAGTGAAGACGTGTTGGCACGTTCGAATTCGACCCGCAGGTTTAAAAGCTTACCGGTATAGCCCTCCTCGTCAGCGCGCCGTTCGATATGTGCTTTCAGCATGTCCGGGATAGATGTCACGCTCTCCTGTTGCAGATTGTAGGTAATACCGATCGTCTCCTTGATACGGAAATTGGTCGACAAGTTGACAGGTGACAGGGCGAGAAAATCCGCCGTTTGATAGGTACGATGCGCACCGCCTCGCTCGATCAGCTGTACCAGTTCCTGGGTTATGCCCGTGACCTTGCCGCGCATCCCGTCACTCAGCAGCACCCAGTCACCCCGCTTGCAGGGAAACCAGACATCACCCTGATGGGCCGGACGGGATTTCAGATCAACCAGGTCATCGATGCGCACCCGCTGGCTGATCTCGGCCGCTGGATTTTCCAGCAGGCTGAATACATTGATCCTCCTTACGCGCCACGGTAAACCGTCAAGAAATATCCGTTCCCCCTCGCGCACGGAACCAATATTGAGAAACAACTGGATCTGCTGCCAGTAGCGAGGCAATGCCTGCCTGAGTGTCAGACCGATGCCCAGCAGCAGCAAGATGCCCAGAGTGAAGAGCAGCCAGTCCTCTGCCACATAAAAGACCACCATAGGCCCGATAATGGCCAGAAAGACCGTTAGTATGCGGTGCATCAGATCGAGCAGGCGCAGACGAAAGCTGCGGTATTCCTTACGGTAGCCGGGAATCAGCCGCCCCATCGCCTTGTAACTCATGCGAGAGAGCACCAAAATGATCATTACTACCAGTATGGCCTGGGCCAGATAAAGACCCCGCTTCTGGAAGAATGACTTCAGATAACTTTGCGAGGCATCGGCCAGCGAGGCCTCAGAGGCCTCCAGTTTTTGCAGCTGCAGTTCTGCAGACTGCAACTCGCTCTGCATGAACGTCAGTTGCTTCTGCCACTCTGCCAGCATTCCCTGCAGGTATTTTTCAAGCGATTCCTCTTCGTTTTCGCTGAGCAAGCCCGCGATATTGGCAACTGCCAGTTCGGCAACCGGCAATCTCTCCTGGTAGTAAGTAATTTTATCTTTCAGATCAGTTTTCTGGCGGACATGACTGGTCATATCCTTCATCTCTTTCATGGCAGGCCGGAGCAGGGAAAACAGCTCTTCCTGGAAGTTGAATTTTAGTTCCTCCCTGGACCGCAGTCTGATGATATCCGCGCCTGCCGCAATCTCTTTCAGATTCCGGGTAGTACTCTCCAGGTCGGCATCGAGTTTGTCCAGCCGGGCCTGAATATCCTTTTGTTCAGATACGCTCTTGGTATCCTCCAGCTGGCGACTCAGCAGCTGGATATCGCTTCTCAGCTCGGACTGTAACTTGACAAGTGAATTCAGGGTTTTGATGGTACCCAGCATCTGTGTATTCGCTGGCTGCGTTTGCCCGGTGTCCGCCTCTGCAAACGCACACACCGGCAGCGTTATCATGCCCAGGGCAACGAGAAGAATCAGCGCATACCTGTTTAGCATATGAACCAGCCCGATGCCTTCGGGAATCGGGCCATCAACAGTTGTATTTAGCCCCATCGGTAATACCCTCCAGATACAGTCGTTAAAACAGTGTGTGTAACAGCGTTACCCCGTGGACAGACAGCGCGCGGCCAGTGCAATCGCATAATAATCAGAATACGTGATCAGGCAGCACGACAGACCTGCGCCTGGCCGGCAAATAAAAATAAGCACCGAAGGTTGCCCGGATGCAATTTCCGTCTCGCCATTGACCCTTGTAAATTAACAGCTGGTCGAAAGCTTATCTACCTGAAAAAACCACGTAGTCAGTTCAGGCTTAATTCCGGTAACCGGCAATCTCCCTGAGAAATACCTCGCCATACTTTTCCAGCTTGCTCGCGCCCACCCCGTTTATATCCAGAAACTCGTCCCGGGAAGACGGCAACAATATCGCCATCTGGGTCAGTGCTGCATCACCAAACACCATGTAAGGTGCTATACCCTCGTCTCTTGCCAGCTCCTTGCGTAATTCGCGCAGCAATTCGAAAAGCATCTCATCGCGCCCTTCAACCGGCGCAACCAGTTTTTGTCTTTTCCTGCTGCGCTCCCGCAGGCGCGGCTTTGCCAGCTCCAGCCGCGACTCGCCTTTCAGCAAGGGGCGCGACTCCGGCGTCAGTTTCAGCACGGAATAGCTGGCTATGTCCTGTACCAGGTAGCCCCTGTGTATCAGCTGTCGAAACAGGCTGGTCCACTCGGCATCCGTATGATCAGAACCGATGCCATAGGTGCTTAACTCGTTGTGATACAGGTTGCGGATTCTTTCATTATCCGCCCCGCGCAGCACATCTACGACATGGCGCATGCCGAAGCGTTGACCGACACGGTATACACAGGAGAGCGCCTTTTGCGCATCGACAGTAGCGTCATAGCATTCCGGCGGATCGGAGCAAATATCACAATTACCGCAGTCTTTCCCGAGTTCCTCACCAAAATAGTTGAGCAGCACGCGCCGTCGGCAGGTCAGCGACTCGGCAAAGGCAACCATGCTATTGAGTTTGTGCGACTCGATACGCCGTTGCTGTTCATTTTCATTGCCCTCCACCATGCGGCGTGCCAGCAGCATGTCCTGCGCACCAAACAACAACAAGGCCTCAGCCGCCAAACCGTCACGCCCGGCTCGACCGGTCTCCTGGTAGTAACCCTCTATATTCCTGGGCAGGTCATAGTGCACCACAAAACGCACATCCGGCTTGTCGATACCCATACCGAAAGCCACGGTTGCCACCACCACGTCGATCTCATCCCGCATGAATTCTTCATGGGCTGCCTGGCGTTGTGCAGCCGGCAGGCCGGCATGGTAAGGCAACGCACGAAACCCGGCCGCCTGCAGCTTGCCCGCCACTTCCTCAACGCGCTTTCTGCTCAGCGCATAGACAATTCCCGCTTCACCCTGATGACGACCGAGAAAAGCCGTTAACTGGTCGAAAGGTTTGGCCTTCTCCAGTGCACTGTAGCGAATATTGGGCCGGTCAAAACCGGTGACATGAATGTCCGGGTTGTTTAACTGCAAACGCTGCATAATGTCACCCCGCGTCTGGGGGTCAGCAGTTGCCGTAAAGGCCGCCACCGGAACCCCGGGGAAACGCTCTCGCAATTGTCCCAGCTGGACATACTCGGGACGAAAATCATGCCCCCACTGCGAAACACAATGTGCCTCATCGATCGCAAACAGGGATATATCAATATCTTCAAGGCGCGCCAGAAATCCGGCCGACATCAGACGCTCAGGCGCGACATACAACAGGTCCAGCTCGCCGCCATGGAAGCGCGCCAGTAACGCGCGAGAGTTTTTTTCTGTCAACGAAGAGTTGTAACAGGCGGCAGCAACCCCGTTGGCCTGCAAGGCATCAACCTGGTCCTTCATAAGGGAAATTAACGGAGAAACGACAATCGCTGTTCCGGGAAGACACAGCGCCGGCAACTGGTAGCAAACCGATTTTCCCCCGCCGGTTGGCATCAGCACAAAGGCGTCACGCTGCGCCACAATACCGTCGATGATTTCCTGCTGGTGAGGTCGAAACTCACTGTAGCCAAACACGGCCTGGAGAATTTCTTTCGGGGTTTGATTCAACACACTGCGGTCAGGGAAAGTTTTTTGAAGGCCGGCACACCATGCCGGAAGAGTAACCTGTCGGCTCCGCCAATATCAACCGGCCAGACAACCATTGGAATTATTGTACAACTGATAATCATGTCAGCGATATGCCAGGTACTGTTGCGGCCACCTGCCGGCCGATACAATGCGAGGCATCAGCCGCAATAGCTGCTAGACTAGCAAATCAGGACACGTAATCGCGTCATTTCTGCTAAGATACGGAAAAATATTTTTATGGACAAACCATGACCCGACTCCTGTTACTTGCTGCCATTTTCGCCGTGCTGTCATGGGGATTCTGGTCCAGCCCTGACTTCAAGACCATCACCGCCGGCATTGCTATTTTTCTGCTTGGCATGTTTTCCCTCGAGAAAGGCTTCAAGTCCTTCAGTGGCGGCATACTGGAAACCTTCCTGAAAAAGACCACGGACAAGACCTGGAAAAGTGTCAGCTTTGGCTTTCTGTCCACCTCACTGATGCAATCCAGCTCGCTGGTTTCTGTGCTGAGCATTTCCTTTATAAGCGCCGGCTTGATCGCCCTCACCCAGGGTATCGGCATAATTTTCGGCGCCAATCTCGGCACTACCACCGGCGCATGGCTGGTGGCCGGTTTCGGGCTCAAGGTCGATATTGCCGCCTATGCAATGCCGATGCTGGTGTTCGGGGTGATCCTGACCTTTCAGAAGAACAGCGCGCGCATGCAAGGTGCCGGCTGGGCGCTGATCGGGCTGGGTTTTCTGTTTCTGGGTATTTCCTACATGAAAGGCGGATTTGATGCCGTCGGTGGCCAGATCGACCTGTCGCAGTATGCCATTCCCGGCTTCAGGGGACTGCTGATCTACACCGGTCTGGGCATTGCTGCCACCGTCATCATGCAATCAAGCCACGCCACGCTGATTCTGACCATTACCGCGCTGGCCGCGGGACAGGTGACCTATGAAAACGCGCTGGCGCTTGCCATCGGTTCGAACGTCGGCACCACCATAACTGCCTTGCTGGGCGCGATCAGCGCCAGTGTCGCCGGCCGGCGGCTGGCCGCAGCACACCTGGTTTTCAACCTGGTCACCGGCATACTCGCCATTCTGTTTATCGGGCAGTTTGCACAGGCGGTAGACTGGATCAGCAGTGTTGTCGGCATTGCCGACGATAACCACACTCTCAAGTTCGCGGTATTCCACACCCTGTTTAACCTTGTCGGCGTAGCACTGATGCTGCCAATGATCGGGGCGCTGGTAAAGTTCCTGGAAACAGTAATGCGTGACAAGGTCGAACCGTTGGAGACAACCCGCGTGCTGTTCCTGAATGACTCGGCCCTTGAGTTCCCCGATACCGCCCTCGAAGTCATTTCCAGGGAAACCATCCACCTGTTGTTTAACGCCTTTGAAATACTGGCCCATGGACTGAACCTGAATCGCAGCGATATCACTTCAGGTAACGACCTCAATGCGGTGCTTGCAAAGTGCGACCAGATTTTTGACAGCGACACGGAAGGTCTTTACCAGCGCAAGGTAAAACCGCTATACAGCGCCATCATTGATTATTCGTTTCGCGCTGAACAGCAAATGGATAACGAGCAACTGGCCCGCCTTAACAGCAACCGGCGCGCCAGCTGGCGGGTAGTCAACGCCATCAAGTCGATGAAGGAAATGCAGGGGAACATCGACCGTTACATGTGTTCTGACAATGAATACATACGCAGCGAGTACAACAGCATTCGGCTGAGCATCGCCGTGGTACTGCGCGTGCTGTTCAGGATTGATGCAGAGACATCTCCTGCCGTCAAGAAAGAGCAACTGCAGCAACTGGCAGTACAACTCAAGGAACATGATATTGTCAGCAACGGCACACTGGACAAACTGATTCGCGAGCAGCGTATCAGCTCGGACATGGCCACTTCACTGATGAATGACAGCGCCTTTTCCAGCAACATCCAGAAGAACCTGATTGACGCCTCCTCGACGATACTGGCTCATATCTACCCGACAGAACAGGAAGTGGATCGTTCAGAAACTGAACTTGATCAGGAAATTATCCACAGAAGAAGTGAGATCATTGAGCAACTTCGACAGGAGGAAGCCCGCATCGATGCCATCACGGGTCGTATCGAAAGCCAGTAATGAAACCCGGCAAAAAGCCAACCAACGGGTAAACGTTTTAGTACGCAAGGCGAAACATCCAGCAGTAAAGCTCGCGACCGGACACTAAAACAGGATGACAGAACGAATACTCTCACCCCTGTGCATCAGGTCAAATGCACGGTTGATGTCTTCCAGCCCCATGGTGTGGGTCACCATCCTGTCCAGCTCAATCTCACCACTCATGTAGCGCTCCACATAGCCCGGCAGTTCGCTGCGACCCTTTACGCCACCGAAGGCCGTACCCTTCCAGGTACGCCCGGTCACCAGCTGAAACGGCCGGGTGGAAATTTCCTGGCCGGCGCCCGCCACGCCGATGATGGTGGAGACGCCCCAGCCGGTACGCGTACATTCCAGCGCCTCACGCATCACCTCGACATTGCCGATACATTCGAACGAGTACTCGACACCGCCATTGGTCATGTCAACGATATACTGCGTAACATTACCATCAATGCCGGCCGGGTTAACAAAGTCTGTCGCCCCCAGCGCCTGTGCCATAGCCCACTTGTCAGGATTAATGTCGACAGCAATAATTCGTGACGCCCTGGCCATCACCGCACCCTGGATACAGGACAGTCCGATACCGCCAAGACCAAATACCGCCACCGTGGAACCCGGCTCAACCCTTGCAGTGTTCAGCACGGCGCCGATTCCGGTGGTGACACCACAACCCAGCAGGCACACCTTGTCCAGCGGTGCAGCCTTGTTGATTTTAGCCAGCGCGATCTCGGGAACAACCGTGTATTCAGAAAACGTGGAGCAACCCATGTAATGAAAAATCGGCTTGCCGTTTTGCGAGAACCGACGTGTACCGTCCGGCATGTAGCCGGTCCACACGGTGGCGGCTATCGACTGACACAGATTGGACTTGCTGGAATTGCAATACTCGCAATCTCCGCACTCGGGAATATACAACGGGATAACATGGTCACCGGGTTGCAGGGTCTTTACTCCGGGCCCGCATTCCACAACTTCACAACCGCCTTCATGGCCAAGCACGCAGGGAAACGCCCCCTCCGGATCCTCCCCCGACAGGGTAAAGGCATCGGTGTGACACACACCGGAGGCAATAACCTTGAGCAACACCTCGCCTTCACGCGGCCCCTGCACTTCGATCTCCTCAATTTGCAGCGGTTGTTTCGGACCCCACGCGACGGCAGCTTTGCATTTCATAGTATCGTTTCCCTGTATCTGCTGGTTAGAAAAAACAGTCGATAAACAGCCGCCCTGACAACAGCGCGGCTACTGTACCAAGGTACAATATACACAAGTGACAGCAGAATCTATCCTGAACCTTCGTCGGGTGTGGGCGAATAAAACACCTTCGGGAAATAAACCCGCCACTCACTGTTGTGAAGGTAGTTAGCACCCGACACCACTCATCTGG
>Ga0316193_10003470_pt1 | contig 11396 bp, 6 predicted proteins | sample MerIslsedime2_MG_FD_207735 | JGI IMG/M metagenome (GOLD analysis project Ga0316193, IMG submission 207735) | Coastal sediment microbial communities from Maine, United States - Merrow Island sediment 2 | ecosystem: Environmental > Aquatic > Marine > Coastal > Sediment | place: USA: Maine... | reverse complement strand
CACGGTCATGCGGCCATAATAGGACACACCGGCATCGGCCAGGCCATGGCAGGCAGCCAGATCCGCCATCGCACCGCCCCAGCAGAAACCAATCACCCCCACTTTGCCGGCCGAGCGTGCGAACTCCGCGGCCGCGCGTATGTCGCTGACACATTGATCCTGATCCAGCATGGCCATCGTCCCGCGAGCCGCGTCAAAATCGGTGTAGTCGAGCACAATGCCGGGCTTTACGCGGTCAAACATTGCGGGCGCGATGGCCAGGTAGCCTTGCTCCGCAAATTTTTCTGCAATATCCCGTATATGGCTGGTTAGCCCGAATATTTCCTGAATGACAACGATGCCACCCTTTGGTGCGCCGTCTGGCCGCGCAAGGTAAGCCTCCAGATCGTGGCCATCGTCAGTGGATAACTTAATGGTTTCTGTGCTCATCCGGATTTCACTCTAAGAAATAAATGTTTCGATTACTCGAATGCACGGAGTATACGCAGGTCAAACTCTACGTTGACCTCATCCCCCACCCACTCGGTGCTCGACCAGTCGCCCTGTCCCACCCCAAAGTCGAGTCGGTTAAGCGCTGTCGAGCCAATTAAATTGCCGCGCTCGCCGTTATCTTCCATTGTGAGTTCAAGTTCGACCTGAACGTCCTTTTCTACACCCCGCAGACTGAGTGTGCCATCGGCAATAAAGCGATCGCCTCCCAGCTGGCGGATTGCGCTGCTTTGAAAAACAGCGTGCGGCCACATGTCGATATAGAACCAGTCTTGCTGGACCAGATAGTCATCACGATCACGGTATTGCGTGTCTACGGAGGCCAACTCTATGTTGGCATTGAGTTGCAGCAAGCCTGCGCCCTCGTCCGTTTGCACTAACTCCAGCGAGGCGCTGAACTTGCGAAACTGCCCCCTGAATGGTGTGCCTTCCTGCGTGGCAGTAAATTCCAGTTCGCTTTTGTCCGGGTGGGCGACCCAGCGTTGCACAGTCGCGCTGGTTTCGGCTATCGCGTACAACGGTTGGCAAAGAATACTTGCAGCCAGTATTGCCCCGGAGAATCTCATCTCTTTTTCACCAGCGGCAGCATGCTGTAGAGCACATTGTCGCGGTCCATGAAGTGATGTTTAAGTCCAGCTAATAAATGCACTGTTACCAATGTAAGCAACACGATTGACTGCACTTCATGCACGTTATGCATGCTTTCCATAAGCTGTTCGTTTGGTTCGACCAGATTTGGTAACGCGATGAAACCAAATACGGTAACGGGGACGTTGGCCGCTGAGGACATTACCCAGCCGCTGATTGGCATGACAATGACGAGCAGGTAGAGCAGACCCTGCGTGGCTTTAGCCAGAATCTTTTCGTAACGCTTTGTAGCGGGCGGCAGCGGCGGCCGTTTGCCGAGGACCGCCCAGATCAGTCGCGCAACCGCCAGGCTGAATAGCACCATGCCGAATGATTTATGCAACGCGTACTTTTCGAACTTGTCAGGGCCGAGTGGCAGATCTGTCATGTACCAGGCAAGCGGTATTTGTATCAACAAAAAAGCGGCTATAGCCCAGTGCAATAGTCGGGTAGTAAAGCTAAATTTTTCCATGAGAATCCGCGTTTATAATTAATTTTGTTGCGTGCGTATCGCCGCTCAAGCGTGCTCCGCAGGGCCAGGTGCGTAAGCCGCCATTGTAACTATCGTTAGCGCTACCTGCATTAGTCGTCTGGGTTTGGCTCCACATCCCGTCCGCTGATCAGGTCCTCAAGTGTGGGCGGCTCATGACCAGGCCCCATGCGCCCATCTTTTAGTCTGGTCACGTAGTCTTTATACGCGCGCATTGCCTGCGCACCAAATAGCCACATGATAGGTACATTAACGAACAGCATAACGCCGGTGCCCAGGCCGGTGAGGTTGTCCAACTGGGCATCGGTTTGCAGAAAGCCTGCTGTAGCGACGACCGCGAGCGCACAATAAACCACCTTGTAGGGAATGATGGATTTGTCGCCAAGTAAGTACACCATCGCCTGCTCACCGTAATAGCTGTATGCGATCATGGTAGAAATAGCGAACAGCCAGACTGTCAGTGTTACCAGCCACTTTCCAAGGCCTGGCACTATCGTATCGAATGCCTTGGCCGTGAGTGTCGCGCCTACGTAGCTGACGTAAATCCCCTGGTCGTATACTTCCGGCGCAGCTTTGGTTGCAAGCGTATTCCATTCAACCATTACATCACCGTTGCGTGCGACGACGACGTAGCCTTCCAGTCGATGCATCTTGTTATTGCTGCGCGGGTTCGGGTCTGAATGCACGACCAGAAATACGCTTTCCCCACCGACGAACTGTTCTGAATGGCGCTCGGTAATCCTGGTTGTATTTAGTGCCCATTCTCCTTCAAGGCTTTGCCTGAAGTGCGGCTCGTCTATGAGCACAGCTTCGGCCCCGCGTTGCCAGACACCGGTACTGAGAATAACCAGTGCGGTGAGTGTGCAAACCACGATCGTGTCGAGAAAAGGCTCCAGTCCGGCGACGATGCCTTCGCGGACGGGCTCTTTGGTTTTGGCAGCTGAATGAGCGATCGGTGATGTGCCCTGACCTGCTTCGTTGGAAAAAATCGCGCGTTTCATACCGAACAGAAACGCATAGCCCATGGTGCCGCCTATAAAGGCGCCACTGGCATCGAGAGTGGAGAACGCGCCTTTGAATATCAGTGCGAACATGTCAGGTATTGCGGCGAAATTAATGATCAATACGTAAATCGCCGCGATGAGATAGAGGCTGACCATTATGGGTACTAGTCGACCGGTTACAGCACCGATACGTTTGATGCCGCCAATGATGACCATACCGACGATAACAGCCAGGATAATGCCGGATGCGATGCTGGGCACGCCGAAATAGGCCTCGGTTATTGTGCCGACATTCCAGGACTGAAACATATTACCGCCTGTAGCGGCCATGATCAGGCAGGTGACACAGAACAGTCCCCCGAGGAAACTGCCGACATGCCCCAGTCTGGGGAATCGCCATACCAGCCCCTTGCTGACCACATACATGGGGCCGCCATGCGGGTTGTCCGGATCTTCCGTGTTCCGGTAGAGCATCGACAGGGTGACTTCGGTGAACTTGGTTGCCATGCCCAAAAAGCCGATGACCCACATCCAGAACACCGCGCCTGGTCCGCCGAGCGCTATCGCTATAGCAACCCCGCCGATGTTGCCGAGGCCGACCGTCGCCGACAGTGCTGTAGACAGGGCCTGAAAATGGTTGATTGCGCCGGGGTCATCGGGGTCGTCATAGCGGCCACGAATTACGCTGATGCCATGGGTGAGCGCACGATACTGGCTGAACCCGCTCCACACTGTGAATGTCAGCCCGGTCACAACCATGATGTACAGGACATAGTCGTGCCAAAGAATGGCGTTAATCTGACTCAGTAGTGCATCCATGACTTAAGTTCCCTTTTTAGTCTCTGGCCAGGCCAATGGTGCTGCGTTCAAACAAGAGCGGGTGTTCGGTCTGCCTACTTTTCCAAAATAGCCGTCACGCCCATGCCGCCCGCGGTGCAAATCGAAATGAGGCCGCGGCCGCCATCTGCACCACCGATCAATTTTGCCAGCCCACCTACTATGCGTGCTCCGGTGGCGGCAAAAGGATGGCCGATCGCGAGACTGCCGCCCTTGATATTTAGCCGGCTGCGATCGATGCTGCCTAGTGCTTCTTCGCGACCTAGACGTTCACGGCAGAATTCCTCGCTCTCCCAGGCTTTCAGCGTCGCCAGGGTCTGGGCTGCAAATGCCTCATGTATTTCATAAAAGTCAAAATCATTCAATCCGAGGTTAGCGGCGGCAAGCATTTCTGATACGGCAAAAGCAGGCGCCATAAGCAGGCCATCACGGTCTTTGTTAACGAAGTCGACGGCGGCGACTTTGCCGTAACTAAGATAAGCGAGTACCGGCAGATTTCGGGCCTTGGCCCATTCCTCTGATGCAAGCAAAACGGCACCGGCGCCGTCGGTCAGTGGTGTGCTGTTACCGGCCGTCATGGTCCCTGTCGCACTGCGATCGAATGCGGGTTTCAGCCTGGCCAATCTTTCGAGTGATATATCCGGGCGGATATTGTTGTCGATGGTTGCCCCCGCATAAGGTACTACCAGATCAGCATAGAAGCCTTCTTCCCAGGCTTTTGCAGCATTCTTGTGGCTATGAAATGCGAGTTCGTCCTGAGCCTCACGCGTTATCTGCCAGGCTTTAGCGGTGAGCTCAGTGCTTTGTCCCATCGATAAGTCTGTGCGTGGTTCAACCACGCCAGGGAAAGACGGTTTGAACATGCCTGGCCGCAATCCGAACCATGGTTTTATTTTGTCGCCGAGACTTTTGCCGCTGGCGCTTTTTAAAAGCATGCGCTGGTAGTCGTCTTGATAGACGATAGGTGTATCGCTGACGGTATCGGTTCCGCCTGCAATGCCCGCATCGATTTGTCCCAGGGCTATCTTGTTACCAATCAGTATGGCGGCTTCGAGGCCGGTACCGCAGGCACGTTGCAGATCAAAGGCCGGTGTTTCGGGTGCCAGATCAGTCCCCAATACGCACTCGCGCGCCATATTCCAGTCGCGTGAATGCTTGATGACTGCGCCGAGCGATACGTCGCCAAGTTTTTCGCCACCAAGATTGAATTTACCGACCAGCCCTGCAAGGGTGGCGATCATCATGTCCTGATTCGAGGATTCGGCATAGGCGGTATGCGATCTGCAGAATGGAATTCGTGTGCCGCCGATGATGGCTACCCGGCGGGTCTCTCGATGATTCATGACTGGCTCCGCGCATATAAAAATGTCAGAGCCTTAACGATAGTCGGGTTGACTGCGGATTACGAGTCTACTGCGTTAATTCAGCTTCTTCCGCACCTGTGTTAGAGCGGCCCAGTGGAACATTCCTGTGGGGGAAACGTCCGAATTTCTCAATAATGTCGCGGCGGAGTTCTGCGAATTGGGCAACTGTCTCGAAAGTATCGCGGAGCGTGTTTGATACCTTGCCGGACAGGGCGTTGTATATTTTTACCGAGGTCTGCTGAATTTTGATTGATTCAGCGCGCTGCAGTGGCATGAAAAAGAATAGCTGCTGTATCGCATTCAGCTCACGGTAGCTGTCGTTTGCTACGCCCTGCTGACACATCTTCATAGCTCTGCGGTCGCCCGCGAATGCTTTCGGGCTATCTTTATAAAGTCGGCGGGGGAACTGTTCTAACATAAGGATCAGTGCCAGCCGGCCCAGTGGTTCGTCCGCCCAGTGATCGAGTTCTCCCGCCAGCGCCTGTTCTGTCAGCGCGCCAAACCGTTTAGCCAGCTCATCATCAAACTGGGCATCCGAGCCAAACCAGCGGGTCATTCGGCTGTCGAGTGTCGGCTCGCTCAGGTCGCGATCTGCGAACCAGAACTCGAGCACATCATTTATTTGCGTGGTGTCCATGCCTGCATAGTGACAGGCTTGGGCTGCTCCGATGGTGAACCGGGTCACAGGCTGGCAAGGGCAAATCACGGTCTTTTCAGAGGCTTACGGGAGGCCCGGCATGCACTGCGTTGAGGTTAAGGTAGTACTTAGGCTATAATGGCTAGTTCCGGGCGCTTGGCCTATTTGTAACATAATCTAAGCAGTATTTTTTTTAAAAACAAAAGGTTATGGCTAGTTAGCTTCCAATTAACCTGCTCCGTCTAGCGCGGTCAGGTTCTGGGGGTGCAGCGCAAAAGCAGGCTGTCGCTCCACAGGGAGGCGGCGATAACGTCCGGAAGAGCTCATACAGCACTAAACAATGCGTTAAACGACCTCGACTTGTTACTGAATAGGGCGCGATCACTGGTGACCGGGAATTTGGCCCGGGCCAGGTCGATGACCTTTGCGCACGCGGCCCTGACGCTGGGATACGCGCACTGCGCGTTGTCTATCAAGATAGAGAATTGTTGGAATTATTCGGTCGGGCAGCTTTGTCGGACCTGGTTGCGAGAAAAAGCATGGGTGTGAAGAACACACACGGATCAATACAGAGTCCAGAACAATCATCTGCCAACGCGCCGGCAACGGCCCCGGTGGCACAGGGTCTTTATGATCCGAAGAATGAGCATGACTCGTGCGGCGTAGGCTTTGTTGCGCATATTAAAGGCGAACGCAGCCATCAGATCATTAAAGATGCTGATCATCTTGGCTGCCGCATGGATCACCGCGGCGCCAGAGGGGCGGACAAAAATACGGGCGATGGCGCCGGCATGTTGACCGCATTGCCGCATGAATTTCTAATCCGCGTCGCAAAAGAAGATCTTGATGTGGACCTGCCCGCGCCAGGACGATTTGCTGCGGGTATCGTATTTCTGCCAACAGACGACGTCGAACGCGAGAAGTGTAAATCGGTAGTGGCCGAGCTTTGTGCTGAAGAGGGTCAGATACTGGTTGGCTGGCGCAAAGTGCCGACTGATGCAGATGCGGCTGATCTGGGCCCGACAGCGCGTGCAGCCGAACCTGCAATAGAACAACTGTTTGTTGCAGCCGCAGATGATCTCGAAGGCGATGCGTTTGAGCGCCAGCTTTACCGGATGCGCAAGCGTGCCAGTCATCGTTTGCGTGGTGACGCAAGCCTGAAGCAGGCCGACATGTTTTATGTCTGCAGCCTGTCTACCAAAGTCATTATCTATAAAGGCATGTTCGCGCCTTACCAGGTGGTGCCCTATTACCCCGATTTGCAGTGCGAGGATTACACGAGTCATCTCGCGATGGTCCACTCGCGCTTTTCAACCAATACTTTTCCAAGCTGGGATCGGGCACAGCCGAATCGGTTCATGTCGCACAATGGTGAGATTAATACTCTGCGCGGCAATGCTAACTGGATGCGCGCACGTGAAGGCGTCGTAGAAAGTGATTTGTTTGGCGACAATATTCGCGACCTGTTCCCCATTATAGAACCCGCTGTTTCGGACTCAGGCTCTTTTGACAATGTGCTTGAATTTTTGCTGATGTCCGGCCGCAGCTTGCAGGCAGCGGTCATGATGATGGTGCCTGAGGCATGGCAGAAGAACGAATCCATGCCCGAGGCCAAGCGTGCCTTCTACGAGTTCCATTCCACCATGATGGAGCCGTGGGATGGTCCCGCATCAATCGCATTTACGGATGGCCGCTATATCGGTGCTGTGCTGGACCGAAATGGTCTGAGGCCAAGCCGCTATTACCTCACGCATGACGATCGCGTCATCATGGCCAGTGAAGTGGGCGTCGTTGCGATTGACCCTGCGAACGTCAAGTTTAAAGGCCGGCTGGAACCGGGCCGCATGTTTCTTGTCGATTTCGAAAATGGCGAGTTGATACCCGACCAAAAGCTTAAAGAAGAATTTGCTGGTCGACGTCCTTATGCGGAGTGGCTGCAGTCGGAACGATTGATCCTGAGGGATCTGGACAGCGAAGGCCTGGGCGCGAAACTGGATGAGCAGACGCTGGTTCAACGTATGCAGGCATTTGGCTATACGACCGAGACCATGCAGTTCATGTTGCTGCCGCTGGTTAAGGAATTGCGTGATCCCGTAGGCTCAATGGGTAACGATTCGGCGTTGGCATGTCTTAGCGATAAGCCGCGCATGCTGTACGACTATTTCAAACAGTTGTTTGCCCAGGTGACTAACCCGCCGATCGACTCCATTCGTGAGGAAATCATCATGTCTTTGGAGTGCTACATCGGCCCCGAAGGCAACCTCCTTAAAACCGAGAAGAAGAACGCACATCGTCTGGCGTTGATGCATCCGATACTGAGTAATGATCATATGGCTGCCATCAAGGCCATGGATCATCGTGAGTGGAAGACCCGCACGATTGATATTACTTACCCCAAAGGCAGCGTGCCGGGCGGGCTGATGTCTGCACTGGATCGTATATGTGCTGAAGCTGAGCAGGCTATCGATGACGGTTACAGCTTCATAGTGTTGTCCGATCGTGCGATGGGCCCGGACAGCATTGCTGTTAGTTCCCTGCTGGCTTGCGGATCGGTGCATCATCATCTTTTGAGCAAGGCCAAGCGTACGCGCATAGGCGTCATCGTTGAATCCGCGGAAGCCCGTGAAGTCCATCATCATTGTCTGCTGGTGGGTTACGGCGCTGATGCCATTAATCCGTATCTGGCCTTTGAGGCTTTGTGGAAGGCACGTATTGATGGCCTGGTTGATGACGATATCTTCCCGGATGATCAAAGCCTGGTTGCTGCTTATCGAAAAGCGGTTGCAAAGGGCATGCTTAAAGTTATGGCGAAAATGGGTATATCTACCCTGCAGTCATACAAAGGGGCGCAAATTTTTGAGGGGCTCGGTCTCGCGGACGAGGTTATTGATCGCTGCTTCGTTGGCACAGCCAGTCGTTTGCAGGGTGTTGGGTTTGCTGTGCTGGAGGAAGAGGCGCGACGCCGCCATGCGCTGGGCTATCCGGAGCGTGCAGAAGAAGCGCGCTCGGATTTGCCTAACCCCGGTGACTTCCACTGGCGCAGTGCGGGTGAGCGCCATGCATGGAATCCAACGGCTATTTCGTCTTTGCAGTTTGCTGCCCGCGGAAATAATCAGGACGCATATATGCGTTTCGCGAAGCAGATCAATGATGATGCCAGCGCGAATTGCATGTTACGCGGCCTCATCGACCTTAAATCAGGTGGTGCAGGCAAATCGATTCCAATTGAAGAAGTAGAACCCGCCAGTGAGATCGTCAAACGTTTCGTAACTGGTGCAATGAGTTTTGGTTCTATATCCAAGGAGTCGCACGAATCACTGGCTGTTGCTATGAACAGGTTGGGCGGCAAAAGTAATACAGGCGAGGGTGGTGAAGATCCTGAACGCTTCGAACCTATGCCGTCGGGGGACTCACGGCGCTCGGCTATTAAGCAGATAGCCTCGGGCCGTTTTGGGGTTACCAGCTGGTATCTCAGTAATGCGGACGAACTGCAGATCAAAATGGCGCAGGGTGCAAAACCGGGCGAAGGTGGTGAATTACCGGGTCGCAAGGTAGATGAGAAAATCGCGCGAATTCGTTATTCGACACCTGGCGTTGGTTTAATAAGTCCGCCGCCGCATCATGATATTTATTCAATTGAAGATCTGGCGCAGCTGATTCACGATCTGAAGAATGCCAATTCATCGGCCCGAATCAGCGTCAAACTGGTTTCTGAAGTGGGTGTTGGCACGATTGCCGCTGGGGTGGCCAAAGCGCATGCGGATCACATACTCGTGTCCGGCGACAATGGCGGCACGGGCGCATCTCCACTGACCAGCATCAAACATGCCGGGTTGCCCTGGGAACTGGGCCTGGCTGAAACTCACCAGACACTGGTGCTGAACGACCTGCGTAGCCGCATTGTTTTGCAGACAGATGGTGGCCTTAAGACTGGACGTGATGTTGTCATTGCGGCGCTACTGGGTGCCGAAGAAATGGGCTTCTCTACCGCTCCGCTAATCGCACTCGGTTGCATCATGATGCGGAAGTGTCACCTGAATACTTGTCCGGTTGGTATCGCTACCCAGGATCCAGTGCTGCGCAAGAAATTTGCAGGGCAGCCTGAACACGTCGTTAACTACCTGTTTATGGTGGCCGAAGAGGCGCGGCAGATAATGGCTGATCTCGGTTTTCGACGTATCGTCGACATGATTGGCAGGACCGACGTCATGGATACACGTCGGGCCGTCAGACACTGGAAGTCAGATGGTCTGGATCTGACACCGATACTGACTGCGGCGACTAAACCGCATAACAATGTTGAGGTCCATTGCACCAAGGAGCAGGATCACGGGCTCGAACTAGCGCTCGACAACCGTCTTATCGCGATGGCCAAGAATGCGATTGATCATGGCGCACATGTCGATATTGATGTGCCGATTGTTAACACCAATCGTACTGTTGGCACGATGCTCAGTCATGCCATTGTAAAGAAATGGGGCGAGCGAGGCCTGCCTATCGATACCGTGCACATCAAGTTGAACGGTTCAGCCGGCCAAAGTCTGGGCGCGTTCATGGCACGCGGTATTACGCTGGAGCTGGAAGGCGACAGCAATGATTACGTTGGCAAGGGCTTGTCCGGTGGCCGCATCATTGTCTACCCGCCGAAGCAAAGCACTTTCGCTGCCGAGGAAAACGTCATTATCGGCAATGTCGCCTTGTACGGCGCAACGAGTGGCCGGGCATTTTTCCGTGGTCTGGCTGCTGAGCGGTTTTGTGTGCGTAATAGCGGTGCCAGAGCCGTTGTTGAGGGCGTAGGCGATCATGGTTGTGAGTACATGACCGGTGGTCGGGCCGTTATTCTGGGGCCGACCGGCATCAATTTTGCAGCGGGTATGTCAGGCGGCATCGCTTATGTCTGGGATGTCGACGGGGATTTTGCAACGAAGTGCAATATGGGCATGGTCGACCTCGATCCGGTTCAAGACGAAGATGATATTTCGGAATTGCGTGAATTGATCGATCTGCACCTGGAATATACCGGCTCACAGGTTGCCGAACGTATTCTTGAGGAATGGCCAGACGTTTTGAGCCAGTTCGTCAAGGTTATGCCGACCGACTACAAACGTGTTCTTGCGGATCGGCGGCGGCATGACGAAGAGATCGAAGCAACGATTCATGACATCGATCAGACCGGTAGCTTTAAAGTGGTGGTGAAATAATGGGTAAACCTACAGGATTTATGGAGTACCCCCGTAAGAACGTTCCGTATCGCGATCAAAACGAGCGGCTCGGTGATTACGGCGAGATCTATACGGCACCGGCCGAGAATCGGCTGCGGCGCCAGGGCGCTCGTTGCATGGATTGCGGTGTGCCATTCTGTCAGTCGGATACAGGCTGCCCTGTCGATAATCTCATTCCCGAGTGGAATGATCTGGTTTACCAGGGGCGCTGGCAGGAAGCGCTGGATCGTCTGCACAAAACCAATAACTTCCCCGAGTTCACAGGAAGAGTGTGCCCTGCACCGTGCGAAGGTGCCTGCGTACTGGGGATTAATAACCCCGCCGTGACGATAAAGAATATTGAGAACGCTATTATCGACCGCGGCTTTGAAAACGGCTGGGTTACGCCTTCTCACCCGCAGGAACTCAGCGGCAAAACGGTTGCCATAGTAGGTTCCGGCCCGGCTGGCCTGGCTGCGGCAGAACAACTGAACGCGGCCGGTCACAAAGTTACCGTTTACGAGCGCGCAGATCGTATAGGTGGGTTGCTGATGTATGGCATCCCGAATATGAAGCTCGAAAAGAAACTGGTAGACCGGCGTGTAAATCTGATGCGCGAAGCTGGCATCGAATTTTTTACCAGCACGGATATCGGCAAAGACATTAAGCCAGAGCAATTGCAGAAAGATTTCGATGCTGTTCTATTTGCTACGGGTTCGACGACACCACGTGACCTTCCCGTGCCAG
>Ga0316193_10003469_pt1 | contig 11397 bp, 10 predicted proteins | sample MerIslsedime2_MG_FD_207735 | JGI IMG/M metagenome (GOLD analysis project Ga0316193, IMG submission 207735) | Coastal sediment microbial communities from Maine, United States - Merrow Island sediment 2 | ecosystem: Environmental > Aquatic > Marine > Coastal > Sediment | place: USA: Maine... | reverse complement strand
TCGAAGTCCTCTGATCGAGCGTCGAACAGCGCCTTTGCGCAGAACACCAGCGACACTTGGCTCATATGGGTGAGACCGTGATCGTCGACTTCGTCCAGGGCCGCTCTCAGTCGTGAGTTCGCCGAACCGCTGTCGCGATGGTCGAATGCGTCCAGCGCAAGATGGGCCAACGCGACAGCGTGGGCTGGAGCGAATCCCCGGCTCTCGAACTCGGCCTGTTCGAGCAGCTCGCTGAGGTTCGGGACGCCGCCTGCGCACGAGAGCGACACTGCTTCGAGGAGGAGGGCGACGGGGCTCCACGGGCCACCATTCGGGGCTGCATCGAGGATCTGTCGTGCGTAGGCTGCCGTGGCCAACACGCCTCCCGTTCCGGCGACCATGCGGACCGCTGCCGAGGCGACGGCCAGGTCGAGCGTTCCGTCGGGAAGCGGGCCGGGGTACTCCTGCGATTCGGCCTGATCGAGCCAGCGCTCCATGTCGCCGGGCTGGTTCGTGAACAGGGCGAACCACGCAGAGGAGATGCACAGCAACGGGTCGGCGCTGATCTCTTGATGGCTGTACTCCGACAGCCACGCGCCGATCGAGGCCACCTCGCCTGCCGAGATGCGCGGAACGACGTACCTCAGGATCAGTGGTGAGGTCGACACGCCTCCGTTGCTGTCGAGCGCGGTCCGGACCGCCGCCCCCCATTCGCCGCGGCGCTCGTGCCAGTCGATCGCCCGTTGTCGCAGCGCTGCCTCGATCTCGGGCGTCGTCGAGCGGAGGTCGGCGAGCAGGACCTCCGAGAAAAGGGGGTGGTACCGGAAGAGCCCGCTGTTGCCGATCGGCAGCACGAATGCATTGCCCGAGGTCACGAGCGCGTCGAGGTGCTCCGTGCTGCCCGAGCCGGCGAGGACGTGGTCGCACAGTTCGCCCGACAGTCGTACGAGGACCGAGGTTCGGACGAGGAAGCTTCGATGCTCCGGTGTGAGCGAATCGAGGAACTCCTGCTGGAAGTACTTGGCGAGGAGCTCTCGTTGTGCGAATTTCGGCGCGTCCGCGAATTCGCTGACCGCGGTGCCCCGCAGTGCGAGGGCGATGAATTGCAGGCCTGCGGCCCAGCCCTCGGCCTGTCCCGCCAACGTCTCGAGCACGGCGAGGTCTGCTGTCGGAGCGGCCATCCGGAGCAGCGCGTTCGATTCCTCGCTCGTGAGCTCGAGATCGACCGAACCAAGTGACTTGAGTTGGCCGCTGACCCGTCGGCGTCCCGTGTGGATGTGAGGCTCGGTTCGCGCCGCGAGGATCAGTCGCGAACCGGCCGGGACAGCGTCGATCAGCGTGTCGAGGACGTCGGTTGCATCCTGGTCAGTGATCAGATGGGCGTCGTCGATCACGAAGACGAACGGCGGAATCCCGTACAGGGCCTGTTCCACGGCACTGAGCGCTCGAGCGATCGTGCCCGGTCGCACTTGACGGCCGATGTCGACCAGCGTCTCCGGTTCGCCGACAGCGGTCAGACTCGCAACGATGCAGCGGACGAGTCGAACGGCATCGTTGTCACCGGCGTCGAGATCCAGCCACGCAACCGGGCGATCCAGTTGATCGGCCCAGAGGCTCAGGACCGTCGACTTGCCGTAACCGGCACTCGCAATGACCATCGTGGCCGGTGCCGTCACGGCATCGAGCGCTTCGATCGCTCGTCCCCGATCGCTCGCCGATGCGACCGGGCGCGGCGGTATCAACTTGTGTGGGGCCACTCCGAGCGTGCCGACGAGGTCAGGGTCTGACGGTGGAGGAAGCGTCATCGCTGGGCTGCGCGCGGTCGGCTCATGGACGAGCGCCACGCTAGCGAACGACAGAACGACAGAACGACCACGTCGCGGTGCAGGCGCTGGCGCGATCGGCAACGGCAACGGCAACGATTCAACGCACGAAGTTCAGCAGCGCAGCATCCGGGGGACCGCTCCGGTGATGACACCGGGGCGGCCCTGGCGACGCGGAACGAACTCCACGGGCCGGCCGGCCGTGCGCAGCGAGTCGATCACGGCCTGGCGGTCGATCGGACCACGGGTCACAACCGCGGCACCTGCGTCGATGAGGCCGTTCTCGAGTTCGACTGCCCAGAGGTGCTCGACGACGAGCAGCACGGCACACGAAGACGGTGACACCGTGCCCGCCAAGCGGTCGATGTCATCGTTCGTCAGGATCGACGAGACGTTTCGGCCGAAGATGGTGAGCGGGTGGTCGTGCGGAAGGGCCCCGATCTCCATCAGGTCGTAGCCGTCATCGTCCGTCGTCACCACGACGACATCGACGACGCGAATGATCTCGGCCGACTCCAACGCCCGGATCTCGCGAACCGTGTCCGCTGACAGCTCGGCGCAGTCCGCCATCTCCACCGCGATGAACTCGAGCGGAGCAACCCCCGTCGTTCCGACGGCTCGCACCGTGTGACCTCCGGGGCCCGTCATGATGACGCCGATCGTTCGGCGGAGGTCTCGGTGAACTCTCCATGTGACGTCGTCATCTCGTCTTCTCCGATGCTGCTCCGGAAGTTCTCCGGGCTCTCCCGGTGACGCTACGGATCGACGGTCTCCGGCACATCACCCACACCGGATGATGCAGGTCCGTTCCGGGGTGCTCGCATGGTCTCGGCTGGAGCTCGGGTCAGTCGGCTTGGCCACCAGGAGGTTGAACGACGACGGCGCCCACTGACCGGCGGAGGTCAGTGGGCGCCGACATCGTCGTTCGACCGGTGGTTCGGGAACCGTGATGATTCAGGAACCGATGACCTTGGCTTTCGCGGAGGCGTACTCGGCGTCGTCGAGCTTGCCGGCGGTGTGCAGGGCGGCGAGCTTGTCGAGCTGGTCGGCAGCGCTTTCGCCGGAACCGGCGGCCTGACGGATGTACGCCCGGTTCGCTTCGTCCATCGCCTTGGCATCGGACGCAGCGTGCTCCTGCATCTTCGAGCCGCGAGCGATCAGGTAGACGAAGACGCCGAGGAACGGCAGGATGATCACGAAGATCACCCAAGCTGCCTTTGCCCAGCCACCGATGTCGTGACTGCGGAAGAGGTCGGCGAACACCTGGAACAAGATGATGATCCAGATGAAGAACAGGAAGAACCACAGCATCGACCAGAAGACCTGCCCGGTGCCCCATTCGGCGGCGAATAACATGATTGATTTCTCCTCGAGAGTGAGTTGTCTGAACGGCGGTGCCGTTTGTTTCGAAGCTCAGGATGGCGATGGACGCCCTGAACGACATCACACTATGCGGTGCAACTGCGCGACTGGGGCGATGGAGGGCGCTCGAAGGCGACGGACGCCCACGCAGTGTGGTCGAATGACTCCATGAACCAGATCGACGCCGCTCATGATCTTCCGAACGAAGCACTCGAATTGCGGTCCACGCTGACCGACGACGGCATCGTCACGCTGGCCGTGCGACCATCGCCGGTCATCCCGCCCGGCGACGACCAGGTCGTGATCCGCGTCGAGGCGGCACCGATCAATCCGTCCGATCTCGGCATGTTGTTCGCGGGTGGTGATGCCTCCGCAGGGATCCCGGCGGGCGATGGCGATCTTCCCGCCGTCGCGGTTCCGGTCACCGAGACCGTTGTTGCGGCCCAGTCTGCGCGCCTGGGCAAGGCGATGCCGACCGGCAACGAGGGCGGAGGCGTGGTCGTCGCTGCCGGATCGTCGCCCGTGGCGCAGGCGCTCCACGGCAAGACGGTCGGCTTCCTGTCCGGCAACGCGTACGCCCAGTACCGCACGCTGCACGTGAGTCAGTGCCTCCCGATGGCCGATGGGACCGATGCTGCCGATGCCGCCGCTGCATTCGTCAACCCGCTCACGGCGCTGGGCATGGTCGAGACGATGCGAGCCGACGGCCACACCGCTCTGGTCCACACCGTCGGAGCGTCCAACCTCGGGCTGATGCTCAACCGCATCTGCCTCGACGACGGCGTCGGCCTCGTCAACATCGTCCGCAAGCCCGAACACGTCGAACAGCTCCTGTCGGTCGGGGCCGAGCACGTCGTCGACTCGAGCGCATCCACGTTCGTGGACGACCTCACCGATGCACTCCGAGCCACCCGTGCCACGATCGCCTTCGACGCCATCGGCGGGGGCGACCTCGCGAGCCTGCTGCTCTCGCGGATGGAGAAGGTGGCGGCGGAGCAGGCGGGGGAGTTCAGCCGCTACGGGTCCGACACTCACAAGCAGGTCTACATCTACGGTGGCCTCGACCGCGGCCCGACGACGCTCCGCCGCGACTTCGGGATGTCGTGGGGGATCGGCGGCTGGCTGCTGACCCCGTTCCTCGTCAAGATCGGCCAGGAAGCAGCAGACCGCCTCCGCCAACGTGTCGCCGATGAGATCACCACGACCTTCGCCAGCACGTACGGAATGCGGCTGTCGCTCGCGGATGCCGTCGACCCCGAGCAGGTCGAGCGATACGCCAAGATGGCGACCGGCGACAAGGCATTGGTCATGCCGAACTCCTGAGACCAGCCGTCAGCGCGGGCCTTGACCGTCGTCGACCTTGATCACGGTGCCGGTCACCATCTCCGACGCCGGGGAGACGAGGTAGAGCAGCGTGCTGTCGAGGTTCTCCGGTTCGCCGATTCGGCGTCGCGGGAACACTCGGGTGAGGTCCCCCATGCGCTCGATCATGCCGTCGGACATCTCTGACGCGAACAAGCCGGGTGCGATCGCGTTGACGTTGATGTTGAAACGGGACCACTCGACGGCGAGGGCCTCGGTGAGGCGGTTCACGCCCGCTTTGCTGATCGAGTACAACGCAGCCCCGCCCCCTCCGTAGTGAAACCCGCCGACCGAGGAAATGTTGACCATCCGTCCCGGAAGGCCGAGGTCGATCAGGCGTCGTGCCACTTCGCAGGACAGGAGGAACGGTGCGCGCAGGTTGGTGTCCAGGACGTTGTCGACGAGATCGAGTGGCATCTTCGTCGCGTACTGAGCGTCGGGAATCCCCGCGTTGTTGACCAGGATCTGGACCGGGCCGAGGGAAGACTCGGCCGCAGCGACCACCGCCGCCAGCTGCGAGGCATCGGTCACGTCGAGTTGGAGCGGCAGGCACGTCCCGCCGGCAACCGTGATCTCCTCGGTCAGTTCATCGAGTCGTTCGAGGCGGCGGCCCGTGGCGACGACTCGGGCGCCGTTCGCGGCGAGGACGGTGGCAAACCGTCGACCCAGCCCGGATGAAGCGCCCGTCACGAGCGCGACGTGGCCCTCCAGATCGATGGTCGCACGCGGCATGCCGATCTCGGGTGTGCTCATCGATGCATGCAAACACACCGGTCCCGTCTGATCGAAGCCGGACTGCCAGCGACGGGCGACCGAGTTGGAATCTGGTCCGAGCACCGCTCGGTGTCACGTAGCCTTGGAACACGTGACCCCCATCTCCCGCATTGCAATCAGCACCGGCGGCGGCGACGCGCCCGGCCTGAACGCCGTCATCAGATCCTCCACCCTTGCCGCTCGCAATCGCGGCTGGGAAGTGGTCGGCATCCGCGACGGCTTCGCGGGGCTGATGCAGCCCGAGGAGTATCCGAACGGCGGGCTGATGGAGCTGAACCGGGAGTCGGTGCGCGGGATCTCGCATCTCGGCGGCACGATCCTCGGGTCGACGAATCGAGGGAACCCGACCAGCTATCCGGTTCAACAGCCCGACGGATCCTGGGTCGAGGTCGATCGCACCGACGATCTCGTGCGGCGATTCAGCGACGCCGGGATCGACGCGTTGATCACGGTTGGCGGCGATGGATCGCTGCGGATCGGAAGCCGACTGCACGAGGCGGGCCTGCGGATCATCGGGGTTCCCAAGACCATCGACAACGACCTCGACAAGACGACCGCCACCTTCGGCTTCGACACCGCGGTCGACTTCGCATCCGACTGCATCGACCGGTTGTTCACAACCGCCACCTCGCATGGCCGAGTGATGGTCGCCGAGGTGATGGGCCGTGATGCCGGTTGGATCGCGCTGCACGCCGGGATGGCCGCTGGCGCTCACTGCATCCTCATCCCGGAGATCCCCTACGAGATCGATCCCGTCGTGGAGACGATCCTGCAGCGCGATCGAAGCGGTGCACGGTTCACGATCGTCGTCGTCGCCGAGGGAGCCCGACCGGTCGACGGTGAGGTGACGGTGATCGGCAAGGCGATCGGTCAAGCGGTCCAGCTCGGCGGCATCGGCGGCAAGGTGGCCGCCCAGATCAGCGAGACCACCGGCAAGGAGACCCGCACCGTCGTGCTGGGCCACCTGCTCCGGGGTGGCTCGCCGACGGCGCTCGACCGGCTCCTCGGGCTGCGCTTCGGCGCCGCTGCGGTACGGGCACTCGATGAAGGTGAGACCGGCATCATGGTGGGTCTCCAGCCGCCCGACGTCGTGTACGTGCCACTGGCCGAGGCAACGCGTCAGCTCAAGATGGTGCCGCTGGATGGCGACACCATGCGGACCGCCCGCGACCTCGGGATCAACTTCGGCGACCGCATGCCCGGGACGCTGCTCGGTGCCTGACACGGCTGAGGATGTACTCCGTCGAGAACTCCTGGCCGCGACGGAGTTCCTCCAGCGGATCGGCTCGTCTCGCGACCTGCTGACGGTCCTGAGCCCGCAGGAGAAGATCGATCTGCTCAACGCAGCCGGTGACGTGTTCTGTGCCGATCCCGAGGAGCGGCGTATTCGTACCAAGGCGCTCAAGCGACAACGACGCTCCACCAAGGTGCAACGCGATGATGCGGTGTTGGCCCAGACCGGCATCCGGACGTTGCGCAGCCAACCGGTTTTCACGACCCCCAACGTGCTGCCGCCAGCATCGTTCGAACAGGGAGACGTCGACGACCCGACGTACCGCGAGACGGTGGAGCCGCAGCACTGCTACGTCTGCAAGGTCAAGTATCACGAAGTCCATCACTTCTACGACCAGCTCTGCCCGGCTTGCGCGGAGTTCAACTACGCCAAGCGCGGTGAACTGGCCGACTTGAGTGGGACGGTCGCACTGGTGACCGGAGCGCGCGTCAAGATCGGGTACCAGTCGGGCATCAAGCTGCTGCGATGTGGTGCATCGCTGATCGTCGCGACCCGATTCCCTCGTGACGCCGCGGCGCGGTACGCCGCCGAACCGGACTTCGACGAGTGGGGTGATCGGCTCGAGGTGTTCGGGCTCGACCTCCGGCACACGCCGAGCGTGGAAGCGTTCTGTCACCACGTGCTCACGACACGTGACCGCCTCGACGTCCTCGTCAACAATGCTTGTCAGACCGTTCGCCGTCCGCCGGACTTCTACCGCCACATGATGGAGCAGGAGGAGGCAGCGCTCGACACCCTCGATCCGGACGTGCTTCGTCTGGTCGGCGCGTACGAGGGGCTGCGGGGATATCACTTGCTGCCCGGCTCCGATTCCGGGGCCCTCGAACTCCTCGACGCGCCAGCGCCCTTGGCCGGTCTCACGAAGGCGGCGGCGATGTCGCAGACCCCGCTCCTTCCCGACGAGGTCGAGGCTCAGGGCGACCTGTTCCCGGCCGGCCGACTCGACCAGGACATGCAGCAGGTCGACCTCCGTGATCGGAACTCGTGGCGACTGCTGCTCCACGAGGTTTCGTCGGTCGAGCTGTTGGAGACGCAGCTGGTCAATGCGGTGGCGCCATTCGTGTTGAACGCGCGGCTGAAGCCTCTGATGGAGTCCACACCGGGCGGGAACAAGCACGTCGTCAACGTGTCGGCGGTGGAGGGCCAGTTCTATCGACTGTGCAAGACCACACGGCATCCGCACACCAACATGGCCAAGGCGGCGTTGAACATGATGACCCGGACCTCGGCGACCGACTTCCACTCGTCCGGGATCAACATGAACAGTGTCGACACCGGCTGGGTCAGCGATGAGGACCCCGTTGCGATCGCGGAGCAGAAGACGGCAGAGCATCGATTCCATCCGCCGCTCGACATCGTCGACGGTGCCGCCCGCATCGTCGACCCGATCATCGACGGCGCGAACACCGGGAAGCACGTCTGGGGCCAGTTCCTCAAGGACTACCAACCCACCGACTGGTGAGCGGTGCATCGCGGTTCTGACCCGTGATGTTCGGCCGAGGGTCTGGTACAACGCCTGGATGCGAGTGATCGTCGTGGGTGCCGGGGTCTCAGGGCTTGCGGCGGCGCGGGGCGTGCGGCAGGGAGGCCACGAGGTGGTCGTGCTCGAAGGTCGTGACCGGATCGGCGGGCGGACGTGGACGGTCGATCTCGGGGGCGCTCCCGCCGATCTCGGTGGATCGTGGATTCACGGGCCGTTCGGAAGTCCCCTGGCTGACGTCGTCGACGAGGCCGGCCTGTCGTGGCACAACGACGGGGTCTGGGGCGGGGCGACTCGCATTGTGGTCGACGGGGAGGGTCCGATCGACGGCCCTGACACCGCAACGGTCGTCGCCGCCCGGTTCGACTTCGATGCCGACGAAGCGTTGGCTGCGCTGGAAGGCGACCCGTCCTACGGTGACGGCATCACATGGTTCCTGGACGACCGTGGATTCGGAGCACGCCAACGGATGCTGGTCGAGTACGGCCTGCGCTGTGGCGATGCCGGGCTCAACACCGCCGGGCCGGCCGACCGCATCTCGCTCACAGGGCACGCGAGCTACGTCGATCTGCCTGGTGGCAATGTGGCGCTGCGCGGCGGCTACCGCACACTCGTCGACTTCCTGGCGACGGGGCTCGACATCCGGGTCGGGCAGGTCGTCACCCAGATCGCTCATGGCCACGAGGGTGTGGTCGTGACCACCGCGAACGAGGTCCATCGTGCCGATCAGGTCGTGGTGACCCTGCCGCTCGGGGTGTTGCAGGCAGGGAGGGTCACCTTCCGCCCGCCGATCCCGAACATCGAACGGCGGGTCGCACGCCTGGCGATGGGCAACCTGGAGAAGGTGGTACTCCGGTTCTCCGAGCGGTTCTGGCCGGACAACGTGCATCGGATGTCGCTCGTCTCGGATCACCGACGCTTCACCGACTGGGTCGACATCACCGCCCACTCTGCGGTGCCCACGCTGGTCGCGTTCCACAACCCGACGATCGCGTCGTACGGCCACGACCGATTGGCGCAGGCGCTGGACGTGCTGCGCGCGATGTTCCCGAATGCACCGGACCCGATTGCAGCCGAGGTGACCGACTGGACCAACGATCCGTTCGCCTCTGGCTCGTACTCCTACGTCCCGGTCGGCGGGTCCCCCGACGACATGCGCGCGCTGGGTGGGCGACAGACCCCACAGGTCGTCCTGGCCGGCGAACACACCGTCGCCGAATTCTTCGGAACGGTGCATGGCGCCTACCTCTCGGGGCGCCGCGCGGCGGACGCCATCGTCGCTGGACGCACGACATGATCCACGAGTACACGGTCGAGGCGTACAACACGGCGTTCGACTCCACGAACCGGATGCACGACGACTCGGTTGCGCAGACCTACGGCTTCCGGGGCGGGCTGGTGCCCGGCGTGGACGTGTGGGCCTACATGACCAGGCCATGTATCGACCGGTGGGGTGAGGCCTTCCTGACCGGATCGACGATGGAGGCCAGGTTCGCGTCACCCGTGTACGACGGTGAGGTCGTCGTGGTCGAGTTGGCCGGTGAGGGAACACTGACGGTGAGGGGGCCTGACGGCACGATTCGGGCGACCGGGCGGGCCGCACTCGCGGACCCGCCGCCCGCCCGCGCAATCGGCCTCGCGGAGCACCCCGACGTGGCACCTCCGGTGAGTGCTGAGCTGCTCGCACCCGGCACGGTGCTCGGGACGCTCAGCTTCACCCACCGTCGAGATCCGGCCGCGGTGTACCTCGGCGAGATCCGCGAGACCAGCGGACTCTACGAGCACGGTGGGGTCTGCCATCCCGGCTTCCTTGCTCGTCAAGCGAATGCGGTCTTGCATCGCAACGTTTCGCTCGGGCCATGGATCCACGTGGGCACGACCGCGCATCATCGAGGGATCGCGCGGGCCGGTCAACTCCTCGAAGTGCGCGGCGAGGTGCTCGACCGGTACGAGCGCAAGGGGCACCGGTTCGTCGATCTCGCGGTCGAAGTGACCGCGGACGGGTCACCGGTGTGGAGCGCCGTTCACACGGCCATCTGGCAGCCTCGCCGGCTGTAGGGACCTCGCGCCTCCGTGATCGAGGTCACAGACAGATCGGGACCGAGTCGTCACACTGCGTGCTGAGACATCGGTCGGCTGGGAGCACTGTGCATGCCGGGGACCAGTCTGCGAAAGGGGCGTCACAATGGGAATGATCGAACTCACTCGGTTTGAGACTCAGCCTGGTCACGAGGCCAGGCATCAGGAACTCACCATGGAGGCACTCGAACTGTTGCGCGGGATGGGGATGCAAGCAGTGGCTCTTCAGCCGCTCGCCGGTGGCGATGTCGGATCGCTTGCAATGTCGATCAACTACGCCGACACGGCCGATTACGTCGCCAACTTCCACAAGGCCCAACTCGACTCGGGCTGGCAGAAGTTCTATGCCGGTGCCATGGCGAGCGGAGCCGCCCGGCAGGTGGAAGCGTCCTTGCTCACCGATCTCGACCCAGCGTTCCAACCCGCGACGGACCGGCCGCTCGGGGTCGTCATGGCCACGCAATGGAGAGCGCGACCTGGTCGGATGGAGGAATTCGTCGGCAAGGTGGTCGAATCCGCTGCACACGTCGCACGTTTGGGGGGCCTCTCCCGTCCGTTGCAGTCGGTGATCGGAGCGCATCCGATGACGATGATGGTCGCCACGACCTTCGCCGATCTGGATGCCTACGCCGCGTACTCGGACGCACTCGCCACCGACTCCGACTGGCAGTCGTTCTGGGCCGCTGCCATGAAGGACCCGTCGGCGGATCTGATTCGCAGCGGCCTGTACATCAGCATGAGCGGCTGAGGAGCACGGATGACCATCGAGAAGACGGTCGTTCGGGACGGTCCGTTCGCCCAGTTCATTCCGGACGGAGTGAAGGCCGGAAACCTGATCTTCCTCTCAGGGCAGGTCAGCATCGACGAGCACGGAGCGGTCGTCGCACCTGGCGACATCGTCGCTCAGGCCAGACAGGCGTACATCCACGTCAAGGCCACCATGGAGAAGTTCGGGGCCACGATGGCTGACATCGTGGACGAGACGTTCTTCGTCACGGATGTGGCTGCAGCGATGGGCGAGATCGAGGCGCTGTGGGCTGCGCGCGCTGAAGCGTACGACGGCGATCCGGGGGTCAGCCAGACGATGATCGAGGTGTCCGGCCTCGTGATGCCTGAATTGATGATCGAGATCAAGGTGACCGCGCTCCTCGAGGAGTGACGATCAACAGTGCCTCGCCGGACTTCCTGGCGGGACTCGGGAGGTGGCCGTCTTCTGGCTGGCTCAGGCGGGGTACCGTGTCCGC
>Ga0316193_10003465_pt1 | contig 11402 bp, 7 predicted proteins | sample MerIslsedime2_MG_FD_207735 | JGI IMG/M metagenome (GOLD analysis project Ga0316193, IMG submission 207735) | Coastal sediment microbial communities from Maine, United States - Merrow Island sediment 2 | ecosystem: Environmental > Aquatic > Marine > Coastal > Sediment | place: USA: Maine... | reverse complement strand
TTCATATGATAGATCTTTAAGGCCAAAATCGATAATCTGTCATAGGCCCAAGCAGGACTTTCAGTATTGATTTTTGCATCAGGACTTATTTCAACGTCCTGGTAGAAATTGAGAAAAAACCCATCAATGTTTTCAACCATGTCAGTCCTTACTTGATTGGAAAGATCAATACGTCGTTTTATTTTTAAGGCTTCGTTGGCGTCAATATCAACATCGCGTATTATATCCTCTAAATGCCATTGTACGGTATCTACCCAATTTTTTTCGTAAAATACGTGTTTGACATCAGATTTGTCATAAGGGTTTAAAGACGGGGCATCGATAAAATCTTTTTTGTGGTAGTCTGCAATGCTCTGTTCAAATATTGAGTAGGCTTCTTTTGATCTCATAAATTAATTATTTTGATTTGAAGATAAATTCAGACTTTCAGATAATTGCTAAAACAACTTATCACAAGCCATAATGTAAAACTTCATTTTAACTAGGAAAGCAATCGCTTAATAAAGTTAAAAATGAGGATACAAAGATATTTTAAAATGCAAAAAGAATAAAGGAAAACCGTATTATTTTGGTTCTCAGCTTATATGTTATTTTTTATAAGAAAATAACAAAATGACGATGGAAAAGAAAGTGGCTTAACTTTTAAAGAGACCAAACAGCCCTTTTTTACTTTTGTGTTCTTTGGGTTTTTCAGTTTTTAATAATTGCTGATAAATTTCGCCCCAACCTAACAGACCTCCAACATTTCTGTCGTCTATAAATACATCAGCATTGACTTTTCTGCTAATTGATCCATCAAATTTCTCTTCGGGATAGCTTTTGTTCACTGCATAAAACTCAAGCCCATTCTTTTTGCAAAAATCGACAGCATCTTGTAACCTTTCTCCATAACGATAGGTCCAGAGGATCAATCTATGTCCTTTGTTCTGTAACTCCAGCAAAGTGTCAAAAGCAAAAATTTTGGCAGGACCAACTTTTGGATAAGCGTCTTCCACAATTGTTCCGTCAAAATCAACGGCAATTAGTAAGGAGTTCTTAGGCAACATTCTCATTTTCTAATTTTATCAAAGCTAACAATAAATGTATCGTTAATCTAATATTAAAAACCTTAAGTATTAATTTAAACGATCTAAACTATTTTTATTGCGCAAAATTCATGTATATCGGCTAATCTTAGTCTATTTTAATAATGTATTTCGTGTCATCGCTTTTGGCTGACTGATCTTTAAAAGGTCGAGCACAGTAGGTGCAATGTCTCCTAAAACGCCATCTTTTATCTCATTTTCTTTATTCTTTTCTACCAGAATCAACGGAACCGGATTCGTGGTATGCGCGGTATTTGGAGAACCGTCTTCATTGATCATGACTTCACTATTTCCGTGATCGGCAATTATGATACTGGAATAATTATTCTCCAGTGCAGTTGTAACAACTTTTTCCAGACAGGCATCAACGGCCTCAGCAGCTTTTACAGCGGCCTCCATAACACCTGTGTGCCCTACCATATCAGTATTCGCAAAATTCAGACAGATAAAATCGGCTTCCTGTTTTTTCAACTCAGGGACTATTGCATCCCTAATATCAGCAGCGCTCATCTCAGGTTTTAAATCATAGGTGGCAACTTTTGGAGACGGACAAAGCAATCTTTTTTCTCCTTCGAATACAGTTTCTCTTCCTCCTGAGAAGAAAAACGTAACGTGAGGGTATTTTTCAGTTTCAGCTATTCTGATTTGTTTTTTGTGATTTTTTTCCAATATTTCGCCTAGGGTTTCTGATAAGTTATCCTTAGGATAAACCACTTCAACCTTTTTGAAGGCATCACTATAATTGGTCATGGTCACATAATAAAGTGGAATCGTATGCATATTAAATTCGGGGAAATTCTCCTGACTAAGGGCCCTAGTTAATTGCCTCCCTCTATCTGTTCTGAAATTAAAGAAAACAATAACATCATCATCTTCGATCTTGGCTACTGGTTTTTGGTCTTCACCCACCATTGCAATCGGTAGGATAAATTCATCCGTTACGCCTTGATCATAACTGTTTTGTATACTTTCAACAGCATTCGACGATTTTTCGCCAATCCCGTTGACCATCACATCATATGATAATTTTACTCTTTCCCATCTTTCATCCCTGTCCATGGCGTAATATCGACCACAAATACTTGCCAATTTCCCTGTCGATTGGGTCATATGGTCTTCAAGATCTTTTACAAATCCAAGCCCTGATTTAGGATCAACATCCCTTCCATCGGTAAAGGCATGGACGAAAACATCTTCCAAACCAAAATTGTTTGCTGCATCGAGCAATCCTTTAAGGTGATCAATGTGTGAATGAACACCACCATCAGACAAGAGACCAAGAAAATGAACTTTTTTATTTTCCTTTTTAGCGTAAGTAAAGGCGTCTTTTATCACTTTTTCTTCTGCTATGGAACCATCAGCAACCGCATTATTTATTTTTACAAAATCCTGATAAACAATTCTTCCCGCTCCAAGATTCATATGTCCAACCTCAGAATTACCCATTTGACCTTCGGGTAAGCCTACGTGCAGACCATCGGTTCTCAAACTGGCATTAGGATAATTATTGATTAAGGAATCAAAATAAGGAGTTTTTGCTTTATAGATGGCTGATACATTAGGATTTTGGGTCTCTCCCCATCCATCTAAAATGATCAGCATAACTTTTTTATCCATGGCTTTATCGTATTGAAAAATTCAAATGCAAAGATACGGAACATATAAGATTTTGCATTCCGTTTTTTGGGAAAAAAATGAACCGATTTGTGCAGGGGCTCAAAGTTGTGCCCCGCAATTTTTAATTCTTAAAGAAGCTGAGAGCTGTTCATTCAGGATCAATTGGGAATTAGTTTTACGATACCCAATTGTTCAATGGAGGCATATATAAATCCATCTGGCCCTATTCTTACGGTGCGTACACGACCCATTCCTTCGAGAAGTTTTTCTTCTTTGATTACTTTACTGTTCTCAATCGTGACCAGGTTTAAATATTGAAATTTAAGCGAACCTACCAGTAATTTGTTCTTCCAGCCAGGATAATTATCACTGGTAATGAAGGCCATTCCACTTGGCGCGATAGAAGGAACCCAATAATGAATAGGCTGTTCCATTCCCGGAAGGGAAGTATCGTCGGTAATAGAAGTGCCATTATAATTAATTCCATAGGTTATTTTGGGCCAGCCGTAATTCTTGCCAGGGACAATAATATTAATCTCGTCACCCCCTTGAGGTCCGTGTTCATGAACCCATATTTTTCCGCTTTGCGGATGAAGGGCCATGCCCTGAGGGTTCCTGTGGCCATATGAAAAAATCGCTGTTTTGGCCCCATCAGATTGTACGAAGGGATTGTCTTGAGGAACGCTCCCGTCATCATTGAGTCTGTAGATCTTACCTCCATCGCGGGTAATATCTTGTGGGTTTTCATCTCTGTTTCCTCGATCACCAACCGAGAAGAAGAGAAAACCATTTTTATCAAATTCAAGTCGTGAACCAAAGTGCTGGGTTTTTTTTGTATTTGGAGTGGCTTTATAAATAATTTCCTGTTCCACTAATTGGCCCTGATCCAGTTTGGCTCTCATAATGGTAGTATTGGCTCCTTTGTCATCTTTTTCGATATTTCCCGAAAACGAAAAGTAGATCCAACCATTATTTGAATAATTTGGATGAAGTTCCATATCCAATAAGCCTCCCTGGTTCTTATAGACAACCTCTGGGACATTTTTAATTTCAGATTTTTGCCCATCTTTAAAGTGGATCAATTTACCTTCTTGTTCGCTGATAAGCATGGACCCGTCAGGAAGAAATACCATTCCCCATGCGATATCAATGTTGTCAACAACAGTTTCGGCCTTGTAACTATAACTATTTTCATCTGTAAATTCATTACTCTTTTGACATCTAACAAAAAAAACAACGAAGAGAATAAAAAGTATACTTAGTTTTTTCATAATTCATGAATTAATGTGTTATAACCTGTGTTCGAATTAAAACTCTGGCACAGCTTTAGCTAATAATTTAAATCGAACTCAGGTTTAAAGATACGAATTTTAAAAAGTGTATTTTAGGTTTATTCCAGCGTAATAGTTGCTAGGTTCTCCCGGGTAGTAGTACCTGGGCGCATTGTTTCCAAAACTCCCGGCATTGATTTGTAACATCGATGCGTATTTTTCATCAAAAACGTTATTCAAACCCAGGAAGCCATCAATTTGAAAATGAGTCCCAACCATTTTTTTATATCCAATTTTAGTATTGACCAGCTGGTAGCTGTCGGCGTAAACTGAATTGTCATCTCTAATTGGAATGGTTCCAATATATTGATAGTTAACATATCCGTACAAGCCTAAATTGGAGTTAATAAATAGTTGAGAATTAAAAGTCTGATCGGGTACACCAGTAAGGTCATTGCCGGAATAATTCTCATCCAAATCTTCAAATTCGTCAAAGGTATAGTCGTTAAAACTAAAAGCATTTGTATGAGAAATCTGGATTTTAGACGTATTTATAATAAAATAATTAAGAGCAATCTCAAGCCCTTTATGGATGGTTTTTCCTGCGTTTACACCGATATATTCGTCATCTCCGGTGCGCCTTGCGACCAATAGATCATCTATATCCATATAATACAGTGAGATTTCATAATTGAAAATGGAATTCATAAAACTTCCCCGGCTGCCAACTTCATAATTCCATCCCGTTTCAGGTTGGATCTCAGTATTGATAAGTCCTCCAGGCAATAAGGTTTCTTCTAAGGTAGGTGTGGAAAAGCCGTGGCTAACTATCCCATAAAGCATACCCTTTTTATACAGCTGATAAGTAAGGCCAATTTTTGGAGACAAAATATGTTCAAAGTTGTAATCTCCTGAAAAGTTATTTTCATCATCCTTAATCTTATCATCTAACTGGTAGGAGGTTTTGTTAAAGTTTAATCCAAAATCGAGAATAATTTTGTCTGAAAGATGGTATTTAGCTTCTGCAAAGAAATTTGAATAGGACCTTTTTTCTGTAAACTCGTTTAACATGTCGCCCTGAACACTTCCTGTTCCTGGTGGATAATCCTGATATAAATTTTCGAACGTTTTTAAACTGTTGGCATCCTTAAAAAACTCCACACCTATGGTCCACTGCAGTTCATTTTTAAAAACAGTATTGCTTTGAACAAACCTGGTACGCAATCCGTAGCCATTGGTATTTTGATCCAAAATATTGAAAGGTCTTGCCTCGTAGGCATTCAGAAAATTACCAAAAACGCTGCTGATCAGTTTTTGACCATGTTTAAAATCATGTTGCCACGAAACGCCCAGCAACAATTTAGTATAGTCTTCATAGCCTTTGGATCTTGCCCAGGTAAAGGCAGCTTCCTCGGGGTTATTGATATAATCATCTTCATTCAACGAGCTGGGTATATAGGCTTTAAGATCGATGAAATTTGCGATGACAACAAGATTATTGGACTCATTCAAATAATGATTTGAAGCTAAAGAAAAAGTTTGCCTGTTGAGTTCATTGTTTTCTCTATAACCCTTTTTGTAGGTATTGGAATAAGTTAAATTAGCCGAGTTTGTTTTGTTGCCTAGATTCGCATTGATCAAAAATTTCTGCAAACCAAAAGATCCAAAAGTGAAGTTGGTTTGTAAAGCATAAGTATCAAACAAGCCCTTGTTTGGAATCATTTGTATGGTTCCGCCAAGCGCCGCTCCATATAAACTGGAAGAAGGGCCTTTTAAGATCTCCATTCTTGAAATTCCTGCCATTTCTATATCCTCAATAGTCGTTTCCCCGGAACCGTTAGTCAATGGAATATCCTGATAGTAGGCCCTGATTTTACTGGTTCCAAAAGGTGTTCTTGATCCAATCCCCCTGATCGTTATTCTATTGGTGGTCAGGGTACCATTTTGCATATAAACCCCAGGGTTCATATTTAATACAGGAGCAAGGTTTATAAGATCATTACTTTGAATCTCCTTTTCAGAAATGAGTGAAATTGATGCAGATATTTTCTTTAGTTCACTTTGAAAATTATTTGTTTTGATGAGAACTTCATTTAATTGCAAGGGTCTTTCATTCATTTCAATGACCCGAAATTTTTTGTCATAAAGGCGAATAGTAATTGGAAAATATCCTTCTTTGTTAAAAAAATAGCTTCCTGCTGTTTCCAGACTAAACAAGCCATTTCCGGTTGTTTTAGCAATTTGGATTTGGAGGCTGTCAAGAATTTTCACGTTAACAATTTCGAGGCCGCTTTCTGCACTGATAACCTTACCCCTGTAATTTTGGGAGATAAGGGGTGAAGATATTAACCCAATAAAAACCACTAACATGTATAAACGCCTCACATTGAATGTCATTTAGAATAAGTAAATTATTTTACGAGGCCGTTCTTAACATTATTCTTGGTATCAGATAAAGAATAGACGAAACCATTGATTATTGCATAGACCACTTTATCATTTTTTGACAGTAAGAAGCTTGGGTTTGAGCCAAGACCTATAGGAGATTTTGGCATGACATTATTTTTAGGAATCACAACTTTTCCAATGTCGATAATATTCATTGGATAGTTCGTGAATTTGATTTCTTTTGGCATGTTATTAACGGTAACAGAAGTGTAGCCCTTACTTATTAATAAAGGAAAATCAAGGGATTTGAATTGCTCAAAATCGTTTAGTATTTTAGGATAGGTTTCTCCAACTTTAAAACTGAACCCTTCAGCATCAAGGGTTTCATAACCAAAATGGGTGGATAGATCTCCGATATCACTTATTTTTCCGATGTAGTAAAAATCGGAATGGTTTATATTTTCAATTTCATTGTATTGGATACCAAGGTCAACAGTAAAATCAAGTGCTAGATATGAAAAAGAAAGGTTCTCAATTTTTAGATCATATAGTTTTCGATCATTTTTAGGAATAGATAAATACTGGTCTAAACTGGCATTTTTAAAGTTTTGAGTTGATATGATTTGAAAGGCTGATAGGATGGAAGTATAGTTTATTTTTCGAATGAATTGTTTTTCAGGGTCATTTAAAAAACCTCCTGATTCAATAAGGATGGTAGTGGTACCCCATTTCTGCATATTGTCTCCAAAAGCCCTGGGTTCAAAACCATCATCATACCTGCCCACCTGCCCTTTGGCATATCGCTGGATGATTTCATTCATTTTAACAATAATTCGCATGGCAATCCCTCTGCTTTCATTGATATCTTTTTCGTAGTTAAAAGCCGGGGCCAAAAATGATATTGTTGCCGGTTTGTCTGTTTTATTCGCATTGTAATATTTGCTCTGATCGTGCAGGTTAAAACCATAATCAGCATTTAAACTGTCTCGGGTATTTTTTAATATTTGTGATTCTGGAGACTGAAGTTTTAAAGCGTCACGATTGATGTCAATTCCAATGGCATTTCGTCGGGAAAATACTTCGGCACCATCGGGGTTTAGCATAGGAATAAAATGCACTTTAAGATCTTTCAGGATGGTTTGATCGGTTTTCAAATAGTTGAAGATATCAAACATGGCGGCAGTTGCTGTTGATTCATCGCCATGCATTTGTGACCACAGGAGCACATCAGTTTCACCTTGTCCCACGCTGATCATGGAAATGTCTCTACCTTGAATTGATTTGCCTAAAAGTGTAACTTCAAAACCTTTTATGCTTTTTAAACTATCGATTAAAGGCTGAATATCACCATGTTTAAATCTCCGGGTTTCGATTGAAGCTTCCTTAAATTCATCATAAGAATTAAAAATATTTTCTTGCAGGACCTTACTTTGCGAAAAGGAAGCTATTGGAAAAAGAAGAATGAGTAGGTATTTTATCATAAGGTTTTATTTATCGGGTACAGGCTCCCAATGATAGGAAGAAGTTGTTTTTCGGATCTTATTGATAAAATCCATTCCCGGGTCCGTTTTTTTAGTTCTGTATCCATCATCCACTTCCATCCATAAGGCATGTCCTTCAAATTTAGTATACTCCAAATGTCCTATGACATAATCGATTGCCGGATATTTTTCTTTTAAATATTTAATCAGTCGGATATTGGCTTTCAATTGTTTCTTGCTTAAAGGTGTGTTAGCAGTACCTCCAACATTTTCTATTCCAATGGCGCAATGATTCAAACCAATGACATGACGCGCCATGGTTGTTTCCGGTAGCAACCTGTAGATGCTTCCATCCTGATCAATTAAAAATTGTGATGAAACATTTAAGGCACTTGCACTGCTGATCTCAGGACGCCAATCAGGGAGCTTGCTGTTTTTGAAAGCATTAAAAGATTTTTCCAATGTTGGTATAGCGGTCCAATGCACTACGATCATTTTTGGTTCTATATCAGGGCTTGATTTTACAATACCATACCGCTGTTCAAGATATTCGAGGCTGAGCTGCTTCCTTTCTTCGTCAAAGGTTATCGGCGTATCAATGATCTTTATTGATTTACAGGATAACAGGCTCGCAGCAATAATGAAGATGAAAAGTCCGGGCTTAAGCATAAAGCGAAGAATGAAAATAAATGGTTGATTGCGAATTTAGTGAAAAATGATTAAATTTCTTAAGTAATGAATGTTCCAAAAATCATGACGTACATAAAATGTCTAACTTTATAAAAAAAAAAATTAAATGAGTCGAGCATATCTTTCAAATCGTGTCTTGGAAAAACTTCCATATCATCTGAGGGATTTTATATTAAAACAACCATATGATACATATACTTCTCAAAATCAGGCGGTCTGGAGATATGTGATGAGAAAAAATATGGACTATCTAAAAACAGTAGCCCATGAATCATACCTTTCTGGATTACAAAAAGCAGGAATAGGCATTGAAGAAATCCCAAGAATGGAAGGGATGAACAGGATATTAAAGGATATTGGCTGGGCCGCGGTTTCGGTCGATGGTTTTATTCCTCCAAATGCTTTTATGGAGTTCCAGGCCTATAACACCTTGGTAATAGCGGCCGACATAAGAACCATTGATCATATTGAATATACTCCTGCACCTGATATCATTCATGAGGCTGCAGGTCATGCTCCGATCATCGCCAATCCGGAATACGCAGAATACCTTCGTCGTTTTGGTGAAATAGGGTCCAAAGCCATTTCTTCCGAAAAAGATTATGAATTATTTGAAGCCATAAGACACTTATCGATTATCAAGGAAGACCCCAATACATTGAAAACAGCAATAAAAAATGCCGAAGAAGCAATTGACTATATCGCGTCAAATATGGGCGAACCCAGTGAAATGGCAAAAATAAGGAACATGCATTGGTGGACGGTCGAATACGGATTGATAGGGGATATCAGGAATCCAAAGATTTATGGGGCTGGTTTACTTTCATCTATTGGAGAAAGCAAATGGTGTATGGGAAGTCAGGTTAAAAAATTGGAATATACTATTGAAGCTTCAAACGTCTCTTTTGATATAACCAAACCACAACCACAATTATTTGTAACACCTGACTTTGCACATCTAAGTTTTGTTTTGGAAGCATTTGCCAATAAAATGGCTCTTAGAAAAGGCGGATTAAAAGGGGTTAAAAAATTAATCAAGTCACGTGATTTGGGAACCGTTGAATTGAGCACCGGGATTCAGATTTCAGGCAAGTTTATTGAGGTAATTGAGGATGAGAATTTGCGTCCTATTTATATTAAAACCTCTGGCCCAACCTCATTGGCCTATAAAAACAGGGAACTTATTGGTCATGACAAGGAATATCACAGTGAAGGATTTGGGTCTCCGGTAGGGAAATTAAAAGGGATTAACCTGGCAATTGAAGATATGTCACCAACTGATCTTGAGGCCTATGGTATATATGAAGGAAGAAAAACCAGATTGCAATTTGAAGGAGGAATTGTTGTAGAAGGCGAGATCATTACCGGGAAAAGAAACCTTCAGGGGAAAATAATTTTGATCTCATTTAGTAATTGTACCGTAAGCTTCGGCGATCAAATTTTATTCCACCCTTCATGGGGAACTTATGACATGTCGGTGGGTGAAGCTATTGTTTCGGCCTTTTCAGGAATTGCTGATCCAAATGCATATGGCTTGACCTTTGAGGTACCAAAGGAGAAAACCCATAAAATTCAGTATAGTGAAAACGAGAAAAAATTGTTCTCATACTATAATAAAGTAGCAAATATTAGAAGGAGTGGAAATATTGATTTAGAGGTTTTGACAGATGTGTTTTCCAATCTCAAAAGCGAATATCCAGAAGATTGGCTTCTGGTTTTGGAAATTTATGAATTGATAGCTGCGGATAAAACTTCACATTTGACTCGAAAAGTAAAAACCTATCTGGATAAGGTTGCTCAGAATGAACATTTCAAGCATCTGATAAAAGATGGGATTCAATTGCTGAAATCATAAGGAAAGCGCAACTGAATCCCATATTATTAATTTAGCCTTACAGTTGAGAAACTCTTAAGGTGTTTACCATTCCTTTTGCCGCAACGGGCATGGAAGTAAGATTTATGACGAACTCATCTTTATTGGCATAACCAGCGTCCAAAGTAATTTTGTTAAGATCTTCAATAGTTTCGTCAGTACTCACCATTTTATCATAGTATAAAGCCTTAACTCCCCATAATAAATTTAATCCGGCTAAGATTCTTCTATTATCAGAAAAGGCAAGAATATTAGATTTAGGTCTTCTGGCAGATATTTGAAAAGCCGTGTATCCACTATTTGTAAGGGTGGTAACCGCAGCTGCTCCAATTTCGTCAGCCAGTTTGGCAGCATTGCTACATACAGCTTTTGAAATATATCTGTCATTGATGCAATTCACACCTTGTACATAACCTTCAATTAACTCAGAATCTTCTACACTTGTAATAATACTTCTCATGGTTTTAATCACCTCAACAGGGTATTGTCCAACTGATGTTTCTCCTGAAAGCATCACTGCATCTGCACCATCCATAATAGAATTAGCAACGTCATTTACTTCAGCTCTTGTGGGAATCTGATTGGTAATCATTGTTTCCATCATTTGGGTAGCAATAATTACAGGAATACGCGCCTCTTTGGCTTTACGAACCAGCATTTTTTGAATAATAGGCACTTTTTGCATGGGTACTTCAACCCCCAAATCTCCCCTTGCTACCATCAATCCATCGCAATATGAAGTCAAATGATTGATATTGGCAACTGCCTCAGGTTTTTCAATTTTGGCAATAATAGGGATTTTATAGGGTGACTTTTCCTTGATCAAGTCACTCAATTTTACAAGATCTTCCGGGGTTCTTACAAAGGATAAGGCTATCCAATCCACTTCTTGTTCTATAGCGAAAATGGCATCTTTGATATCTTTTTCAGTTAAGGCCGGAACAGATATTTTGGTATTTGGCAAGTTTACACCTTTTTTTGAATTTAAAGGACCTCC
>Ga0316193_10003462_pt1 | contig 11406 bp, 10 predicted proteins | sample MerIslsedime2_MG_FD_207735 | JGI IMG/M metagenome (GOLD analysis project Ga0316193, IMG submission 207735) | Coastal sediment microbial communities from Maine, United States - Merrow Island sediment 2 | ecosystem: Environmental > Aquatic > Marine > Coastal > Sediment | place: USA: Maine... | reverse complement strand
TCACCATACTGGCTGAGCCGGTTGATTTTTTCATCTGTGTTTTCATTATACTGGATGACCGTGTCGACGCAGTAACCTTCTTCCATCTGGACCTGATAGGACGGTGAAATTTCGAGCGAGCCTTGAAATATTGCCGAAATCGGTCGAAACTCATTGTGCTGGCCGATGAGGTTCTTAAAAAACCCCTCCAGAAAAATATACATCCCCAGGGCACCGGAATCCACAACGCCGGCCTGCTTCAACTTTGGCAGCAGCTCGGGAGTTGACTTGACGGATTCTTCCAGCAGATTGATGATTCTATCAACGTATTCAGTATTATTTTCAAAATCACTTTTTTCTAAAAAATCGACCAGGGTATCCAAAACAGTCAACATCGTTCCGGGCATCGGCTTGCTGACGGCCTGCCAGGCCTGGTCTCTGCCGGATTTTGCTGCCTGGGCAAGGTTTGCATAGGAATCAGCGGTCAGAAGCCCGGAAAAAAATTGAACCGCGATATTGCCTGAATTTCCCCGGGCGGACAGCAACAGTTTGTGAATCGTATCTTCCAGATCTTTTTCCAGGTAGCGCAGCGGCGTCAGGCTGGTAATCAAATTGCGTCCTGTGTCTCCATCCGCCACCGGAAATACATTGATGTCGTCCAGGACATCGGACCAGGCTGCGATTCTCTCGACCCCTGCGATATGTGCTTTTTGAAAATCCGGCGTCATTGCTAAAACCCCATCGCTTTGCGGATATCATCCGGTATTTCAAACTGTATTTCCATCTCCGGATATTTTACGGCAACCTGTTCGCTTTTGCCCCTGGCGCACAGCTGATTGTCGCCAATCAATCGAATTTCAAAATTGACGACGATTTTATATTGCGCCTCCGTAACGGTTGCCTCGCATTTAAACTCATCACGGTAGCGCAAAGAGACAATATGTTTGGTAGATGTCTTGGTAATGGGAAACAGGCAATTGGTTTTTTTAAAATATTCCAGGGGATCAAATCCGGCGGCATAAAAGAGTTCGGCCCGGGTGGTATCGAAATATTTCAAGTAATTGCCATGCCACACCATCCGCATGGGGTCCAGGTCATAAAAGGGAACGGTGAATTGGGTTTCGTGACTTTTAAGGTTTTGGCTGTTCATCGTCTTTTGGTTTTTTGAGGATTTATCCAACTGCGCCAGGGCCATGATGACCCATGGCAAATCTGTATTATAAAACCTATTTCATCAAAAAAATCAATAGGAAATCAAATTGTTATGGTTTCGTTGAGCTGCATGATACGGATGGCGGTATCGGGACATGTGCGTTTCACCCCTTTGATAAACGGCCGGATGTCGACATAGGTGGAAATCGGTGGAAAAAAGTCATCCTGATGGTGGGGGATGACCATGCGGGGTTTTATTGCCTGAACATACCTTAAGGCAATATCGCAAATGCGGGTGTGGCCCTGCAAGGGGACAAGCAGGATATCAATTTTTTGCCGGCCGACGCGTTCCAGTTCATCCGGCGTTGAACCCGCACTGCCAAAGTGCTGCAGGACCTGACCGTCGATTTCAAATTGCCAGCTCAAGACCTGGCCGACCGGATATTCCTTCATCAGCGGTAAATAGCGGGGAAGACGCAGGTTGATGCGGGCCAGGGTTTTCATCAGCAGCCAGCGGTCGAATTTTACGTGTTGGCTGAAAGAGGCCCTGGCCCGGTAGCCTTCAAGGGCCACCGTATAATCGTTTTCTTGAATCTCCTGGATCTGATCGCCTTTTAACCCATGTTGCCTTAAAGTGGTTGCGGCCACCGGGCAGCAGTAAACCTTGCTTTTAGTTTGAGAGGCGATGGAGGGGATGTCCAATATATGATCAAAGTGGCCATGGGAGACAAAAATCTGGTCAGCCCTGGATATATCTGACGGCACTAAAGGCTGTTGGGGTCGGGCGGTGGCATTGCGTGACAGGTATGGATCAATCAGGAGCACTTGTTCGCCCGTTTTGACTTGAAAGCCCGCTGTACCCCACCATGTGATTTCCATATCGCCCCTTTTTGTGGTATGAATTTAGAGTAAAGGATATATCATACCCGGTTTGACAATGACACAACGAATTATATCTTTGCTTTACAGGGATAAAAAATGACCGCTGCACTGCAAACAGATCCGGCCGCATGGATTGAAGATGTCATCAGGGACTTTATCGACCAATCGCCGGAAAACACCCTCCAGGGCCCGTTTCAGGAAAAGGCTTTCGAAAATCCTCTGGTAGGTTTTTCAAGGGGCGATGATCCCCTCTACGAATCTTACAAGCAAGTTGTCGGCCCTTTTCACTGGAAACCCCTGGAGATATTCACCCGGACCTTTCCGGGCGTCAGTGCCAAAGCTGCAGACCTTACGGTCATCAGCTGGATTCTTCCCCAGACCAAGGCGACTAAAGCCGACAACCGCAAGGAGGCCACTTATCCGGCCGAGCGTTGGGCCCGGGCACGTATTTTTGGCGAAGAGGTCAATGTCAAGCTGCGCAATCGGGTGGTCGATGTTTTGCAAAAAGCGGGTTATGCGGCTGTCGCGCCGATGCTTGCCCCCACCTGGCAGCGGAAAAAATCCGATCAATATGTATTTGCGTCGACCTGGTCAGAGCGGCATGCCGCCTATGCTGCCGGACTGGGGACCTTTGGATTATGTGACGGGCTGATTACCCCCCGGGGCAAGGCCATGCGGACGGGTTCCGTGGTGGCCCGGATTAATATTACGCCGACACCGAGACCGTACAACGATCACCGGGCCTATTGTCTTTTTTACTCACAGGGCATTTGCGGAAAATGTATCCAGCGCTGTCCGGTGGGGGCGCTGTCGGAAAACGGCCATGATAAGCTGAAATGCCTTCAGCACCTAAAACCTGCCACCGCGGAATATGTAAAAGCAAATTATCACTTTGATGGCTACGGGTGCGGGCTGTGCCAGGTGGGGGTGCCGTGTGAATCCGGGATACCAACTGGTGAGGATGTTTAGCCTGCGGGTGTATATTTATCTAACTCCGGTCAGGTGGGCTAGATAGCCAATGGTACGGGTTTCAGGTTTCAGGTGTCAGGAATTCAATGATCTAGGAATTAAGGGATTCAGGAATTGAAGAATTCTTATCTCGCTGACTTTAATCGACAGATGACAAAAAATACCTAAATTCCTAAATTCGCAATTCCTCAATTAAAGCATTGCTGACACCTGACATCTAAAAACGTCAGTTTTTCATCGGTACGCCGTCTTATTCTATATCAGGCAAAAAGATATAGAAAGGGGGTTCAATTATGTCCATCGAAGTGATGATCAAAAGAAAAATTACGCAGGGTCCCCAGGCCAGGCAGGTGGTTCCCCTGATTTTACAATTGCGAACCCTGGCCACTTTTCAGCCCGGTTACATATCCGGCCGTACTTTGTTTAATGTGGAAAACCCGGAAGATTGCCTGGTCATCAGCGAATGGCAGACCATGGATGACTGGTACCGATGGATGAAAAGCAAAGCAAGGGGTGTCATTCAGGCCAAAATAGAAGCTGCTGCCGGAGAGCAGACTGAATATAGTGTATATGCACCTATGGTTGCTCCCAGGTAAAGCGCATCGAACGAGGGTTTTCCATAAATTCCGTTTGTGTTGGCTGTTATGACGCTATCAGCACTTGGAATGTTGGAATACTGGAATATAAGTTATATAAAAATTTATAAAAATAGGAAACTATGGAGGTTAGCCATGTCCGGTTCCAATATCAGTCATGTAACGCTTGTAAATACCGGGGATCGAAAATCCGGCGTTGAATTGTCCATCAGGGCCCTTGGAGTCAATCCGGCAAAGAAAAAAAATGTTTTGATTAAACCCAACTTTAACACCGCCGATCTGTGTCCGGGATCCACCCACAACGATACCCTGGTGGCCCTGGTGGAAGAGGTCTGGAAGATGGGGGCCAGGTCGGTGAGCCTGGGTGAACGCAGCTACTCGGAAAATCGTTCCGTCATGGAGCAAAAGGGAATCATCCCGCTGATGGAGAAATTGGATGTCAAGATCATCGATTTTGATGAGCTGGATGAAAAAGACTGGGTAAAGGTTGATGCGGAAAACTCCCACTGGCAGGATGGTTTTCGGGTGGCCCGCCCCATTCTGGAAAGCGAATGCCTGATTTGCACTTGCTGTCTTAAAACCCACCAGTTCGGCGGGGTTATTACCATGTCGCTGAAAAATTCCGTGGGGGTGGTGCCCACATCCCGCCATGGCTACAACTATATGACCGAGCTGCATTCATCGCCCCACCAGCGCAAATTGATTGCCGAAATTAATGCACCCTTTACCCCGGCCCTTGTGGTGCTGGACGGCATCGATGCCTTTGTGGATGGTGGACCGGCCACCGGCGAGCGCGCCAAAGGAAATGTTTTTCTTGCCTCCACGGATCGAGTTGCCATTGACGCCATCGGGGTGGCGATTTTAAAATCACTGGGAAGCAACGATCAGATCATGAATACGAAGATTTTCGATCAGGAACAGATTGCCCGGGCTGTCGAACTGGGTCTGGGGGCATCATCTCCGTCAGAAATCAACCTGACGGCCGCCGACGAGCAAAGTCAGGGCTATTGTGATCGCATTGTAAAAATGTTGAACAATGGCTGAGTGATTATAATGTTCGCCAAATTGTCAGGAGGAATGCCAACTCCAGTGTCAGGCACTGTATAATACGGGTTACCTCATAAGCTTGATGGCCTGTTCTTCCTCGTTAAAGATAAATGTAACTTTCCCCTTTATATCGTCCTTGACTTTAAAGGCATCTCCGCCCATGACCACTGTCGTCCCTGAATAAACAGCTTCTTTCACCTTCACTGCCAATTGTTGACTCTCAGCAAGAGACATTTCTTGCGCCAGTGCTTCCTTCTCTTTGTTGATTTTATCTTCCTCGATAATTAGATTTTGCCTTTGTTTGGCAAGGATTTTAATTTTTCGTTCAATTTCTTTGGGAAGCTGTTTGCCTTTATCCAAATTGTCATATTTCGTCAGGGCCAGGTCCATTTTTGCCCCGTTCTCCCTGTACTCACCCAGCTTTTTTGAGATATGGACCATGCGTTCCCGGAGCTTCGAGGCAACGCCGACAGTCACGTTGGTTATGACTCCGGCGGGGGATCCAATTTCGTAAATTTCGATAACTTTGCCTGCAAAGACGGAACCGCCCCTTATACGACCCTTTGTTCCCGTTGCGATAATACTGCCATTTGCCGATACATTACCGCGGACGATATCATCCTGAACAAATATGTCGCCATCTACATTGACCACGGCATTTTCAAGGAACCGAACCGTGAGATTTCCACCGGCCCGGACTTTTCCTTCTCCTGAACCGAGGATGCCGCCTTTTATGTAGATATTGGCATCAGATTCAACCGTTGCATCTTCAACACCTTCGCCCACATGAATTTCTCCCGTGGCTTTTACTTTGAAACCCGACCGAATCCAGCCTTTGATATCCAGCACCCCGTCCATTGACAGGTTGCCCGTCGAATAGTCGACATCGCCCGGCACATCAAACTTTTTGAAAACCTCCAATTTGTTATCCTGGGTTAGCATGACCACCCCATCGATTGATGAAGTGAAGACAAAACCATCAACAGAGACCTCCACGTTATTGGCCGTGGTGAGGATTTTATCGCTTCCGGATTCAGGCGGGATGATATTGCCATACACATCAATCCCTTCTTTTCCCAGGGTCAGCGGGGCTTTAACTGCCAGTACGTCACCGGCTTTCACGATCTGCAGGGTTTGGCGTTCTTTAAAATCAATGGCGCCTGATTGCTGGTCAATCGTTCCGGCCTTCTTCATAGCCCACTTCGACACCCTCGGCCACGACGTAGGTTAGATTGTCCTTGAGAAGGGTAACGTTTGTTTTGGCCGCCACCGTCTTGTCCTTGGGTTCGGCGCCTAAAAGGGTCTCTCCCGTTACCGTACAGCCGTTAATAGGCTATTCTGGCGGGATTTTGATTGCAAGCACATCGCCTGCGGAAACCATTTCCTTGCTTACGGCGGCGGCATCTAGACTGCCTCCCTTTCGAGATATATCAATGGTTTCGGGATCTTCCCCATTGAGACGAAACTTGAACTCAATACGGGTGTCGACGCCGTCCCTGGCCGCTTCGCCGGTTGCGATCTGTATATTTTCCCGTGGGCTTCCGGTTTCCGCAACTTCGGAGACAATATTCTCGATGACCTCCTTCTTTATTCCGTAAACAACTTTCAGATCGGCAAGTGCCTTTTCAATATCCTGAACTGCTACCTGTTTTCCATTACCCAGAGGCGGCGTTATTATTTGGAGGGTCGCAACCATTTTACGTTCTAAAATAACGATATCGAATTGACCGGGCGCGTTCACCATCGAAACATTATAGGTGTCTTCATCGATGGGTTCGACCGCTACTTCATCGGCCTCAACACCGAGCTTCAGGGCTCCTTCACTCCGGGCCGCCTCCTCAGAAGTGGCTGCAATGGCAACGGTGGTTTTAAGCATCTACAGTCCTCAAAATCACTGAGTTTATCACCTACACCAATCCCTGATCCAGCATGGCATCGACCACCCTTACAAATCCGGCAATGTTGGCGCCTGCCAGATAATTGCCGGGTTCGCCGTATTCCGCAGCTACATCCACACAGTTCTGGTGGATGTTTTTCACAATGGTGCGCAGACGCTGATCGACTTCTTCGGCCGACCAGTTTAAAAGCATTCGGTTTTGGGCCATTTCCAGGCCGGTTACCGCCACCCCGCCGGCATTGGCGGCTTTTCCCGGGGCATACAGCAGCTTTTTGTCCTGAAAGATCCTGACAGCTTCCGGCGATGTCGGCATATCGGCGCCCTCACAGACCATTTTGATACCATTGTTGATCAGATTATAAGCATCTTGTTCCCCGATTTCATTTTCCATCGCGCAGGGGAAGGCGCAGTCGGCCCGGTGGGTCCACAAGGGATTGTAACCCAGAGAGGTATCGGCTTCCGTGTATACCGTTTCGGAATATTTATCGACATACTCCTGGATTCTGCCGCGTTTTAAGTTTTTCAAGCGCTTGACAAAAGCCAGTTTCTGGCTGTCGATGCCTTCCGAATCATAAATGTACCCGGATGAATCCGAAAGCGTCAGCACTTTGCCGCCCAGCTCAATGATTTTTTCCGCGGTGTACTGCGCCACATTCCCGGCACCGGACACCAGGCAGGTTTTGCCTTCCAGGGTGTCCTTGCGGGCCGCCAGCATCTCAGCGGCGAAATACACAACCCCGTATCCGGTCGCTTCGGCGCGAATATGACTGCCTCCCCATTGCAGGCCTTTGCCGGTTAATACCCCGGTAAATTCATTGCGCTGCTTTTTATACATGCCAAAGAGATATCCGATCTCCCTGGCGCCCACACCGAGACCGCTGCCGGGAATGTCGGTGTCCTGGCCGATGTGACGGCTCAGTTCCGTCATAAAACTCTGGCAGAACCGCATGACTTCATCATCCGATTTTCCTTTGGGTTCAAAATCGGATCCGCCCTGGGCACCTCCCATGGGCAGGGTGGTTAGCGCGTTTTTAAAGACCTGCTCGAAGGCCAGAAATTTTAGGATGCTGTGGTTTACCGATGGGTGAAATCTGAGTCCACCTTTGTAAGGCCCGATGGCGCTGTTCATTTCTACCCGGTAAGCGCGATTGACCCGCACCCACCCTTCATCATCCATCCAGGGAACCCGGAACATAATCACGCGTTCGGGCTCCAGGATTCTTTCCAAAACACCCAGTTGGCGATATTCGGGATGGCGGTCTAAAACCGGTCCTACGGTTTCTACAAATTCCCGGACAGCCTGGTGAAATTCTTTTTCCTCCGGATCTCTTGCCAGGATCTGCTTTAAAATCTTATCTGACATATCAAACCTCCTTCAATTTGGCCAAAGGGTTAACAAATATCCTATTTTAGAGATCCTAACTAGGCATCAATTATTTCTAAGGCTTCCTCCCGATAGGCATCCATTACGTATTTGATACCGGTGATTTTGGCACAGTCCTCTGTCAATGCGAAGAGGTCATCCCGGCTGATATATTCCACCTTCCAGTTGCGCGATCCGGCCATCAGCTGCTGGAGTCCGACTTTGATTTTGTCGGTCACGTTATAGAGCCCGATAGCACCCAGGGGCAAATCGTCCACCTCTGATCCGTATTTTTCCTTTAAGACTTCATAGTTCATGAAGATTTCTTCTTTGGTAAAACCGTATTTTGAAACGGTTGGCGGCAGGCCGCCATCTTCGTCACGCAACCATTTTTCAGCATTTTTGCCGACCATGCCCGGGATCATCAGCGCCCGGCCCATACACACGGCCTTGCAGTAAGGTGCGCCCAGGGCCAGTGATTTAAAAACATGATCCTCTGCTGAAAAGCCCCCGGCAAAGGCCAGATCCGGTACACGCTTGCCGCTTTTTGCCAGGCGATCGCTCAATTCAACGGCCATGGAATGCAGGTAAATAGAGGGGATGCCCCACTCGGTCATCATGCGCCAGGGGCTCATGCCGGTGCCCCCGGGGGCCCCGTCAATGGTGAGCAGGTCAATATCGGCGTCCGAAGACCAGCGGATGGCCATGGCCAGTTCCCTCATCGGATAAGCGCCCGTCTTCAGAGTAATGCGTTTGGCGCCCAGTTTGCGCAGCCGCGCCACTTCGTTCATAAACCCTTCCTGGTCGACGAAGCCCAGACGCGAGTGCCTTTCGAACTGTTTCAAAGGACCGGCTTTAAACGCCGCCTGGTGGGCGGGATCTTCCGGATCCGGGGTAACGATGTAGCCGCGTTTTTTCAATTGAATGGCCCGGTCCAGGGAGTCGACCTTGATCTCACCGCCGATGCACTTTGCGCCCTGACCCCATTTCAGCTCGATGGTCTCCACCCCGAGTTTGTCAAGCACATATTCGGCCACACCGTTGCGGGTGTCTTCCACGTTCATCTGGACCAGGATATCGCCATAGCCTTCGTGGTAGCGGCGGTATTCTTCCACCCGGCGATCCATCTCCGGCGATTTTTTAATCAAGCCGTTGCTGTCCAGTTCCAGTTCGGGATCGATGCCGCAAACATTTTCACCGCATACCAGGCTGATACCGCTGATGGCGGCACCGATGGCGAAATGCCGCCAATTTTTGCGTGCGATATCCGTGCTGCCTAAAGCACCCGTAAAAATTGGCACCTTCATCTTGACTTTGTTGGTAACTCCGTATGAGGTTTCGGTATCGACACTTGGAAAGGTGGCTTTATCTGGATCAGCTTCGACCCCTTTGGCCCCCAGGGCATACCCCATAATATTTAAATGGGAATAATCCACCGGATAGTCCTTGTCGGCGCCGGCCGTAACACTGCCGAAAGGCTGCGGGTAAAGCAGCTCCCGTCCACGAAATGTTGCCTGGAACATGTCGCAGTTGCCTTTGCAACCATCCAAACACCGGCTGCAGATACCGGATTGAGGCGCGATGTCGCGTGAGCGGTTCCTGGTCTGAAGTGCGTCGTTTGCGTTCGGTCGATGTAGATTCATGGTCTCCCTCCTTTTTACAACCTAAAGAAATTTAATACCCTCTCCTTTTTCCATTTGAGCTGCGTTCCCAAAAGGCTGGCATGGAAACCACGGCAAAAGTCTACCAAAATAGTCTAGTTTTTGTTTGAAAATCAAGGATTTTATTTCGGGTTATACCCGAATATGATCAGGTTTCCTTCACTTAATAGGCGTTTGAAGGTATTTTAGGCTTGCCTTTGAAAATCAATGCCGGTATCAATCCTAACGTTCGGTTTTATTAGCAACTAAAGGCATGGAAAAAAAGGAGAAACCATGGAACTGCAAACAGCCATTCGCAACCGCCGCAGCATCCGTCAATTTTTAGCCAAATCCGTATCCGAAGACATCATTCGGGATCTCCTCACCGACACGCGATGGTCCCCTTCCTGGGGCAACACCCAACCCTGGGAGGTTGTGGTGGCTACCGGGTCTAAACTGGAGGAATTTAAAAAGAAAAATCAGGAGGCCCTTCTGGCGGGAAAAGAGGCTGCAACGGACATCCCCATGCCCCAGGTGTGGTCGGAAGCTTATCTGGCGCGCTACAAAGAGTTGGGCAAAAGCGTCCTGGGCTCCCTTTCCATTGCCAGGGAAGATAAGGAAGCAAGGCTGCAGCATTTTGTAAAAATGTTTCGCTTTTTCGATGCGCCGGCCATCGTTCTGGTTGCCGTCGACAAGGAACTCTCCATCGAATATGCCATGCTCGATGCGGGCATTTTTCTGCAGACATTCTGTCTGCTGGCCCATGACAAAGGCCTGGGAACCTGCATCCTGGCTGCCATGGTTAGCTATCCGGAAATTGTCCGCGAGCTGTTTTCCGTTCCGGAAAACAAGTTGTTTGTTATGGGGGCCGCCCTTGGATGGCCAGACCCTGACGCGCCGGTAAACTGTTTCGAAAGACAGCGAGGATCGCTGGATGAGTTTGTAAGATGGGTTAAATAAATTTTTATCGCTTTGCTTGACAGCAGGATTGCGAACGATTAGTAATAGGACTAATATCCTCAAAATATCGCCAGTATTTCATCGTTCATTAATCTCATCATCGGAGGTGGAATGAACCTCAAAGCCTGCATATCCTAATCCTGATAGCGCACATCGTTCTATTGGGATTTTTTATGTATCCACCCCAAAGTGCATCTGCTTTTTGATCCCACTTTGACCGTTTCGTTACCCTAGTTTATTTTGGAATTACCCTGAAAGGGAGCTACATTTGCCGAGGTGTGATCTATAGCACGACCCTGATTTAACTTCGTATTTATCAGCCGGGTTGCAACCGATTTATTTATCGAAAAAGAAACTGACATAATTGGTGCACGTAGTTTCTAAATACAAGAGAGGGTAATCATGGAAGAAATAAGTCCAAAAAGTCAAATGGCCAAAATTCGCAATTTCGAAAAGGGATTTATGGCCACCCATTTGATTAACCTTGGTGCCAGGCTTGGAATTTTTGAAGCTCTCAACGAAAAAAAGGATGGCCTTACAGTTCCGGTTCTGGCTTCCAAGCTGGGGATCCATGAACCCTACCTGAAGATCTGGTGCCAGACCGCCTACCATTTTGAAATCCTCGATGGCGATGATAAGGGCCGCTATATGCTCCAACCCTATTTGGACGAGATTCTGGGTGACAAAAACCATTTTAGAAACTACCTGACCAACATAGCTATGGATGTAGACATTATTGGCCAAGGCTTTACAAGATCGACCGGGGCCTTTCGAACGGGAAATCCTCTCCCGATCTATGACAGTCCAGATTTCTCAGAAATGGTGTATGAATCGACGAAAAATATTGCCCTGGCTTTTCTTTTTATGATTTTTCCGAAAAACGAATATCTGAAACAGAAATTGGAGCAGGGAATCCGGTTT
>Ga0316193_10003458_pt1 | contig 11410 bp, 11 predicted proteins | sample MerIslsedime2_MG_FD_207735 | JGI IMG/M metagenome (GOLD analysis project Ga0316193, IMG submission 207735) | Coastal sediment microbial communities from Maine, United States - Merrow Island sediment 2 | ecosystem: Environmental > Aquatic > Marine > Coastal > Sediment | place: USA: Maine... | reverse complement strand
TCTAATTCTTCACAATTGATTCGAAATTGAAAGACCCCCTATTCGGGCTGCCGAAAGAAGCCTCCGAGTATTACCCGTTCTCAAAGCTGGAATTCGAGAATAAGGTTGTCACGGTGTACGATTTCATCGTCATGGCGATAGCCGAGGATCGATTCAATTTCACTGGTCCGGGCACCGATAATTTTCTGCAGATCCCCTGAGTTGTAATTGACCATACCAATGGCAACTTTCTGTTTGTTTTTGCCCTGTATAACCACCGAATCTCCCATACTGAATCTGCCTTGAACTGTCGTGATGCCGGAGGGAAGGAGGCTTTTGCCATTTTTAGTCAAGGCTTTTTCTGCACCTTCGTCGATGATAATGGTACCTTTTGTTTTCTTGGTAAAAGCGATCCACTGTTGGCGGCTGTTCAAGACACTGGTTTCAGGTAGAAAAAAAGTGCCGCATGATTTTCCGGAAAATACATCTTTCAGGATGTTCGGTTTTGCGCCATTGGCAATGATGCTGGCGATGCCCCCCAGAGAAATATTTCTGGCCGCCATCAATTTGCTGGCCATGCCGCCGGTTCCCAGAAAACCGGGTATGGTGTTGGCGGCTTTGGTTATACGGCGATCAACTTTCTCAACCAGGGGGATCAATTGTGCATCCGGGTGACGTCTCGGATCTTTATCGTAAAGACCATCGATATTGGTCAGGTTTACCAGGAGATGGGATTCCGTCAGATTGACCACCAGCGCACTGAGGTTATCGTTGTCACCGAATTTAATCTCGTCGATGCCTACGGTGTCGTTTTCGTTGATGATGGGAATGATTTTCCAGGACAGCAAGGTCATCAGGGTGTTTCTGGCATTGAGATATCGCCGCCGGTGCGTGAGGTCGTCCCGGGTGAGTAATATCTGTGCAGCCTTGGCCCCATGTCTGGAAAAGGCTTCCTCGTAAGCCATGATCAGGTTGCTTTGCCCCATGGCCGCCAGAGCCTGCATTTGTGAAAGCGATGTCGGGCGTTTGGACAGGCCTGCCTTTTTTAACCCGGCCGCGATGGCACCCGAGGAAACAAGAATGATCTCAAGTCCTTTGTTGCGGAGTCTGCAGACTTCGGTTGCCAGATCATCGATCAAATTCAGGTTCAATCCGTTTTTACGGGTCAGCACACCGCTGCCGATCTTGATGACGGCGCGTTTCACATTTTTCAGATAGGTTTTCCGGTCGAGTTTCACTTGTATTCCTGTTTGAGAGGCTTGTGTGTAAAGGGCTTTGATCCCTGGCCCGCGTAATCAGAGACAATATGGCCATTTCCAATGAGTCGCCATTGATAGATCATGAGCCCTTCCATACCTACGGGCCCCCGGGCGTGGATTTTGTTGGTACTGATGCCAACTTCTGCGCCGAGTCCAAAGCGGAAACCATCGCTGAAGCGGCTGCTGCAATTTACCATCACATCCGCGGTGTCCACCAGTCGCATGAAGATATCCGCCCGTTGTTTATCCTGACTGACGATGACATCGGTGTGTCCTGATCCATAGAAATTGATATGGTCTATTGCCTGCTCCAGGGTGTCGACGATTTTTATGGATAGGATATTGTCCAGATATTCGGTTTGCCAGTCCTTCTCTGTGGCCGGAATGACATCGATATACCCGGCTGTTTGTTCACACCCGCGAATTTCGACGTTGCGTGCGTCCAGCGCTGCTTGGACGCCCGTTAGAAAATCCTGGGCCACATCCTTATGAACCAGAAGGGTTTCAGCTGCATTGCAGACTGAAACATACTGGCATTTGCTGTCCACGGTGATGCGGATGGCCATGTCTATATCGGCTTTTTCGTCGACATACACGTGACAGATGCCGTCGGCATGGCCCAGCACCGGAATGCGGGTGTTGTCCATGATGTGCTTTACAAAGGCGTTGCTCCCCCGGGGTATGATCAGGTCGATGGTGTGATCCAGACCCAGCAATTCCTGGACATCGGTTCGGGTTTCCATGAGTCCTATCCAGCCGTCGGGAATGCCTGCCTGCCTTGCCGCCGTTGAAATGAGATCCGCCAGTGTCCGGTTGGTGTGGGCAGCTTCGCTGCCGCCCTTCAGGAGAACGGCATTACCGCTTTTCAGGCAAAGTGAGGAAATCTGGACCAGGGCGTCCGGCCGGGACTCGAAGATGACGCCGATGACGCCGATGGGACAGCTTACCTTGAAAAGTTCAAGACCCGTGTCCAGTTCTGTGGCTCGTAATGTTTGTCCCACGGGATCTGGCAGGCGCCTGAGACTTTCTACGCCTTCACAGGCCTCCTGAATTTTTGAATCGTCAAATTTCAAGCGTTTCAATAAAGGCGGCGCCAGGTTATCTGCTTTCGCTTTTGTCAGATCGAGACGGTTGGCGTTTATGATCTCATTTTTTCGAGCGAGTAATGTTCGGGCAATGTTGCCCAGCGCCTCATCCTTTTGGGTGGCACTGGCGGCAGCAAGATGAATGCTTGCAGTCTTAGCCTGTTTTGCTTTCTGTTGGATAGTCATCATTTTCTCTTTTCAGGTAAATATTGAAGAACCTCGCAGCAAGCTACGGGGAATGCGCTTGCTGTTGCGGTTCAGCCTACTCATTATATAGAAAAATAAAAAAATGCAATAATCACCTTAGCGTCTGGGAGCTCCTGCCATGGGAACTGCTTTGGTATGACAGGGGAAAAAAGAATCACGAAAACACGTAATATAGAAAAGGAAAGAATTAATGAAATATATGGCTGGCTACCTGGATGATGATATCACAATGCTCCAGTCCTCTGTGACCTAAGTTGAGCGATTCTTTCTAAATCCCATATTCTTAAAATTTGAAACGCTCAACTTAGGTGTGAATAACATGGTGCAAGGGTCGGATTAGATAAAGAAGTCACTTATAAAAGACCATTGCCACTAACGCAAGATTAACCAAAATATGTCAACCAGCTGATACTACAACATATTCAGATGTTCTGTTACACAATCACAACCTTAAGGGTATCGCCAATGGTGATGTAATCACCTTTTTTTAGTGAAGTTTGATTTTATAAGCTTATTTTGGTAGTCGAGAGATAGTTTGGACATACATATAGCTTCAAAAGTGCTTGCTCATCAAATACTCTCAGCTACTCCCGGCTTATGCCCGCAAGGTCCTCCGGGCGCAACCGGTAGCGAATGACATTGCCCTCATGCAAGCCACGAAACTCGTTTCCTATATAATTGATTACCTCCTCGCGATCCGCTTCAGGAATATCATCCTCGGCGGCCATGTCCATGATGAGTTCTGGTCGGAATGCCTGCCAATCTAACACACTGCGGCGCACGGCTTTACGAACAAAATCACGATAAACCAGCGCAGCCTTTTCCGGAGTTTCGAGCTCCGCACGCAATGTCCTGTAGTTCTCAGCCGAAGTCATGTAGGCCTCGATATACACTTCACGCAGCAGAGAAACATTGTTCAGCTCATAAATTCCTATCAGTCCGTCAATATAGGCTCTGTCATCCATGGTAAGAAACGACATCGGTGCGAGATCAGCCTTCAGCAAAGGAATGTTGGAGGCGACGCGAGATGTTCTTTTGTTGATGTCTTCAAAAGCCTGTAAATAAGGGATGTAAACGAGAAGAAAGAAAGACTGTTCAAACGGATCGTTAATAGCTGCCGCCTTTTCGATCAGTATATCGAATTCTTCCCCGATCGCGAACTGGTCGCCAAGGGGTCTGAAGCTTGAATGGGTAATACCCACTGGCATGCGCCGCAGCCGACCAGCCATGGCGGGATCGGCCAGAAGGCCGTCTGCGAGCAAAGCGTGGATGCTGAACAGGTCCGGTCGGCTGATATTGATGGTAGCAAGATTTTCCACGACGTACTGAATCGCTTCCTTATGGTTGAGGATCATCACCGCTTCCTTCCGCTCCTTTCCGGAGGCCTCCTGCCCGAATCGGATCAGGCGCTCAGTTTCGAGAAGGTTGTACGTGTTCCCTTCCATGCGCGATGACGCCCAGGAGAGATCGATTAGGAGTCGTTCAAGAATGCGTTGCGCATAGGTTCCTGCTGGTAGTGGCGAGGTTGTAGGCGTACCGGCTTCTCGCAAGCACTGCCGATCAGTCTCGGATAGGTAGAATGTCTTGTTCGGAATATAGCGGTCCAGGAATTCCCTTTTATAACTCGCTGGGCTACGTCGGTTGTAAGGCGTCTGCAAATGGGCGCGGACCACGGCTGCACCCGCTATGCTGTAGCCTGTGGCCGGGCCTTTACCTGAAACCTCCAACTTGCCTTTGTCCACAAGTCGCTTCAGAGCGCGCCAAACGGTGGTTTCACTTACCTCTGGGACGATATGACGTCGAATATCCTCCCGGCGAGCGCCGGGATGGACCGCAATGTAGTCAAGTATAGTCTGGTTAGAAAGCGTCATTGAAACGATATTTCAAATCTGTGAAATGATTATGTCCTTATAATATATAGACATTTTTGACTTGTCAAGATATCGTTTCATGTTTATTGAAATGATAGTGGCCTCAGACCGTTTGAAACGGAAACTGCCAGGCATGAAACGTTTAACCATTTAATATAAAAGTATTATTAACCATTTTGTCTTTATCGTTTCATAAAAAATGAAACGATAGGTGTGGGGATTGGCATTACCAATGAAGTGTTTCAGTTTATCAAGACCAATTTAAATACTACCGCAACACCGTATTGATTAACAGAACAAATAATTGTCATTTCAAGATCTCAGCGCTGTTTTGAGTCGACGCAGCCTCGTCCCACAGTCGATTGAGCATAAATTGTTCTATTCTCGGCCAATCTTTAATGTACGGCCGCAAGCCATCTTCGGCAAACGTCAGACGATACACGTTGTCGTACTTTTTTAGCGCATGTTCCCCCACGAGGGATTTGATCATTCGCTCATAGCCGGGATTGGTCATCAAAATATTATATGCCGCATTTACCACAAAGGCCGGATATGGCTCATGCTTTTCCAGCATACGCTGCAAGGCCTGTCGGACGATTTCCATCTTTTCCCCTTTAAACGGCTCTTCACCAAACATAGAAGCATACCCGGCGGCATTCAGAAACGAATTGCGGTGCCTAAGAGGCAGCTTTAACGAATGAGCCATTCTCAAGACCAGACTGCGACTGAGCTTTGACCTGCCTGTTTCCACAAAACTTAAATGCTTGTATGGCGGCCATGACCTGGCCCGGCCAGTTCAATTTTGATTTTTTGTGCTTCCTTATACTTTCCGGACTATGGCTCGCTTGGCGTCACCATTTCTCCCCAGGAGGACTTGCCTTAGGTTTGCTGGGGCTTTTTGGTGGGATAATGTTTCTCGCCCCATATCTCCTTATTGCGAGTTTCAAATCAAATGGAGACATGAAAATACTATTTTTAGGAAGGGTCAGGGCAAATAGCTAATGCTTGTTTTGTAATGATATGAAAAGGGACCTTTGTCGGGTTCCTCATTTCCAGGGACTAATAGCCGTATTGTTCACTTTTGAATACCGGAAAAAGCTGAAGAATATTTGCTGTGGTGCTTTCAGTCTCTTGGTCAATTGGACAGGTAGCGGCAAATCTAATAGATGATAGTGGAACAGTAGGTTCAAGTACCGATTCAAAGCTCGGGATGCAGAACATGATCGGGTATTGGCCTGACGCTTTTCCAAGCACTAGAGTCTTTTTCAGCATTCCATAGATCATAATTTTTCTGCAGATTGAGCCACAAATCCGGTGTCGTCCCAAAGGCGCGTGAAAGCCTCAGCGCCATTTCAGGAGAGATACCGCCATTCCCATTCAATATTTTCGATAAAGTTTTCCGGGATACTCCAAGCATTGCAGCCATGTCCGTTATAGTAATTTCCAATGGTACCAGATAATCTTCCCTCAAAATTGTGCCGGGGTGGGTTGGTTGTCTTTTCATTTTCTTCATATTATCTTACCTTTCAATGATAATCACCATAATTGACGACATATGCGTTGCCATCTACGAATTCGAAGAATATGCGCCAGTTCCCGGACACACGAACTGAATATTGTCCATCTAAATTCCCAGATAGCCTATGGAGGTAGGCGTCTGGATAGTTCATATCAATAATGTCACTGGCAGCATTCAAACGATCAAGAATCCTTTCGATTTTTCCAGCGTGTTCCGGTCGAATTCCCTTTTTTGTCCCGTTGTAAAAAAAGGATTCGAGTCCTTTGTGTTTGAAGCTTTTTATCATAGGGTTGCATTGTAACCCATAAGGTTACAAATGTCAATGGATGGTTGTCAACAGGGAGCGAGTAAAACAGAGGCAGAATTGTGGAACTGAATCATACTTGCCATAGTCAATTTCCCAAATGTTTTTTCAAAAATTTGAAACGGCAATATCATTGTTGATAGGACCGAGGCCGATAAAGATTACAGCAATTTCTGAGAATACTGCCAAGTTTGGGATTTATGATTGGAGCTTTCAGCCAGCAAATACCAGCGAAAAATGATCAAGTCACAACCGTGCCACTGACCATGCCTACAGGTAATTCCTTAATGTAGTCGTGAAGTGCAATTTTCTGCATTGTCGATCAAAACATTGTGATATCATTAGATCCCATGGGCCATGGCGATCTTTGCGAATCGCTGCAGCAGCGACCTGCTGTGGGGTGTTTCAACGACTGTATCAGCAGCTTTCCGCGGATCCTGCCCATGGGTTTCCATCCGGCTGGCAAATTCATGGATATAGGTCTTCATAATGTCTGCATCGAATTCAGGGTGGAACTGGAGGCCCCAGGCATGTCGACCAATGGAAAAAGCGTGGTTGGGTTCGTTTTTATTGGAAGCCAGGCGGACGGCATCCGGCGGCAGTTGAAGAACCGATTGGGAGTGGCTGGCATGGGCCTTAAAAGCGGTTGGGGAGTTTTTTAACAGCGGGTCTTTGGCGGCATTGCCATTCACGTAAACATCCACCGTTCCAAGCTCGATGCCGATGGGAGACGAACCGACCACACCACCCATGGCCTGCGCCATAAGCTGGTGCCCGTAGCAGATGCCCAGCAGGGGGATACCTGAATCGATGACCCGGGGTATCCAGGCGGCGGTCTGCTCACTCCAATCTTCCCTGTCCGTGACCATGGCATGCGAACCCGTGATGACGATGCCGGAAAAATCGGTGGGATCGGGTGGAAGGGTTTCTCGATACGGTGCAACAACCTTGAAAGAAATGCGGGCATTTTCAGGGGGTGCCGTTATCCAGTCTTCGAAATCGCCACGCCGCTGGTACAGATGTGGCAGGGTTTCACCCATTTTAAGAATGAGAATCGGCTTTATCATGGGTATATTCTATGGTGCCCGCATAAAAGCGTGCAACGATTTTATATGTCGAGTTGAGTTCTTTACGGCCGAAATCGGTGATCATTGTTTCGAGTGCGGCAACACGATGCGCTTTCTTATTGTTGTCGAAATTTTAATTAAATTTCGACAGCCTTGCGAGCATGTGTCGATGATGTCGCCATATTACTTCTAATTCACCGCCGCTGTGACTCAACCTTAGCTATCCGATAATTTCGGTGTCGAAGACTCAGACCAAAAAGAACTTGAAGAATTTACGCCATGTTGGCGTGATATAAAATTCGTAAAACAAATTTATTATGACAACAACTCATACAGCTTATTGTTTAAATACAACTTTGTAGTTCCCACTTTCCTGCTTTTTAGAATGCCTATTTTTTCTAATTCTCTTAAATACTCGGCAGCTGTCTGCCTTTTGGCGATATCGGCGTCGACCAATTGTTTTACTTTGCAGTAAGGCTGAACAAACAGGAGCTCAATGAGTTCTTTCGAATAAACCCTTTTAGGCAACCCATTTTTTGCTTTTTCAATGGTATCATCAATTAATTTTCGAATATTGATAATTTTATCTTCGGTATAGGTTGCTGTTGCTTCAATACCATCCAACACATATTCAATCCACGGTTCCCATGCATTTTTTAAGGATACATTTTGTAATAATTGATAATATTGATCTTTATTTTCAATAAAATATTTGCTCAAATATAATACGGGCAAATCCAGAAGCCCCGTCAATATAAGATATAAAATGTTAATAATGCGTCCGGCCCTGCCGTTTCCATCCGTAAAGGGGTGTATAGCTTCAAATTGATAATGAATAAGTGCCAGCTTAATAAGCGGGTCGATATCATCCTGGTCATTATGGATAAATTCTTCAAGATTTCTTAATTTGTCTCGAATGATAGTTTCCCCTTGCGGTGGTGTATAGAGTACTTTTCCTGTTGATGTAGCGATTTTAGTGCCAGGCGTTCTGCGAATGCCGCCTGAAGTTGCTTTGATCACATTATAAACATTTATGTATAGATTTGTTGTCAGCAGATTATTTTTTTTAAGGTTTTTAAATCCTTCCCATAATGCCTCACGATAACGTAAAACTTCTTTCGTATGTGCATCGTATGTTTTGATTGTTTCGGTGAAAGCTTCATAAAGTTGATCGTTGGTCGTTACGATGTTTTCTATTTCTGAACTGTCTTTAGCTTCCTGAAGAATGATGGCATTAACCAAAATTAGAGGATTGGGTATGGTGCTACAAACGCCTTTTAGTCCGGCTAATGCTTTATTGGCATTGATGGCTTTTTTCAGAATTACTTTTGTTTCGATATCGATTTGGGGTGGGAGATCAGGTAGGTCATTATACGGTGTATGGATGTTGAATTTCATGTTACTATCACCTGATATGTCGATTTATTATCACATTGTCCACATATCATTGCTTATATGTCGAAGCAACAACAAATTTTCGACACATTACACGTCACATGCCAAACACCTGACACCACAGCCTACAGCCCGATAGTCTATAGTCGCTTATCTACCTGGTAGTGTTTTCCAGATTGTCCTGGCCCTGATCAGTTCCCGGCCGTCGGTTTCACTCAGCACGTCGTGGGCAATCCGCATTCCCTTTTCATCCTGAGGGCAACACCTGGCCATGACCCTGTCTCCGTAGAGTGCTTCTCCCAGGAAGTTGACTTCCAGTTCCGACAGGAAACGGTCGTTCTCGGCGATGCCGGGAATGCCTTCCAGCAGCCATTCAATATAACTGACATTGTTGACATGCTGATTGATGTCGAGATCCCGGTACCTGACGCTGAACCGCTTTTCGATTTGGGGTGTCTTCAACGGGGTCAGCTTGCCCAGGGGATGCGTCAGTACGTGTTGTCTGTCCACGGGGTTCAGCTGTCGGGTAAAAGATGTGGGCCGGACCGGGCGACGATTGGCGGCATCGATAATGATCCAGGCACTGACACAGGATCCTATGGTACCGCCGTCCTGGTGGATGTCAAAATCTCTTAAGGCAAAGACCCGCTGAATTCCCGAGGGCCATGTGTGAACCTGGATCGTATCTCCCCACCCTGGATATTGATTCATTTTGAGATAAATTCTAGAAAGCACCCAGGTATAGTTTCCGGCAAGTAACTGGGGAACGGAAACACCCAGTTTCAAAGCATGGCTGCTGGCGGCATCCTGCAGGAGATTGAAAATAGAAGGTATGGAAACGCGACCACCGGCATTGACTTCATAGGATCGAATGGCATAGGATTTGCGGAGAATATTTTCCTCGATGTTGTATCGGGTGGTCTGGTCCATATTTGAAACAATCCAGCAGCTGCTTAGGATGATACGAAGCGTTCTTCAATTTGTCCTTAGTCTAGTGTCCGTCCAGAAATGAGGATTTTTGCGTGAGATCAAGGCGGACGACAGATTTAACCCGGAGTAATAGCGAGCTATTTTGAGGCGTTAAATCATGGCACCCAACGCCGATATCGCGGAAAAAGACCATTTGTGGATGGGCACTAGTCTAGTATCCAATTCACATGCCAATCGTCAAACAAATTGTGTATCTCTGTGTCATTCAGAGACTATCCCTTGATTTTACAAGAAAAATAAACTACTTAAAACAGGCTGGAAAGCATTTCACCAACAGGAGCGTCGACGTCCCGTTCCATATAATCGCGTAACGAGTTTTTTCAAATGATAAAAAGCAAATCCCGAAAAGAAATCCCTCTGGAGCAAAAGGGGACCCTGGGGACTTTCTCCGGTGTCTTCACGCCCAGCATCCTAACGATTCTGGGTATCATCCTTTTCTTGCGGCTCGGTTATGTTGTGGGCAACGCTGGATTGGGACGAGCGCTGCTGGTCCTGGCTCTGGCCAACGGGATATCCGTTTTGACCAGTATTTCTCTTTCCGCTATTGCCACCAATATCAAGGTTAAGGGAGGTGGAGACTATTACCTGATTTCAAGGACCCTTGGTCCGGAGTTCGGCGGGGCCCTGGGGATTGTTCTTTTCCTGGCCCAGTCGGTTTCCATCGGTTTTTACTGCATCGGCTTCGGGGAGGTTCTGGCCCAGATTTTTTCGTTGTCGATATTCGGGTCTTACGCTCCACAGGCGGTAGCGGGAACAGCGGTATTTTTTCTTTTTATCCTGGCCTGGCTGGGCGCTGACTGGGCCACACGCTTTCAGTTTGTGGTTATGGGTATCCTGACAGCGGCACTCATATCATTTTTTGTGGGCGGCATCATGCAATGGGACACCACCAACCTGGTGCAGAACTGGCGCCCGCCCGTGGATGGGCCTGGTTTCTGGGTTATCTTTGCCATATTTTTTCCGGCGGTGACAGGGTTTACCCAAGGTATCAGCATGTCCGGTGATCTGAAAGATGCGGGAAAAAGCCTTCCCCTGGGTACGTTCATGGCGGTGGGCATATCCATTGTGGTCTATTTTCTATCGGCTGTTATCTTCTCAGCATCACTGCCGCAGCAGGTTCTCAGCAGCGACTACACGGCCATGAACCGGGTGGCGATATTCGGTTTTCTGATTACGGCCGGTGTAATTGCGGCAACACTTTCGTCTGCCATGGCATCCTTTTTGGGCGCTCCCAGAATTTTACAGTCACTGGCTTCGGATCGAATTTTTGCTTTCCTTCTTCCCTTTGCTAAAGGAGAAGGCGCTGCCAACAATCCCAGAAGGGGCGTGCTGCTGGCGGGCGTCCTGGCCATTATAACCATTGGATTTGGCAATCTGAATGTCATTGCACCGATTGTTTCCATGTTTTTTCTGATTTCTTATGGGCTTCTTAACTACGCAACTTATTACGAAACCCGTGCGGCAAGCCCTTTTTTTCGACCCAGGTTCAAGTGGTATGATGGCCGCCTGAGCTTATTGGGTGGATTGTTGTGCCTGGGTGTGATGCTGGCCATCGATATTTCAGCGGGATTGATTTCAACTGCCGTACTTTTTTCCATCTATCAGTACCTGCGTCGAACGGCGGGACCTGCCCGATGGGCGGATGGTAGACGCTCCTATCACCTTCAAAAGGTGAGAGACCACCTCCTGGCAGCCGCCGCAGAACCCGAGCACCACCGGGATTGGCGGCCCCAG
>Ga0316193_10003456_pt1 | contig 11413 bp, 12 predicted proteins | sample MerIslsedime2_MG_FD_207735 | JGI IMG/M metagenome (GOLD analysis project Ga0316193, IMG submission 207735) | Coastal sediment microbial communities from Maine, United States - Merrow Island sediment 2 | ecosystem: Environmental > Aquatic > Marine > Coastal > Sediment | place: USA: Maine... | reverse complement strand
TTCGCCTGTGCCTTTTCGGCTGTGATCGTTTGCACCAGGGTCTGTTCATACACCGGCTTGGGTAAGACCTTGAGTGATATCTCCAATAACACCCCCAGTGTCCCCATGGCGCCGGCCATCAGACGGGAGACATCATAACCGGCGACATTTTTCATCACCTCACCGCCGAAATGCATTATTTCACCTTTACCGTTGATGAGCTTAATGCCGAGGACAAAATCACGTACGGCACCGCTATAGGGACGACGTGGTCCGGCCAGGCCGGTGGCGATGGTGCCGCCCAGTGTTGCCCCGGGGCCAAAGTGTGGCGGTTCAAACGGGAGCATTTGTTGCTGGGCATCGAGTGCCTTTTCGATGTCCGACAGTTTTGTCCCGGCGCGGGCGGTGATGACCAACTCGGTGGCTTGATAGTTGATAATGCCATGATGCGCATCCAGCTTGAGTGGTGCGGCAGCAATGCTTCGACCATAAAAGGATTTACTGTTGCCGCCCTGAATATCGAGCGGCGTTCGTTCGTCAAAGGCCTGTTGTACCGTGGCTTGCAGTTGTTGGCTGTGATCGTGCTCTGTCATATTGAGTTAATGCCGGATCTTTTCGATGAGTTGTTCCATGTCGAGCGGCTGTTCCGTATCCACCGTGATGGTTAAAGGCTGGAATGCTTTGGGTAAGTCTGACCATAGCTGTAATTGATGTTCGAGTACCTCGATGTCGGCATCAGACACATCGTGTCGGCGTTTTCGAACGCGCTCGCGTAAGGTCTCGGGTCTGGCCGTGAATTCCAGGATGATAAACCTGCTCTGTTGTTGCTCGGCCAGTTGCCGGAAGGGGGCGATATGCCCGCTCTTGATAAAGGTGGCATCGACGATCACCGTCTGACCAGCAGACAATAAGGATTCACTCAGTTCAAGCAGGTGTCGGTAGGTATGTTGCGTTGCCGCGGAGGAATACAGAACCTCCGGCTGCATGGTGTCGGCATAGAGTCGTTTGCGCTCCACATCCGAACGGATGCGGAGCGCGCCCATGTCTTGTAACAGGGTTTGGGTATGGGTGCTTTTACCCGAGCCGGACAGGCCGCGGGTCAGGATCAGGCAGGGTTGTTTGTCTGCGGTATAGTCCTGCGCCAGTTTGATGTAGGCCTGGAAATCCTTCAGCGCCACGGCACGTTCCTGCTCCGACAGATGGGGCTGGGACAGTCGAATGGCATCGACCTTGGCGCGCACCAGGGCACGATAGACCTTGTAGTAATTGAGCACGGTTACCCCGGCATAGTCACCGGTGAGCTCCAGATAACGATTCAGACAACGCCAGGCAAAGGCCGGTTGTTGCCGATCTTCCAGGTCCATGATCAGGAAGGCGAGGTCATTGATAACATCGATCCAGCGCAAGGCCGGGTTAAATTCGAGGCAGTCAAACAACACCACCTCCTCATCGAGCAGGGCCATGTTGCGCAGGTGCATGTCACCATGGCCTTCACGGATAAAGCCATTTTGCTTCCTGTGCAGAAAGTCTGTCTTGAGTTGGATAAACGTCCGTTCACACCAGGCAGCCAAGGGTTGCAGACGTGCCGCCTCCTGCTCACCGATGCAGCGGGTGATATGGGCAAAATTTTCCTCCACCGGCTGTCTTACCGCATCAAGGCCACCATAGGGTTTATCGTCTGTTGCCGGGGGGAGTGCGCTATGAAATTGCGCCACGGCCTGTGCCAGCTTATCGATATGCATCTGGTTTAACTCGCCACGCTGTAACACGAGGTCCAGTTGGGCATCTTGTGAAAACTGTTTCATCTTCACTGCATACTCAATGGCCGGTGTGGTATCGAGCAGACTAGGTTGCTCCGTGGTGCCGCCGATCGCGATCACCTCCAGATAGAGTGCCGGGGCAAGCCGTCGATTCAGACGCAGCTCTTCCTCACAATAAAACTTGCGTAAGGCGAGGGTGGAGAAATCGAGAAAACCTAGGTCGACCGGTTTTTTAAACTTGTAGGCAAACGGGCCGGTGAGCAATACCCAGGAGATATGGGTTTCAATGATTTCAAAGCTGGTGACAGGATGGGGAAATAAGTCGGCATGTTGCAGCTTATGGATCAGCAAGGCATGCTGATCATGTTCATTCTTTTGCGTCTGCTTTCGAATCGCTGCGGCCATTAAAAGCGTTCCAGTTCCGGGTGAGGGAGTTCACCATGGTGGACATGCATGGCACCGAATTCGGCACAGCGATGCAGGGTGGGAATGGCCTTGCCGGGATTCAACAGGCCTGCCGCATCAAAGGCGCGTTTGATGGCATGAAACTGTTGTAACTCCAGCGTGTTAAATTGCACACACATCTGGCTGAGCTTTTCTATGCCCACGCCATGTTCCCCTGTGATAGTGCCACCCACCTCTACACAGAGCTCCAGGATCTTGCCGCCAAACTCTTCCGTGCGTTTCAGTTCGCCTGCTTTGTTGGCATCATACAAAATGAGAGGATGCAGATTGCCGTCACCGGCATGAAAGACATTGGCTACTTCCAGGCCGTATTCCTGTGACATGGCACTGATCTGTTTTAATACGAAGGCGAGCTGCGAGCGTGGGATGGTGCCATCCATACAGTAGTAATCGGGGGAGAGTCGCCCGACTGCGGGAAAGGCGGCCTTGCGTCCTTTCCAGAGTGTTTCACGTTCGGCATCATCTTGTGCCGTGCGCACCGAGCTTGCGCCGCTGTCCGTTAATATCTTGCGCACCTCTAAAACCTGTTCGGATACCTCTGTCTCGGTACCATCTAGTTCACACAGCAAGATCGCCGCGGCATCGGTGGGATAACCGGCATGCACAAAGGCCTCGGCGGCACGAATGGCCAGGTTGTCCATCATCTCCAGTCCTGCGGGGATGATGCCATGGGCGATGATGCTGGCCACCGCCGCGCCGGCCTTTTCCAGCTCATCAAAGGCGGCGAGCATGACCTGGGCACGCTGTGGGCGTGGTAATAGTTTGACGGTGATTTCCACCATTACACCGAGCAGCCCCTCCGAACCGGTCATTAAGGCGAGCAGATCATAGCCTGGCGCATCGAGGGCCTGGCTGCCGATGGTCACGAGTTCTCCTTCCATGGTGACCATCTTGAGCTGTTGGATGTTATGCACGGTCAGACCATATTTGAGGCAATGCACCCCACCGGAGTTTTCCGCCACATTGCCACCGATGGTACAGGCGATCTGGGATGAGGGGTCTGGTGCATAATAGAGACCAAGGCTTTTGACCGCATCGCTAATGGCCAGATTGCGTACGCCGGGTTCAACGCGGGCCACACGATTGGCGCTATCGATGTCGAGAATGTGATTAAACTTGGCCAGGCTTAACACCACGCTGTAGGGTTGCGGCAAGGCACCACCGGATAAACCAGTGCCGGCGCCACGGGCAATAACCGGAATTTTATTGGTAGAACACAGGCGCATGATAGCCTGCACTTGTTCGATGGTATCCGGCAGGACCACCAGCCAGGGCAGTTCCCGATAGGCAGAAAGACCATCGCATTCATAGGGGCGGGTATCTTCGGCATCATATAATACGGCGTGCTGTGGCAGAATCCGCCATAACTGTTTTACTAATGCAAGACGATCCGGGTGGAATTGTTTTGGGGTTGCAGCCATGCGCTTGATTCTACCGCAGGGGAATGAGAATCTACCATAGAAAATATCAATTAAACTCGTTTTGGCAAAAACGTGCTATAACCACATAAAATACAAAGTATAGCCATGGAACCGAGCCTGGTAGCTTGTTGAGGCAGGGCAAACTAATGATGCGATTGTGACTGAAGTGCTATGGAGAAATTACGTATTGATAAATGGTTGTGGGCGGCGCGTTTTTATAAGACCCGCGCCCTGGCCACCAAGGCCGTTACCGGTGGACATGTGCATGTCGAAGGGGTGCGGGTAAAACCATCGCGTGAGATCAAGCTGGGTGAAATCGTGGAGATCAAAAAATCATCCTATCTGTTTAAGGTCACGGTGGTCGATTTGTCAGCACGGCGTGGTTCAGCGAGCATGGCGCGCCAGTTGTATGAGGAGGATGAACCGAGTCGCCTGGCGCGAGAGGAACTCGCCGCACAACGCCGCATGCAGCAGGCCAGTGACCCGTCACCGAAACGACGCCCGGACAAACGTGAGCGGCGCCATATCATCCGCTTTATCAATAAAAACCAGGAATAAGCCAATGGCCAGACCAAGCACACCGTTACTCGCAGCCGATGCCATCATCGAACTGGTGGATCAGCCGGGACGCCCCATCGTCCTGATTGAACGGAAAAATCCGCCATTTGGTTGGGCCATACCCGGGGGCTTTGTCGATATTGGCGAGTCGCTGGAGCAGGCCGCCATGCGCGAGGCGAGGGAAGAGACCTGTCTGCAGGTTCGACTGAAGGCCCTCTTGGGTGTCTATTCGGACCCCAAGCGTGATGAACGGGGTCATACCGTGACGGCCATCTATGTCGCCGAGGCCGAGGGTGAACCACGGGCAGCCGATGATGCAAAAAATCTGGGTGTATTCTCCCCGGCACAGTGGCCTGCACCGCTTGCTTTCGATCATGCTCAAGTTCTGAGTGATTACTGTCGCTATCGAGAGAAAGGGCTGGTCACGCCTTTACGGAATTTAAAATAAAGGGGATTGTGGAATAGGGTTCGCATTCACGCGTCATCCTATTTATAATATTAAGATTTTCTAATATAAATTTTTGGAGATTGTTATGCCGACTGTTGACCTACATAAAGATAATTTGGCAGAAACGATCAATGACAACAACTTTGTCATTATCGATTTTTGGGCACCCTGGTGTGGCCCATGCCAGTCATTTAAACCAATATTCGAATCAACAGCGGAAAAGTATCCCGACGTGGTCTTTGCCAAGGTGAATACCGAGGAACAGCAAGAGATTGCGGCCCATTTCCAGATTCGCTCCATTCCTACCCTGATGGTCTTCCGTGAGCAAATCGTGCTTTACGCCGAATCCGGTGCCCTGCCACAAAGTGCCTTTGAGAAACTGGTGGATGATGCCAAGGCCGTGGATATGGCCGATGTACACAAGGCCATCGAAGAGGAAGAGCAAAAGGCCCAACCCTCCGCCTAATCCTGGCGGTGGGCCCAAGCAGGCCAGGCCCCTCTTCTTCTACATGGAAAGGGCGACGTTAAATGGCCTGCTGGTGGTGATCTCCGCGACCGTCGTCTGGCCTTCCTCCACATGGATCTCATAACAGATAAATTTACCCAGGCGTTGCTTGTAGATTGAGCCGTCTTCCAATTTGATTTCATTAAACCAGAACACCGGCGCGCTGATGTAGTAATCACCCGCAGCGACATTGTTGAAGCTAAACCGTCCATCCCCATCAGCCCTTGCCTTGTGCACATAATTTAAGTAGCGCGGGTCCGCATCGGCGATATTACTCTGGCCAAGATAATTGACCTCATACCATTGCTGGCTGTAGCTGGTTTTTGGATTGAGGCGCACCTGGACATTTTTTGCAAAATGAATGCTACCCGTTGTTGTCTTGATAAAGGCCTTGCCGGTGACCGTGGCACTACCGGATGCCGCTAAGGCGAGAAACTCTGCTTCGTTAAACGGGATGCGTTCGACGATGATGGGTGTACGCGCACAGGCTGAAGCGAATAAGATCGCCAAGGCAATGGTTAGGTTTTTCATATCTCTTCCCCCAAAGTGTGAATCACTTTGTTATTTCAAAAAAAACAAATAATAAATACACGTTGGCTATCCTCCCTCTGCCAACAACGCGGCAGACAAATAGACGTATATTTAGTATGAGGATATCTGATTTATTAGTAATTTGTCTATATTTTGACCAAAATCACTTTATTTTTGTAACGTGATGTTTTTGCGATATTTTTTTTGGGGAAAAGGAAGGGGGTTCCGGGAACCGGGATTAAATTTTCTGCATTCGAGCCTCTATTTGTCTCGAAAATCGTCTGGCGAGCTGGTTCTACAAGGCTAAGATTGGGCCCTGCCGGATCTAAATGACTGCTCCTAATTCCTGGTCATCCACTGATATTTGGAGCTCCTGATTTGCCCAGAATGACGTAGTTGTCATTCCCGCATGCAGTTAGCGGGAATCCAGCGACTTCGTCTATGGATTAGAGAACCAAGCCACTGGATTCCGGGTCTCCGCTATGCTGTGCCCGGAATGACAAATAAATTGGAACATTGATTTAGATTCTAAAAGAATCCCTCAAACGGTTGGACATCGACGAGGGTGCCGGCCTCCACGTTACCCGATTCGGCGGGCAGGACAATAAAACAGTTGGCACGACTCATCCCGCTCAGGATATGCGAGGCCTGCATACCGCTGCCATCCACCACCATTTCGCCCTTGTCGTCACGCATGAGAATACCGCGTTGGAAATCGGTGCGGCCGGGGCGTTTTTTCAGCATGGACTTACAGGCCACTTTGACGGTGAGGGGCTCGGACTGCTCCTGGCCCATCATGCGGCGCAGGGCGGGGAGGACGAGCTGGTAGAAGGCGGCCATGACCGAGACCGGGTTGCCGGGCAGGCCAAAGAAGCTCGCCTGCTCCACTTTGCCAAAGGCGAAGGGTTTGCCCGGCTTCATACTGATCTTCCAGAAATTGACCTCACCCAGTTTTTCCAGCGTCTCTTTGACAAAGTCGGCCTCGCCCACCGAGACACCCCCCGAGGTGATGAGGACATCGGCAAGCTCAGCCGCGGTGCTAAAGGCGTTTTCAACCGCGCTGCGATCATCGGGAATGACACCCATGTCGAGTAAATCCACCCCAAGCTGGGTCAGCATGCCATAGAGGGTGTAGCGGTTACTGTCGTAGATTTGTCCTTCGCCGAGCTGTTCACCCACGGCACGCAGTTCGTCACCCGTCGAGAAAAAGGCCACGCGCAGCTTGCGTCTTACCGTGACCTCGGGAATACCCAGGGAGGCAAGCAAGCCCAATTCCGCCGGGCCGATCTTTTTACCGGCATGGAGGGCCGGGCCACCCTGTTGGATATCTTCACCGATATAACGCACGTTTTGTCCTTGCCTGTGGTCGGACTCGATGGTGATCGCATCCCCTGTGCGTTGTACCTGTTCCTGCATAATGACTGTGTCGGCACCCGTGGGCAGCTTGGCGCCGGTCATAATGCGTACGGTCTCACCGGCATTGACCTCACCGGCAAAGGGCGTGCCGGCAAATGAAGTGCCGATAACATTCAAGGCGGTTTCACCACTTGATGCAATGTCCGCGGCACGAACGGCATAGCCATCCATGGCCGAATTGTCATAGGGGGGGACATTAAGCGGTGAGATGACATCTTCGGCGAGGATGCGATGCAGGCCATGACGAATGGCGACACGTTCAAAACCAGCGATGAGTGGGGCGTGGTTACACATGCGTTCACGCGCCTGTTCCACGGTCAACCAGTCTGTGTCGTGTTCACCATGGGTCTTTGTTACAGGGGTCGTTTTGCTCATCTTTTCATCCTGGTTTTTCGTGTTATGGGGCATTATATCGTACGGCAGAAAAAGCTGCTGTTATGGTTTCAATACCCGGGTGAGAATAAATTCAACAATCTGTTCCGGCTGATTAATATCCAGCAACGGCAAAGGGGTATTGATGGCATTAGCATCATCCGTGGCAAGGGCAATGATGCTGTCATCCTGCGGATATAATAATGTTTTGCCCAATGAGGGGCGATGCAATTCGATCTTGGGAAATGGTACTTGCTTGAAGCCCTCTACCAGAATGAGATCGAGTTTGTCTTGCTCCAGCTGTTGCAGCAATTCGTTCAGGTCAGGATCACCCTGCTGTTCGGGCGTCTCCACCATCAGGGCCCAACGCCTTTGTGAGGCGATCAGCATCTGTTCTGCACCGGCCTTGCGCAGCACATGACTGTCCTTGCCCGGTTTGTCGATGTCAAATTGATGATGCGCATGTTTGACCACGCCGATGCAGATACCCTTCGCCTTTAATAGTGGAATGAGCTGGGTGAGGAGGGTGGTTTTTCCGGTACCGCTATAGGCGGCAAAACCCAGTATGGCGCATTGTGTCTGGATCATTGCTGTTCCGCCTGCCGCAGTTCTTGCGGGGTGTTGATGTTCATAAAACAGTCGCTGTCGGCAAAGTCGACAACACAATGGTCTTGTTGTTGTAGCCAGTGCCGGACCTTGCGTTCACCGCGTGCCAGGTCGTCCTCCAGCACCCCCGTCAATGAATGATGCAGCAGGCAATAGACCGGTTGCAGCTGGTTTTGCCAGCGCGGCACGGCAAGGTATTGCCGTTTTTTTATCAGGATATTGCTCATCTTTTCCACCAGTTGTTCAGCTCAGCAGGGCTTGTCACAGGGGATACACTGCAGCCATTCGCTTCGCATTGCCTTCAATCCGGCCAAAATCCCGGCCAGGGGCCCACAAAACCCGGCCTTACCATCGGCAATGACCGGAAAGCCAAGCCCAGCATAGCTTTCCCGGTTTCGATTGGCACTGATAATGATCGCGCCGCCCTGGGCTTGCAGTCGCTCGATACTGTGTTGCACGAGGGGACGGCCCTGCAATGACAGCAGGCCCTTATCCTCATCATCCATGCGGCGGCCACGGGGCCACCGGCCAATATCAGACCGGTAATTTGGGCAGGCTCAGGAATCGGGAACGGCGTTTGCATAGTGTGCTGTGTACAGGTTTTAAACGGGCCATTGTACCAGTTCATTGGCTAAGGCATAGATTGAATGAGGTAAAGCGTATGAAGATTGGAGCAGAAATGAATGCCGCCATGGTGGCGCTGGATCGGCAGGTTGCCGCGGCAAAAAACGTGGCGGGTCAGGCCATCATCAAGGATCGATTGGAAAAACCCAATGCCATCGATAGTTTGGGTGATGGGAAGGATAAGGTGGGGGCGGCCGGCGCCGCAGATGAAAATGCCATGAATGAGATGGCCGAGGGATCAGAAGAGGAAGGGGCCGAGGGTGCACTGGGGAATAATCTGGATGTGACGGCGTAAGCGCAACAACGACTACGCGGTGATCTGCGCCAGGGCCCAGTGGACATGTTCCTGCACCAGTGCAGAGGGGTGTTGAAGGCGGCGCTGCAGGGCGGTGATCACCTCGGGGGTGCCGGGGCCATTTCCGAGGGCAACGGCAATGTTGCGTAGCCAGCGTTCATGGCCAATGCGGCGTATGGCCGAACCCTCCAGCCGGCTTAGAAACTCTTCCTCATCCCAGGCAAACAGGCTCAGCAGGCTTGCCGTATCCAGACCGTTGCGCGGCAGGAAATCGGTTTCACTGGTCGCTTGTGAAAAACGGTTCCAGGGACAGCACCACTGGCAATCATCGCAGCCATATATACGGTTACCCATGGCGGCGCGAAACTCCAGCGGGATGGCGCCTTCCAGTTCGATGGTGAGATAAGAGATGCAACGGCGTGCATCGACTTGATACGGGGCTACGATGGCCCTGGTGGGGCAGACTTCGATACAGCGTTCACAGCTGCCGCAATGATCGGCGACGGGCCGATCGACGGGGAGGGGTACATCGATATAAATTTCACCGAGGAAAAACCAGGAACCGGCATCCTGGTTAATAATATTCGTGTGCTTGCCAATCCAGCCCAGGCCGGCCTTGACCGCTATCGGCTTTTCCATCACCGGGGCGCTGTCGACAAACACGCGATAGCCAAATCGTCCTATGGCCGCTTCAATGCGATGGGCCAGCTTTTGTAGGCGTTGCCGCAGCAGTTTGTGATAATCCCGCCCCAGGGCATAGCGGGACAAATAGGCCTTCTCATCCTGTGCCAGCAAGGCCTCGGGACTGCCCTTTTCTGCAGGGCGATAGTCCATGCGCACACTGATGATCCTGATCGTGTCGTGGACCAGTTCGGCCGGTCGGCTTCGCTTCGAGCCATGCCGGGCCATCCATGCCATCTCGCCGTGATAGCCCTGTGCCAACCATTGCGATAACCGTTCCTCCGCCTTACTCAATTCGGTGTCACAAATCCCCAGCTGCTGGAAACCGAGTTCGATTCCCCACTGCTTGATCTCCTTGGCCAGTTGCGCGAGCTCTTCTGTAGTGAGAGTTGTCTTCATAAACGCTATCATAGCCTTATGTTTAAGCCACCCCCTAATCTCTATCATGCCGCGCAGGTGCGAGCTATGGATCAAACTGCCATTGAACAGTTTGCTATTCCGGGTCTGGTCCTGATGGAGCGGGCCGGGGCTGCGGCCTTTGGCGTACTACAGCAGTCCTGGCCCGGGGCGAAACGCATCGCGGTATTCTCCGGTTCGGGCAATAACGGTGGCGATGGCTATGTCATTGCGCGCCTGGCACGTGAAGCCGGGCTCGATGTGGTGCTCTATCAGGTCGGTGAGCACGGCGGGTTGAAGGGGGATGCCTTGAGCGTGGCCGATCGCCTGCGCCAGACCGATGTGCCCATCCAGGCCTACCAGGGGCAGTCGCTTGAGCGGATCGATGTAGTGGTGGATGCCATTCTGGGTACGGGTCTGCAGGGTGAGGTGACGGATCGGTATCGTGCCGCCATCGATGCCATCAATATGGCCAATACCGACGTACTGGCGGTGGATATTCCCTCCGGCCTGCATGCCGATACCGGTCAGGTCCTGGGTGCAGCCGTTAAGGCGGAGCGGACCATTAGTTTTATTGCCATGAAACAGGGCCTCTACACCGGGGCCGCGCCAGAGTATTGCGGGGTGCTGCACTTTGCCGGGCTGGAGGTACCCGAAGCGGTGTACCGTGATTTTGAGCCATCGGCGCAGAGCATTGCCTTTGCGGAGCTGAAGACCGGCTTGAGACCCCGTGCCAGGACAGTACATAAAGGCGAGTGCGGCCATGTGCTCGTTGTCGGTGGAGAACTCGGCCTTAGTGGCGCGGCGCGTATGGCGGGTGAGGCCGCCCTGCGTGTCGGGGCCGGTCTGGTCAGTGTTGCCACGAGGGCGGCGCATGCGGCAGCCCTGAATATGACGCGACCCGAATTAATGTGCCATGGCATTGAGGATGGGGAACAGCTCCGGCATCTCCTTGAGCAGGCGGATGTGGTGGCCATCGGCCCCGGTCTTGGACAAGGTGAATGGGCAAGGGATTTATTTGCCTCGGTATTGGCCAGCGCCAAACCGCTGGTGGTGGATGCCGATGGCCTGAACCTGCTGGCCCAACAAGTACAACAAGGAACGAACTGGGTCCTCACGCCCCATCCCGGTGAGGCGGCGCGGTTGTTGGCACAGACCAGCAGCCAGATTCAGGTCGATCGCTATGCCGCCGTGACCCAATTGCAGGAAAAATTTTCGGGCACCGTGGTGCTGAAGGGGGCCGGTACCCTGGTTAGAAGTGCCGATGGACCCACCTGTGTCTGTACCGACGGCAATCCCGGTATGGCCAGCGGTGGTATGGGTGATGTCCTAACGGGTGTCATCGCCGGGCTCATG
>Ga0316193_10003455_pt1 | contig 11413 bp, 10 predicted proteins | sample MerIslsedime2_MG_FD_207735 | JGI IMG/M metagenome (GOLD analysis project Ga0316193, IMG submission 207735) | Coastal sediment microbial communities from Maine, United States - Merrow Island sediment 2 | ecosystem: Environmental > Aquatic > Marine > Coastal > Sediment | place: USA: Maine... | reverse complement strand
CATTTCAGCCAGCAGGATGCAGCCAAGCGGCGGCGCATAACCACCGGGTAGGGCGGCCAGTTCCCGGCTGAAGCCCTGAAATTCAAGATCAAGACCGAGGACGTCTGCATACTGAACAAAAAGATCGTGAGCATATTGATAATGTGCTTTGGTTTGCGCATTGATAATTTGGATCATGGTTAATTCTGATATATCATATTTATTCTTACTTCAGTCCATCATTATAACCGATTGATATAGTTTAATAAACGAATGTATAAAGTGATCTAAAATGCCTAAAATTATAGATTGATTATAAAAACCTATCAATTTATATGCTAAAAGACCACTAAGGGCAAGCCAAACTCCATGTGTTCAGCAATTCTAATTTTGGTGCTTGTAATTTTCAATTCTTACTATAACCTTTGTGGCTTAGCGCCTTCGTGGCTTAACTCTTAGAACGGGATTCATTGAACCGGCCCGCAACATCGCCTGGGTGCGAGACTCGTTGCGGAACTAGGCCCATCTCGGAAACATTCGGAATTCTTACCATAAATTACGCCTGGACCAAACGAGATTTCGGTTGAAAATAACGTGGAATAATAATATTATTAACCTGTCAGTCCTTGAAATCTAAATTAATCGTCTCAACTTAGGTTGAAGAATATTGTGATACGAAAATGGGACAATTATTTGTAAATCATATGATGCGGTGGTAAGCCATGCCGGTATTTGAATACACAGCCCTGGATAGCAGGGGCAAAACCACCTCCGGTATCATCGATGCCGAGGGGGCTCAGGCCGCCCGCCAGAAACTCCGTACTTCAGGAATTTTTCCGGTATCCATCAAGGAGACCCTCGAGGCAATACCGAAAAAATCACCCAAGCCCTTCGCCTTGACCCGCCGGCTGGGACGCGTTAAGCCGGTCGAAGTTTCGATGATGACCCGTCAGCTCGCAACGCTAATAGGGGCCGGTTTCCCGCTGGTCTCCGCCCTGGATGCGCTGGTTCCCCAGACCAAATCCCATGGTTTCAAAAAAATATTGGCCCAGATCAAAAACCTGATCGTGGAAGGCAGCAGTTTTGCCCAGGCGCTTTCGAAATATCCCGGAGCCTTCTCACCCCTGTATGTCAATATGGTCCGCGCCGGAGAAACCTCCGGTACCCTTGAAATTGTTTTGGAGCGGCTGGCGGATATTACTGAAAAACAACAAGCCTTGATGACCCGGATTCAGACAGCCCTGGCCTATCCGATATTTATGATGGTGATCGGTACGGTCGTTTTGCTCGTGTTAATGATCTATATTGTTCCCAGCATCACTTCAATTTTCACTGATATGGATCAGGTTCTTCCCACACCGACCCGGATTCTGATTTTTTTGAGTGATTTTTTTAAATCCTATTGGTGGAGTATTCTCATCGTTTTTGTGGCCATCGGGGTATTTCTCAACCGGGCAAAAAAAACCGCAAAGGGTCGCTACTGGTTTGATAAAATCATGCTATTATTACCGGGCATGGGTATTTTGGCAAAAAAGCTTGCAGTGGCGCGGTTTGCGCGCACCCTGGGCTCTTTGCTGGAAAACGGGGTCTCCATGCTGATTGCCATGGACATCGTAAAAAATATCGCCGGTAATATTCTGATCGCCGATTCAATCGAAACGGCCGCCATCGAAGTCGGCAAGGGTCAGGGCTTGGGAGCGGCTCTATCCGGCAGTGGTATTTTCCCCCAGTTATCCATTCAGATGATCCAGGTCGGGGAACAAAGCGGTCAACTGGAAACAATGTTGACGAAAATTGCAGACGTATATGAAAATGAGGTGGAGACCAATATTATGCGTCTCACGTCATATCTGGAACCTGTGATGATCCTGGTGATGGGATCAATCGTCGGCTTTATTGTTCTGTCGATATGCCTGCCGATATTTGAAATGAACCAGTTGATTCGGTAGAGCGAAAGCAGCAGATTCTAACTTTGTCACAGTATTAGCAACTGATATTTTGTTTGAATTACAAATATATGAAATGTTGATGGAGCGAATGAGCTAAAGTTATAAATGAACTAAAATGAGCTAAAATTTTGGTATTCTGTCAATTTTATTATAAGAGGTAGAGCGTAGCGTTTCCTTAATTTTAGGCATTTTAAGCACTTTAGATCACTTTCGGCATTTGGTTAGTCAGCTATATCAGTCTTTAATTATAGGGGCTGGATTAAAAATAAATATAACAATGCTGAACTCAGGGAGTGTCACAAATGCTAGATAAATTAATAAATAAAAACCAAGGATTTACGCTGATAGAACTGATGGTTGTAATCGTGATCCTCGGTATCCTCGCAATGTGGGTAGCACCCAAGATCATGGGCCGGCCGGAGGAAGCCAAACAGGTCAAGGCTCGCCTGGATATCCAAAACCTGGAAACCGCTTTAAAATTATACAAGCTGGACAACGGCCCCTACCCGAGCACCGAACAGGGGCTCCAGGCGCTGGTGGAAATGCCTGAAACCGGGACAATACCCAAAAAATGGAAAAAAGGCGGTTATCTTGAAAAGGGAAGGGTCCCCAAAGATCCCTGGGGCAATGACTTTATTTATCTGTCCCCCGGCCTCAAGGGAGATATGGATATCATTTCCTATGGAGCGGACGGCGTGCCCGGCGGCGAAGATGAAAATAAAGATATCAATAACTGGGAAATAGACTAATATTAGCGCCAAGCGTTCCGCCAAGACGGATCAGTCGGATGCCATTAGGCTCTTAAGGGCCTTTTTCTGACAACATGTTGTCAGAAACTGAAGGTTTCAGGTGTCAGTGTTCAGGTTTCAGGATTTTGCGCCTCGCCTTCCTGACACCCCTGGCCCAGACCTAACCTTGCATGAATCTGGAAGATAGGACAATATTGGGATCTCTTGCAGCGAACAGTGAGAATCCGTCATATCGCACTCTCCGAGGCGTAGGATCTACGAGCCCGCTTCCAGCCCGTAGGCTTCATAGGCTTACAGGCCGGAGGGGAGGCCAGGGCGGGCCGAAACCTGACACCTATACAAATTATCGGCATGCTTGCTGCCCCACAGGGACCATTTTTCCCGAGCGTAGTCTCGGAAAAAGCTTAGTTCACTATATTCAGATTCGCCACCATGATTCCAAATGATTCCAAAAAGTATCATATCGAAGGCCAATCTTCGCAGCGGATCCGTCCCGGGAAAAACGGCCCGCAACGGGCATTGTCATGGTTTCACGCTGATTGAACTGATTGTCGTAATCTCACTGATCGGCCTGATGCTATTTTTCTCCCTTCCCCGGCTGCAGAATAACCCATTCATTGATGACAGCAAAAAAAGCGCCCGCTGGCTGATCGGCAAAATTCAGTTGCTGAAAGAAAGTGCTATCCGCGATCAAAAGCAATACTTGTTGCATTTTGATCTGGACAGCGGGCGTATTTGGGAAACCAATGAATCAATGTCCCAAGAGGACCAAGAAACTGCCGCCTTGAACAGCTATGCCCTGCCGGAGGATGTTCGGATCATAGATGTTCAGTATCCGGCAAAAGAAAAAATTACCTCCGGCCAAACGGAAATAGCCTTTTACAAAGCCGGATATACGGATAAAGCCTTCGTTCATATGCAAGAAGGTGAGACATATCTGAGTTTTTTGATTGAACCTTTTCTATCAAACGTTCAGGTTATTGAAGAATATACAGGTTTTGAGGATTGAGGGCCTAAGCAGTTACCCTAAATTTTAACCCTTGTGCCATTTTTCGATCAGAATCGGAAACCGAATACCCGTGACCAGCAAACTACAAACAGGAGTCCGCAATCGGCAAACAGCCTCCGGTTTTACCCTGCTGGAAGTTATGGTGGCCATGGCCATCATGGCCATCGTCCTGGTCAGCGTATATAGGATGCATTCCCAGACTTTGACAATGAATACAGCCGCCAGGTTTTATACCCAGGCTCCCATGCTGGCTCAAAGCAAACTGGCACAAATGGAAGCTGCTTCATCGGGAATAATTGAAGGAGATTCAGGTGATTTCGGCGATAAGTTTCCCGGCTACACCTGGAGCATTTCCGCCGAGGAGGTGTCATCGGAGACGCTGGGTGAGTTTGCCGCTGACTTGAAGCGCATCGATATGACGGTATCCTTTAACAATGACGAATACGTTTACAATGTCAGGACCTACCGGTTTCTGAGAGAGTGATATGGGAATTCGGAATGGGGAATGCGGAATGGGGAATGCGGAATGCAGAATTTAGGGGCACATGTAGCAAATAGCAATGAGCTGAAGGCTCGCAACTTAAAGCTCATAGGAATATGGATTAAATCATTTTAATTATTGTCTATCCGCCATGAGCTATAAATTTAAAACATCCAGAATCGAGAATCCAGTATCCAGTGTCCAGCTGTCAGACACCAAAAACCAGAAACCAGACACCAGACACCGGCAACCAGAGGTCAGCGCAGGCGGCTTCACCTTGATGGAAATCCTACTTGCATTTTTGATACTCGGAATCGTATTGACCACGATTCTGGCTTCGTTCAATGCCGTATTTTCAACTACGGATACTCTGAAAAACAGCTCCCAATACTATGATATGGCCAAAAATTGTCTGAACCGGATGACCCTCGATTTGGGAGCCTTATACATCACACAACCGCCACTTTACAAACCACCGAAGTTTGACGATCCCCCTGACCCCTATCGCATCGAAGGTTCCAGTAGCGAAATTGGTGGCATAAGTTTTGCAGTTATCAGGTTTACCAGCAATGCCCATATCCCTTTGAACCAGAGCGTAAAGCGTGGCGTTGCCGAAATTGTTTATTATGTCCAGGGCAAAGATGACGGTCAACAGGTACTGAGGCGCGGGGACCACCTGTATCCATACCCGCCGTTTGAGGAAAATAGTGGGGACCCGGTTTTGAGTGAACATGTCAAATCCTTGGCATTTAAGTACTACGATTCCGAAGGTTCCGAATTCGAGGAATGGAACTCCGACTCAGATGAGTATGGCTACGCAACACCGAACGCCATCGGGATCCAACTCGAATTAGGTGACGATTCCGTTTCATACAACTTCGAAACCACGGTCCGGTTAGTAGTGAACCGGAAAAAGATAGAACAATAGGCCGGATAAACCGGGAAAAGTAAAAAATTCTTATTCAAAGGACCAGGCTTTGATTCAACCCCAGTATTCCAACATTCCAATATTCCAGTACCCCACGGCATTCGATTGTGGCAAAGTCTGTACGCTATGACCTGACCCAGAGGACTATATTTTCAAAGTTTGAAAAAATATGTCGAAGGCACTGAAAATATTCGAGGACAATCGGGGCATCGCCCTGCTGATTACGATATCGGTGACAACGATTTTGGTGGCGGCAGTGCTGGAATATAACCGCAGGGCGCGTTTTGCGATCATTTCGACAGCGGCGGTGCGCGACCATTTGACGATGTCGAATATGGCCACCGCAGGCGTATATGCCGCCATGGTCTTGCTGGTTAAGGATAGATCTGAATCTGATCTCGATTCTCTGCAGGAGGACTGGGCCAATCCTGAAAAAATCGATGAAATCCTGCAGGAAATTACGTTTGAAAAAGGAAAATTATCCGTCACGATAACCGACGAACTAAGTAAAATCCAAATCAATGCACTGGTGTCGTTTCCGGACAGCCGAAGGTTTAATCAATCCCAGGTCATGCTGTGGGATCGTTATTTGAGATATATCGGTAGCGAGGAACAGCTCCAGGAGGACAGCGAACCGGTTGCCATTGTCAACTCGGTAAAGGATTGGCTCGACAGCGGTGATGATAACGCGACCACCGGGTTGAGCGGGGCGGAATCTAACTATTATGAAGATCTCGATCCCCCGTATGCATGCCGTAATGGCCCGATACCGGATCTAAACGAACTTTTACTAATAAAGGGCATCACCCCCGAGCTATATTACGGCCAGGGAGAAACCCCGGGGTTGTCCCAATATATGACCGTCCACGGGATGACGTTAGGAGCCGGCACGACTTTCAACTGGCCGGGCCGTATTAATATTAATACGGCTGCGTTACCAGTGTTGGCCGCCCTGCTGGGGATCGAAAACGAAGAAATGGCCCAAGCGCTATATGATTTTCGCCAGGAAATAGTGGCAGGCAAAGATGTTAATGACATTTCTAACACCAAATGGTATAAAGACATACCGGGTTTTGGCGATATCGCGATGGACCCCAAGCTGATTGCTGTATCAAGCGACGTGTTTCGCATCGAATCCGAAGCTGCCGTAAACAACATCAAATCTTCCGTGACCGCTGTCATCCAACGCGTCCAAGGCCCTGAATCCGGTAAATGGACTTGCAAGGTTTTAAGCTGGCAGACGAAGTAACCTGATATTAATAATGAATAATCAATTGTAAATGCAATGAGCAGAAAAGTTCTTGGAATTGATATTCGAAAAGAGTCCGTTTCCGCGGTCCTGGTTAAAACCAGCCTACGTGAAAGCCGAGTCGCTGCCCATGCGCATGTCACCCTATCCGATTCCGTCGAGGATGAAAACCCGTTTAAGACTGCCCTGGAAACCCTACGTGCTGAGATCGATACCGAAGGCTGTGATTGTGTGGTCTCCATTTCGGCGGATCACTTTTCCTACCGGATTTTGCAGATCCCATTTAAGGATTCTAAAAAAATTAAAATGGTTCTGCCTTTTGAACTGGAGCCCACCGTCCCTTACCCGGTCGAAGACCTCATCATAGACTTTATCGACCTGGAGTCGGCCGGTCACAATGATCATACCGATGTCATTGCCGTGGCAGTGCCGAATTCCCAGCTGACCCCATATATTAGGACCCTGGGTGCCATTAAAATTGACCCCACAATGATAACGCTGAGCGGGCTGCCCGCGGCCCTATGTCTGGCCAATCAGGCCGAAGCCGGCAAAGACCAGTTGTTTCTTAAAGTCGATAAGGCCCTCAGCACACTGTTTATCGCCAGCAACGGAGGGATAAAGCTGATCCGATCGTTTCCGACCCCGGTCACCGGCGATGCTCGGGCCGGATCGCTGGGTGCCTTCGTTCGCCGCACTGTGTCGGCTTTTGGCGAACTTTCCCAGTCGGAGTATCAACCGCCGGATATGGTGGTTACCGGCTCCGGTTTGAACGGCGCCAATTTTGACGCGGATGTCTCCAGGTTTCTGGACCTTCCGGTCAAGCGCTTAAACTTTGCGGATCACCTGAGTATTCCCATTGAGGGTGAACCCAACAAACTGTGGGACCCGGCCTTGATGGACAACGCCCTGGCTCTGGCTCTAATGGAAATCGAAGGAATCAGGGGGCTAAACTTTCACAAAGGCCGGTTTGCCGCAAAAAAAATCATTGCAAAATACAAGAAATATATCATCAAAACCGGTATTCTGGCCGCATCGGTGCTGGCCTTATTGTTGTTTAATGTCATTGCGGAATCTTATACCTTAAACCGGCAGATCGATCGCTTCAACCGCCAAATAACCGGTATTTTCAAAGAAACTTTTCCAGATGTAAAAAGAATTGTCGATCCGTTTCAACAGATGCAGATTAAAGTGCAGGAAGTCAAAAAAAGCGCGGTATTTCAAACCGCAACGACATCTCAGATTCTCAGCATCGACATTTTAGACAACATCAGCAAAAGCATAGCGGAATCCATCACGGTTGACATTACCCGCATGGTCATTTCGCCGGATAACGTGATAATTTCGGGAACCACCGGCACATTTGAAGCGGTCGACGACATTAAAAGTAAGCTGGAGAAAATCGATGCATTTAAAAAAGTGACGATCAACTCCACCAACAAGGACCGATCCGGTAAAGAGATCCGGTTCCAGATGAAAGTGGCATTGTAAAATGAAGCTGCCGGCAACATTAACAAAATTGAACAAACGCGAACGCTATGCGATTATGCTGGCGGTCGGTGTCGTTGGTATTTTTTTGGTTATCTCATTCATTGTGGAACCATTTTTAAGTAAAACGGACCAGCTAAAAAAAAGCCTGCACGACAAAGCGGTTACGCTTGAGCAAATGCGTCAGCTTCAGTCTGAATACAGCACGTTGACACAAAAAGCGGAAATATCCAAAGCCCTGTTTAGCCGCAGGCAAAAGGGATTTAAGTTAAATTCCTTTTTGGTACAACTGGCCGGTGAGGCCGGTGTCAAGGATCAAGTCAGCTACATGAAACCGACTACGAAGGTTCAAAGAAACAGCCCATACAAGATTTCCCGGGTGGATATGAAGCTGGATGCCATCACCCTGAAACAGCTGACGACTTACCTGTACGGGGTTGAAACCTCTAAAAACAGGGTGGACATCAAACGGATCTCGATTTCGAAAAAGGACAAGAAACAGGGGCTTCTTACCGCCGTGCTGCAGATTGAAACAATTGAAATGTAACCGAAACCGAATTCTGATATGAAAATATCCAAAAAATCGCTATTATACACTGTCTACATCATCGGTATCACGGGGGTTTTTCTCTATTATCTTTTCCCGTCGGATACGCTGAAAACATATCTGGAGTATCGGCTGAGTCAGACAAATCCGGATATCACCGTGACCATTGATCACGTAAGTCCGGTTATACCTCCGGGCATCAACCTTCATGATGTCGGTATTGTCCATCAAAATAAGGCGTTAGTCGATCTCGATAATTTAAAAATAATGCCTGGAATTCTGTCGTTGTTCAGCGATACATCCACCGTGAATTTCAAGGGCCGTGTCAATGCCGGCACCTTTAGCGGCCGGGCGGAAATAGACGACAACGCCGGGAGACTGGAGGTAAAAGGTGACGGCAGGATTTCAGGTATTCAGGTGCAGGGCATACCCGCATTGCAGCGCCTGCCTGCTGACAAAATTGTCGGTCTGCTTAGTGGAAATTTCACCTATGCCAACACCGGGCCAAACCGCTCACTGGAGGGCAAACTGACCCTGTCGCAATTCAGGATTGAATTGAACAAAGCCGTATTTAACGTGAAATCATTGGAATTCAGAGATATTGATGCGGATCTGATGCTCAAAAACGACATCTTGACAATCAAAAACACCATTGCCAAAGGAAATCAGCTGGATGCCGACCTGACCGGAACGATTGTGTTAACCGGCAAAACCGGTGAAAACGCGCTGGATTTAACCGTATCAGTGACACCGCACCATCTGTTGCTGGCAAAAATTGAAAAAACCCTTCCAATGGACTTTTTACGGAATAAAAAGGCCGGAAAAGCGGCTATTTCGTTTAACATCGACGGTACATTGGATGAACCCGGCTTTTCTTTAAATTAAAAGATGATTAATCGCTATTTTACCATCGCCAATTTTTTGCTCATCACAGTGGGCGTCTATCTTTGTGTGAACGCGTTTTATACGTTTGTCACTGCACGACTGGACTACGGCATTTCCGCAGGCGTGACTGTAAACCGGGTTTTATCAACACCTGCCGCGCTGTCCCAGCCGCCCTTGGCTGACTATATAGCGATCACAAAACGTAATATTTTCAATTCGAGTACACAAGAACAGGAAGCGGCTCCGGTGGTCGACAAGAAATTGGATTTGGAAAAGCTCAAGCAGACCGATCTGAAACTAAAGCTGTGGGGCACGGTAACCGGGCAAGACGAAGGGACCTATGCGGTAATCGAAGATACCAAGGCTAGAGAACAAAATCTTTACCGCGCCGGAGATACCATCCAAAAGGCCGTCGTCAAACTGATACTAAGAGAAAAAGTCGTACTGAAGGTCGGGGATAACGATGAAATCCTGGCAATGGAGGAAAATATCGGTCGCGCAGGCCTCAGAAACGTGGGTTCACCCTCGCGTACTTCCGGCCAAAAGCTGCCGGTTTCACGGGCTGCCCGCAAAATCAAATTGCAGGGAAATCAAATAGAAAAAGCCATGGAAAATCTGGGTGAGCTAATGGAACAGGCAACCCTGCGCCCCCATATCGAAAACGGTCAAGCGGCCGGCATTTCCATCACCGGCATCAAACCCAACGCCATTTTCAGAAAAATGCGGTTGCGAAATGGCGACGTCATTACCGGCGTCAACGGCAATTCCATTGAATCCGTCGAAGATGCCGTCAAGGTTGTTGAACAGTTATCATCGGGATCCGATATCCAGCTCCAGATAAAACGCAGGGGCCGCGAGCAATCCCTTGATTACAGTATCGAATAGAAAGAATGACGAGCCTAAATGGAACTCATATGAAACCAATTTCTCTGACGATAAAATACATTCTGATTTCAACTATATCCATATTAATAATCGCTCAGATGTCTCAGGTAAGCCGCGCCCAGGACACCAGTCGATCCGATTCAGCCCGCAAGGCAGCAAAGCAGCAGCAATTTGTCTCGATTGATTTCAATAACGTGGATATCAATGTATTTATTAAATTTATGAGCGAGTTGAGCGGAACCAACTTTGTTGTGGATCAGCGCGTAAAAGGCAAGGTCACGATTATATCCCCATCGAAAATTTCGATGACAGAGGCATATAAAGTGTTTGAATCGGTGTTGGAAGTTCACGGCTATACCACCGTAAAGTCCGGTGAGGTGGTTAAAATTATCCCTTCGCCGGACGCACGCTCAAAAAGTATTAAAACCATGCTGCGGGAAGAGGCAATGGCGCCCGAAGACAAAGTGGTCACCCAGCTGATTCCTTTAACGTATGCCGATCCCGTTGAAATCAAAAGATTGTTTACCCCCATGGTTTCCAAAAGCAGTGTCATTCTGGCCTATCCACCGACCAACATCCTGATTGTGACGGATGTGTATTCAAACATCAAACGGCTGCTCAAAATCTTAAAAGAAATCGATATAACCGGCATCGGCCAGGCAATTTCCGTAATCCCGCTGGAATTTTCAGATGCAACCAAGCTGGTCAATTTGTTGAACACCGTCTTCAAACCGACAGCTAAAAAAGGTAAGGGCGTGCAAGCAAAAGTCATTACCATGGTGGCGGATGAACGGACCAACACCATAGTACTGCTGGCCAGCGAAATAGATACCCTGCGGATTAAAAAGCTGATCGCCATGGTCGACAAGGAAACACCCCGCGGTAAGGGTAAAATTCATGTTTACTACTGCAAGAATGCCACTGCAGAGGAGCTGGCCAAAGTTCTGCAGGACGTGCCGACCAAAGAAGCCGGCGGAGCCAAAGGCAAAAAGGCGGCGCCGGTGGTGGCCGACAATGTTAGGATCTCCGCCGACAAGGCCACCAACAGCTTGATTATCATGGCCGACAAGGAAGATTACATGGTTCTGGAAGATGTCATCAAAAGACTCGACATCCCCCGATCCATGGTTTATATCGAAGCCTTGCTCATGGAAGTTGATATGAGCACAAGCCTGAATATCGGCATCGATTGGACGGCCTTTGGCAAAGCATCGCTCGGCGGCAAAGAAACACTGGTCGGCGGCGGATTTTCCCCCGGCTTTCCGCA
>Ga0316193_10003454_pt1 | contig 11418 bp, 8 predicted proteins | sample MerIslsedime2_MG_FD_207735 | JGI IMG/M metagenome (GOLD analysis project Ga0316193, IMG submission 207735) | Coastal sediment microbial communities from Maine, United States - Merrow Island sediment 2 | ecosystem: Environmental > Aquatic > Marine > Coastal > Sediment | place: USA: Maine... | reverse complement strand
CACCCAGGGCGGCCTGTTGAACAGCTTTATCCTGATCGCCGGTGGTCGATTCCTCCTGAACCTCTTCAGGACCGCGATGCCGCAGCTCTGGCGGGCCTTTCAACCTATCATCCAAGAACCGCGAGGCATCCCGTCGATCGAGCAGGACGGGTCCCGATTTTACAAGTCGATTCCGAGTTTGGACTTTTCAAAGGACCTGCTCGAGCGCGCTGCTGACAAACTCTGGGTCTATCCCGTACCGGCGTGCGGTTGGCTCGATCTCGGAACTCCGGAGCGTCTCACCGGCCACCTCATCGCTCAAGCGGCCAAGCCATGGGATGACCCCGAGGCCGTCGCAGATCGAAAACCACTCCCGGAAGTGCACCCACGGTCACCCGAAATGACCGAGGGGACTGGAGGCAACACGGCGTACGTAGTCGCCTGATTACGGGCCGCGACCCCAGCAGGTCGAAAGAGCTGAGCATGGAGGACGGACGATGGCACTCACACCGAAACGCATCCTGGTTCCGATCGACTTCTCTCCTGCATCAGACTGCGCCCTCGATCTCGCGAGCCAGCTCGCAGATCCCTTCAAGGCGGAAATCCATTTGCTCCATGTCCGCTCAGTGATCGACAATCCAACCGTAAGTCCGGACGATCTCCGCGAGGTCGAAAAGATCCTCGCCATGTCGGACGGAAAAGCTCAACAGGTTCTTGAGAAATCCGCAACGGGGATCGATGTCCCTACCCACTGCCATATCAGACGGGACGTATCGCCCGCTGACGCGATCATCGACGCCATCGAGAAACACCACTGCGACCTGGTGATCATGGGGACGTTCGGCCGGCGCGGTCTGAGGAGGCTTTTTGTCGGGTCCGTCGCGAAAGAGGTCACCCACCGGTCTCCGGTTCCCGTCGTCACCACTCGAGGCAAGACTGGCCGCACCTTCCCGCCCAAAAAGATTCTCGTCGCCTATGACTCGTCCGAGGATTCGCTGAATGCCGTCCTGCTGGCGGCGACCTGGGCACCGCTTCTCTCAGCCGAAATCACCCTGCTCCACGTCATGGAGCTTGAAATCTATCCCGGTCTCTATTCTCACTACGCGCCCAGCGCAAGCCACATCAAACGAGTCAGCCGACAGTGCCAAGAGGCCCTCGTCAAGGTTGGGATGGAACAGCTCGGCGCCGTAAACCACGAGATCGCTGTCATCCACGCTCACGCCGCCCCGGGGATCACCGAGTTCGCGTCTGCGAACACCTTCGATCTTGTGGTGCTTGCCACTCGAGGTCTCTCGAGAATCGCTCACGCGCTCCTCGGTTCGGTTGCCGAACGGGTCACTCAACTGTCCGAGGTCCCGGTCCTGACTGTTCAGAAACCTCCCCGGGCGTCAGGGGAGACTTCACCAAAAAAGAAGGGGGCCTTCAAACGGTCGAAACGGGCCACAAGGGACCAAGATCGCCCGACTCCCATTTCCGTCGAGCGGTCCCCGGACCAAACGGTGATTCGGTTTCACGACCGAGAGTCCCTCGCCGGCGCCGACCTCGGGTTGATTGAGGGATTGTGGGACATTCTGGAGGATGAATCCGACGATCCGAAATCGACCGTTGTGGTGGTCGCCCCACCAGGCCTGCTCGGCCCGGCCAACCTCGAACGCCTCCTGGGTGGTCCGCGCGCCAATAACAGCTTGACCGCTGCCAATATCAGGGCCCGGATCATCCGCGAGGAGAACGTGATCCAGCGATATATCAAGGCTATCCGTGGCCTGGACTCGTTCGTCATCGGGTTGGCCGGCGGCGACATTGCCCTGCACCTCGCGGCCCCGCTGCTCGCCTGCGACTATCGCATCGTCAGCCCCGACACGGTCTTTGTGAATACCACGCAGACCCTTCCCCGCGCCCCCTTCGGCTGCCTCCCTTGGCTGTTGGCGAAGAAGGTCGGTGGGGCTAAAACCACCCAGCTTCTGCTCGATGTCCCGAAACTGTCCGCCGAGGACGCCCGCGCCCTCGGATTGGTCAACCACGTCACCTCCTCTGCCCGGTTCGAAGATGAAGCCTTTGAAGTCGTGGAACGCCTCGCCAGCCTGCCCCGCTCAACCCTCATCGGTCTGAAACGCTGCATGACCGCAGCGACCGACGACTTCCACAGCTATCTGAGCCAGGAGATGGCGCTGACCGAGCAGCTGGCATCGGCACACTGGGCTGTGCACTGACCCGGCTGTCCCAGTGAGATCCTGGAGTTTTTCAGGAGGCCCACGTAGCACCTATTCGCAGCGGCAATGGTCCGCCACGGTCTGCAAGTGCGCCTCGAGCAGATCGATCTGCTCGACGGAAATTCCCGCATAGCCGAACCGGACGCATCCGGGAGCTCCGAAAGCCGAGCCCGGAATCGCACTGAACAGACCAAGATCGAGCGCACAGTCGAGAAACGCTCGGTCGTCGTCGAGCCCATCGGGCAGGCGCGCAAACATCGAGATCCCCCCGCGTGGCACCTCGCCTCCGCGCGTCAGGAGCGTCCAGCCGGTGCGCTGCAGCGCCTCCGCCATCCGGTCTCGCCGGCGCTCGAGCTCGTTACGGATACTGAGCAGGAGTGTCGGAGGACGCCCGTTTTCGAGGTCGTCCACATCGTCTGCGAGCATCTCGAGCGTGGCGCGCTGGCCGAGAACGTTCGGTGAGGACGAAGTCGCGCGGATCATCCGCGGCAGCCACTCGTTGGTCAGCATCGAGTCGCAACCGATCAGGTAGCCGGTGCGTGCCCCCGGGATCAAATACTCCTTGGATGCCGCGCCGACCACGATCGTACGCTCGGGAGCAAAGGCCAAGAAAGTGCGCGGTGAGGCGTCGTATCGAATCCAGTTGTACACCTCGTCGGCGACAACCAAGATATCAAGACGGCGAGCCAGTTCGGCGAGCTCGGCGAGCTCCCCGTCGTCGAGCACATCGCCGGTGGGGTTGGCCGGCACGTTGACGATCAAAACCCGGATCTGGTGGTCACGGACCGCCGCCGCGAGTCCGTCGGCGTCGAATCGCCCGTTGTCGGTGAATAGGTCGACGACGACCGGTTCGCCGCCGGCGTGGGCGATGAGGTTGCGGTAGTTTCCCCAGAACCAACGTTGCACCGCCACCCGGTGACCCGGAGCAAGCAGCCGCATGAGAATGGCGATGCCCTCGGTCGCACCGGAAACCACCGCGACGTTGTCGGATGTCAAACCTCCGTCCGGAATGGCGGGGCATCCGGTAAGTCCGTATGCCAGCGTCCAGAACCTGGCCACGGCGTGGCGGAGCTCGGGCAGACCGGACGAGGGACCGTAGTAGATCTCGAGATCCGGCCGCACACCCACCACCTGTCCCTGGTCTCCGCGGATGAACCCGGGATGGGATGCCGCCACCTCTTTGGCTCGCGCCGCGATCACCGGGATGACCGGCGGTGTGTCCAGGGTGCGGAGAACCGCAGGCGACACGGTTCGGAGAATATGTTCTTGGATCAAGCCGCGAGAGCTGCTGGCGTTCATGGAACCTCCTCCGATAGCATCCACCACCGACACAAGTTGTTCTACATGAGCATTTGGGCAAACGCCGTCGCCGGGTGGCGACGCATGGGTGCCACCCATTCCCAGGCGCCACACTCACAATTGTTGATTTCTTCGTTGATGCGTGGCGCCCATCAGGCAATCATCTCACTGATCTTCTCCAGCAGGCCCTCCTCGTCGATGGGCTTGTCGAAGACCGGCACCGCTTTGCCCACCGCCACGTTCCGACCGGCCAACCCGCTGATCACGATCACCGGGATCTCCCGCAGGCCCTTGTGGTCGTGCAACCTTCGATAGAGGCCCGTACCGGTCTGCTCGGGCATCATCAGGTCGAGCAGGATCAAATCCGGCCGCTGCTCTTCAATCGCCCGCCAGGCCCGGTTGCCGTCCTCGGCCGAATCGACCACGTATCCATTGTCTTCAAGGAGGGAGCAGAGATAACCCCGCACGTCCTCCTCGTCGTCCACTACCAGAATGCTTGCTGCCATGACTTCGTACCTTCCTTTCTCGGGATCCGGTCGGCTGGCACCGACCCTCAGCCCGCGCCCTTGCTCTTGAGCAGCTGCAGCATCTCGGCCAGCTGCTCGGCATCCGCACCGTCGAGCAGACCATCGACCTCTCCCCGCAGCTTTTCCACCGGCACCTCGGCGCCGTCCAGCGGTCTGAATGGGACTCCCATGGAGCTGCACACCATGCGCACGTAGGCCTCCGGTTGCACCGGTTTCTCGAGGTACCCTCCCGGCGCCACCAGACCCTTGCCCGCGAGGGCGTCCCTGAGGTCCTCCCTGCCCAAGTCGTCGTGCGCATGGGCGGTGACGATGATCACCGGAATCTTCGCCCACCGCTTGTGGTGCTTCATTTCGTAGAGAAACCTGATGCCCGATTTCTTCGGCATCACCAGATCCAAGGACACCAGGTCGGGAGGATTTACCTGCACCTTGGCCAGCGCGTCCTCCCCGTCCACTGCCGTTTCGACCTTGAAGCCGGCGTCCTCGAGGATCGCCTCCAGGTACTCCCGCACATCCTCTTCATCGTCAACCACCAGAACGGTCTTGTGTTCGGCACCCTCTGTCATCGTGTCTCCTCCTCTCCAGAAGCACTCTCGGAGTCGGTACCCTCGACGCCGATAGCCGGCAACCGCTCGCGTGCAAGATCGATGCGGAAGACCGACCCCTGACCGGGCGTTGACTCCACCTCGATTCGTCCACCGTGCTCGTGCACGATCTTGCGGGTCACCAATAGCCCGAGGCCGGTACCGCCAAGACCCTTGGTGGAAAAAAAGGTTGTGAAGACCTTGCGCTTGACCTCGTAGTCCATGCCACACCCGGTGTCGGCCACCTCATAGCTGATCACCCCATCTCGCTCGAGAACCCGGATGGTGACCTTGAGCTCCTCGTTGTCCGCCACCTGGCACGCATCCATGGCGTTGGAAACCAGATTTTCAATGCAGACTCGCATGTCCTCGGCGTCGAGGTTGGCCGGTGGAAGCTGCGGCGGAGCCTGCAGCTCGAGGTGCACACCGCTTTCCTCCGCGGAATCCTTGAAGAGCTCGTAGACGTCGTTGGCGATCGTGCAGGGGTCGGTGGGCCGAACGTCGGGCACGTGCCCCTTGCTCAAACTGAGGAAGCCCTTGACCAACTCGGTGATGCGGTCCACGTTCCGCTCCAGGGCGTCCCAGCCCTTCTCGACTCTTTCCGTGGATCCCTGCTTCATACCCGTCTTCACCCGGTACATGCCGCCCTGCAAGCCGGTGAGGATGTTCTTGATGCCGTGGGCCAGCTGAGACACCGTCTGCCCCACCGCGGCGAAGCGCGCATTGTCGAGGTTCTCCTTTTCGATGCGCTTGTGCTCGGTACGGTCGTGAAGAAAAACGGAGATGCCGATGAATTGGTCGTTGTCGCGCAGGCAGGTGGCGGAGATACGCACCGGGATCTTCTCTCCACCGTTTCCTTGGATGCTGGTCTCCGGCAGCTGAAGGTCCTCCTCGGTCTCGATCGTCGCGTCTACAACCGTGGCCGGCAGGATCTCGCGAATCTCCCGGCACCCGACCACCTGTTCGGCGACGAGCCCGAAAAGACTTTCGGCAGCGGGATTGAAGACGTTGATCAGGCCGGAGGCGTCGCAGGCCACCAGGGCATCCAGCGCCGAGTCGGTGATGATGTGGCTCAGGCGTTCCTCCCGTGCCAGCTCCTCCGACAGGTCCTCGATCTCGGTCACGTCCATGGACATCTCGATCACGTGCTCCACGTCTCCACCGTCATTGCTCAGCGGCGCGGTGGAAACAAGGTACGACCTCGGATTGTCGTCCTTGTCGAGACCGCGCTGCTTGGCCGAGTGGCTGCCGCCGTCCTCGAAGGTCATCCTGGTGGGGCACTCCCGGCAGCGCTCGTCGCGGCCCTTGAAGACCTCGTAGCACGGCCGGCCGCAGGGATCGCCGAAGGTTCTCCGGGCGAGCTGATTGAAGCGCACGATCTGCAGATCGCGATCGATCACCGCCACGTAACACGGCACCCGCTCGAAGAGCAGGTCGAAGCGCCCCCGCAGGTGGGTGGTCTCGGTCACGTCGTAGGACATCTCGATGATGTAGGCCACCTCGCCGATCACGTTGAATACCGGCGCCAGGTGCACAACGTAGTGGGCCGGTCGACCGTCCTTGTCGATCCCGGTCTCGTCGGTAGTGTGCGTCTTCCCGTCACGGAAGGTGGCCGCGGCCATGCAGTTCTCACACACGGAGTCGCGGCGCTTGCAAGCCTCGAAGCAGGGCTTGCCGACCGCATCGCCAAAAGTATCGACGAAGCGGCTGTTGGCGGCAATGACCTCGTAGGCACGGTCAATGACGATGATGTTCGCGGGCACCTGCTCGAAGAGCTGCCAGCCGATCCATCGCTGCACTTCCGGCGGCATCGTTTCAACACTGCTCATGCTGCTATCGCCCAACATCGGATCACCTCCCCTCGGCATCCGAAACCGAAAAAGCCCCGCGGCTCATAACCAGCTCTGCCATACCGCTTCGGAGATCGCCGGCAGATCACCGTGGCAGCCGGCGCACTGGTCGATGCCCTGGCGCTCGGCCGGCAGCGTTTCTTTTCGTTCCTGATGGCAGGTGATGCACAGACCGTGCATGGCCTGCATGTATCCCGAAGGTCGGTCCCGCATGGTTGGGTCATCGACCCTGACTCGCGTATTGGCCGGCCTCATGTTGGGGTGACAGCTCGTACAATCCGGGGTATTGGCCCGAGTCCGCGGGGACCCCGCCCCGGCGTGGCACCTGATACAGCCGTGGTTACCACCGGTGTGGTTCTCGTGGATCTGGTGGTCAAAGAGGTCCACCGCAAGGTACTCATCGCGGTGGCACTCAAAGCAGCCGGGGGCCGAGTCGAGCGGTTTGTTCATGTGGTGGCAGCGCGCACATCCGGTGCTGCCGCCTTCGACTCGCGTCAGATGCGCCTCGTGATCGAAGAGCACATACCTGCCGTTGCGGTTGCCGTCGACCATCAGTGCCATGGAAGTCGCAGCGCCGGAGTTCGCCGCCACATCATCTCTGAGCGCCACGGTGAACGGCGCAGAGCAACCGTGGTTTTGTTTCACCACCTGTACCCGGCGCGGGCCCGAGGTTTTGGTGGACACCGGTTCGACTCCGAAGACCGCGTCGTTGGAAAGGCAGGCGAAGGACCCGGCGATCGCCGCCACGAAGACCAGTGAGTAGAGGCGGGCCTCGCCGTGGCGATGAGCGCCGAAGAAGGTGGTCCGCCAGTCCGACAGGTCGAGGGAGCCGGCCGCGCGCGCCCTCCTCACGCCCTCGGCGCCGATGGTCGCAAACAGGCCCAGGTTCTCGACGCAGAAGAGGTAGATCAGCCCGGCAGCGGCCAGGATGCCGGCCGAGACCGCCCATTCGGTCCACGAGGGCATGTAGGTGGCCCGGGTGAGGCTCAGCGTGGCCAACCCCGAGACGTTGACCCGATTGAGTGTGAGACCCACGGTGGCGCCCACTCCGATCCAGAACATGGCCGCCGGCGAGACTCGGAAACGCTTCTGCGACAGCAAGGCCACCGGAATCACCACGCTGAGCAGGATCTCGAACCAGAAGTTGGCCGCGTCCCACGACGGATTGACGAGTAGCCCGGCCTTACCGGAGGCGATGATGTCCGCGAATCGCAGAATACCGTACAGGGTCATGGTCACCGCGGCGATGGCGCCCAGTCCCGAGACTGCCCTCATGGGTGCCGCCTTCTCGTACAGCCAGTGTACGAAGAGGGTGGCCACCGAGATGGTTAGACAACCGATGCCGATCGCCGAAATGAAGAACAGCAACGGCAGGAAATCGGTGTGCCACAGGGGGTGCAACCGGAAGGGCGTAGCCAGGAAGAGCGTACCCAGAGACGATTGGTGAAGGGTGGAAAGGGAGATGCCGGCGATGACGATAACCATGGTCAATTTTTCGATCACCGACAACATCCGCTGCCAGCCGATCCGGGCGAGCACGGTGTGGCTGAATTCGAGGCTCAGGACGACCAGGTAGAGCATGATGCACCAGGCCACTTCGAAGAGCACCGAGTGCACCTGCCAGTGCCAGACGGGGAAGACGATGCGCCACCAAATGCCGATGTCCACGGTGAGTCCAAGCCCGACGCTGCTGTAACACAGCAATGCAAGCAGCACCGCGCCGCGCACCACCGGTTTGAAGAGCTGGCAATTGAAGATGTAGACCAGCATCGCGACCGTGAATCCGGCGCCGCCGATGGCCACCAGGGCCACCACCCCACCACCCTTCCACAGGCCCCAGGGAATGATGTCGGTCAACGCTGTGACCGAGCCCGGTCCGTGGATCACCCGCATGACGAGGACGGCCGGCGCCAGCCCGGCGACCAGCCATAGAATGGTCTTGGTAATGCGCAGCTTCATGCGTTGTTCTCCTCGGCCGAACTCTCCTCGTTCGCGGGGCTCTCGGTGGTGCCGTCGGTCGATCCGGTTTTCGCCGTGGCGGCCGCACCGGTCATCAGCTCCTGGCGACGCCTGATGACCCAGTGCACGCCCCCCATGAGGGCGGCCATGCCGATGAAGACGGTCGGCATCCTGTGCAGGATCTTGGTGGTGCGGTGGGGCATCGGCTCCTCGCTCGAGATGCCCACCTCGAGATCCGTGAGGTTGAGGTCCACGTCGGAGATGTAGAGCACCGAGGTTCCGCCCACCTCGGTTTCGCCCCACACCTTGTCGATGTACTTGTCGGGCTCGGCTGCGATTCGCCGATGAGCCTCGGCGAGCAACTCGTCGCGATCACCAAAAACCGTGGCCTCGGTCGGGCAGGCCTCGACGCAGGCCGGCACCCTGCCGTCCACTACCCGGCTGAAACAGAAATCGCACTTCTGCACGTAAGGCACCGTGTCCTCCCAGCTGTAGCGGGGAATCTCCCACGGGCAGGCGATGAGACAGTAGCGACAGCCGATGCAGATATCCCGGTCGTAGGTCACCGGCCCCTCCGGCGTCTTCTTCAAGGCGCCGACGATGCAGACCGAAACACACTCCGGATCGAGGCAGTGGCGACACTGACGCCGCACGTAGCGGGTGCAATCGTCCTGCGGAACCGCGCGGATTGTGGTCCACCGGGCGGATGAGAGGTCATCGATCTGCCTCACCCAACGCCAGGGCTTCTCGGCCGGAAGGCCATTCGCCTGCTGGCATGCCACCACGCAGCTTTCACAGCCGGTACACCGGGTGACATCGGTGAGAATGGCCAGATTGCGAACGCTCATATGGGTTGGTCCTCCTTGTGCAGCGCAACGGCAACGCGTTGCCCGGCATCGGGCGCCAGGTGCCAGCCCATCTCGGAGACCAGCCGGGTGATCGGAAAGAGCATCGCGTGACTGAGCTTGGAGAATGGGAGGGCGATCAACAGCAGATTGCCGCACACCACGTGGATCAGCATTACGGCGTCGTAGGACAGCGGGTTTGAGGCCGGATGCAGCGCCAGGTAGCCGGTGGCGAAAATGATCGTGATCAGGACGGGCAGCAGGTAGTCCTGAAGTCGGCTGAGCTCGCGGCTGGCGCGCACGGAGATTCGTTGCACGATCAGCACCACCCCGGCAACGATTCCAGCGAGGGTCACGGCGTCGGCGAGCGGCTGCGCGAGCGCCGGCCAGCTCAATCCGAGGCCCCTCTGCCACAGCAGGATGTGCGCTCCGAGAAAGATCGGGGTGATGATCACGGCCAGGTGGAAGATCACCGAAGAGAGGGTGAAGATCGGGTGGCCGGTCACCGCTCCTCTCGTGGGAAACAGATAGCCGGCAGTGCCACGCAGCACCGCGGCAACCGGGAAGCGTTTGTCACCCGATCTCCTGGCGACTGCTGCGAGGTTGAGCAGAGAGAGCACCACCAGCCTGAGCACTCCGAGCACCATCAACAACATCGCAAAGCGGAACATGGGTCCCCGCGCCCACAGCAGCCATTCATTCATGGTCCAGTTGCCTCCTGTTCACGAGGTGGTTCGAAAACGTTGGCCTCGAAGGTCCGGAGGGGCACTCACTCAAAGACACGGCGAGGCTCCGGTTTCTGGCCGTCGGGCATGATGATCGCCTGCAGGAAGAGGTCGTGCAGGCCGGTGCGGACCACGTCGAGCTTGAAGTCCTCGATGATCTCGCTCACCTGCTTTTTGCAGTTTGCGCACGGGGTCACCACGTAGTGCGCGCCGGTGGCCTTGATCTGCTCGGCCTTGGTTTCGCCGCCGATCATGACCCGGAACTCCCGGATCTCGTCGATGGAGACAGTGCCGCCGCCACCACCGCAGCAGTAGTTGTCGACCCCGTGCGGCGTCATCTCCACGAAGTCGGAGCAGATGTGACGCAGCAGCACGCGCGGCTGCTCGACGATCCAACCCTTGCGGGCGATGTTGCAGGGATCGTGGTAGGTGGTGCGCTGCTCGATCGCGTTCTCGATCAGCTGCAACTTCCCCGAGAAGAAGCGGGCATGGGCGAGCTCCATGATGTTGACCACCGGCAGCCGCTCCTCCTCGGGGATGAAGTTCTGCATACCCTCCTTGGCCGAGCGGGAAGCATGACCGCACTCACCGATGAGCATCACGCGACCGCCGAGGCGTTTGATCTCCGCCACCTGCGCCTTGATGATGCGTTCCCACATGCGGTCGGAGTAGAACAGTCCGTAGTCGATGCCGTCGAAGTTCTGACTGCCGATGGTCCACGAGGCGCCGATGGCGTGCAGCATGGCCGCGTTACCCATCAGGGTGTCGGCCTCGAGCAGGTAGTCCGAAACCGCTGGGAAAAAAACATACTCCGCGCCCTGCACGTCGATGGGGAACTTGATACCCGCTCCGGGGTAGATCTCGTCGAGCTCCTCCTCCAGGAACTCGCAGGTGTCCCGCATGGCCACCGTCGGGATTGCCGAAGTATTCCTGGTCTCCCCCTCGAGCTGCTCCCGAACCGAAACCAGCAGCGCCTTGGGCACGATGCCGATCTCGGACAGAATCCACCGTGCAAGGTGAGTGATCAACGCGTGGTCGATGCCCATGGGGCAGGAGGCGAGACAGCGCTTGCACGCGGTGCAGCGGTAGAAGGCTTCGGCCATGGTGTCGATGTACTCGTCACTGAGGTGGAAGCTGTCCAGGAACCTGGCCTTGAGCGCCCCTCCGAGGGTGAAGTAGCGCCGGTACACCCGAAGCGCCAGCTCGGATCGGTGGCAGGGAATGTCCTGGGGATCCCCGGTGGCCTGGTACACCGGACAGGCGGCCGTGCACAGCGAGCACTTGGTGCTCACGTGCACGTAGGTGTCGAGAGCCGGTCCGTAGTTCGAATGGCGCAGAATTGCGGCGAATGCTTCGAGGAACCGCCGCGGCCGCTCCTCGAGAGGGAAGTCCTCGGCGTAGTAGGTGTAGTGCGGTTGCTGGTGCATCCAACCCTCTCTT
>Ga0316193_10003451_pt1 | contig 11420 bp, 10 predicted proteins | sample MerIslsedime2_MG_FD_207735 | JGI IMG/M metagenome (GOLD analysis project Ga0316193, IMG submission 207735) | Coastal sediment microbial communities from Maine, United States - Merrow Island sediment 2 | ecosystem: Environmental > Aquatic > Marine > Coastal > Sediment | place: USA: Maine... | reverse complement strand
TGCCCCGAAACGTGAGGAGGTATCCGACCAGCCAGGCCGTGAGATAACCGACCACGAACACGAATGTGTGAAGGCCCAGCGGATTTCCTGTGAAGAGGTCGTACAGGTAGCCGATCGCAAATGCCGTGGCCGTGCCGCGAAGAACCCGCACGCCGGGCGCGGTGCCCATCGCGAAGACGAACGGAAGGCCGAGGTAGGGTGAGAACGGATAGGGGGCGAGCACCCGCGAAAAGACCGCCTGCGTCAGCAGCATCGCGAACGCGACCAAGACGATGATGATGCTTCCTCGCGCGCCGTGCATGCCCCTACCTTAGAGCGCGTCCGAGTCCTTGGGCCCGGAGGTCAGGATCAGCACCTCGTCGAGCCTCGTGAAATCGACCGATGGAGTCACTTCACCTTCCTGATGAAGGCCGAACTCCTGATCGCCGATCTGGCTGACGTAGCCGATTAGAATCGATGCAGGGAACTTCTTCCCGAGACCGGAGGTGAAGACCTCGTCACCTACGGCCACTTGGTCATCCTCGCGGTCGAACTGGATGCGGCAGCGATAACGGCTGCGCTCACCGAGCCCCTCGATCCGGCCGCGAGCACGGCCCTCGCCGACCACGACATCCACTCGGCTCTCGGGATCGATGGTCAACAACACGTCAGCGAAACGCCCCGAGACGCGTCGTATTTGACCCACCAGTCCGTCGTTCGCAACGACGGGCATGCCAGCATGCAAGCCCGCATGCTCGCCTTGATCGACCGCGAGTCGAACGACGCGAAATGACGGCGAGATGCCTTTGGCGATCACACGCGCTGTCATCGTCTCGGTCGCCAACCGTTCGCGCAGACCCAGCAACGACTCGAGCTCGTGCACCCGCTGCGCGTCGCCTCGCAAGACACGCATCTCACGCTCCATGCGATCGTTCTCCGCGCGCAGATGGTCGTTGTCGCTCTTGACGTCCACCAGGTATACGTAGTCCTCGACTACGCTCGTCACGCTGTCGGCAGCCCACTCAGCGACGAATTGCACCGGACCGCTCACCTGAAGCAGCGCGCGGTCGAGCCAGGAAAGCTCGGAAGGATCTCTGAGGTTCGCGCGCAAAAAGACGGCAGGAATGATCACCAGTGCAAGCAAGATGGCGGCATCTCGAATCGTCTGGAAGTAGTTCATCGCCGCGTTCTTGCTCCTCGCACTACGCGATCGTCACCTCACGGAGCAGATCCAAGTGGTCCAGCGCCTTGCCGGAGCCAAGCACGACGGCTGACACTGGATCATCCGAAACCATCACAGGAAGCCCTGTTTCCTCGCGCAAGAGCACATCCAAATTCTTCAAGAGGGCGCCGCCGCCGGTGAGCACGATGCCTTTGTCGACGATGTCGGCCGACAGCTCGGGCGGCGTTCGTTCGAGCGCCATCATGACGGCCTCGGTGATCGAGTTGATCGGCTCGGTGAGCGCGTCGCGAATCTCGTCCGAGTTGACGATGACGGTCTTCGGGACGCCCGCAACCATGTCGCGGCCCTTCACTTCCATCGTCTCTGCTTCGCCGTCCATGTGCGCGTTGCCGATGGTGCACTTGACGCGTTCGGCGGTCTGTTCGCCGATCAGAAGATTGTACTTGCGCTTCAGGTACGCGATGATCGCTTCGTCCATCTTGTCTCCGCCGACGCGAACGGATTGCGAGTAGACGATGCCGGCAAGCGAGATGACCGCAACCTCGGTCGTGCCGCCACCGATATCGACGACCATGTTGCCGCTCGGCTCGGTGATCGGAAGACCTGCACCGATCGCCGCTGCCATCGGCTCTTCGATGAGGAACACCTCGCGCGCACCGGCGCCCTCCGCGCTCTCTTTGACCGCGCGCTTCTCGACTTCGGTGATACCGAACGGGACGCAGATGATGATGCGGGGCTTGACCAAGGTCCGGCGATCGTGGTGTGCGCGGGCAATGAAGTAACGGAGCATCGCCTCGGTGATGTCGAAGTCCGCAATCACGCCGTCGCGTAACGGACGCACGGCACGGATCGAACCGGGCGTCCGCCCCAGCATCTCTTTCGCTTCTTTGCCGACCGCCAAGACGCGCTTCCCACCGCGCGGGTCCGCCTGGACCGCCACGACGGACGGTTCGCACGACACGATGCCTCGGCCCTTCACGTAGATGAGGGTCGTCGCCGTGCCCAAGTCGATGGCGAGGTCATTCGAGAATAGGCCGTAGAACCAGTCGGTGATCATGGGTGTGAGCCGGGCCCCAGAAGAGAATTCAAGAGAATTGAAGCGAATTCCCCACCATTCCAAGGGCTTCCGAGTGCAAGCGGGTTGGATGTAACAGCTTGGTTTGGGCCTTTCAACCCACGGATTTGGGTCCGGCCCAGGAAAGTGGGTAACCTTTAGGGGTCCTGAACGGACGGGGGCCTATTGAGCGGAAAACCACAGGTATCCGAAGCGCAGCGGCGAGGGGCTGAAGCCGCTGAGCTCGTCGCCCGCGCCAAGGCCGGAGACCCGGCCGCGTTCGATGAGCTGGTCCGTAAATATAGGGCACGCGTGTACTCGCTAGCGCTGCATCTGACCGGCCAGGCGAGCGATGCCGACGACATCACGCAGGATGCCTTTCTCAAGGCCTATCACAAGCTTCCAGAGTTCGAGGGACGCAGCGAGTTCTTCACTTGGATCTATCGGATCACACTGCACCGGGCCCTCAACTCGAAACGCGATCGCAAGCGCAGACGCACCGTGCCGCTCGATGACCCTCGCCTCGTCGCGGCGGTCGCGGTCGATTCGTACGGCGATCCGGAACGCGCCGTCCAGCTGAGAGATCGATATCGGGCCCTTCTCGAGGCGTTCGACCAGCTCTCGCCGCTTCTTCAAACGACGGTGGTCCTCACGACGCTCCAGGGCCTCAGCTACAAGGAAGCCGCCGTGGTTCTCGAGACCACGGAGGGAACGATCGCCTGGCGTATCCACGAGGCTCGCCGAAAGATGCGGGGCTACCTCGAAGGCCTCGAAACCGGACGGGCACGCGCCAAGCGGCGCCCCATGTCCGACAGTGCGGTGTTCCGACTAGAAAAGGCGCTGATGCAGCTCATCCCCGTGGTGCCGACGCCGGCGACCGCCCGCTGATCGGGTCATCCGGCCATCTGTGGTAAACCAAGCTCGTGCTTGCCCACGGCATCGAGACCTCCCGGTCGGCCGATCCCGACCGTTACATGCTGTTTTTGCACGGGATCCTGGGTACTCGGGCCAATTGGCGGAGCATCGCCCGACGGTTCGTCGAAGCGCGGCCCCGGTGGGGTGCAATCCTGGTCGACCTCCGCGAACATGGGGATTCCCTTGGACTCTCCGGGCCGCACACCGTGCGAGCGGCGGCGGCCGACCTGACCGAGCTAGAGGGGTCGCTGGCCCTGCCAATCGGGGGCGCTCTCGGCCATAGCTTTGGGGGCAAGGTGGTGCTGGAGTGGCTACGGTCGCGTCAGGGTCAGCTCACCGAGGCTTGGACCATCGACTCTTCGCCGTCTCCGATCGGAGCAGATCGCAATACGTCGGCGACCGCCGAGGTGATTCGAACGCTCGAAGCGCTCCCCCGGCAGTGGGCTTCCGGAGACGCCTTCATCGCGGCGATGGTCGAGGCCGGTCAGCCGCCGCCGATAGCGAAATGGCTCGCAATGAACCTCCGCAGAACCGACAGGGGCGAACGGATCTTCGGGCCGGACCTCGGAGTGATCCGCGATCTCATCGACGATTATGCCAGCGCCGACAGTTGGGACGTGCTCGAAGCACTGCCGAAGGAGTGCACGCTCGACCTGGTCATCGGCGGCCAATCCGAAGTGTTTTCTGCGTCGGATCGAGAGCGCGTCGGGCAACTCGCCAACCGGAATTCGAACATTTCGGTGCATGTGATCGAGCGAGCCGGACATTGGGTGCACGTCGATGCGGCGGACGCGCTGCTGGCGCTCTTGACTTCGCCGCGAAGCCCACAACGATGAGCTTCGATGGCGATCTTCATGACAGGGGCGACCGGGCATCTCGGCTCGTACGCCACCGAGTGGCTCCTTCGCAATACCGACCACGAGCTCGCGCTCCTGGTGCGGGCCCCGGACTACGACGCCGGAGTCGAGCGCCTCTGGAAGTCCCTTCAACTGCACATGCAGGCCGATGAGTTCCATCGCCACCTGGACCGGATCTGCTTCATCAGCGGCGATCTGACGGAGCCCGGCCTGGGCATCTCTACGGCGGATTACGATTGGCTCATCTCGAACGCGGAGTCTGTGCTTCACAACGCAGCCGCACTCAACTTCCGCTCCGAGCGCGCCTGCACGAATCACAACCTTCGAGGCACGCTCTCGGTCATCCAGCTCGCGCGCGCGATCCAAGAAGACCATCCGCTGGAGCGTTTCACGCAGGTATCGACCGCGGCCGTGGCCGGCAACCGTCCCGGAGCGCTCGTCATGGAAGACGAGCCCCTCGACTGGACTCAACCCGACTTCAATCCGTTCACGCGCACGAAGAAATTTTGCGAGCATATGGTGCGGGAGCTCCTGCCGGAGGCGCCTTGCCTGATCGTGCGCCCGAGCGTGGTCATGGGCGACTCGCGCTTCGCCGAGACGACTCGATTCGACATGGCCCGCGCGCTGTGCGCGCTGACCGACCTGCCGGTGTTGCCGCTGTCACCAGACCTTCGGCTCGACGTCGTCAATGCGGACTGGGTCGGCCCGAGCATTGCCGAGCTGCACGTCCGGGAAGACCTTGCGTGCGACACCTATCACCTGAGCGCAGGCATCGAGTCGCGAACCCTCGGAGAGATCGCCGACGCTTTTTCATCCGCGCTCGGCAAACGAGCCCCTCGGTTTGCGGGTCAACTCGCGGCGCCGTTCGAGCGAGTGCTGGATGCCCTGGCCAACTTTCCCAAAGCCGGGAACCTCCAACGCATCGGCGCACTTCTGAGTGCGTTCATCCCCTACATGGCCACGGACATCGTCTACGACAACACGCGCGCGGTAACAGATCTGCACACCGCGCCGACGCCCTTCACTTCGTACGGGGCAGCGCTGTACACCTACGCAAAATCCGTGAACTTCGAGTTCCCGTATAGGCCGCTCCCCGAGGGTCTCGATCTTTCGAACGTCCCGCCCAGCCCCATTCGTCCGACGGCTTGAGCCCGGCTCGGCGCTTTCCATGTGTCGATAGGAGTGGTAATTGGGCCGTGGATGGGGCTCAAGAACACAGTCGACTGGGCGCGCAACGAGTGGGGCATCTTCCGCAAGGGCGGCGAGATGGGCTGGGGTCAACGCGGGCGTTGGCTCAAGCAGTGGGTCCCGTTTGGAACCCGCACGATCGGCTGGAGTGCGGTGTCGCTCGGCGTCGGGCCGCTCACCAAAGGCGCGGCATCGACTTGGGCGGCCAAAAAGTGGAGCCAGTCTTCGGCCAGGGGCCTCAACATCTACATCGAGGCAACGGGTGGAGAGAACGTACCAGACGGTGGCTTCGTTTACGCAAGCAACCACGAGAGCTTGATCGACATCTTGGTCCTCGGCGCGGCACTGCCTGGCGATTTCAAGTGGGCCGCGAAGCGTTCGGTCATGAATATCCCGTTCTTGGGCTGGCACCTGAGGCTGGCTGGGCACGTGCCGGTCGACCGCAACCAGGGCAAGAGTGCGGCACTGGCGGTCACCGAGGCATTTGAGAGTGTGCTCCGCGACGACAAACCGCTCCTGGTGTTCCCCGAAGGGACGCGGACCGAAGACGGCAAGCTCAGGACGTTCAAGGCTGGCGCGTTCCAAGCGGCGGTCTTGACGGGTAAGCCTGTGGTGCCCGTCGCGCTGAACGGCACCTTTACGCTGATGTCGCGCGAGGAGGTTGATATTGGCGGGAGCAAGAGCCGTGAGGACCGGCTCGTGACGGTGCAAATTGGGACGCCGCTCTATCCGAACACCGAGCTCGAAGAACGCGACGCAGTTGCCGACTTGCGCAACCGCACCCGTGCCGCCGTGGTAAACATGCTCGCCGCGCTTAGCTCTCCTGAGGCCGTCGCCGTATCAGCGCGGCCGCTTTGAGCTCGATCACGGTTTCGCCTCGTTGATCGGTGAGGTTCAGCCGTAGGTCTGGATGATCTTGCCTAGACCGGGGACGGCACGTTCGACGTTCTTGCGGGCGGAGCCTCGGAGCTTTCCGTAAGCGCCTTTGACCGAGCCGTGCTTGGAGGCCTGGGCACGGCCATCGGTGACGGCGAGGAGGGCTTCAGCCACTTCTTGCGAGTGTGCGCCGAAGTAGCTCGCAACCGACTGACCCTGGGTGACCGCTTGCTCGCGAAACGGCTCGAGCGCTGCAGCGAATTCGGGCAGCAAGGCTTCGACCACGTTGCGAACGAAGCCCGGCTTCACGCCTTGGACAAGCTTGTATCCCGCTTTGACGGCAACACCGCTGATGCCTCGTTGGTTGCCTACTTGCTCGTCGACCAAGTGACAAACGTCTTCGGTGATCGAGGCACGCTTGGCCTCGTCATTCAACACGTCGTTCAGATTCATGACTCTTCCTTTTGCCTTTTGCGGCGCTCGACGCAAGCGCGGCATCCTGGATACTCGATTCGATGGCCCCAACGACGGAGTCCACGGTGTCGCGACGTTCACTCACCACGAAGAAATACTCCTTGTTCCTCAGATGGCTCACCCGGCCGACCTTTTCACCGTTGGGGTTGTGGATTCCAATCTGGGCGCCAACGTAACGCTTGAAGTCGATGGCAACGACACCCACGTGCCCTCTTTGCGATAGGAGCGCGATCATCTCCTCGCGGTCGACGTGCCCCTCGTTGTTGAACGAGACCAAAAGGTGCTTGCAACGGACGGCCTCGAAGAGGGCCTGCAGCCCTTGGCGAATGCGGCGCTTCGAGTTGAAGTCGCTCTTATATTCCTTGCACTGGACGCGCTTGTTGGCGATGCCGTAGGTCTCCGGCTTGTCCCAGCGAACCAGGCTCTCCCAAACGTGATAGTTGCCCATGTAGCTGTGCTGATTGTAGGGCGGATCGATGTACGCGATGTCGGCGTCGACCCGTGATGCTGCCTCGACCGCATCCAAGTTGAGCGCCTCGCCTGGGCCGGGAAGAATCGCCGGCACGCGGAGCTCGAGCTCGTTGAACGCGCGGGCCGCCCACTGCTTCAAGTAGGCCATCTGCACACCGGTCGTGGAGTCGACGCGGTCGGCGGCCTCCATCAACGACACGAGGGCAATGGCTTCCAGCTCGGGCGGCAATGCACGGTGAGCGATCTCCTCCCGAATCGCGTCCACGAGCGCGCCGTTCTTCGGTTGGAAGTATCGCGCGTCTTCGCAAAACGCTTTAGTGAAGTACCCGGGCACCGGAGTGACCGTCGAGAGCTCGGCGATGAGCTGCGTCGCCTCGTGGCGCCAACGATCGGCGTCCGCTTGCACATAGCAGCGGCCAAGAGTCGCCGCGTACGCCAGATGATCGTTCGCGATCACGTAGCGACCCGTCTCTTTGAGCCCACGCGCCACCCGTGACGTCCCAGAAAACAAGTCGAGCACCCTGCCCGATTCGGGAAACGCCGACATCGCCCGCACGATGTGCGGCACCAACACCCGTTTGGAGCCTATGTACTTGATCATGAAGTCTGGGCGGTCATCGCCTGAACGATGGCGTCCCGAAGCGTAGCAGCTTCGTAGGGCTTTTGGACAAAGCCGAGGGCGCCCAGGCTACGAAGCTCACGCTCGAGCTCTCGGTCCCAATATCCGGAGACGAACACCACCGGCGCCTCGGGGTCCGCTTCCCTCAGCTCCTTGAAGGCCTGGTCCCCTGTCATTCCCGGCATATTGAGGTCCATCAGCACCAGATCGGGCCGCGGCTGAGTCTCGGTGTAGATTCGAAGCGCTTCCTCGCCGCTTCGGGCAAAGATCACGCGGTGACCGCTTTGTCGAACCACACGACCTGCGCTTCGGCGAACGACATCCTCGTCGTCGACTAGCATGATCAAGAGCTGCGTCCTCGGGAGCCTAATCTCCGGCAAACTCGGTTCCGTCGGGACGATCGGGCGCTCACTTGTCAGCGGGAACACCACCTGAAACTGGCTGCCTCGGTTCGGCACGCTGTGCAGCGTGATGTGGCCGTTGTGCGACTTGGCGATCTCGTACACGGCCGCGAGGCCTAGGCCTGCGCCAACCTGGGCGCCCTTGGTCGTGAAGAACGGATCGAACGCGCGTTCCCGGGTCGCGTCGTCCATGCCGACGCCCGTGTCCTCCACGGTGATGAGAGCGTGCGCGACCAGCGGGTTGAGCGGTGCCTTCTCCAGGTCGAGCTGATCGGCCTTCTTGGCGCTGATCTTGAGCTTGCCTCCGTTGGGCATCGCATCGCGTGCGTTGATCAGCAGATTCATCAGTAGCTGGTGGAGTTGCCCCCGGTCACCGGTCACGTTGAGGCCGCGGTCGATCTGCGCCTCGATGCTGATGCCTCGATGGAACGTGTGGCGCGCGAGCTGCACGACGTGGTGGCAGAGCTCGGACAAGTCGACCTCGGTATGACTGCGCTCCACCTCGCGGGCGAAACCCAGCAACCGGCTGGTCATCTCGGTCGCCGCTGCGGCTGCCGTGCGAATGTCGTTGAACGCTTCGCGCACATCGGGCTCGCTGACTTTGGTCTCGCCTGGAAGCGCATTCAAGAAATCGATGCTGGCCCGGACCGCACCGAGAAGGTTGTTGAAGTCGTGGGCGACGCCCGTCCCGAGCCGCCCGATGGCCTCGAGCTTGCGACGCTGCGCGACCTGCTCCTCCATCGGATCATGATGGGCGAACAGAAGGAGGCAGCTGCCGATCTGAATTCGGTCGCCGTACGTCAGCACTTGCCGTACGACCGCCATTCCGTTGACCTGTGTCCCATTGCGACTGTCCAGGTCCTCGATCACGTAGGATCCATTTTCATGCTGGAAGATCCGCGCGTGCATGCGCGACGCGAGCGTGTCGTCGATGTTCACGTTGGCACTGTCGCCGCGACCAAACGTCAGCTCGGAGTCGATCGCGTATTTGTCGCCGGCCAGATTGCCCGCGAGCACGACGATGCGGGCCTGCTCCTGCTTCTCGGAGAGTCCCTTCTGCGCAAAGACATGGCGCCGTGTAACCTCGGTGGGATCGTGTCGCGACATCAGCAAGCGGGCCCCCCAGACCCATTAGATGGTAGCGTGCAGGAGCGATCAGGGGTGTAGCCCCGTTGGGTGAGCCACTCCAGCGCACATGGGCGGCTGATTGATCTCCCGCGAGCTTCGGCAATACTCGGCCTTCGACCATGCCTTCCTCGCTGCAGCAGTCTTCCGGATCCCTAATGATTCAGAGTGCTTGCGTCCTCGCAGGCCTGTTCGCTGTGTTTCTGCAGGGCTCGAGCGCTGGTCACATGCTCCTGGTCCAGCATACCCGATGCGCCGAGCATGGTGAGCTGGTCCACAGCGGCGACGCGCACCAGCATCTCGCCGGGGCGCATTCGCATGCCGACGCGGCGGCGGTCCACGGAACGCCGGGCCCGGGCTCCGACGAGGCGCACGACCATTGTGCACTGTCGGTCGATCGACGAGACGCCATCGTTTCGATCGGCGCCCCTGTCTGCTCCACACACAGTTTCGAAACCCCGCACGCCTTCGCGCCCAACGAAGCGTTTGGCGTTGCACGCACCGCTCGCTTCCGAATCGCTCCGAAGAACTCACCTCCTGCCTAGCGTTCGTCCAACCCGCGAACGTGAAGCTGCGCAACCCGGGAGAGGGGCGCGGAGACCCGTGATCGACGCCAGCGTCGACTCTACGGGGGCAGGAGGAGTGAATGAGCAGAGAACGAAGAAGCAGTACGTGTGCAATTGCGCTCGGGGTCCTGGCCCTGTGGGCGGCGGGACCGGTGCACGCGCAGGGGGACACGGAGCCCGACACTGGCGCTGACACTGACGCTCGGGCTGGCGCTGAGCTGCATCCGCCGCATTTGCTCGACTCACCGCCGCCCAAATTTCCAACCGGGGAAGACGGCAAGGGATTGCACCCCACGGTGGTGCTGCTGGTCACGATCACCGCGGACGCGAAGGTGACCGACATCGTCGTGGAGCACTCGGCAGGCGCGGATTTCGACGCGGCCGCGGTGGAGACGGTCCAGACTTGGACGTTCGAGTCGGCGACCAAGGGCGGGACACCGGTGGCAAGCCGTATTCGGGTCGCGGTGCACTTCGAGGAGCCAGAGGTAGGGGTTCACGACGATACAGGGGCGTACGCTGGCGCCGCTGACACTGACACTGACACTGACACTGACACTGACGCTGGCACTGACACTGGCACTGACGCTGACGCTGGCACTGACGCCGCCACCGCCTACCGCACCGACGCGCGCGTGGATGCGGAGCGTCTTCGGAGCGCGGGGCGGGGGGCTGCGGACTTCGAGATCGATCAGGACATCCTCAACGCGGCGCCGGTCTTCTCGGCCAAGGATCTCCTCAAGCGCGTCCCCGGACTCTACGCCTCGAAGCCCGAAGGCGGGGCAGTAGGCGAGCGCTTCTTCTTGCGCGGGTTCGATTCGGAGCACGGGCAAGACATCGAGTTCAAGGTCGGCGACATCCCGATCAACCAGCCGTCACACATCCACGGGCAGGGGTACACCTATCAGGGCTTCATCATCCCGGAGGTGGTGCGGCAGCTTCGCGTCACCGAAGGCGTGTACGATCCGGCACAGGGCGACTTCGCAATCGCGGGCACGATCAACTACGAGCTCGGCGTCGACCAGCGGGGTGTCTACGCCAAGACCGACCTGGGCTCATTCCGGACATTCCGGCAGATCGCGATCTTCGCGCCCGAAGGCAGCGACTCCGATACGTTTGGCGCCTTTCAACTTCGGCGGACCGACGGCTTTGGTGAAAACCGCGACGGCATCGATGGCTCCGCGATGTTCCAGTACGGCTTCGGCCGCGACAAGTGGCGCCTTCGCGTTCACGGCGGCTTTGCAGGAGCGCGCTACAACCTGGCGGGCGTGCTGCGCTTGGACGACGTCGAGACCGGCGATGTCGGCTGGCTCGACGCGTACCCATTCGACACGGCGCGCGCCCAGAACGGCTCCAATCTCAGCACCATGCTCGGGTTCTCCGGCGAGCATCGCGGAGAAAACAAGCGCAACTCGAGCTTTGGCTTGTGGCTTCAGTTCCACGACTTCCGGTTGAAGGAGAACTTCACCGGCTTTCTGGAGACCGACGAGAACGGTAACACTCCGGGCGACCTCATCGAACAGCTCGATCGGCGCTTCGTGATCGGCGGCAACGCCCGCCACCGAACGCACCAGTTCGCACCGGCGGATTGGGCGAAAGGAACCGTGGAGCTCGGCTTCTCGGGCCGCGTCGACCTGATCGACCAGCAGCTCAACCTCGTCGAGGCCCCGCAGAACCGGGTCTACGAAGAACGCATTGACGCCGAGATCGCCGAA
>Ga0316193_10003449_pt1 | contig 11425 bp, 9 predicted proteins | sample MerIslsedime2_MG_FD_207735 | JGI IMG/M metagenome (GOLD analysis project Ga0316193, IMG submission 207735) | Coastal sediment microbial communities from Maine, United States - Merrow Island sediment 2 | ecosystem: Environmental > Aquatic > Marine > Coastal > Sediment | place: USA: Maine... | reverse complement strand
ACACTCCTTCCGAGAGGCATTTGCCTCTGATTTAAAGTGTCCGTTAAACTAGGGGAGGTTCATTCTGTCCCATTTAAATAAAGACGCGGAAAGAATGAATTATAAACAATATTACAAAATGGTTAATAAGTAATCCCTCCGTTCCCTTTGACTATTTACTATCCGCCGGATGTGATTGTTCGCCCTAGACATTGCGATGAACATTACGTTTTACAAAATCAACTAAATGAACCAGACTTTTCCCCATGCCGTCTGGCGTGACGCCCAACTCCTCGTTAGGAAATCCCGCTCGGTTAACCCAAAAGGTTGGATAACCAAACCATTTAGCACCTGCCACATCCCATCCAGCAAATGCAGCGAAAGCGATTTCCTCACGCTTCAACCTTAATGTATCCACACCTAATCGGTACGCACGGGGATCAGGTTTATACGTTTTTGCACTATCGGTACTAATTACATGTTCAAAAAATTCATCAAGACCCGAATTATGCATATTCGTGTTGAGCATTTTAGGCGTCATATTAGATAGAAAAGCCAATCGAATGTTTGAGTCTCTGAGCGACTTAAGAGCAGGCAAAACATCAGGCCAAGGTTTCAGGTTGAGATAGCCATTCATCAACTGCTTACGTTTTTGCTCACTCATTTCAAGTTTAAGCTGCCTTGCTGCAAACAATAAACCTGCTTCCGTTGCCTGCCAAAAATCCACATATTGGCCGGACAAAGCACGCAACCACTGGTATTCGAATTGCCTAATCCGCCATGCATTGCTCAATTCCTTGCCTTTATCGGGAAACAGTCTTTCTACCAATGCAAAGATTGGTCGCGGATCAAAAATTGGGAAGGCATCAAAAGCAATTGCTTTAATACCAGGTTTGGTTGCAGCCTGGGATAGAACGGAAGTCCCAAGTATACCTGCAGTTGCGCCTCCAGCCATAAGTTTGAGAAGTCGTCGACGATTTAGAGTCATAAGTTGTTTCACCATATAATTGAATTCAAGATTTAATATACAAGTGCATATACCCTCTAAGGTAAGACGTGCCTGCAGACGAAATATTCCATTATATTTTCAGCTATGTAGTTTTTGCACAGGGTAAACATCGAGTTAGACATATGTCTGTATATTATAAATACATTATTTATTAAACATGCCCGTTCTACCAGGCAAATCAAGAAGATATTTATTCATTAATAGGGATTAACTGATGCAGGCGGATTTTCAAGAAAATTATGATGCAATTTTTCCTCTTATCCAGAGGTATTGGCCAATAATTACATTAATCTGATGATATAAAGACCTGGATTTTTATTGAAAACTTGATAATTTCTTTTCCTAGCCCACGACACTAATCACGTGACGCAACTCTGCAATGAGTTTTTTCTTATCATGCTCATTGAGAAATTCACCTATCTCAAGTTGCTGTTGCTTGCTGCGTAGAATCAACTTGTTTGGGTGCCCTCGATATGGCGATTTACCGATAATTAACCGAGTCCAGAATAGTTCTGAATCCCAGGCCAGCCTGGGTGTCCGATAACCTTTTTCAACGCGAATTCGATTGTCATCAAAATGAATGACTTGCTTGTGACGACATCGACAGGCAACCCAATACGTCAACAGGACCAATGCAAGCACTTCAAACCCGGTAAAAGGCAAAATCATCCATAAACCAAGCGACGCAAATATAGCGGCAATAAGTAGCGCAATACAAGAAATGATCCAAAGAAGTATTTTCGTGGTGTGCCATTGTGATGACAGATTAGGGCTCACCACAATATGGCCACGTCCTTGTGCAATATCTATGTTTGATTCAACCATGCGACTATCAATCTCGTTGAGGCAGCTATCCTGTCCAACAGTGAGACCGGAACGCCACCCTCTCTTAATGGAAGGATCCGGATCGAAAACCCTTCGAAAGGCCGGGTCATAAAACCCGGTTCAGATTCCCGATATTATCTAATATATATGGTAGCAGCTAACAATAAAACCGGATAAATAGCTCGCTATTCCTCTATTCGCAAGGGAGTTCAATATCACGGGCTCACCGGGGCTGGCGTTGAGTCATCTATTGATTTTACATTTACATTCAATCGTCTTCAATATTGGAGAAAACCGGGTTATGACCCGGGTCATGTTTCCCGCCTTGAGTTCTTTGTGATAACTTAAGGAGACTCTAATTGTAATGGTCGTTACCGGTTGACATAAATTGCAGAGCCAGATTACTCACTATAACAACTTAATTGTCGGGCAAGGACTGGCCGGTTCGCTCCTGGCCTGGCGATTAATGCAAGCCGGTCAAAGCGTGCTGGTTATCGATAATGACAATCCATGTGCCGCTTCACGTGTAGCGGCCGGCTTGATTAATCCGGTGACAGGCAAACGCCTCGTTAAAGATCCCATGGTGGAAAGCTATCTTGCCGCGGCAAGAGAGTGCTATGCAGAACTCGGTGAACAATTTGATCAGGTCTATTTACGCGAGAAACCCATGTTGCGCTTGTTTGACAATGATGAGATCAAACAGATTTGGCTAAAACGGCGAGCGGAACCGGGCTATCAGCACTTTATCGGTGAGGAACTCAGTCCTGCCGAGTGTGGATACCCGCAAGGTGGTTTTTTACAACATCAAACCGCTTATCTCTCCGTGACATTACTGTTGAACGCCTTAAGGCAGTGGTTGATCGACCGTTCGTCCATGATGACAACGGAGTTCGACTACCGTGAGTTGAATTTATCCGAAGTTGTTCGATGGCATGAGTTGAGTGCAGACAGGCTAATCTTCTGTGAAGGTGCGCATGTTTCACAAAATCCATGGTTTAATACCTTACCCATGCAGCCAGCAAAGGGCGAGATCCTGACCGGTCACAGCAAGGATAGGCTACCGCAATGGATAATCAATGGCGGACAGTGGTTATTACCACTGGATGAAGGGCTCTTTAAGCTTGGGGCGACCTATACGTGGCCGACTGATGATAAACCCCTGGTTGAAGAGATTTCGGAAGACGGCAAGTCTACATTATTGAACGCGTTGCGCAGGCTTTGTCCAACCCTACACGACTACGAAATTATTTCCCACGATGTGGGTATTCGACCCAATAGCAGGGACAAACGTCCATATATCGGTTTTCATCCAAAACATCCTTGTCTTGCTGTCTTTAATGGATTTGGTTCCAGGGGATCACTACTCATCCCCTACTACGCACGGCATTTTGTCGATGTGCTGCTAAACAACGCATCGCTTGAGCCTGACGTGGATATAAAACGAGTATTGGTATGAGAGTTGATTCACTGACTCAACAGACCCATAGCCTACTGCACGAACACGTTCGGCCGGGCGATTTTGTGATCGATGCAACCGCCGGCAACGGCCATGATACGGTGTTGCTGGCGGAACTGGTGGGGGACTCGGGTGGTGCCTTTGCCTTTGATAATCAAAGGCAAGCCATTGAATCAACCAAAAGGCATCTTGAGCAGGCAGGCTTACTACATCGTGTCACGTGTTTTTGTGAAGGCCATGAGTTCATGGGGCAATATATTCCAGTTCCATTGCATGGCAGAATATCGACCATTGTCTACAACGTGGGCTATCTCCGGGGGTGTGACATGTCGCATTTTACTCCACAAGAATCGACTCTAGCCGCACTAAGCCAGGCAATGGATTTATTAACGCCCAACGGCATGATCTCCATTATTGCCTATACGGGACATCATGGCGGCAGAGAAGAGGCGGAGGGAATCAAACAATGGGCTGAAAGTTTAACAAATATAAAAATCAAGACAACGGTTCCACTCAGCAAAAATAACAATGCTCCAGAATGGATTGAAGTCACCTATATTAAGAGGCCAGAATGAACCTCCCTTGTCGAGTATTTAACAATAAATAACAAAACCATCAAAATTTCTCTACATAATCGGCTATAAATTATGTATACATATGTTTCCATGCTCTTTATGAAACATATTATTTAAATTTATAACTAACAAATTATTTTACATTTGTTGATAGGTGAATTGCATGGTGTTCGACAACATTCACAACTACTATGAAAAATTTGTTTTACAAAAAATTCTTGAGCTCTCAGGCCAATCTGTCATTGATAACTTCATTGAAGACGTTGCCTGTGTGGCATTAAACAAACTACCACCTCGGTATATTAGGTACGATATAGACATGGCCTTTTACCTGACAGAAGATGAGCGGAAAACTATGATGAAGCACATCGAACATGCTGTTGCCTACGCTATTGAGTATGTGTCAACACATAGAGATAGAGCCACCTGACAAGAAATCACCTTTCGGTCAGAAGGCATCAGGGGCCTTTTGGATTAAGAGGTCAGAGCCTGAGGGATCCCCACAAAATAGTGATCATAATCAATAAGTTATGACTTTGCTGAAGTTATAGCAGATCTATAAGGTTCAGTTCAGTATGAATAAAGGCATTTGGTGTGATATATAAGCTATCTCATGTATGCTATTTATTCTTAAACATGTATGTGCCGATGGTACTGTTTGTACTCACCTTGTAAGTTATGATTTACATTGAAATTATGTGGGGACACCTCAGTCTCCGTCCCCTTTTATTTTGCCCTGTTTATCTTTCTATAGGAACAACAATAGAACAACGTACTACAGCATATCGTGAGTTGTTTAGAGGCCATTTAGATACCTATCTGCTTCACCAGATCAGACTGAATACCAACCAAGGCATGGCACTGGGTAATGACAAGTTTAAGCAGGAAGTGGCACGGCTGTCAGGTCGGCATGTTACCCCATTAAAGCGAGGACCCAAACAAAAGCAGAAGGGTGAGAAGGAGTTTTTACTCTGACCCAAAATATCCAATCTATCACGCAGGTCCGCCCCGGATCTGCAAGTTGTAATTCTTGCGGCGTTTGATTTTCCTATAGACTGTCTTTTTTATTTGACGAAGAAAAACCAATCAAGTCCTCATTGAACCCCTTTGTTAGAGCAATAACCTTAAAGGTTTCACCCATGGCACTGGGCATAATGAGTTGCTGCAGACCAAGAGTTCTATCTATAATTTCCTCCTGATCGCTCGTATCCATCTCCTCATACAAGGCCTCCAAACCACAGCCTGCCAGAAAAAAACACTGATTCGTATATCCAGCCACATCTAAACTCTGCTCCTGAAACGCTTCCGCGACCAGCGAAAAATCCACATGACAAGTCACATCCTGTATGCCGGGGTACAGCAAGGGGTCGTCATGTGCCCGGTGTTGTAAATAACACATCAGGTTACCTTGATAATGAATCGGCTGATAATATTCCCTTCTCGTAAAACCATAGTCAATCAACAGCAACAAACCTTGTCCCAAGCTCTGACTAATCCGTGCAACCCAATGTTTGAGGCCTAAATTAATTTCACTACGATAACCATCTTTAATATCTGGGCGCGCCTGCATAATTTTTTCCATCTCTTTTTGTAATTCGATGGAACTCAATGGGCCGTCTTCGAATATGAGCTTGCCGTTTTTTAAGGTAACGTATGTCTCCTTATGGAGTCGATTTTTCCGAAAGACCACCCTATGCACTGGCATCGCGTCCAAGACTTCATTGGCTATGATTATGCCGTCAAAATGTTCTGGGATGTCATCCAGCCATACAAACCTATCGATCAGATTCGGTACCTTATCTTTAAGTAGGGTGAACTGCCGTTTCCTCAAGGAAGGGCTGATATCGTAAATGTGATAGGCTTGAGGCAAGCGATCGTGCTTTTCCAGTTCCGTTAAAATGGTCTGAGCCAATATTCCCGAACCCGCACCAAACTCAAGAATGTTGGTCTGCCCCGTTGTAGCCATCACCTGGAGTATCTGTCGTGCAAGACATTGCCCGAAGAAGGGTGAGATTTCCGGTGCGGTGGTAAAATCACCATTATCCCCAAAAATTCTATTGGCTGAATCATAATAACCCCGACCCGGCGCAAACATGGCGATATCCATGAATTGGTCGAAACTGATCCGCCCTCCGTGACTGGCAACGGCCTGGGTCAACAACAAGCTCACTTCCTTGCTATTGGCCAATGCCAACCTATCGATATGGGGAAAGCCCTTACTGTTTACTACAACTCCCATGAAATAAGTTAACGACCATAGGAACTATTTTTTAATTGTTATTGTACAAAAAATGGGCATTATCTTATTTTTAAGGGGAAAAGAACCTAATATAATTATGGTTCAAAGTGACATATAAGATGTGGTTATCTCTTTTCCTTACTGGTTTGGAAAGGTTTAGCCAATTGACTTGATACACAAGCCTGGATGATTAGTGACAGAAAAGTCTAGGATAAATAGGGAATTGTTTGTATGGGGTCAAAGTGAATCTGTAATCGATAGTACCATCATAGAGGTAGGGAAAGTCGCGAAACACCTCGATGCGCAGTTTCGCCAGCGCCGGAATATAGTCCAGTGCTTCTTTACCCCGTAGCGGTACGATCTCGACATTGCCCATGAATCACCCCATGCCTGGCCTGAAAATTGGTCATTTTAAAGTGTTCAATGCTGTAGGAAAAAGAAATCAAGTGAACTAACCCCTTGATTGGGTAGTTTATGAAAAATAATTCTATCCCCTTTTCTTTGCAATCTACGATAGTTAACCGTCTGATCATCTATAATAAAACTGAGGTTGTCATATTGCATCCACAGATTATGCGAAAAATAATTTTACTCATCCTATGCTTATTTTTTTCAACCCTAGCCTCCGCACAGGAAGAACAACAATCACCTCTTCCTGTGCAGGTAAATAACTGGCTCACGATATACCCCGGCATATCAATCTCACAGGTCGAAGTTAATATAACAAGGAATTCGGATGGTCAGGAAGCAATCCTAAGCAATGATGCTTATGACCCCAATAGTATTGAATTTGATATAAACGCCAACATCTTCAGATTTGACTTTGATGATACTAATTTTGGACTGACATTTCACGCAAATACAGGAACATTTTCAACAAACAGGCAGTATTCCAGTATCAACCATGAAATGTTCGACGATAATGACCTTGGCACGTCAACTACCGGTTATTACGCCTATTTCACTCCAACGATATACTATGTCATGCCTGGCAAAAACACTCGGACACAGTTTGGACTGGGTTTAGGCTACGGTAGCACATGGTTTAAAGGTACCGCAAAATTTGCACCTGAAATGCGATTCGACTCGAATACTGATGTAGAACCAACCAATATCGACGTTAAAGATAATAATACAACCACATTATCACTAACCGCAGAAGTATTTTATAAGAGAAAACTGTTTATTAGAGCAGGGATGCATACCGTTTATTTTAAGACAAATGAATATAAAGGCGATGTTACAGATTTAAGGCTCACTGTAGGTGTTGCATTTTCGCCTTTCTAATTACAAGCGAATTCAAGGGTCAAAGATTTGAAATCGCCGCTATCGTGTCTATGTTTCAGCATTAATTATTTTTAAAATGTTCTGAGCCGTTGATTGGCCTTTTGAATATTTGAATTTCTTTTATCCAAAATATATTTCGAAGACATGGATGATGACATCAATTTATAATATTTATAGAATTTGATGTGGTAAATATTAATTCAAACATCCCGTCGCTATCATAATCAATATAATTCAGACTATCACTAACAACTTCCCCGAGTAATGAAGGCGATTGCCAGACTTTAGTCCCTGAAAGAGCATCAATAGCCACCAACCGATGTTCAAGATGAGTTGGCCCAAATGAATTACTGTACATCGGACTGATAATTATATTTTTTCTGTCATCTTGTAAATCTTCTAAAAAAATATTATTTATATCAGCCCCATAATCAATACTATATGAATTTGTTAACTGTAATAAATAATTGTATATTAAAATTTGTTTTTTAGGATAAGAACCATCTTCTATCAAGACAACTTCTGATCCCGCATCGCCATCAATATCCGCTACGATAAAATCAAATCCTGAGCTATGCTCTATATTTTTATATATTTCATATTGATTTGATACATTGTTATATTTATAAACATTGAGTTTCGCGCTATCCAGAGTAATTATTTCCAAAATACCATCTTTATCCAGATCGGACACATCCATATCTCGAATAGTCCCTCCTTTTTCACTTACCCAAATTAAATTATTTGCCATGGCATCATATATATACATAAACCCTTGATCCGTAGCCACAACGACATCAGACATGCCGTCATTATTCATATCTCCATTCTTTGCCATAGACGTTAAACCAAGACTTGAATCAATTGACAGGGAATTGACAATACTATCCAGCTCCATATCAAAAACCTGTATCATTTGCCCTGCACATGGAGGCATCACATATTCTTCAACAGTATCCAGATCGGTATCAACAGCAAAATAGTAGGGTCGTCTAATGCATTGCGCACTATTAACAATAGAGCTATATGTTAGCGAATGATTGTTATTTCCATCAACTTTAATAAATCTCGGACCAATTTTATTGTCTAAATCAATGGTATTTCGTGCAATAAAAACTAGTTTCCTTTTATTTATCTCGGTCGTATTGTAACCAAGACTAATATAATTATCCGAATCATAACCTAGTTGGCCCAAGGTGATTTCAGATGGTTTATCTGACGCCCATTCAATAATTAAATCTCCAATATTTTCATCATAACCAAGCACAAACATCCCATCATGAATAGCATCGAATCCTTCAAGTCCGCCAAATCCATAAATGATTTCATCCATACCATCATGATCAATATCAATAGTACCAAAAACTGTAACTTGAGATTTTATTGGGCCTCCAGCAGTTGTCGACCGATAGGTAACGGTGAGCACATCATCAATGAAAGAAAAATCTTGAATGACAAAGTAAATTGAGCCTGACCCACCCCCCACTGACACTAATTCACTCTTACCATCACCATCAATATCGACAATGACGGAACTTGTATTTACACCATAATCATAGGATGGCTCAAACAGTTCCTTAGTTTTGGCGTCATATATCCTTAACCCATATCCAAGAGATACTATCTCCTGCCTGCCATTCCCATCAAAATCATGTAGTTGGAATCTCGTACTAAAGAAATAACCGGAATCCCATTCAACCTGAAATGTCTCCCCATCAATTACAAAACCATGGGATTCAACTATCTCTAAGGCAGGATCATCGTCAACATTACCTATTTTTATAACATCGTTTCTGCCGGAGGGATTATTATATGATGATCCACTTTGCCTTGGCGTCAGTTGTATCAACTTAACATATTGAAGATCGATGCCTCTATATACGGAAATACCTCGCCAATCGTCTGAATATTCAATGCCACCACCATAAACTATAATTTCTGGAACTTTATCATTATCTAAATCAGCACATTCCACACCATATTGATAATAATATTGATATGTTTTTGTTGTTTTAACTTTTTTTGTTAAACCATCTATAACGATGATATGCGGACCGCTTTTGGATGACGAGTGGTTTTGAATATGCGTTAAAATTATGAACTCATCGTGCTTATCGCCATTTAAATCACAAGCGGTCAACGCCCTTATCTCATCAAATGGAACCACATCAAATGGGTATACCCATGATTCAACGAACCCGTTATCAAACTCCTCTAACTCATAAAGGAGTTTTTTCCCATCTGTCATAAGGATCTCTACATTGTCATCATTGTCAAAATCACCAAAAGCAGTTTTTGCGGAGTTCCATGTATTGCCTGGATAAACCCTTCCTATTTTGGTAATTGGCTCACTCTCGCTTGTCACCAGGATCGAATTGGATAGTTCTATTGCAATATCATTGCTTTCCACTTTTATACCCCAATTAAAACTCATTGAGTTATTGAATATCGGGGTATCAGCAGTCCATGTAACTATTCCTGAATTATTCACTTGAAAACCATTCGGTCCATATAGAGTTTTATATTGGACAGGATTGAGATTACTATTCGCTGCGGTAACAGTGAATGATATGTCTGAGTTGAAATTGGCGTTTTTGACCGGTAAAGCCGAAACTGTAAGCGGTGGCTTTTTAGATTCAATATTAACTTCAATATCTTTAAATATACGGGTGTGCGGAAAGACTTCTCTATTCAGTCTTAGAACTGTTTGGTATTGCCCTACCTGAACAGAATCTGTGTTTATATTAGTTTTTAGATCAAAACCATCATAATCAGGAAGGGAATAATCCAGCGATATATCCAGCCAATCTCCTGTATTTCCCGATATAAATGTTAATTCAGGTACGTAATAATCCACCTCGATATCCTTATTGACATCGATAATAGAATTTGGCAACTCCTGTAATATTTTTTGATCCTGGGATAAATCAAAACTACTATAAAACTCCAGATTCAAGTCACTTTGTGATATTTTGAGCCCAACCTGGCTTGTGTCAATTTCCGCTAAATCCAGAGTAAAGTTTGAGCTTTCCCATCCATAGATTTCAATATAAAAATACTGATCGTCTTCTGCTGTAAATAATAATTCCTCAGCATCACTTCCATAATTTATGCTATATACAATAAAAGTATCACTTTCACTATATTCATTACTTTTATGTACAGCAATGTCAACATCACCAATATCGGGATCAAGAACCAATCTATATGTCTGACTTTTACTACCTACAAACCCTAAACACTGAGTTTCGTCTTCCAAAATTGCCTGATCAACAATAGTTTCCGACACATTTATAGTCTTAATCCCATTAACACATAATTCTTCTTCTGCAGTACTACTTGTTCCGCCACCGCCACCGCCACACGCGGACAGGGAGAAAAACAAACCAATGAAGATGAGGGTATGAAAAAATCTTTTAACTTCCACTGTCGCCACCAATGTCCTACGATTTAGAATCACAAAAAAATCAGCGCAAAAAATTTAATAAATCAGCAATATTAGAAATATCTAAGCCCCTCCCCGGAAATACATTTTTAACAGAATACCCATATCAATATCAACTCATTTACAAACTTAAAACACTTACTGCAAGTTAACTGCCTGATAAATTTATTAACTTCAAAAAAAAGCCCGCAGATGCGGGCTTTTTGTATCAGGCTTTTTGGTATATATCCGAGCCTTTATCTAGGAATTCCACAGCCTTGCTTTTCATGCCCTGCTGCAAGACCTCGTCCTCGGTCAGCCCATGCTCTTCTGCATATTTGCGTACGTCCTGGGTGATCTTCATGGAACAGAAGTTCGGCCCGCACATGGAGCAGAAGTGCGCCACCTTGTGCGCCTGCTTCGGCATGGTTTCGTCGTGAAACTCACGCGCACGTTCCGGGTCTAGCGACAGGTTGAACTGATCTTCCCAGCGGAATTCAAAACGAGCCTTGGACAGGGCGTTGTCCTGCAGTTGGGCACCGGGGAAACCTTTAGCAAGGTCGGCGGCATGCGCCGATATTTTGTAAGCGATGATACCGTCGCGTACGTCTTGCTTATTCGGTAAACCCAA
>Ga0316193_10003445_pt1 | contig 11427 bp, 10 predicted proteins | sample MerIslsedime2_MG_FD_207735 | JGI IMG/M metagenome (GOLD analysis project Ga0316193, IMG submission 207735) | Coastal sediment microbial communities from Maine, United States - Merrow Island sediment 2 | ecosystem: Environmental > Aquatic > Marine > Coastal > Sediment | place: USA: Maine... | reverse complement strand
GGCGTGCATTCGACACAGGTGCCATCGTCACACAGGGGGCGTCCCTCGATACCGATGCAATCGGCTTCGCTTTGGCATCCTTCACACTCGTTTAGCTCTGTGTTGCACCCGGCCGCGGCCGGGTCGTCGCAATCCGAGCTAGCGTTGCATTCGACGCATTCGAAGGCGTCGGTCTTGCACACGAGCATCTTCTCCAGGTTGCAATCCGAGCTAGCGTTGCATTCGACGCATTCGAAGGCGTCGGTCTTGCACACGAGCATCTTCTCCAGGCAGAGGCTGTCATTCTTCGCGGTGCACTCGACGCACTGTAGGTCGTCGTTGCAGATGGGTGTCTCCAACTCACAGATTCGGCAGGGCCCTGCTTCGACGCCGCCATCTGCGGGGATGACTGGCTTGTCCTCGAGGACGCAGCCGGCAGCCAGCGTCAGGACGGCAAGAAAGAAAGCGAGGGACTTCATGTCTCTTTCCTTTTTCAAAACCGGAGCCTCAAGTCAATGCCAGTTGGGCGGAAAGCGATTGCGGGGACCAGGGCGGTGGTGGATTTGGCCTCCCGCCGCCGCCGCTTCTCGCCGATGACCCACCAGGCGATGCCTCCGGCGATCGCTGCGGCCCCGATCGCTGACCAGGCGGCGACTGCTCCAGTATTGAGCTGTTGCGTGTCGTTTCTGATCCCAGCAGCCACTCCGACCGCAACGAACGCAGCCGCGCCCCCCGCGATCAGAATGATCGGCCCCGCCTTCCAAGCATGAGGATGCGCCGGCCCTGACGCCGCGCTCCGTGAGGGAGGCGCAGCCTCGACGTTGCGGGATGGCCCTGTCGCCGCCCGCCGCGCGAGCAGCTCATCGACCAAGTCCGCCGCCACTCCTGGAAGATCATCTCCGAGCGCCCCGTTCGCATTGAGGCTCCGCCCCGATTTCTGCACGAGCGTGAGGGTGAGCTCCTCGCCGCCGCTCTCCCGCGACCAAATAGCCGGCACGATCGCGAACGCCGCGTCCGCGGCCTCGAGCGCCTGTTCCACGCACTCCGGAATCTGACAAGCCACGACCGCCGACCCCAGCAACTCCGGCGACACCGCTTCCCGATACCCACGCGCCAACAGCGCCCGCCACACCGCACCAAGAACCCGCTCCCCATGCCGCACCCGAGCCGCCTCACTCCCCTGCACCGGAGCCACAAGCACCGACACCGACTCTGCCGCTGGCACTGACCCCGGCGCTGACGCTGGCACTGACCCCGGCACTGCCGCTGGCGCTGCCACTGCCGCTGTCTCTGCCCCCGACTCCTGCGCTGCCGCTGGCCCCGCCGCGGTCACGACAACCCAAACGGCAATCAACCCCACCCTGTGCCCCCACCCGAACATCAGAACACTTTGCGAACCTGTACCAGGGCGCCTTGGCCCCTCACGGAAACCGACGGCTCGGCTCGCAGTGGCCGAAACAGATAGACCAAAGGAATGGTGAGCAGCGGGGCGGCACCCGCCAACGCCAGCGCCAACCGGCCTGCCTCCTGCCCACGCGCGACACAGGAGCGCGCCGCCGCTTGGTCGGCGATGTACGGCTCAGGGCAACTCGTCATCGTGACGCCCTCGTAAATCGCATAGCCCGTGAGCCCCAGGCCCACCGCGCCGAGCGTCCAGCCCCACCACGGCGTTCGCTCGTAGTTCGGCAACAAGAGCGGCATCGCGGCGCTCGTCGCCGCTCCACCAAACGCGGCTGTGGTCCACACCCCGATGCGAACGTCGTTCCACTGTTGGGCAGCGTTCAGATTGGCAGGCGTTTCGATGAATCGATCGCCGAGCTCGCCGCGCCAGACATGGAGCCCGACGCTTGCCCCGATGCTCGCCACGCCGACGCCGAAGAGCGACCAGCCCGCTATGCGCTGGTTGCGGGGCCGCGGCACGCCGCTCCTGTGCTCGGAGCCCGCTTCGGTCGCTTCCGTTGCTGCCGCCAGGGCCGCACCCGGCGCCGCACCCGGCGCTAGCTCGGCCTTCCAGCTCGCGCGCGCGACCGGATGCGGGCCTGCGAAATCCACCGACCGCCCCTCGAACAACGCGTCGATTGCTCGCCGCACGGATTCCGCTTCGGGTTGTCCACCATGCAGCGCGACCCATGCCGAGGCGGCCTCGTACCCCTCAGCGCTCAGGTCGACGCGCACCACGCTCGAGCTCAGGCCGCTCACCACCAGGGCGTTCGCGCCACCGAGAATAGCCGCGATTTGGCTCGCGTGATCCATTCGCTTCCCCCATGCCGCCGGCGCGTCGTATTGAAGATGAAGCACCGGACGCGTGCGCACGGCCCGCTCGAGCGCCGCGTCAAAGGCGAACACGTTCGCGCCGCTTTCGATGCCGACCCGGTGAATGCGTCCGCGGTGCTCCTCTTCGCATTCGACCTGCATGCGATACGCACCGACCGGAAGCTCGATGTCCGACAGCGGCGTACGGCCAAACTCCACACCGTTGATGCGGACCAGGCAATCAGACGGCGTGCTCCGCACCTCGAGCGTGCCCGGCGCCTCCGAAGCCATCTCGGCGTCGACCTCGGCCAGCAGATCGCGGACCTCAGGCGTATGACGGAATGCGCTGGGCTCGACTCGCGGCACCAGCCGCCGGCACTCCCGGGCCTGTCGACGCGCCTCGGCCGCGTTCTTCGTCTCTACGTACGCCCGCACCATGAACAGGCAGGTGTCGAGCACCTGTTGCGCCCGCGCCGCCTCCCGATTGAGCTCGGCAGCCGCCCGGTCCGCCAAACGCTGCGCGGCCTTGAGCTCGCGCCGCGCCGCCTTGTAGTCCGCGCGCGCCAAGTACCGGACTGCCGCTCGCGACCGCTCGACCCACAAGTCGATGTCGCTCTGACTGATCTGCGGAGCGGGCGCCGACCCTACGACCTCAAAGCGCTCCGATGCGCGATCCGCCGCCCAAACCGACTGGCCGCGAACCGCCAGCTCCGTGCGCAGCGCCTCCGCCATAGTGTGGAGACCCTCGACGCTGACGTCCCCGGAAGCCAAGTCCGCTGCTCCGCCCAACGCCGGGACCACCAGCCATCGACGCTCTTCGACCGAAGCACTCGCATCGTCGGCCTGCGCGCGCGCCAGCGGAGCAGTGAGTGCAGCGAGCGCCGCCGCAAAGATACACACAACCCACCGCATGCTGCTCCCTAGAAGCACCCGAGGAACGTTAGGGCGGAGTCGCCGTTTGTAACCGCTTGCACGATGGCTGCCGTGCCGCCACTCACCACGACGTCCACGCGTTTGGGGGCCTCGTCGAGTGCGTCGAGCACCACCGCTTGCTTGAGCACCGCGCCCTCTTCGCCCCGCCCTACGACGGCAAGCTGGGCGCCCGCCATGACAAACCAAACATCGCGGTCTTCGTCGAAGGCGAGCCCCGTGGGACCGGTCGGGGTGCCTTGCAGCTCCTCGGCGCCGAAACCGACCTTGCAGGCGCCTCCCTCCTCGCATTGCAGCGTCGCCTGGCCGAGCTCACTCAGATACAGCTTTTCGTCGTGGAGGTAGGCGACTGCGGGGCCGGCCGTTGTCATCGTAATGCTAGGCGTGTGCCCACGCGCAACATCGATGCCCGAGGCGACCCAACCGTTGTCTTGGAGAATCGCAGCGCGAACGTTGTCGCCTTCCTCCCAGGCCAGATAAGTGCCGGCGGCGTCGAACATCGTGAGGATCGGCACCCCCGTCGCGAGTGTCGGCTCCTGCGCCAACCCCGAGAGCTCGCTCTCGGTGAAGGGGTTCAAGGCGAACGCGCCCAAATCCCGATACCCAACGAAGCGTGGTGGTGATGCCAGCACACGCGGATGGTAGGGGGGATGGTACACACCCCACGCAGGAAAGCCGTTCATCTGTGTCGACTGGAACCAGTCGCCATGAAGCGCTCGTGTTTCCAGAATGATCGGGGTCAACTCCGAGTCAACGTGGACCTCGACCACGTGAAACGCGTGTTCGCCGACCGCGACCAGGACGCGTTTCCCGGAGGTGTCCGATTCAAGGAAGGTGGCTTGGACCGGACTCTCGATTTCGTCTCGGTAACCGGTGAGGTCGCCGCGAGTGTCGTACGTCTCGACCCGTAGCTGGTCGGCAACTATCCGCGCGACAAGAAACCCGCCGTCGACTGGTGTGACTGTCGCATGATCGGGAAAGACCTCTTCTTTGACCGTCAACGCTCCTTCGTCGACCAAGCCGTCACAATCATTGTCCTTGCCGTCGCAAGCTTCTGCCACCGGCTCAATCGCGCCATCACAAACGACGCCCATGCCGCCTTCGGCGCACACGTATTCGCCCTCGACGCACTCGCCAACCCCGGCCCCCTCGCCGCAAGCTTCCCCAAGCGGCCAATCTTCATCGACCTCCATGTCGCCGTCGTTGTCCACCCCGTCGCACTGTTCGACATCTGACTCCGACTCCCTCGTCGTGGTCGGCTCGACCTCTCGGCAAGTTCCGTCGACGTTGCCCAGTGGTTCGGGGCAAGTCACCTCGCCACAGCCACCGAGAGCGAGCAGCCACGTGATGGCCAGGACTGCCGCAGAGGGAGAAAAGAAATGGTGCTGGATGCAGCTCGGATGTGTTTGCAGGAGTCGTGACATGTCGATGAACTGGTTATCGAGGCTTCCAGCCGCCGGTTGCGTGGTTTTTTGGCAGAACGGCGAGCCTACCCTCTTTCGGCCCGTCTTTGCCCTGAAATCATTCACACCAGGCACTCGACCGTTCGCGCAGCGGCCGGCTCACGTTTCGTCTTCTGGAAGTTGGCTCCCGCCAGCTTTCGCCCCATATTGAAAGGCATGACTTCCTTGTTTTCCTGGGGGCGAAAACCGTGAAGCCCGTTGCCTTCCTGATCGGGCTGGCCTGCGTCGTGGGATCTGCTGGATGCGGCGATGACGTCCCCCCGGTTCCCGCCGTCCGCACAGATCTGCTCCATTGCGACATCAGCAACGCCGAGTGCCAGGGCCGCATCTACGATTCGGTAGCAGCCATGCTGGGTCTGGAGGGCGCCCAGAGGCCTTCGATCCGGACGATCTCAGTCGATCAACACGCACAAGAGGTTCGCAGCGGCCTCAACCTCGAGGACCTCACCGGTGAAGATGCAACCACGCGCGGCCTTCGATTGATGGGATTCATCCCCGCCGCGTCCGAGAGCCTCACCGAAACACGGGTCGAGTATTGGATCAACGCGATCGCCGCGTATTACAGCCATCGCAGCCGCAGCATCACAGTCATCGACCGTGACTACGATGAGCTCGAGGGGCAGGTGATTCTGGCGCACGAATTCACGCACGCGATTCAAGACATTCAGTTCGATCTCGACGCGGTGGGCGCGGACGCGGACACCGAAGATGGCGTGATGGGAGTTCGCAGCGTGATCGAAGGCGATGCGACGCACACCTCATTTGCCTGGGTGTACGAAGAGCTCGGATACCTACCCGAGGAGATCGACTGGGACGCGATTCACGAAGAGCGCACGGACAACGCAAGGGCGAACGCGGGCGATCCCGAGGTGGCGCTCATCGATTCGGCTTCGAGCTTTCCGTATGCGTATGGGTTCGACTTCATGACCGCGGTCACGCTGTCGGGTGGCTTGGGCGGCCGTGCTGCAGCGTTCGAGTTGCCGCCCACCACGGCTATCGAGGTCATGGCTGGGTTCGCCGCGGAGCTGCCTGTGCTCGACTTTCCCGAGGCGGCGCATCCGTCTCCGGTCCAGGGGTACGCGACGGAAGTCGAGAATCGATTTGGCGCTTGGTATGTGTACGGCTTTCTACGGCGTGGCGGGATGCTCGACGATGAGGCTTGGATGGCGGCGCTGAGTTGGCTCGGCGACGAGCTTGCTATTTACGACGACGGCTCCGAGGTGGTGGCCGCCTGGCGCGTTCGCTTCGACGACCCGTTGAACGCCGGTGTCCTGCGCGACCGGGTCAACGCCGACAGTCGTGATGTCGCCTGGTCCGCGGTCCTCCACGAGGATGACGTGTTCGTCTTCGCTGCCGAGACGGACGAGACCCTCCTTGCGTGGGCGCTGCAACCCCTCGACTCGATGGCGGCCTCAGTGGTTTCCAAGGGTGAACGGCGCGGGGGAGGGGCCGTGTCAGCCGGTAACTGCATGCAATCACGGCATTTATCCATTCCCAATCCGCCGCCTCTGTTGCACTAGCAAGAAATTGTGATTATTCTTGCTCTTGAAAGGAGCCGGAATGTCGAGCGCAGCTGCCAGTGACCCCGATGAAGCGACGGTGGTGAGCAAAGCGCTGCTCCGCGCGGCCGAAGCCCTCGGGCTGTCGTCGGCCGAGCTTGCCGGGATCATCGGCACGAGCGAGTCGACCTTGTCCCGCGTTCGCAATCGCAAGCGCGGGCCCATTCCACTTGGCACTAAGGAGGGGGAGTTGGCGCTGTTGTTCCTGCGCATGTTCCGCAGCCTCGACGCGCTGGTAGGCGGCAACGAAGCGCATGCAAAGGCGTGGCTCCGTGCCGAGAACCATCACGTTGGGGGAGCTCCGCTTCGGCGCATGAAGAAGATCGAGGGATTGGTCGATGTCGTCGAATATCTGGACGCGATGCGCGGAACGATTTGAGCCGCAACGGCTTTCTGGGCCTGCTTGGCGTGCGGTCGAATCCCAGCACGTGACTTCGACGCGGAAGCTGGTCGACTCCGATGACGAGCAGCAAGTGCTCGAGGCGCTGATCGACACCGCAAAGCCTCCGTGGCCTACGGGCCGCCGCTTCGTCGGGCTTCACTATCTTCTCGCGACACCCTTTCGGCATCCGCCGCTCCGGTACGGCTCGCGCTTCGGCACGCGCCGCGAGCGGGGGATCTTCTACTGCGCTGAAGAGCAAGCGACGGTGTTCGCAGAGAAGGCGTACTACGTACTGCTGTTCCTCGAAGGCACCGAGGCGGATATCGAGCCGCTGACGCGCCCACTCACGGTGTTTCAGGTTCGTGTTTCGACGAAGAAGGGCGCGGACCTGACGCAGGCACCGTTCGACGATCACGTGGAGCTGATCTCATCGCCTACCAGCTACGGTGATTCACAGCTCCTCGGCGCCTCGATGCGCGAGGCGGGGATCGCCGCGTTTCGATTCGTTTCGGCACGTGACCCGAAGGCTGGGGCAAATTTCGGGCTGTTCGAGCCGGTGTTCACCACGAAGCAGCCAACCAACGCCGAGCAATGGATCTGCACCGCAACCCGCGCACGGGTTGAGCTCGAGCCGGGGCCAGCGGTCATGCGGGTGCGAACGAGGTTCCCCCGCGAGGCTTTCGAGGTTGATGGCCTGCTTCCGATGCCCGGCGTCCAAGCGTGATCGCAGCGTGCGTTTAGTCCAGGTCGCTAGCGTGAAGGATCGGGCTCGTATGGATGGTAACGCCCACGGAGAGCACCCAACTGTCCGCGGCGGGGACGACATTGACGCCAGTCGGTGGGTTGACATAGACGAACGGATTCCAGCCGAATCGAGTGAACACATCGATCATCACGAGGTTCTTGACGACGTGCGTGTAGCCGCCGCCGATGCCGAGCGGCACGAAGACTTGGTTGCGGGCGACCGGGAACGCGAGGCTCGTGTCGAAGTAGCTTCCGCCGGTGATGTTGCGCGCGAGGTTCTGAAACGAAAAGCCGCTGTCGCCAAAGATGAAGCCGGCAGGGGTGATGTTGAAGGTTGCCTTGACCGGCAGCTCGACGTTGAGGCCGGCGCCGTTCGACAGGATGACGAGCTCTGTGCCGGTGTCTACGGTCAGAAGACGACGTGCTCGGATGCGCACCGGGAGGCCGAAGGTGGCGGAGAGGTTCGTCCAAGATGGCACGAGGAGCACGAAGTCGGCAGCCATCTCGACGTAGTCTTTCCGCATGAAGCTGTACCGCACATAGAGCGGCATGTCGCCGAAGCTCCCTGTCGGCGAAACGACGATCGGAAACATACCCTGAGCGGCGTTGCCTGGGGTCGAACCGAGGCGGTAGTTACTGACGCCCACTTCGAGGTTGTCGAATATGGAGAACGCGGCCCCGAGGTCGATGGAAACCAGGGGTCTGCCCTCCCGCATGCCCGTGCTTCTGTCGATGCTCGCGCGCTTGGTCTCGACGGCGAAGGTGCCGCGGATCATGAACTTGTTCATCGTCAGCGGGCGCGAAGCGTAGGCCTTCGGGTAGGTCCATCCAGGGGCCGCGGTCTCTGCAACTGCTTCGCCGACGCTCGTCTCTTCGATGATCGCCTCGCGTTCGACGGTCTCCGTCTCCTCGACAGGTTCGTCGTCTGCGTGTGCACTTGCCCCCGCCAGTCCGAGAACGAGGACGACGGTAAACCATCGGGAGCCCTTCATACGAGCCGAAGGTTAGCACCGTTGACCCGGCGAACGCAGCAAGGTACGAACTGCCGGCCCCAGGGTTGACTGATGCGGCCATCATGGAGGATTCGATGCGCTTGCGTGTCCTGGTTATGGTTTTGGGTGCGGTCGCGCTCGTAGGTTGCGGGACCGACAGCGGCAGCGCGAGCGGTTTCGAGGAGCTCTACGGGCAAGGTCTCACGAAGTACGTGGGCAAGTTCGAGCCCACCAATGAGCCGGAAGTAGTCGAGGGCGTCAAGACGTTTCAATTTGCGGTGCCGAATGACCCGGTTACCGAGCCTCGTGGCCCGCTGTGCCTGCGAGGCACGGGGTATACCATCGACACCCGCGAAGGCAGCTCCGACGAGCTCGTGATCTTCTTGCAGGGTGGCGGCGCGTGTTGGGCGGACTTCTGCTCGGCGTTCGAGGAAACCAACTCGCTGCCACCGGTGGGGATTCTCAATCCGAGTCTCGAGGCCAATCCGGTTGCCGATTGGGACGTAGTCTACTTGCCGTACTGTGACGGCTCGCTCTTTGCGGGTGACGTCGACCGGGAGCTTCCAAATAGCATCGTCGAGGGGGGCGACCCAGGGACGAGCATGGGTTACCAGCGCGGTCTACAAAACCTCACCGCAGCACTCGACATCGCCACCGCGGACTTTCCGAACCCAAGCCGGATCCTTTTGGCGGGCGTGAGCGGAGGTGCGTTCGGAACGATCACCGCACTGCCTCTGGTTCGCTACTACTACCCGGAAACCGAGATCTTGGTATTCAACGACTCAGGCGTGGGCGTGGCCGATGAAGCCGACCCCGACTTCGTCAACGAGACCCTGCTCGAGGGTTGGAACGCGAGCTCGCTCATTCCTGCTTCGTGCCCGGACTGCACCAGCAACGGCCACATCACGCGCTTCATCGAATGGCAGCTCGCCGCGGACGACAACTTCACGATGAGCGCGTTGAGCTTCAGCGCTGATGCGGTGATTTCGGTGTTCTTCTTGATGCTCAACCCGGCCGATTTCACCGCATCGCTCCTTGCGGAGACCAAGCGCACGACCAACCTGTTCGAGAGTCGGTACAAGCGCTTCATTCCGGAGGGCGCCGCCCACACGACTCTGCTTCGCGAGACCGCGGAGGGCGGCAGCGACCCGGGCGTCGAGATCGGGAGCCTCGAGACCGAGATCGACGGCGTGAAGGTCCTCGACTGGTTCACCGCCATGATCGACGGCACCGAGACCTGGGACGACCTGGTCGACGAAGGCCTCGAATAGGCCCGAAAACAGCGGCGGAATCGGTTTCGTTTTTCGTTGACCCCAAGCGCGCCTTCAAGCAAACTAGAACACGTTCTATTCCTCCTTCTAGCCCTTCGACAAAGGGGACTGTCCCCTTTTTCGAAGGGTTAGTTTTTTCGGGTGTTTGCATGAAGACTGAGATTTGTGAGCGGTTGGGGATCGAGTTTCCCATCTTTGCGTTTAGCCATTGTCGCGATGTCGTGGCGGCGGTGAGCCGGGCAGGTGGTCTCGGGGTGTTGGGCGCAGTGGCGTACAGCCCGGAGCAGCTCGAGCTCGAGCTGAAGTGGATCGACGAGCACGTTGACGGTAAGCCGTACGGCGTCGACACCGTCATCCCCGCGAAGTACATCGGCAAGGACCAAGGCGACATCACCAAAGAGCAGCTCGACCAAATGATCACGCCTGCGCACCGCAAGTGGATCAACGACCTGCTCGATCGCAACGGTGTGCCCCCGCTCCCCGACGACGTGGAACAGATCGAAGGCCTGCTCGGTTGGTCGGCATCCGGCGGTCGTGCGCACTTCGAGGTTGCAATGAATCACCCGATTGCGCTCATTGCGAACGCTCTCGGGCCACCCCCCGAGGACATCATCAGCCAGGCCCACGACAAAGGCGTTTTGGTGGCTGCGCTTTGCGGCACCGTGAGGCAGGCGATCAAGCAAAAGACCGCTGGCGTCGATATCGTCATTGCGTCGGGCTACGAGGCCGGCGGTCACACCGGCGAGATCGGCTCGATGGTGCTCTTGCCGCAGGTCGTCGACGCGGTAGCGCCAACACCGGTGCTCGGTGCAGGCGGGATCGGCTCTGGCCGTCAGATGGCGGCCGCGATGGCCATGGGCGCCGCGGGTGTTTGGACGGGTTCAATCTGGCTTACCACCGAGGAGTCCGACTCGATTCCGTCGCTCGTCGACAAGCTGCTCGAGGCCGATTCGACCCAGACGATTCGCTCACGCGCGATCAGCGGCAAGCCCGCCCGCCAGCTCAAGACGGACTACACACGCGCTTGGGAAGAGGATCCGGAGTGTCCGGGCTTCCTCCCGATGCCACTGCAGTTCATGGCAACCGCCGAGGCCACGCAGCGCATCACGCGCTTCGCGCAGACCGGAGCGGAGGGCTCGGGTACGTTGCTCGGCACCCCAGTCGGCCAGGTCGTCGGTCAGATGAACACGCGCAAACCCGCCCGCCAGGTCATCGAGGAGATGGTCGGCGAGTATATCGACGCCGCGGAGCGCATCTCGAGCCTCCTCTCCGACGACGACTGACGGACCCCGGTCACTTGCACTGGCGGCTCACGTCGCGGACGCGGCTCGCGAGCTTGCCGGTGCGGTTCGCCTTCAGGTAGCGGGCGGCCATCTCACAGCCCTCCTCGGTTGGACCGAGTAGGGTGGCGAGGCGGCCGGCTGCGATCGGCATCGGAACAGGGGCGTTGGCGGCCTTCCGCAGCGGCTCCTCCGGGGAGCGCTCGCGATCCTCTTCGATGTCGGCCTGCAGAAGGTGCACGTCGGCATCGTCGGGCATCAGTCCTTCCGCTTGCTTCCCGTAGCGCACAGCCAAGCCCCGTTTCTCATCCGCGAGTGCGACCCGCGCCTTGACCATCAGCTCCCAGACCTGGACCTGCGGCCCTGCTTTCAGGGGATTGCCTTCCTCGTCTGCGGCTTCGGTCGCGCGCTCGAGTGATTTTTCGGCGCCCAGCTTTCTGCGGCCATAGATCTGCGAAAGAGCGAGGGCGGTTTCGGCGAGTCGCGCGTCCGCGCCATTGCGTTTGGCCTGCTGAAAGTAGCTGCCCGCGCGCGTGTAGTCTTCGGCTTGCAGGTACACGCGCGCGCCCGCGAG
>Ga0316193_10003443_pt1 | contig 11428 bp, 9 predicted proteins | sample MerIslsedime2_MG_FD_207735 | JGI IMG/M metagenome (GOLD analysis project Ga0316193, IMG submission 207735) | Coastal sediment microbial communities from Maine, United States - Merrow Island sediment 2 | ecosystem: Environmental > Aquatic > Marine > Coastal > Sediment | place: USA: Maine... | reverse complement strand
TGTAAGCTTTTCCGACACCAAACTCACTTAGACTAAGTCCTTTTTATGCACAATCAGCCTGGTTGCAAATTAAATCAGAGGATTAGAGGGATTATGGTAAGATGACGCTCTGCAAAACGTCTGTAACCTGTTGAAAAAAATACATTTAATGCATATGGCTATTTATTGCCCAAACCGCAGCTTTTGTAATGCTTTCCGTCTGTTACAGGCGTGTTACAGGCTTCATCCACAGACTTATCCACAGATTCTGTGGATAATTGAGCCTGCAAATTAAAGCTGCTCGAGGCTCTTGTTTTGACGTCTCCGACCCGCTATCCTTCCGCGCCCACTCGTCCCTAGCCATAGACAGGCACAAAATTTAAGCGCGACCCTTGCAGGTAGCTAAACCAGGTAGCAGAACAATGAAAGCAGAAATCCATCCCAACTATCAGGAAATCAAGGTTGCTTGCAGCTGTGGTAATGAGTTCCTTACCCGCTCGACGCTCGCGGACGAACTGCATATTGAAGTCTGCTCGTCTTGCCACCCTTTTTACACTGGCAAGCAAAAGATTCTTGATACCGCTGGTCGTGTAGATAAATTCCGTCGTAAGTACGGTATGTAGTGGCTTTCCGGGGGGCGTGTCTCCCGGTGTTGAGTTTCCTAAACTTCTTTTTGGTGACCCTTGTCACACAACGTGAGTGCATGGAGTGCTCCAGTCCTCTATAATGGCTACCCGTTTGCGCGGCGGTACAAAGTACAAAACCCCGGTTGTAATTGGTTTGTCTGCCGGCGGTTAGATTCGGTACATTAGGTGGTGATACGTCGCGAGGTAGCTCCGGTATGACTGCTGATAAGCGCGATGGGTGGCAAATCGATTGCAGTTCGGCGCAATCGGGTCATCATTGACTAAAAAGATTCATGGACTCGTAATTTGGGAGTCCCGGAAAGTGCGGGCTGATTCTTCAGGCGAACTCAAGAAGATCAATATAGAGATCAACATAAAGCGAACAGAGTGCATATGAGCGATAAGACTTTCACATTGACGGATAACGAATCCGGCGAATCCACCGAGTTGAAAAGTTATTCCGGAACACTAGGTCCGGATGTCATCGACGTTCGCAGCCTTTATGGCCAGCAGGACAAATTCACTTTTGATCCGGGCTTTGCATCTACTGCGGCATGTGAAAGTTCTATTACGTTTATTGATGGTGAAGAAGGTATTCTTCTGTATCGCGGATATCCCGTAGAGCAACTGGCAGCCAAGAGCTCGTTCATCGAAGTTTCTTACCTGCTGCTGTACGGCGAGTTGCCGACTAAAACTCAATTGGAAGAATTCGACAAGAATATTCGCACGCATACAATGATTAATGAAACCATGTTGCGGCTGTTTAACGGGTTTCATCATGATGCACACCCCATGGCTATGGTCTCGGGCGTCGTTGGTTCTATGTCGGCTTTCTATCATGAGACCATGGACATCCAGAATCCCAGGCATCGTGAAATTTTCTCGCACCGCATTATTGCCAAATTGCCGACAATTGCCGCAGCAGCGTACAAACACACGCTGGGTCAGGCGTTTATGTATCCGAGTAACGATCTTGATTACTCGAGTAATCTGCTGAATATGTTTTTCTCTGTGCCTGCGGAGGACTACCAAATTGATCCGATAGCGGCTGAAGCAATCGATCTCTTACTGATTCTGCACGCTGACCATGAGCAAAACTGTTCTACATCGACTGTCCGCCTCGCCGGCAGCTCGGGTGCCAACCCTTACTCAGCCATTGCAGCTGGCATATCGGCTCTGTGGGGACCTGCACACGGCGGCGCAAACGAAGCTGTACTTAACATGCTGGAGGAAATCGGCAGCGTTAAGAATATTGACCGGTATATAGCTAAGGCTAAGGACAAGGAAGATCCTTTCCGTCTGATGGGTTTTGGACATCGTGTGTACAAAAACTTTGATCCACGTGCGACGATTATTCGTGACATGTGCCACAAGGTGCTGCGTGAGCTAGGTCATGACGGTGACCCCTTATTTGAGCTGGCACTTAGGCTTGAGGAAGTAGCGCTGCAGGATGAATATTTCGTTGAGAAGAAACTTTATCCTAATGTCGATTTCTACTCCGGCATTATTTATCGTGCGCTCGGTATTGATTCATCTATGTTCACGGTTATGTTTGCGATCGCGCGCACCGTTGGCTGGGTTAGCCACTGGCAGGAAATGATTACTGATCCGGCACATCGTATCGGGCGTCCACGCCAGCTTTATGTTGGCCCCACCAATCGTGACTATCTGGATATTGCCAAGCGCTAACGATCTAATCGTAAATTAATTAGACGCTAATCGATCTGGCCGGGGCTCTTTTGGGCGCCGGCCTTTTTGTTGCTTACACAAGCCAATTGAGCCGACAGGCCCCAAAGCTGTGGTGTCTGGATTGGGAGTGACTTCTATAGTCTATATGCTTGCTAATAATTCCACTTCACGCAGTTTTGCGCGCTTCATGGGTTTCCCATCCACCGGACTTAATGGCGCAAGTCTGTCCCGTCGTTCCGGGAATACGGTAATTTCAACAGTTGTATCTTCGGAGCAGAAACGATAGCCGGGAAACTGCTCAATCAGGTCGCGTTGCAGTTTTAGGCGCTGCGATGTCAGGTTGTGCTTGATACCATTGGCCGCTAACTGGAACCCTACTCGTTCGGCCGGCTCACTGAACAGATGTAAACTGATGGCGGAATGTTCGGTGACATTCCCGCTCAGAACCGGCCCCACCAGCCGCGGTTTAAATTCACTTAGCTCGTGCATCACCATGACAGCTACATTTCTCAATTGGGTTAGCAAATTAGCGTGTCGCGACGCCCGAAAAATCCGATTCCGTTCGGCCAGGGCGGCCTCTATTTCGCGATTATTAGGTAAGGCACCAAAGTTGCGCAGGCCAAGCTTATCGGCAGCCTTTTGTTTTGCTGCCCTATAGTCCGTGATGCCGTGGTCACAAATTAGCCGGGCGGCTTCCTGAGCGAGTACCTTGCGAAGATTGTCTTCGTTTCTGCGATCTGGTCGTTTCACCATGAAATTAGCCTCTGGCGATTAGCGGACTGCACTGGCGTTAACGTGCCAACCTGTTTCAGGCTGCTCTATCGAGAATCAATCCAACGGCCGGCCGCTGTCATCTGCAGCTTGCCGACTTCACTAACTGTCGCTGTCAGAAAATGGATGAGTCATCGGCATCATCTACGAAAACGTCACTCTCGCCATATTCACCCGACTCATCACTTGATTGTGGTTCGGTGCCCGCCTGAAAAATCTCGAAGATAGCGTCAGTTGAGCTGGCAGATGCCAGCAAGCCGGTATCCTTTTCAATACGCACAGTAACGATACCCGGAGGCTGCTTAAGTGGCGCTCCTTCGGTTCCAATAATAGCGGTCGACATGAAATCTATCCACATGGGCAGAGCCGTGCGGCTACCCTCTTCACCGGCGCCTAGTGATCGTGAATCTTCGTCGAAGCCTACCCACGCGATCCCGACAATATCCGCATTAAAGCCGCTAAACCATGCGTCACGACGATTGTTGGAGGTGCCAGTCTTGCCCGCAATGTCGCTGCGCTCTAGTGCACGCGCTCTGCGACCCGTGCCGCGATTAATTACGTCTCGCATCATTGTATAAATCAGGTAAGAATTCTGCGGTGTGATAATTCGCTTGGCTTGTGCCCGGTCTTTCCAGAATTCAGGCGTCTCCGTGTAATCCGGCCGCCATTCCATCCCTTGCTGCATCATATCCGCGGCTGAAGCATACCCGGGCACTTCCGGGTCAAGGTCTATCGACGCGGTTTCGTCCAGCGTATTCGCGCTGCTGTCTGTCTGCAGGCTCGGTTGTTGTTCTACAAATGCGGGTGCAACGCTATCGGCTTCCGATTCCGCTACTTCGCGTCCGTCAAACCAGACAGGTGCGCATTTAGTACAAACCATCATCGGTTTGGCTTCGTAAACCACTCTGCCTTCCGAATCGAGTATGCGGTCGATGAAATAGCGCTTGGTAGCGTAGCCGCCACTAGCCAGCCCGCTGAATCCTTCTGCCATTTGCCAGGGCGAAGCACCGCCGCTGCCGAGCGCCAGTGACAGGTCGCGTGGTAAGGCCGAAGCAGGAAATCCGAATGGCTTGATGTGCGCAAGTGCCTTACGCATGCCAATTTCACGTAAGACGCGTACAGAAACCAGGTTCATCGATTTGACCAGTCCTTCGCGCAAACGCGTCGGCCCGTAAAATCGATTGGAGTAATTCTCCGGCCGCCAGGATTCTTCCTGACCCGCGCTATCCAGCACAACCGGTGCGTCGTTCACAATCGTCGCTGGAGTAAATCCGTTCTCGAGAGCCGCCGAGTAGATGAACGGCTTGAATGACGAGCCCGGCTGCCTCTTCGCCTGCACAGCACGGTTGAACTTGCTGGCGTAGTAATCGAAGCCGCCGGTTAGCGCTACGGTTGCGCTATCGTGTGGGTCTAACGCGACGAATGCACCTTGGGCTTCGGGCAGTTGCGCAAGTTGCCAGCCGTTTGCGCCGTTTACCAGGTATACAACGTCACCTATGGACAGCAATTCAGTAACGCTATCAGCGGCCGTACCTATAACGTTGTCATTAACGTAGGGTCGCCATTCCAGCCTGTCCCAAGGCAATACAATGCGACCTGTATCGCGGAGGAAAAACTCAGCGGAGTTTTTACTTGGGTCTTTCTCATCGCTGCCTTTGCCGGGAGTCAGTTCGGTAACGATTGCAATATTCAGGTCACGATAGACCGGGAAGGCGTTCAGATAATCCTGCAGCGCGATATCCGTACGAGTTTCAACGGGTACATCGACAAAATCATCAGATGGCATTGCCGACTCCGAGTCAATATCCCGGCTTTCATAGTCATCCACTATTTTTGATATATCGTTTGTTGCAACGGCCCCCCGGTAGCCGTGGCGACGATCGTATGTCAGCAAAGCCTCACGTAGCGCCCGACTTGCTGCACGCTGCAGTCGACTGTCTATGGTGGTTACGACCTGGTATCCGTCTGTGTAGGCTTCGTTACCGAGCAGCTTGACCGCCTCACTTCTGGCCATCTCTGCCAGATAAGGGGCGCGTAAATCAACGCGAGGACCGTGCAGGTGTGACTCTACCGGGGTCATCATGGCGTCCGCAAACTGCTGTTCGTCTATAAACTTCAATTCCTGCATTCTGCGCAGCACATAACTGCGACGATCTCTGGACTGATCCGGATTAGAAACGGGGTTCAGTCGGGAGGGTGCGGCTGGCAGTCCCGCTATAGTGGCGGCTTCTGCGATGCTGAGTTCAGCAAGTTGCTTGCCAAAATACACTTCGGCCGCGGCAGCAACGCCGTAAGCTCTTTGGCCCAGGAATATCTTGTTCAGATAAAGCGAAAGAATTTCCGGTTTGGTGAATTCGCGCTCAATTTGGGTCGCCAGAATCAGTTCTTTTGCTTTACGAACAAATGTCCGGTCGCGCGTAAGAAAATATTCCCGCGCGAGCTGTTGGGTAATAGTGCTGCCGCCCTGGGCGCGCGATCCGGTTGCGATGAGCTTGAAACCTGCTCTTACAATCCCCTGGTAGTCAAAGCCCGGGTGTTCGAAAAAGCGGTCGTCTTCCGCAGCGAGAAACGCCTGCACGACAATCTCCGGTATATCCTCATAATCCACCGGATTCCGCCGTTTCTCGCCGATTTGCTCGATCAGTCTCCCGTCCCGGGAGTAGATGCGCAGCGGAATCTGCAGCTGAATATCGCGCATCTCCTCGACAGATGGGAGCGCAGGTTGGAGGTAGTAATAGCCCGCCAGGCCGCCAGCAGCAATGCCTAGAAATACGGTCGCTAATAGTCCTGCCGCGTAAGGCAGTAGTCGCAGAATAATGCTCATAGATAAACCGGATGCAGTCCCTTGCTTTGAGGTGGGTGATTATGCATATTACTCGCGGTCTTGTGGCAAACCCATCGAAAGGTGGGGGCGCAAAGCCACCGGTCTAAGGGAAATAGGATTTAACTCGTTGTTTTAACTTGTTTTATCCATATTTATTCCTAGGATAGCGGGGCTGCCGGCTGACAGGGCGTATACATATAGTCTATGTGCGCGCCTCTTGTCGACCGTCATCCCTACGCTGATCCAGGCGTCCTTTTACCGGTTTCGACAGTCAGATGCGGAATATGTCCAAATCGGCAGTCGTTCACGGTTTTCGTCCTCGTCCGAATGTAATGTTGCCAAAGCCACGATAAAACTCGTAAGGCATTTCACTAGTGTAGTGATATATTGTTAAATTGATACTTAATGCTTGTGCTGGAAATATCTAGACAAGCGCAGGACTTTGAAGGGAAAAACGGATGTTCGCTTCACGATCCAGACCACTGGCCGGACTTGACATAACGACATCATCGATCAAGTTGATCGAACTGGTGCCCAATGGGCGCGGTTACCGTGTCGAATGCTATGCAGCCGAGCCATCACCACCAAACTCCATCACCGAAAAATCTATTGTTGATTCCGATGCAGTCGGCGAGGCGGTTAGACGCGCGGTAAAGCGTGCTTCAACTAAAGCCTCCGAAGTCGCGATTGCGATCAGCGGTGATGCTGCCATCACGAAAGTCATACAGATGCCTCGACAGCTGAATGACAATGATCTCGAAGCGCAGGTTGAGATTCAGGCTGATCAATATATCCCCTTCCCAATGGAAGAGGTCAGCTTCGACTTTCAGGTTATCGGCGAGTCAGCGGGTGACCCTGACATGGTCGATGTTCTGCTAGTGGCAACCCGAACTGAAAACGTTGATCAGCGCAGAGCGGCCGTAGAGGCGGCGGGTCTTAAGGCCCGCATCGTCGATGTCGAGCCATTTGCACTGGAAAATGCGTGTACATTGCTGACACATCAAATGCCCGACGCCGGTATGGATCATCAGGTTGCAGTTGTCGACTTTGGCGCGTCCAGTACTACTTTCAGTGTCTTGCAGGATTTGCGCGTTGTATACACGCGTGACTTCAACTTTGGTGGCCAGCAACTAACGGAAGAGATCATGCGTATCTACGGGCTAAGCCTTGAAGATGCCGGACGCGCCAAGAAAGAAGGCGGTCTTCCCAGTAACTACCAGCCTGAAGTTTTGGATCCCTTTGTTGATGACATGACTCAGCAGGTAAGCAGGTCACTGCAATTCTTCCTCGCCTCCGGTGGCGGTCGCGAACAGCCGGATCAGATCCTGGTTTGTGGCGGTTGTGCAAATATCCCTGGCGCTGCTGATCTCATCGCATCCAAGGTTGGTATTCCTACCGAGATTGGTGATCCGCTCGGACAAATGAAAATTTCATCACGCGCGCGTTCGCAGGGTGTTGAGGGTGATGCAACAGCATTATTAACCGCCTGCGGTCTTGCTTTAAGGAGTTTTGACTAATGCCTAAAATCAATCTCCTGCCCTGGCGTGATGAACTGAGAGCGCAGCGGCGCAATCAGTTCTACATGGCTATGGGTGGAGCCTTCGGTGTTGCGGCAGTTGTCGTGTTAATTGGCGTTTTGCTGATGAATAGCATTATCGACTCACAATATGACCGCAATCAATTATTAACCGGCGAGATCGACAAGCTCGATGAGCGAATCACCGAAATCCTTAGCCTCGAAAAGAAAAAAGACCGACTGGTAGCCCGAATGAAAATTATCGAGGAGCTCCAGAAAAGTCGCCCGGAAATCGTGCATGTGTTTGAAGATCTGGTGCGGACTTTACCAGACGGTGTTTATCTGACATCTGTCAGGCAGACGGGTCGTCGACTGGAAATTCAGGGTACAGCTGAATCGAACACGCGGGTGTCGGCATTTATGCGCAATATATCTAAATCGGAATGGCTAACCGCGCCGGATTTGAAAGTTGTCGAAGTTAAGAAAGGTGACGGTCGCGGCGGTCGCGCCAGCGAGTTCACTGTCTTCGCAAGACAAGTTAAGGCAAAGGAGGAGAAGTCATGAATTTCCTCGAAGAACTGCAAAGCCTGGATTTCAATGACATTGGTCGTTGGCCATTTCTTTACCGTGCGGCGGCTGTCGCGCTGGCGGGAGCAATAGCAACGATCGCCGGCATCTATTTGTTTGTCTATGAAGAAAAGATGCCATTGCTGGAGAAAGCGGAAGCAGAAGAAAGAGAGCTGCGAGTTGTTTTTGAAGAGAAACAACGGAAGGCCGCTAACTTCAGTGCTTACCAGGAACAGCTTGCAGAAATAGAGCGCTCATTCGGCACTATGTTGCAGCAGCTACCAGGCAAAACAGAAATACCTAACCTGTTGGTGGATATTTCGCAGACTGGACTGGGTGCCGGTCTTGATGAAAAACTGTTTCAGCCGATGTCGGAAGTCCGCAAAGATTTCTATGCTGAAAAACCAATCCAGATCAAACTGGATGGCAGCTATCATGAGTTCGGTAATTTCGTTAGTGATATTGCAGCACTGCCCCGAATTGTGACTTTGCACAATATAGAGATTCGGCCAGTTGGTAAGAATAGTGGCTATGACAACCTTGTGCTCAACGTCACCGCAAAAACCTATCGCTACCTTGAAGATGACGAATCGGGAGGGGCGGGCTGATGAATAAGCTGGCTAGACAATTATTGCAAGTCGCAGTGCTTGGTTCTGCATCTCTTTTGCTTGGCTGCGCATCCGGTGTTGATGATGAACTGTTGTCATACGTGGATGAGATAAAGGCCCGGCCTGGCGGCCGGATCGAAGCTTTGCCGCAAATTAAGCCCTACGAAACTTTTAGCTATGCGGCTGACGAAGTCCGTTCGCCCTTTGCACCTGATCGCCCTGCGGCCCCGTCCAGTATGGCCGGGCCGAAACCTATTCAGGATCGGGATAAAGAATATCTGGAGCAGTTTCCGCTGGACACGCTGGCGATGGTCGGGACACTTGACCGCAGCGGGCAAACCTTTGGGCTTGTTAAGACAAAGGATGGCATGGTTCATCGGGTGACCTCAGGTAATTTCGTAGGCCAGAACGATGGTCGTATCGTTGATGTAGATGATGCGGGAATCCGGCTGGAAGAATTGGTGCCCGATGGTATCGGCGGCTTTTACAAAAGGCCTGCTGAAATTGGGTTGAATGATTAACTCCTTCATAAGGGAGTTATCCGGGAGTAGTAAACAATGATTACAGCCACACGAACGCAAGGACTTTTGAAGGGACGGGGACAGTGTCGCCGCCAATTCTCTTTACTTGCGCGGGTAGCGGTATTAGGTGTTCTGGCGAGCACATCAATTGGTGCGCAAGCAGCGGGCAATAAACTTCAGAGTATCGAAGCGCAAAGCCTGCCGGGCGACAAAGTTGAATTACGTTTGAATCTATCTGGCCCGGCTCCTCAGCCGCTGGCATTTACGATAGATCAGCCAGCGCGTATTGCACTGGATTTGGCCGACACTTCGCTGGGTCTGGATAGTCGGCGCACCGATATAGGTTTGGGTGTGCTGGATACAGTTCTGGCCGCTGAAGCTAACGGGCGTACTCGCGTAGTACTGAATCTTGATGACATGGTTTCTTATCAAACCAGAGTCGCGGGGAATACGGTTTTTGTTACCCTGGAAAATCCTAAGTTCAGTCAACCTAAAGTAACAGAATTTGTTGCGGCGACACCTGCTGTCTCAGGTAGCACCAGTGCGGATTCGCGTGGAATTGAGTCTATCGATTTTCGCCGGACGGAGTCGGGCGGTGGCCGCATCATTATTGAATTGACTGATGCAGGCACACCTGTTGACGTGAGTCAGGAAGGTGGGCGTGTCGTTGTCAACTTCAGTGATACCGCGATGCCGGATGAGCTTATGAAGCGTCTGGATGTCATGGATTTTGCGACACCGGTAACCACGATTGATTCTCTCCAGGTAAATAAAGATGCGCGCATGGTTATTAGTTCCAGTGGCGCATTTGAGCAATTGGCTTATCAGTCCGACACTACATTTACGGTAGAGATTCAACCGATTGCCGAAGATGACGGGCCGGTCGCAGCTACACTTTATAGTGGGACCAAAGAATACACAGGCGAACGTCTGACGCTGAACTTCCAGGATATTGATGCGCGTGCCGTGTTGCAGCTCCTTGCAGATATCAGCGGTCGAAACATCGTTGTGTCAGATACGGTCTCGGGCAACGTTACGCTCCGCCTGCAGAACGTACCCTGGGACCAGGCCATGGATATCGTGCTGGCCACCAAGGGCCTGGACATGCGCGAGAACGGCAATGTGATTATCGTTGCTCCGGCAAACGAAATCGCTTCGCGCGAGAAAGCCGACCTGGAGTCACGCAAAGAGATCAAAGCACTTGAGCCTCTGTATTCTGAATACCTGCAGGTGAATTATGCCAAGGCGGCGGATATAGCTACGCTGCTTGGCCAGGGGGGCGAAAACTCTCTCCTGTCCGCGCGTGGCACGGCTGCCATTGATGACCGCACCAATACCTTGCTGCTTAAAGATACAGCCGATCGTATTTCAGACATACGGCGTCTGGTCGCCAAGCTCGATATACCGGTTAAGCAGGTGTTGATCGAATCTCGTATTGTTATCGTCAACGATGACTTCAGTCGGGATCTGGGCATACGATGGGGATTCACCGGTGCCACAAACAGCAGTGGCAAAGAGTATGCGCTTACTGGTAGAGCACCGGGTGCAGAAGACGTGGCCTTTTCAGGCGGCGACGTAACGGCCGCAAGTCAGAGTGACCGATACATGGTTAATCTGCCTGTCGCCAACCCGGCCGGTTCATTTGCCCTGGCTATATTGGATGATGACTACCTGATTGATCTTGAGCTTTCAGCCGCACAGGCAGAAGGCAACGGCGAAGTTATTTCTTCACCCCGCGTAATCACGGCCAACCAGAAAGAAGCCAAGATTGAGCAGGGTGTAGAGATTCCTTATCAGGAAGCATCCTCGAGTGGCGCGACTACCACCAGCTTTAAAGATGCGGTCCTTAGCCTTACGGTGACTCCGCAGATCACCCCTGACGATCGAATTATCATGGATCTGGAAGTGACCAAAGACAGTGTTGGTGAACTCGTCTCGGATGGCTTTGGTGGTCGTGTACCCAGTATTGATACACGCAAAGTAACCACGCAAGTACTGGTTGATAACGGTCAGACGGTGGTTCTGGGCGGTATTTACGAAACAGAACGCGGTGAGCAGGTTAGCAAGGTTCCGTACCTCGGTGATATTCCGGGACTGGGCGCATTGTTCCGCAGCACCAAGGTCGTTTCGAACAAATCTGAACTGCTGATTTTTGTAACGCCGAAAATTCTGAAAGAAGGCTCGACGATTTACTAAACTTAAACAGAAATCAGTTTTTCTCGATCGCCAACAGGGCTCAGTAAAATGAGCCCTGTTTTTTTGTGGCATGCTTGTTCCGGCACTGGCGATTCACTGATGGAAATCTGGGCAGCTTTGCCTCAATTCAG
>Ga0316193_10003440_pt1 | contig 11433 bp, 10 predicted proteins | sample MerIslsedime2_MG_FD_207735 | JGI IMG/M metagenome (GOLD analysis project Ga0316193, IMG submission 207735) | Coastal sediment microbial communities from Maine, United States - Merrow Island sediment 2 | ecosystem: Environmental > Aquatic > Marine > Coastal > Sediment | place: USA: Maine... | reverse complement strand
CGTACGTTGCTATTTAGTATGGAACACCTCATGTCGCGGCCCAACAGGCCGCCAGCAACTCTATGGTTTTTGGAACTGAATGCACCGCAAGTATGGAGTCGCAGTCGTCGCAGCGTGCCCGTTCACCCAGCCGAGGGGAACCCCCATCCGGGTGTTCAGAATGGCGGAGGGGTTGGCCCGCAGGGGGCACGAAGTCCACGTCATTACCTATCATGTAGGGGATGATCCGGGGGCTGTCCCGTTCCGGATTCACCGCACGCCCGAACTCCCGACATATCGCAGGCTTGCTCCCGGGCCGACGTATCAGAAGCTGTTCGTGCTCGACTTGCTGCTGGCCGTCAAGGTTCGCCAGGTGCTGCAAGAGTTCGACATCGATCTGATTCATGCTCATCACTATGAGGGCTTCCTCACTGGCTGGATCGCAAATCGCGGCATCGGACTGCCGCTGATCTTCGATTCCCATGCGTTTCTCGAGACGGAACTGCCCTACTATGGACTCGGACTTGGAGAGGGGATCAAGAGGCGGATCGGCATGAGGCTGGACCGCTCGATTCCCAGGCTCGCGACGCATGTCATCGCGACGTCGGCGGCGATGCGCGAGCGACTGCTTGCCGACCGGCGAATCGCCCCGGAACAAGTGACGGTAGTCGCCGGCGGAGTGGATATCGGCCGCTTCGCAGAGTCGGCGGGTACGCGATCTGAGGTCGGGCGTGCGGATGATCCGCATGTACTCATCTATGCGGGGAACCTGGCTGCATTCCAGGGAGTCGACCTCATGTTGAAGGCATTCACGATCATCTGCGAGCACCGGCAGGACGTTCGGCTGAAGCTGGTTACGAACTCGAGCACCGCGAAACACGAGCAATTGGCGCGGGGATTAGGGATTCACGATCGGATCGATTTCGTGGATGTCGCGTTCGAACAACTCCCCGCCCATCTCAGGAGTGCGACGGTTGCCGTGAATCCTCGCGTTCAACTGGACGGCTACCCGCAGAAGCTGCTCAACTACATGGCGGCAGCCCTGCCGATCGTGTCGTTCGCCGGATCCGGGGCCCTGCTGGATGATGGGATAACAGGACTGCTCGTGCCGAATGGAGATGTGGCGGCACTGGCGCGGTCCGTCGAATCCCTCCTGGATACCCCGGCTCGGGCGCAGTATCTGGGTGAAAACGCGTTTCGTAAAGTCGAAAGTGAATTCAGCTGGGAAGCGGGAGTCGAAATCATCGAGGGTGTGTATGACCGCCTGGTAACTGGCTGACGGCCGCCAATCCGCGCGGGGGGCGGGTCGCAGCGGCCACGGCTCGTGGCCGACGAGAGCTAGAGCGACAGGATCTCGGGGCTCAGGCGCCTGGACTGAAGGTCCAGCCGGATCTCATCCAGATAGATGCTGTTCATCACGATCACCGTGTCCGGCGGCGAATCCTCGAGGCTGGCCGGAGACAAGATCTGGTGCCCAGTGCCGGCCAGGTACTTCCCGTGCTTGTGCGGGTTCACATCCACCACAGCGGCGATCTCGTCCGTGAGGCCGAGCGTGGTAAGGTAGGATACCGCCTTCGATCCCGAACCCCACAACACGATCCTCCGTCCGGCCGTGTACCAACTGACGACCTCAGCACGAGCGCGCTCCAGTCGAGTGCCGATGCCCGCCTTGAACGCACTGACGGAAGCCGCGAGGTCCGACAAGTCCGTCTCGAGCTCGAACCGGTCGCTCTTCTGTTCCAATCCGGCGAGGCGGGCCTCGATCATCACATACTGGTCATCGTATGCCATCCGCAGATCGGCGACCGCAAAGCCACAGCGTCGAAACAGCCGCGCCAGCGAACCCGGCGAGAAGTAACTGCAATGCTCGTAGTACAGGTCCTGGAAGGCGAACTCCTCGAGCACACGGGTGATATCCGGGAGTTCGAACAACACCGTGACATCGGTCGAACTGACGGTGGATCGCTGAACCATGCCGAGGAATTCGTAGACGTTCGGTATGTGTTCGAGCGTATGCCGGCAGCAGACATAATCAGCCGGAATCCGGGAGTTGGACTGATCGTAGAACTCGCGAACGAAGGTCAGTCTGTCCATCGGGAAGCCCGCGGTCCGGTCCGGTCGAAAGGACGGGTCGAATCCGATTCCCCTGCAGTCGCCCCGCTCGCAGAGCATGGCCAGGAACTCGCCCTTGCCGCAGCCGATCTCGACTACGGTCTTTCCGGCCAGATCATGCTTGCCGATCTGGTCGTCGCACAGGTTCTCCAGGAAGCGAACGAAGCGAGGAGAGTAGGCCTGCGTTTCCTCGTAGTCGGACGAATAGCGTTGCGCTGAGGAATCGAATCTGACGTTCTGAATGAACCCGCAATCGTGACAGTAGGCCAGTTCCAGGTCGCCGGTCGGAAACTCGAGAGCCTGTTTGCGGGTGTCCACCATGAGGCAGCTGTTCACGGGTATTCCCGTCAGGGAATAGAAGGACTCGAGCTCCGCTGAGCCGCAGGCCTGGCACGCCTCGATCGGGTGAACCCGAATCACTCGACTATGACCGGTTCGGGGATCGGGAGGATGCACCGCCCGCCTCGCTCCCGGTACTCGGTCAGCTGAGACAGGATCTCCTCCTTGTGGTTCCATGGCAGGATGAGCACGAAGTCCGGCCGCGTCTCCATAATGCGCTCGGGCGCCGTAATCGGAATGCGCACCCCGGGAATCCAGCAGCCTTGCTTTTCGAGGTTGCGATCGGCAACCCATTCCAGTGTTTCCACTCCAATTCCGGCCGTGTTCAACAGCATGGTCCCCTTAGCCGCAGCGCCGTACCCGGCAATCGTCGCGCCTTCGGCCTTCAGTGAACCGAGAAGGGACGAAAGGTCGTCGCAGACTCGGTCGACCCGAGCTCGGAAGTCCGCGTAGTACACCGGCTGGTCCACGCCGGCCTCCGCTTCGGCCGCGAGGTAGGCTGTCGTGCTCGGAGCGATGTCGGCGCGCTTCCCGACGTGCAATCTCAGGGATCCGCCGTGCACATCCAGGGGCTCGACCCGATTCAGAAACAACCGCTGTCCCCTGAACAGGTGGTCGAGTGACGTGACCGAAAAGTAGCACAGGTGCTCGTGATAGATCGTGTCGAATGCGCACGTGTCCACCAGGTTCCGCACGTACGGCACTTCGATTACTGCGATCCCCTCTGGAGACAGCAGCCGCTCGATGCCGGCAACGAATCCCACGGTATCCGCGACGTGCGCGAGCACGTTGTTGGCGTGGATCACATCGGCTCCGACACCCTGGGCCACGAGATCCTCGGCGAAATCTCGGCCGAAGAATGCCTGGCGAGTGGGGATTCCGTTCGCCAGGGCGGCGGCCACCGGCAGTGGAGCCGGGTCGATCCCGAGCACCGGTATGCCCCGATCGGCATAGTGACGAAGCAGATACCCGTCGTTGCTGGCGAGTTCGACCACGAAGCTGTCGGGGCCAAGTCGTCTGTCTCGAATCCGCTCAAGTACGTTCGCTTCCGCGAGGGAAACGAGCGAATCGGTTACTGACGACAGGTACCGATAGTTCGCTCCGAATCGGAAACGTGAATCCACCGTATCCAGGTTCTGGACGAGGGCGCAGTCGAGGCACAACGCGACCTCCAGCGGGAATCGTCGCTCCGGCTCCGCCAGCTGGTCCGCGGGCAGGAAACCGTCCGACAGCGGGAGCGATCCCAGGTCGAGGAACGGTTTAAGTCGTGCCCCCCCACATGCCCGGCAGCGACTGATCCGGATACTGGGAGCGGAAACGTTCACCGTCACTTCGAGGTCGCAACCAGGCCGCGGGAGAGGTCCTCGCCGAGTTCTCCCGCGGCGATCAGGACGCGAATGGAATCCACCCTGAAATACTTCGGACTCAGGAAGTCGTCCCTGGTCAGGCCCTGCGAAACGTATGCGTCGTGAAGTTGTTCGATGCCCGACTTCAGTGTCCAGCTCGGATCGAACGGAAGAACGGCCGCGATCAGATCACAGTTGGCTCGATAGTCCCTGGCGTCCGGCTGGCCGCCGGCCTCAAATCTGAGTTTCGATCCCTTGACCACGCTCTGGACCAGTTCGGCGATCTCTCTCACCGTGTAGTTCTCATCAGAACGCCCGACGTTGAAGGCTCTCGCGTGCACCAGGTCCCGCGGCGCCTCGACCACGCACCTGAACGCCCGGGCCATGTCCTCGATATGCACCAGGGGCCTCCACGGTGATCCGTCGCTCTTGATCAGGACTTCTCCAGTCGTGACCGCGTACCCGACCATGTTGTTGACCACCAGATCCCCGCGGAGCCTCGCGGAGATCCCGTACGCGGTTGCGGAACGCAGCAGCGTAGGACTGAAGTCATCGTCGGCCATCTGCAGGAGGTCCCGTTCAGCCAGGACCTTGCTCTCCCCGTAGACGGTCACGGGATGAAGAGGGGCGGTCTCATCCACGTACCCGCCCCTGGATGCACCATAGCAGCTGCACGTCGATGCGAACGCAAAGCGCGGCACGCCCGCCAGCCTGGCCTGTTCCGCGAGCCGGATCGTCGCTCTGTAATTCAACTCGAGAGTGATCGCCGGGTTAAGGTTGCCAAGCGGGTCGTTGGAGATTCCGGCCAGGTGTACGACCGCATCGAAACCGGCCAGGTCTTCCGGCTCCACGAGCCGGATGTCTCTCCGGATCACGGGCACGACCGGCTCGGGCTGACCCGGGAATCGGCACCGTTCGAACAGGAAGGAGTCCAGACCCGTAACGTCATGGCCGCCCGCCTGCAGGATTGGCACCATGGCATGGCCCACGTAGCCGTCGTGTCCTGTGACGAGAATCCGCATTCGCGCTCCTAACCCTCCCATGTCTTCCAAGGAGCCTTGCCGGACTCCCACAGCTTTTCCAGCCGAACCTTGTCACGAAGCGTGTCCATGCACTGCCAGAACCCATCGTGCCTGAACGCCATGAGCTGACCGTCTCGTGCGAGAGCCTCCAGCGGCTCGCGCTCGAAGTGCGTGGAATCGCCGTCGATGTAATCCAGGACTCCTGGCTCGAGCACGAAATAACCCCCGTTGATCCAGCCCTCGGATAGTTGCGGCTTCTCCTTGAATTCTGCGACCCGGTCACCGTCCAGCTCCAGCCAGCCGAACCGCGACGGCGGATGCACTGCAACGATGGAGGCCAGCTTGCCGTGACTGCGGTGGAACTCGATCAGGGCGGACAGATCGACAGTGGACACCCCATCTCCCCACGCCACGAGGAAGGTCTCATGCTCGAGATAGTCCGCGAGACGCTTGATACGACCGCCGGTCTGGGTCTTAAGCCCGGTATCGACCAGTTGGACCGTCCAGTCGTGTCCGTTGGGGCCCTTCCGGTTCACCGAGCCACTGCGGAAGTCGACGGTAAGGTCCGACTGAAGCTTGCAATAGTCCGACATATACTGCTTTATGTGCTCGCCCCTGTAACCGAGGGCGATAACGAATTCATCGAGTCCGAACCGGGAGAAATGCATCATTATGTGCCACAGTATTGGTCGCCCCCCGATCTCGACCATCGGCTTGGGCTTCAGGACTGTTTCCTCGGACAGCCGGGACCCGAAACCGCCGGCGAGAATGCAGGTCATCATGATTCGTGCACGTCGTTCGTGGTCACGTGTCTGACACTCCGATTTTTTCGCTGCTGGTGCCCTGTCCCGTCCGGCCTGGTGATCCAGCGGTCGGGCCGACAACTCTTGTACTGGACTCCACATATTGCAAGGTGCGAGCCAGAGCCGGGCACGTGAAGTGAGGGACTCCGACCAGGCCCGGTCGATCACCGGGAACATGGTCTCTGTGACGGTCGGTCGGCTGGTGACGGCGTTCCTCGGCCTCGCGGTCGTGATGCTGTTCACGCGCTACCTCGGCCCCGAGGCGTTCGGCGAATACCGCACCATTCTCGCGTACGTGTCGTTCGTCAGCATCGTCGCCCACTTCGGCCTGTACATGATCACACTGCGCGAGATTTCGCGCAGTCCGGAAGACGAGGGAGACATCCTTGGCGCCGCGCTGCTGCGGCTGCTCAGCACCTCCGCCGTCCTGGCGATCGGGGCCATCGGCGCGTTGGCGCTTCCGTACTCAGAGGTCGTGAAGCGGGGAATCCTGGTTGGATCGCTGGTCTACACGGCGTACCAGGCGACCGAGCTTCTGATGGCGCCGCTGCAGAGGCATCGTCGACAGGGCAGGGGCGCACTGGCAGAGGTCGCGGGCGGTGCTCTGATGCTTATTCTGGTACTCGTGGCAATGCGCATCGAGGCAGGCGTACTCGCCATGGTCGCGGCTCTGCTCGCCGGCTCTCTGCTCACGCTAGGCCTGACATGGGTGTTCACCTGGAGAATTGTCCCGTTCCGGCTCCACGTGGACCGGCGCTTGTGGACCCTGCTCCTCAAGGCTGGACTACCGCTCGCGGCCTCGCACGTCCTGTTCATGGCCGTACTTCGGGGGGACACGGTTCTGCTTTCTCTCATGAAACCGGCGTCCGAGGTCGGGCTGTATGGCGTGCCGACGAAGCTCTTCGAGGTCGTCACGAATATCCCGTTTCTGTTCGCCGGGCTGATGACGCCGCTGTTCGCCAGGGCGGCTCGGCGTGACCCGGAGTTGTTCGAGAGTCACGTGGGGAATGCGGTCTCCGTGATGACGATGTTCGGGGTAGGAACGGCGGTGTCGCTCGTCCTGTTCGCGAATCCTGCAGTGATTCTGATCGGAGGCGCGGAGTTTGCGCCAGCCGCCCCCGCCCTCGGCCTGCTCGGACTGGCGGCGGCGGCTGTGTCGGTGGCGATGCCGCTGCGCTTCGCTCTCGTTACTCTGGACGCGCAAAAGAGGGTCCTCCTGGCGGACGGGGCGGGATTCGTAGTGGCGTTCGCGGCATACCTGGTGCTGATTCCGAGATTCTCCTTCGTGGGGGCAGCAGCTGGAACCGTCGCGGCCGAAGCGACGATCCTGGGAGTCCTGGCGGCTGGACTCGCCGGTGAGGGACACCGGCTCTCGGCGCCAAGAGGATTGATGCGGATCCTGATTGCCGCAGCCTGCATGTACGCTCTCGTCGTCATTCTCACGAGATTCGGACTGCACTGGATCCTGGTCCTTGTTCTCGGCGGAATCGCATATGTGGGGCTCCTTCTGTTTTCGAAGGTGATTCCCATGGAGTATGTGAGGGGACTGCTAGCCCGGAACTCGGGCGAGGACGGGGTCGGGTCGTCTTGATCGGAGCCAGGCAGTAGATGTCGTCATGCACATAGCTTTCGTCAGCCAGCCCCGGGACTCAGTGGTCGTGCGTGGGCCACAGACTTCGTCCGTGGCGATCGTATTGTGGGAACTGGCGCGACAACTGGCCGCGTCGAATCGGGTCACGGTTGTGGCGCCCCAGCGCGGCGGGCAACCGTTGCGCGAGACCTCCGACGCCGGCATCCGGATCGTTCGCGTCCCGGGGGTGCGACGGAACCTGAACCGGGGGGCCGAATTTCTCCAGGCTCTGCTCGGACGGGGGCAGCCCCACTTCGCCGGATCGAGCTATTTCGCGGAATACGGTAGGGCGGCAGCGGAAATCCTGGCCGGGGATCCGCCGGACGTAGTCCACCTGATGGTGCACCCGCAATTCGCCCTACCGATCCGCTCAGCGGTTGGGGACGCGGGGCTTGTCCTGCACCTCCACGACGCGCTGCAGGCCCGGCTCGACCCGACCGTCGCGAGTGCGCGACTCGGCCAGTTCGATGCGATTCTGGGCGTGAGCGACTGGGTATCGTCGGAGATCCGGCAGCGCTATCCGGAGCACTCCTCGATGGTGCGCACGTTGCACAATGGAGTGAACCCCGAGCAGTTCGTTCCGATCGCCAGGCCCCCGGATTCGATGCCCGGGCGCCGGATTCTGTACGTCGGCAGAGTCTCTCCGGAGAAGGGGGCGGCGCAACTCACGGCTGCGTTCGTCGAACTCGCGGCGGATCGGCCGGATCTTCACCTCGACCTGGTCGGGTCGATATCGATGCTGCCTTACTCGATCATCCGGTTGCTGGAGCAGGACCCGGCCGTCAGCACGCTCGGGCAGTACTACGGGGATACCCTCGTATCGAAGTTCCGTAAGCAGATCCTGGGTGCCCGCTCGAGTTTTCGAAGAGTGCTCGAAGACGGAATCCCGGCCGACTTCGCGGACCGGGTCCATTTCCGAGGACCGCTGCCGCACGACAACCTGGCGGAGTTGTACGGCCGCGCGGACGTCTTCGCCTTCCCCTCGATCTGGGAGGAGCCGTTCGGGCTGCCGGTTCTCGAAGCGATGGCGATGGAGCTTCCCGTCGTGGCGAGCAGATCGGGCGGCATTCCGGAGATCGTACGGGATTCGGAAACGGGGTTGCTGTTCGAGCGAGGAGATGGACCGGGTCTCGCGGCGGCACTGACGCAGTTGCTCGACGATCCGGAAGCCCGCACCCGGCTTGGCGCTGCTGGTCGTGTTCGCGCCCGGGAACTGTTTTCCTGGCGTGACGCCGGAAGACGCCTGGCAGACTTCTACGAGGAATTGAGGTGATCGTTGGTCACGGTTAGTATCGGCCTGCCTGTCTACAACGGTGAGAACTTCGTTGAAGAAGCGATCCGTTCTGTAATCGGGCAGACGCATGATGACCTCGAGCTGAACATTTCTGACAACGCGTCCACCGACCGCACGGAGGAGATCTGCAGGGAGTTCGAACTGCAGGACCCGCGGATAAATTTCTCTCGGAATGAGGCCAATCTCGGAGCTGCGGCCAACTACAACCTCACCTGGGAATCCAGCGGGGGGAGGTACTTCAAGTGGCTGGCTCATGACGACCGGATCATCCCGGGCTATCTGGAGGCCACCATTCGCGAACTGGAGGCGAGTCCGGACGCGGTCCTGTGCAATTCCGTCGTTCGCTACATCGACTCAGACGGCAGACCAATCGGACTCTACGACAGCGGACTGGCAGCCGCCGGTGGAAGGCGACCATCGGATCGTTTTGCGGCGCTGGTCCTGCCGTCACACTCCTGCGTGGACTTCTTCGGTGTCATCCGCCGCGCCGCGATGGAGGAGTCGAGTCTTCACGGCACGTTTCACGGAGCGGATCGCGTATTTCTAGCCCAGATGGCGATCCGCGGCCGCCTGCTTCAACTGGCCGATCCGCTTGTCGAGATGCGCGAACATCCGGGCCGCTACACTCGTGTGCACCAATCAAGTCGCAGTCGCGCTGCCTGGCACGACGCCAGCGCTCGAGCGAGGGGCTCATTCCCGGCCTGGCGTCTGTTCCGGGAGTATGCGGGGCTCCTGCACCGCGAAGACATGTCGCAGAGAGAGCGCAGGCGCTGTGCGCTGGTCCTGGGCCGGTGGTGGTTCGTCAACTGGAATGCGCTTCGCGTCGCAGCAGAGCTGGCGGATCCCCTGTTTCCGGGGGTGGTCGGCCTGGCGGAGAGAGCCAAGGCGAGGTGGTTCGGCTCGGCGCCGGGGCACTTCCAGGACGGAGAATGACCGCGAGCATGATTCGGTCGTGTCTGTGGAACGGAGTGTACGAGATGTCACTGACATAGAAGACACATTATGTAAACGAGGTAACACGTGTTATGAAAATGATTTCCACGTCTGATGCCCCAGCCCCTGCCGGTCACTATTCCCAGGCCGTCGTACACGACGGCCTCGTATTTGTGTCCGGCCAGCTGGCGGTCGACGGGTCGACGGGGCAGAAGCATGCCGGGACCATCGAGCAGCAGACGAAGATCGCGCTCGAAAATGTGGCCGCGATCCTCAGGGCAGCGGGCAGCGACGTCGACCATGTGCTCAAGACGACCGTCTACATTGCGGACATCGAGTTGTGGGGTAGGGTGAACGAGGTATACGCCGAGTTCTTCGGAGGCCACCGTCCGGCGCGGGCCGTCGTCCCGACGCGAGACCTGCATTACGGCTTTCTGGTCGAGATCGAGGCCATCGCGATCGTGCGGGGGAGCTGAGCAATGGCATTCTACGAGCAACTGGTGGATCGGGTCGGAGGTGGCATGACTCTCAAGTCCGTTGTGACTATGCCGGCCGCCCTGTTCTTGCTGGCCTGGCCATCAGCAGCGACTGCCCAGACGCCATCCCCCTACCTCGTGGTCCTGGGAATCGCACAGGATGGCGGTGTGCCGCAGGCTGGTTCGAACGAGCACCCCGCCTGGGAGAACTCCGATCTCGGGCATCTCGTGGTGAGCCTCGGTCTCGTGGATCCGGCGACCGGTGGACGCTGGTTGTTCGAAGCGACGCCCGACTTTCGTGAACAGCTGCACCTGTTCGATGAAATCGCGCCGGTCGATGACTTGCCTGGCCTGGACGGGATCTTTCTGACACACGCTCACATCGGACACTACACAGGGCTCATGTTCCTCGGTCACGAATCGCTGGGCGCGACGGGCGTGCCTGTGTACGCGATGTCGGACATGGCCGACTTCCTCGCCACCAACGGTCCGTGGAGCCAGCTCGTGAAGTACGAGAACATCGCGCTGAAGCAGCTCGAGGACGGGGTCCCGGTAGCTCTCGGGAGTGAACTCGCTGTCACTCCATTTCTGGTCCCGCACCGGCAGGAGTACGCCGAAGTGGTCGGATTCCGGATCGACGGGCCGAATCGTTCTTTGCTATTCATTCCCGACATCGACAGCTGGGAGGAATGGGACGAGGCTGGAACCCGAATCGAATCTGCGATCGCATCAGTGGATGTGGCCTACCTGGACGGGTCGTTCTTCGCGAACGGCGAGATCCCGGGTCGAGACATGACTGGATTCCCGCACCCGTTCATCACTCACAGCATGCAGCGGTTTGCCGGACTTCCGCCTGCCGAGAAGGCCAAAGTCAGGTTCATTCACCTGAATCACACGAATCCCGCGCTGCTCGATGACGGCGAGGCCCGAAGGCTGATCGAGCAAAACGGATTTCGCATCGCGGCTGAAGGGGAGAAGGTAGAGCTCTGAACACCCTGTGCCGGAGAATGACGGGGCGCACCGAACTCTGCGAGGACGCAGACGCAGGCGGGATGTAGCAGTCGTGAACACCGGAGAAACGTGATCGTCATGAGCCAGAGTCCCAGCTTTCGGATTGCCGCTGTCCAGGCGTCGTCGGTCTTCCTCGATCTGGACGCGACCCTGACCAAGGCGCATGATCTCGTTCGCCAGGCGGCAAGCGAAGGGGCTCAGCTGGTCGTGTTCCCGGAGGCGTTCGTCTCCGGCTATCCGGTCTGGGTGTGGTTTGCACCGGCGGCACACACGCACCCCCTGCGAGAAGCGTACACGGCCCTCCACCGGAGCTCGATTACGATACCCGGTCCGGAGACCGATCGACTGCGTGATCTGGCCCGGGAGACTGGCGTGACGATCGCGATCGGTGTCAACGAGAAGAACGCTCTGGGAAGCGATTCGACTCTGTTCAACACGCTGCTCTACATAGGACCGGACGGATCGATCCTCGGCAGGCACCGGAAGCT
>Ga0316193_10003439_pt1 | contig 11434 bp, 10 predicted proteins | sample MerIslsedime2_MG_FD_207735 | JGI IMG/M metagenome (GOLD analysis project Ga0316193, IMG submission 207735) | Coastal sediment microbial communities from Maine, United States - Merrow Island sediment 2 | ecosystem: Environmental > Aquatic > Marine > Coastal > Sediment | place: USA: Maine... | reverse complement strand
CGCCGCGGTCGATTACGGAGAGCGCAATCCCTGATCGGACGGTTTCGTCAACTCCAATTGCCGGGATCTGGAGCCTGGAGACATCCGCTCCCGACTCCTGAGCTGGGGACCACGTAGGCTGCCGGCTTGGAGCGGGAACAGCAGCAGAGGTTGGCACTGCGGCATGCGCTGCCGTCGTCGTTGAGATGAGCGCGACGAGGCCAATCACAGCGATGAAACGAATCAGCGTCCGAGCGAGTCCCATGACTGTCCACATCGGCGGGTTGAGTGGCTTGCTTGAGCCGCTCACTCTCCGCAAACCGATCGAAAGGCACATCGTGCAAGCAGTCCACCCCAACGTCATCACCGGTGTCGCGCTGCCGCGCCGGGCCGCAATCACCGTCGGCCTCATGATCGGATTCGCCCTGGTCACCGCCCTCGCGGCGCAGGTGAGGATCCCGCTCCCGGGGACACCGATCGCGGTCACCGGCCAGACGTTCGCCGTGCTGCTCGCGGGTGCTGCGCTGGGCTCGAGGATCGGGGCAGGGAGCATGATGATCTACGTTGCTCTCGGTGCCATCGGCCTCCCGTTCTACGCCGGTGGGCAGGGCGGTTGGACCTACGCGACCGGCGCCTCGCTCGGCTACCTCATGGGCTTCATCGTCGCCGCCTGGCTTGTTGGTCGCTTCGCCGAACAGCGCAAGGACCGGTCGATTCGCACAGCCGTTCCGGCGTTCCTCGCTGGAAGCGCCGCCGTCTACACCCTCGGGGTCACCTGGCTTTGGGCAACCGTTGATTCGATTCCGACCCTGTCGGCCGCACTCAACGCAGGGCTCTATCCATTCGTGGCCGGCGACCTCATCAAGGCGGCCCTCGCCGGCGTCGCCCTCCCCGCCGCCTGGTACGTAGTAGACCGGTCGCGGAGATACGAGTTGTAGGAAGCCGCGAGCGACCAGCTACCGGTGGCAACTGGCGACCCTAGGAATCCATCTCTTCACCCAGGTACGCCTTGATGACGTTCGGGTCGTTCTGGACCGCCGACGGGACCCCTGTGGCGATCCGCTCGCCGAAGTCGATGACCATCACGCGGTCTGCGATGTCCATGACCAGACCCATGTCGTGCTCGACCAGGATCATTGCGATCGACAGCTCCTCCCGGATGTCGAGGATGAATCGGGCCATGTCCTCGGTCTCTTCGAGGTTCATGCCGGCGACCGGTTCATCGAGCAGCAGCAATTCTGGTTCCGTCGCCAGCGCTCGGCCCAACTCCACCCGCTTCTGAACGCCGTAGGGCAGCATCGCCACGGGGTACTTCCGCCACCGAGCGATCTCGAGGAAGTCGATGATCTCCTCGGCGACGGCCCGGTTCTCGAGTTCCTCCTTCTTGGCCGGCCCCACCCAGATCGCTCCGTCCCACCACGATGTCTTCGTTCGCACATGCCGGCCGAGCATGATGTTGTCGAGCACCGTCATGTGGGCAAACAACTCAATGTTCTGGAACGTGCGGGCGATGCCGAGCGCCGCGATTCGGTCGGGCCTCCGACCAAGGATGTCCTTGCCCTTCCAGCGGATCGAGCCCTCCTGCGGCTTGTAGACCCCATTGATACAGTTGAACGTCGAGGTCTTCCCCGCGCCGTTCGGTCCGATCACAGCAAACAGTTCGCCGTCGGCGACCGTGAAGCTCACATCGTCGAGCGCCTTGATTCCCTTGAACGACAGGCTGACATCCTCGAACTCGAGCAAGTGCTCGTATGCGCCGTCGTCGGCGCCACGGTCAGATCGGAGTGCGGTTCTTCGCGAGGTCATGACAGCCACCGCTTCCGGCGCTTGTAATGCTTGATGTCGCGGAACGACTTGCGAGCTCCCTCAGCGTGCAGACCGAGATAGAATTCCTGCACGTCGGCATCGGCGAGAAGCTTCTTCGGGTCGCCGTCCATCACGACCTTTCCGGTCTCCATGATGTAGCCGTAGTCGGCAATCGACAGCGCCATGTTGGCGTTCTGCTCGATGAGGAGCACCGATGTTCCCTGGCGATTGATGTCCACGATGATGTCGCGGATCTGCTGCACCAGCATCGGCGCCAACCCGAGCGTCGGTTCGTCGAGGATGAGCAGATCGGGGTCGGCCATCAGCGCTCGGCCGATCGCCAGCATTTGCTGCTCGCCGCCCGACAGATAGCCGGCCGTGTCCTTCTGCCGGCCCTGGAGAACCGGGAAGAGGTCCATGACTCGTTCATGCGCAGCGCCAACAGACGCGCGGTCCGTATTCGTGAACGCACCGGTTCGGAGATTGTCGTCAACGCTCATCTCGGCAAAGATCCGACGCCCTTCGAGCACCTGAGCGATCCCCATCCGGACGATCGCCGACGGGTCCTTGCCGTCGATCCGCTCCCCCTTGAACGTGATCGAGCCCTTCGTGATGTCCCCCGAATGCACGTCGAGGATTCCGGTGATGGCACGGAGCGCCGTCGTCTTGCCTGCTCCGTTGGCTCCGAGGAGCGCGACGATCTGCCCGTCGCTCACCGTGAGCGACAAGCCACGCAGCACAAGGACGACGTCGTTGTAGACGACTTCCAGGTTTGCGACTTCGAGCATCGGTTCCTCTTGTTGTCGGGTGGGTGGCCGGGCCCTCAGGCCCGGCCACCCACTGGTTGTCTAGAACTGGTAGCAGGCCTCGGTGAAGTCGAAGGACTCAGCGGTCGGGCCGATGAAGTCCGTCTGGACGATCTCCGAACCCGAACCACCGGCTTCGAGATTGGCCACCGACGGACGCCACAGCGTGATGGCACGTTGGACTTGGTCCGACGTGCTCCCCGTGTAGTTCTCGGCGGGCGCCATGCCCTGGAACGTCACGTTGTCGAGCGACTGAATCGCCGCCAGCACACCGGCACGCGTCAGGTCACCATTGTCGTAGGCCTTCTGAAGTGCCGCGTGGACGAGCATCGCCTCGACGACACCAAGCCCCACGTAGTCGTTGGGCGGCATGTCGGCACCGGACGCCTCGACGAGTTGCATCGTCAACGCCATACCAGGCGAGTCGCCACCCCACGGCTGCATGTAGAAGCCGCCGTACCACATCGCCTGAATCGCGTCGGCGATCGGAGACACCAAGAACGCCGGGTTGTAGGTCGGACCGGCTCCGGACCATTTCGCGTCCACGAAGCCCTGTTGGAGCGCGGCACCGAAGACTTCGGAGAACGTACTCGGCGTCGTTGTGATGTAGACGAGATCGGCACCAGACGCCACGATCGCGTCGGCGACCGGCTTCTGGTCCTGGCCCGGGATGATGGTGCCTGAGCCGTCGTGGACAACTTCGATCCCATTGGCTTCAGCCCACAAGAGGGCACCGGCCATCGGATCGAGTCCGAAGTCGCCGGGGATCGAGGCCAATGCGAGCGTCGGAGCCTCGTTGCCCTCCGTCTTCTCCTCATCGAGCATCCAGTCGAGGAGGCTCATCGCTTCGAGGCAGTACGGTGCGCCCGTGTGCAGCACCGTCGGGGCGATCGCGGTGTCGGTCCAACCCGAGTACCACGTCGCTGGGACGGCGATCATGCTGTCTTCGACCAAGGCATCGGAGATCGCGAGCGTCTGTGACGACCCGGTGGTGTGGCTGATCGCAACCACCTGATCACGGAGTTCGTCATAGGCCGCGATGTGCTGCTCGACTTCGTACGCCGTGTCGCGGGTCTCCATCATCACCTGGAGGCCGCCGATGCCGCCGTTGGCGTTGACCCAGGCCCAGTACATCTGCTGGCCCGCCATGATCGGGGCAACCAGAGGAGCGAACGCACCGGTCAGGTCGGCGGTCTGACCGACCGTGATCGTCCCGGCCTCGAGGTCAACCCCGAAGTCGGTCATCATCTCCATCGGCTCTTCCGGCGGCGCCGTTGTGGTGGTCGTCTCGTCGTCGCCACCGCTCGGTGCTGCCGTTGTCGTCGTCTCCTCACCGCCGCTTGCCGCGGCCGTGGTGGTGGTCTCGTCGTCGCCGCTGCTCCCGCACGCCGCCGCAACGAGTGCCAACACGAGCAACAGAACGAAGATTCTTGCCTTTCTCATCATTTCCTCCTCAGGCCCGATCTCATGCCCTGGCCAGGGGCGATCGGGCGATTGCTAGTAGGTAAATGGCCACGACTTCCAGTAGTTGCGGATCCGAATCCAGATCCCGTACAGACCGAGCGGTTCGAAGATTAGAAACCCAATCAGGAGCAGTCCGTAGAGCAGAAGATTGAACTGCGCGATGTTCAAGCCGGGCGACGTTCCTGGGAGCGTAGAGACGATGCCGAAGTCGCCGTTGCTCGTCGACACAAAGACGCCGGCGATCGAAGCCGGAATGCCACTTCCCGTCTCGGCGGTCGAGGCCAGGAGGCCGGTGAAGTCCTGGACGAGACGTGGAAGGATGACAACGAACGCGGCTCCGAGCAGGGTCCCGGTGACCGTTCCGATGCCGCCGATGAGCAGGATGGCCACGAACTCTACGGACAGGATCAGCGAGAAACCCTCCGGCACGAGTCGTCCGACGAAAGCACCGAGGACCGCCCCGGACACACCTGCGAACGCGGACGAGAGGGCGAACGCCATCAGTTTGTAGCGAGCATCGGCAACGCCCATGACCTCGGCAGCGATATCACGGTCGCGGATCGACATGAACGCTCGGCCCACGCGAGTGCGCTGGAGATTCTTTGCGACGACTACCGCAAGTACGACGAGCACAAGCAGGAGCAGGTACGTCTTCGCTTCGCCGGTCATCTCGACGCCAAACCAGGAACCGTCCGCGGTCGGGTCGAGCAGCGGCACCTCTTCTTTCCAGAGTCGGATCTCGAAGCCAGGGAACTTGCGGCCGGCCTGAGCTCCGCCCGTCAACGATGGGAGGCTTCGGAAGATCCACTCGCCGATGAACACGAGACCGAGGGTGACGATGGCGAGGTAGATGCCCCGGACGCGAACCGCCGTCGGCGCGATGAGAGCGCCGATCGCAGCCGCAACAGCACCTGCGGCCGGCAGCCATATCCAGATCGGGAGGCCGAGTCCCCAATGCGACGTTCCGGTCTCCCCGCCCAGGACCGCCGCGGTGTAGGCGCCGACAGCAACAAAGAAGGCATGCCCGAGCGACACCTGCCCGGCGAGGCCCGACAGGATGTGAAGGCCGAGTGCGCCGATCGCAAAGATGGCGACCCGGCTGAGGATCTTCATCCAGTCGTTGTCGGAGAGGAATCCGAGACCCGGGATGACGCCGAACGGGACCAGGGCGAGCACTGCGAGGAAGATCAGCGCTGCGGTCTTCTGCGTCCAGGTGGGCAGCAGCGACATCTCCGACGAGTAGGTCACGAAGAGGCGGGGTCGATCCCTCATACGCGCCGGATCTCCTCGGTGCCGAACAGTCCGTAGGGACGGACGAGCAGCACAATGAGCATGACGATGTATGGCATCACACCGGAGAATCCGAGACCGAGGAACGACCAACTCGGGCCCGCGAGGTACGTCCCCGCGTACGACTCGGCCAGGCCGACGATGAAGCCACCGAGGACCGCACCGGTGATCGAGTCGAGACCGCCGATGACGATCGCGGGCAGAGCGCGGAATGCGAAGAACGCAGTCGTGGTGCCGACGCCAACGGACGACCGCGGGAACAGCGACGAGAAGATCCCGGCGATCGCGGCAAGCCCGGCGCCGATCGCCCATGCCATCGCGAAGATCCTCCCTGCGCTGATGCCCTGGGCCATCGCCGCTTCCTGGTCGAAGGCGGTGGCGCGCATCGCGATTCCGTAGCGGGAACGGAAAAACAGGGCGATGCCGACGAGGCAGATGATCGTGACGATCACGGTCGCGACTTCGGACTTGGCGATCACCGCCGGACCAAGGTCAATGACGTCTGCCCCCCACGGATCGCCGAGGGGTCTCGGATTCGCTCCGATGAGGTCGTTGGTGATCGTGCGGATCACGATGTCGAGAGCGATCGTGATCATCACCACCGAGAACAACGGTTCACCGATCATCGGGCGGATGGCCAGACGCTCGAGTAGGAGGCCAACGGCGGCGGTGATCACGACGGCGACGAGGGCCGAGAGAATCCACTGGACCGTCGTCGGTGCGAAGGTGACGTATCGACCCGGGAAGTTGATCACGGTTGCGAGATAGGCCGCGAAGAACGCACCGAGGGCGGCGATGGCGCCGTGAGCGAAGTTGAGGACCTGCGTCGCCTTGTAGATCAGCACCAGACCGAGCGCGAGCAGTGCGTAGATGGCACCGAGGGCGATGCCACTGCTCGTCGCGTTCGCGAACTTCTCGACCGCATCCTGGCCACCTGCCTGGGCGAAGGTGAGGATGCCGAAGATCACGACTCGTACATCCCATTGACGAGATCGGAGAACATGCTCTCCATGGCTCTCCGCTTGATCTTCTGTGTGGCCGTCAATTCGCCGTCCTCGTGGTCCAGTTCCTTGGGGATGAGACGGAACATCTTGAGCTGCTCAACCGTCGCGAACTTCTCGTTCGTGTCGTTGACGACAGCCTGGATGAGTTCGATCACCTCAGGCTTCTCGGAGAGATCCCGGTAGGTCGTGTACGGGATGCTCCGCGAGAGCGCCCAGCCGCCGACGACGTCGTACTCGATCGCAATGAGCGCCGTGAGGTACTTCCGACCGTCGCCGATGACCATCGCCTCTTTGACGAACGGGGAGGTCTTCAGGCTGTTCTCAATCTCGGACGGCGAGATGTTCTTCCCGCCGGAGGTGATGATGATGTGCTTGATCCGGTCGATGATCTTGATATGGGTCCCCTCGACCCATACCCCGACATCCCCGGTCATGAGCCAGCCATCGTCGGTGAACGTCTCCGCGGTTTCGGCTGGCTTTTTCCAGTAGCCGAGGAAGTTGCCGGGATGGTTGGTCTGGATCTCGCCGGTCTCGTCGTCGAGGCGGAGGCCGATTCCCGGGTATGGCTCACCGACGGTTCCGACGATGGCGCGCCCGCCGAAGTTGAGGGTGGCTACGGCGCTGTTCTCGGTCATTCCGTAGAGCTCATACAGCGGGACGCCGAAACCCATGAAGAACTGGATGACTTCCGGGGCGATCGGTGCGGCGCTCGTTCCCGCCCACCGACATCGCCGGAGACCGACGCGTTCTTTCAGGGCACGGAACATGATGACGTTGCCGACCCAGTAGGCCAGACGAGATCCGAAGGTGTAGTCGCCGCCGTTGGCCGCCCGGCTACGCCCGACGTACGAAGAGATCTTCAGTCCGAGCGCATTGACGAGGCGCTTCAGGAACGACGCGTCGTTCAGCTTGATGAGGATCGTTGCGTGGATCTTCTCCCAGATGCGCGGCACGGCGAAGAACAGCGTCGGTTGGACTTCCTGGAGATTGATCTGCACCGTCTCGATTGACTCGGCGAAGTTGAGGACTGCCCCGGACGCGCACATGGTCCACGTCGACATGATGCGCTCCGCGACATGGCCGAGCGGGAGGTAGGTGAGGATCAGATCGTTCGGTCCCGGGATCCTGCCGTCGGGTGCACGATCCTCGGCAAGGATGAGGTTGTCGATGGCGAACGTGGCGTTCGCGTTGGTCAGCATCGCACCCTTCGGGGGTCCGGTGGTGCCCGAGGTGTAGACGAGCGTCATGATGTCCTCCGCCTCCGCCTCCGCCATCGCGTCCGCCACCGTATTGGGATGCTGCTCGCGATGCGCACGGCCGAGATCGAGGAAGTCGTCCCAGAAGAGGAGCCGGTCGTCGTCGTAGGACCGCAGACCGCGCGGTTCGAGGTAGACGATCTTCTCGACGCGGGGAAACGCCTCGCTCCCCGGTTCGACGACCTTGTCGACCTGTTCCTGGTCTTCGGCAAGGTGGACGCGGGCGCCGGAGTCGTTGACCAGGTACTGCACCTCTGTGGTCGGGTTGGTCGGATACAGGCCGGTCGACATCGCACGGATCGCGATCGCCGCAAGGTCGAAGATCACCCACTCGGGCCGGTCTTCGGAATGGATCGAGACGACATCGCCCTTTCGAACGCCCAGGGCGAGCAGTCCGTGCGCCACAAGGACGATCTCTTCCCAGAGGTCGGTCCACGTTCGTTCCTGCCAGATTCCGAATCGCTTGTCGCGCATTGCGATACCGTCGGGCGAGGAGAGGGATCGTTTGCGGACCATGAGGGCAACCGTGGGATAGGCATCGGATAAGTCGGGTCGCCCCGCCTGTTCGAGCGTGCTCGTCACAGCCCCATCGCCTCCAGTTCTCCGGCCCGAATCCACAATAGAGGCTTGAACTGGCGCCTGCCGGGATCCCACGCTGCGAACCCAGGGTTCTCAGCTTCCTATTTGGCGCCGTGGGCCCACGGAATGGCGGATCGTGCCACCCGCGTTCATTCCGCGGGCTGTCGGCGCCATATCCGAGGTGGAGAACCCTGGGTTCGCAGCGTTAGTCGGGTTGGCGGCCGACGACCATCTCGGCCGCCTCGCGGACCGACGGGTTGCGATCCCTCGCCGCGTCCCGGATCGCGGGTTCGACGGCCGGATCATCGAAGACGGTCAGCGCCACAACCGCCCGGCGGCGGACCTGGGGCGGAGCTTTCGCAATCAATCCAAGCAATGCAGGGAGCGCCGCTTCATCGCCGATCGCGCCGAGCGCTGCGACGGCCGCCTCGCGACCGGAGCGGTCGCCATCCCCCGTCGCCACCTCGATGAGCCATGGGACCGCCGATCCCGCCCGGAGCTCGCCGTACGCCGTGGCAACCGACTCGATCACACGCGGATCGTCATCGGCTCGGGCCCGGTCCAGGTCTGGGATCGCCGCATCGCCCGCGCCCCCGAGCGCCTCCGCGGCCATGGCGCGCGCCGCGCCGTCTTCGTCGATGGCGAGGCGTTGGCGAAGTGCCGCGATCGACTCGTCGGTCGGTCCCGAGGCGACGCACACGGAGATCGCGAGCCGACGCACGTCGGCGTCCTCGTGTTCGAGGAACTCGACCGGGTCGTCGAGCAGCCGAACCAGCGCCTCTCGATCGGCAGACCGTACCGAGTCAGGAGTGATGAAGATCCTCCCTCACCCACTCGGCCCCCCCGGGCCAGTGCTCCTTCTTCCAGATCGGTGCCCGCGCCTTGATCTCGTCGATCAGATAGCGGCCCGCAGGGAACGCGTCGCTGCGATGGGGCGACGACACCGCGACAACCACCGAGATCTCCCCGACCCCCAAATCGCCTACCCGGTGAATGGCGGCGACCCTGCTCACCGGCCAGCGCTCGCGAACCTCGGCGGCGACCTCGGCGATCTTGTCGATGACCTGCTCGTCGTACGACTCATACTCCAGATGGGTCACACCGGTTCTGCCTGGCGAGTGGTCACGCACCGTGCCGACGAACAGCACGACGGCGCCGGCGTCCGGCGCCGACACAGCCGCAACGACGTCGGCCGGATCCACCGGATCGGCGGACACCGCAATGAGATCTGACTGCTCGGATAGGTGGTCTGAGGGCATACAATCGCTTTCGTGGACGACACTACCCATGGAAGCACACCATCGGTGCCTGAGCCCGATCCTTCTGATGAGCTCTATCCTCCGTACGTGGCGTATGTGAGGCCCTGGAGTTCGGAGACCGGCCCCACGACGCGGCCAACTCCGCCACCGCCGCCGGCGCCGGAACCGAAGCGGCGCGGCCATCTCTCGACCGGGGTTGTCGCCTTTCTCGCCGCCGTTCTCGGTGCCTTCGCTGTCGTCGCTCTCCTGGCCATCCTCGGTGTATTCGATGACGAGCCGGCTGAGACGGCTGCGCCCGAGCCACCGGCCGCCGACACGACCATCGTCCGCGAGGTCACGACCGAGATCGTGACCGCCCCCACCGCCCCCGGTGTCCCAGAGGCCGTCGCCATCAAGGTGGTGCCTTCCGTTGTGACCGTCGAAGTCGGAGACCTCGAAGGAGACACCCTCACCCTCAACGGTTCCGGATCCGGTGTGATCCTCGAGGACGGCTACATCGCAACGAATCACCACGTGATCGAAGACGCATCGTTCAGTCGCGTCGTCCTTGAAGACGGCCGCACGTACGATGCCGAGATCGTTGGATCCGATGCCTACACCGATCTCGCGGTGTTGAAGGTCGACATCGACGGTCTCCAGCCGATCGAATTCGGCTCCACGGAGAATCTCGCGATCGGCCAGATGGCGGTCGCCGTCGGCAACCCCCTCGGTCAGGATGGAGGGGTCTCCCTCACGGTCGGCGTCGTTTCGGCGCTGTCACGGACCGTCGAATTCGGCGATCAGTCGGCCCTCTACGGCATGCTGCAGACCGATGCACCGATCACATCCGGATCGAGCGGCGGTGCGCTCGTCGACGACGACGGGAAGCTGATCGGAATCACCGCGGCGATCGGCGTCAGCCAGGCCGGCGCAGAAGGCATTGGATACGCCATCCCGGTTGAACTCGTCGAACGCATCACACAAGAGATCATCGAGACCGGAACGGCGAAGCATCCATTCATCGGGATCTACGGCACGGACTACATCGTCACCGCCGATGATGGTGCGCTCACGCCGAGCGGAGCCGAGATCGCGGAACTCATCGAGAGCGCTTCGCCCGCCGGCGACGCAGGGTTCTTGCCTGGCGATGCAATTGTCGACGTCGACGGCGCCGAGGTTCGCACCATGGAGGACCTGGTTGTCGCACTGCGGCTCTACCACGTCGGTGACGAGGTCCTCGTCACGGTGACCCGCGACGAGTCGCCGATCACCGCCACCGTGCTGTTGATCGAACGCCCGGACGACCCGCCTCCTCTGTCGAACGCCGAAGAACCCGAAGAGGACGCCGGTGACGAGTGATCTCCCCTTCAGCGACGACGGCGACGACCTGTTCGCTCAGCTATTCCGCATGTTCCAGTCGTCGGGTCCCGTCAACTGGAACCTCGCGAAGGAGCTGACCAAGAACCTCGCAGGCGAGCGTCAGCCGATCGAACCTGACATCGCCGAGGAGTACCGCGAACTCGGACACGTGGCCGAACTGCGGATCCAGGCAACGGCCGACCTCCCTGCTCCGTCACCCGGCGATCTCAACCCGACCGACCGGACCACGTGGGCACTCGAAAACATCCAGACCTTTCGCATCCTCGTCGAACCACTCTCGGACAAGCTGTCCGGCGGATTCGCCGGGCTCCCGGGCGCCGAGTCTCTCGGCCAGATGGGAGCCATGCTCCAGCCACTCGGGCCGGCGCTGCTCGGCATGCAGGCGGGGACCATGGTGGGCTTCATGTCGCATCGGGTGCTCGGCCAGTTCGACACCGGTATCCCTGCCGTCGATCACGAAGAGCCGTACCTCGTGGTTCCGAACGTCGAAGCGTTTGCGTTCGAAGCCGAGGTCGACACCCGCCAGGCACGCCTCTGGGCCACGATTCACGAGATGGTCTTTCAGCGCCTGATGGAGATTGAGTGGCTCAAGGGACACTTCGTGTCGCTGGTCAACGCCTTCTACGAGACGG
>Ga0316193_10003438_pt1 | contig 11434 bp, 12 predicted proteins | sample MerIslsedime2_MG_FD_207735 | JGI IMG/M metagenome (GOLD analysis project Ga0316193, IMG submission 207735) | Coastal sediment microbial communities from Maine, United States - Merrow Island sediment 2 | ecosystem: Environmental > Aquatic > Marine > Coastal > Sediment | place: USA: Maine... | reverse complement strand
CTCCGGCAAGTAATTCACCAGAAAACATGCTGTTGGCATTTGACGGGCGCTTCGGCGCCCGTTTTTTTGCCTACAGGGACGTAGGTACGTCGCCGGATCAATGGGATCAATGGGGTCAGACTCGATTGATCCGGAGTTGAACAGGTTGGTGATCAATCGAGTCTGACCCCATTGATCGGGAGCGATCTCTCAGTGAACCGCTGAAGGATCTGAGCGGATCGCATCCGCGATTGTTAACCGGGATACAACCTTTGGTATGATGCTCCACCGGATCAGGGGTATCCGCATAACCGGAGAAAATAAATGAAATTAATCACAGCAATAATCAAACCTTTCAAACTTGAAGATGTGCGCGAGGCCTTGAACGAGATTGGCGTAAAGGGCATCACCGTGACCGAGGTGAAAGGGTTTGGTCGCCAGAAGGGACATACCGAACTGTATCGTGGTGCCGAATACGTGGTGGATTTCCTGCCCAAGGCCAAGCTCGAAATCGGCGTACCGGCCGACAAGGTCGAGCAGGTGATTGAGGCCATCAGAAATTCTGCCAATACCGGCAAGATCGGTGACGGCAAGATCTTTGTAAGTAACCTGGAGCAGACCATCCGTATCCGTACCGGCGAAACGGGTCCGGACGCCCTCTAGACGCAACAAATTAAAGAATACGTGGGAGAACGACAATGAGCCTTCTAAAACCGAAGGGAGTGTTGGCCGTGCTGCTGACCCTGCTGATCAGTATGCTGCCATCCCTGGTGCTGGCCGACGAATTGAACGGTGCCGACACCGCGTGGATCCTGACATCCACGGCACTGGTGCTGTTTATGACCATTCCCGGCCTGTCACTGTTTTATGCGGGCCTGGTGCGCAACAAGAATGTGCTGTCGGTATTGATGCAGTGTTTTGCGATTACCTGCATGGTGTCGGTAATGTGGCTGGTGTTCGTGTATGGCCTGGCCTTCGGCGATGGCGGCAGTATGAACCAGTGGATCGGCAGTCTTGACCAGGTGATGCTTGGCGGTGTCAGTCGTGACAGCATGGTTGGCAGCATCCCGGAAACCGTGTTTTCCATGTTCCAGATGACGTTCGCCATCATTACCCCGGCGCTGATCGTCGGCGCCTTTGCCGAGCGTATGAAATTTTCCGCCATGCTGTGGTTCTCGGCCATCTGGCTGGTGGTGGTGTACGCACCGGTAACCCACTGGGTATGGGGCGGCGGCTGGCTGCAGGACATGGGCCTGCTGGATTACGCCGGTGGTACCGTGGTACATGTGAATGCCGGTGTCGCGGCGCTGGTGGCCGCGCTGGTGCTGGGCCCGCGCAAGGGTTTTGGCAAGACACAAATGCCACCGCATAACCTCACCATGACCGTGGCCGGCGCCGGCATGCTGTGGGTGGGCTGGTTCGGCTTCAATGCCGGCAGTGCCCTCGGCGCCAATGGTGATGCCGGCATGGCGATGCTGGTGACGCACATCAGTGCCGCGGCCGGTTCACTGGCGTGGATGACTATGGAATGGATCCGCCATGGCAAGCCCAGTGTGCTGGGTATCGTCACCGGCATGGTGGCCGGTCTCGGCACCATTACCCCGGCATCGGGTTTTGTCGGTCCGGCCGGTGCACTGCTTATCGGTCTGACGGCCGGCGTGGTTTGTTACAGCGCCACGGCCTATCTCAAGCACACCCTGAAGATCGATGATTCCCTCGACGTGTTTCCGGTCCACGGCATGGGTGGCATCATCGGTACCCTGATGGCCGGTATCTTTGTCGGCATTCTCGGTGGTGTCGGTCTTGCCGAGGGCATGACCATGGGCGGCCAGGTATGGGTGCAGTTTGTCGGTGTGGCCGCGACCTTTGTGTATTGCGGTGTGCTCAGCTGGATTATTCTCAAGCTGGTCGATGCCGTCATCGGACTGCGTGTCAGCGAGGATGAAGAGACCCAGGGTCTGGACCAGGTGCTGCACGACGAGACGGGTTACAACCTGTAGTCCTGGTTTTGTTTTGGGGATGAAAACGGGCGCTTCGGCGCCCGTTTTTCTATGTTATGTCTGATATGCATTTGCCGAGAAGGTTATTCCGGTTTTGAAAAGGTTTTGTCCTGAAGGTCAGAGTGCTTCTCTTTTTTCATCACCATATTTCGCCCATTCGGGCGAGGTACTTTCTCTTGAGTGCCCAAGAGAAAGTACCCAAAGAGAAGGGCACCCCGGTGCACTCATCGGTTGCGCCGATTCCTTCCGTTCCTCGCCCCTCCGGGGGCGCGCACAACTCGGCAGGTAAACCTGCCTCAGACAGGGTGCGCGCCTGTTCCCGGATTGGCTGCGGTACTCAGTGAGTGCAAACGGGAAGGAGGTAGTTGGGTGTGAGGGGGGTTGTTTTGAATTTCCTCCACCCGTCTGGCGCAGCTGAGCATCGCAGTGAAAACCGGGGTAAGCTCGCGCCCTGTTTGAGCGCAGCGAGTTGCGCGAGCGCCGGTTTGCACGAGAAGCGCAAGGAACCCGCGTAGCGGGCAAGCCGCCGGGATCGCCTTTCTTTTGGATACTTTATCTTTGGCGGAGCAAAGAAAAGTATCTCGCCCGAATGGGCGAAACAGAAAGCCAAACAAGTATCTCACCCTTCAGGGCGAAACAATAAACGTAAAACAGGCACCCCGCCCGAATGGGGGAAATAAGGAGCTAAAAAGAACGGCAATTGCGGATGCGGTCCGCTCCTGCGGATGTATCTATTCCTGTAGGAGCGCATCGCATGCGCGATGGTTTTACAGGGATTTATGCTTACCGTCGCAAAACGGCTTGTCACCACTGTGCTTGCAGCCGCATAACCAGACCCTGGTCGCTTCCGTAATCTCGAACTTCACCGGAACAAAACCGGTATCCTTGTGGGAACCGTCGCAAAACGGCTGAGTCTTTGATTTGCCGCAGGCGCACCACCAGTAGGTCCCCGGCTCAAGATCCTCGGTATAGGGTGCTTTCTGTGCGATCGTCGGATCTGACATAATGACCTCTCAGTGAAACAGGGAAGGCCCGTGAGTAAACCACCGCCGCTATTGCAAATCAACCAGCTGCAGAGACTAATGATTGGTCCGCTGTCGCTGCAGGTGGAGGCGGGCGATTGCCTGTGCATTTCCGGGCCATCCGGTAGCGGCAAATCGCAGTTGCTGCGCGCGCTTGCCGACCTGGATCCACACACGGGTGAGGCCTGCCTGCAGGGTGTGCCCGCCAGCAACATCCCCGCCGAGGTATGGCGCACCCGGGTCGGCCTGTTACCGCCGGAAAGTGTCTGGTGGCTGCCACGGGTCGGAGATCATTTCCATGGCGACCTGCCAGTCTCGCTGGAACATATTGGCCTGTCCGCGGCAATACTGGCGCAACCTGTCGGGCAGCTGTCCAGCGGCGAGAAACAGCGGCTGGCATTGATGCGGCTGTTGTCGAACCGTCCACAGGTGTTGCTGCTGGATGAACCGACGGCCAATCTCGATCCCGAGAACACACGGCGCATCGAGGCCGTGATCGACGAGTACCGCCGTGCACAGCAGGCGGTGATTATCTGGGTCAGCCACGACCCGGCACAGATTGCGCGGGTGGCCGACCGCTATTTCACCGTCAGTGACGGTCTGCTGGAGGAACAGACGATCGAGGGCAGGCAATGGTTGAACTGAGCGTTGCCGACCTGGCAATAGCCGCCACGCTGGTTTTGCTGCTGGCGTTGCTGAGTATTCGCCTGCGATCCAATATCAGCCAACAGCTCATCATCGCGGCCATGCGCACCGCCGTGCAGCTCACCCTGGTCGGGCTGGTGTTAAAGGTGCTGTTTGCCAACGCCAGTTTTGGCTGGGTGATGCTGATGGCATTGATCATGTTGCTGGTTGCCGGACGCGAGGTGATGGCGCGTCAGGAGCGCCGCTTCAAGGGGTGGCTCGGATATGCCGTCGGTACCTTTTCCATGTTTCTGTCATCGTTTGCCGTGACAATATTCGCGCTGGTGGTGATCCTCGGTGAGAACCCGTGGTATACACCGCAATACGCGATACCGTTACTGGGCATGTTACTGGGCAATACCATGAACGGTATCGCCATCGCCATGGACCGCCTGACGCACTCGGCCTGGGAACAGCGTGCGGTGATCGAGGCGCGGCTGATGCTCGGCGAACGCTGGGATCAGGCGATTGCGGAATACCGGCGGCAGGCGATTCGCAGTGGCATGATACCGATCATCAATGCCATGGCCGCGGCCGGTATCGTCAGCCTGCCGGGCATGATGACCGGGCAGATCCTGGCCGGTGCGGCACCGGTAGAGGCCGTGAAATACCAGATCCTGATCATGTTCCTGATCTCGGCCGGTACCGGCCTGGGGACGCTGGCCGCCGTGTCGATTGGCTCAAAACAGTTATTCGATGAGCGCCAGCGCTTGTGTCTGGACCGCTTGAGGCAACCATGATGAGACGCAGTATATTGCTTGTGGCATTGCTCACCTGTATGCCGTCACAGGCAGCCATCTACAAGTGCACCGATGCACAGGGTGACACGCAGTACAGCGATGAGCCGTGTGGCCACAACACCACTGTGTTTGTCCCCAGGGCAGCGCCAGGGCCCACCGATGATGCCGCGGAACGCATGGACAAAACACAGCGCCTGCTGCGGGCCTACGATGTCGAGAATGCAGAACGCCAGCGCCAGGAAAGCGCTGCGCAGACTGCCCGGGCGGAAGCGGAAAAAAATTGCGTCACAGCTCGGGACCGCTTGCAAAATATCACCCGGGCACGCGCGCTCTATCGGCTGGACAAGGATGGAAATCGTGTCGTGTTGTCGTTTGATGAGCGTGCCGCCTCGGAACAACAGGCGCGAACGGCGGTGAAACACTGGTGTGAGTGATTCGCGGATGCGATCCGCTCCTGCGCTGGAATTAGCTTGTGCCAGTAGGCGTCTGTCTTTATCGTTGCCGCCATGATCTGGAACCGTGACGACGCCCGGCAGCAGTACAATATTTCCGGCTGGAGTGCCGGTTACTTTGACGTGGGCAAGGCCGGTCAGCTGCTGGCCCTGCCTGCCGGTAGTCCGGACAGCCCTGCCGTGGACCTGCATGCACTGGCGCATGCGCTGCATGATGCCGGCCTGTCCTGGCCGGTGCTGGTCCGCTTTACTGATATCCTGCACCAGCAGGTAGATCGCTTGTGTGGAGCCTTCGAGGCGGCGATCAGCGCAAGGCAATACAAAGCCGGTTATACCGCTGTCTATCCCATCAAGGTCAACCAGCAGCAGCACGTGGTGGATGCGATTGTGCAGCACGGCGGCGAGCGTGTCGGTCTTGAGGCGGGAAGCAAGCCGGAGTTGCTGGCGATTATCGGCATTGCGCCGGCCAACGGTGTCATTATCTGTAACGGTTACAAGGATGCGGAATATATTCGCCTTGCCCTGCAGGCGCAGCGACTAGGACACCGTGTCACCCTCGTCATCGAGAAACTCTCCGAACTGGAACTGATCATCCGTGTGGCGGAAGAATTAAAGTTGCGGCCGTGTCTCGGCCTGCGGGTGCGACTGTCTGCCGCCACGGCGGGCAACTGGCAAAACACCGGTGGCGACCATTCCAAGTTCGGTTTTACCGCGGCCGGTGTGTTTGCGCTGCTGGAACGTGTGCGTGCCGCAGGCCTGCAGGATTGCCTGCAACTGTTGCATTGTCATCCTGGCTCGCAGGTCTCCAGCCTTGCCGATTTACGCCGGGCGCTGACGGAAGTGGCGCGTACCTGGGTCGCATTGCGCAGTGCCGGCGTGCCGATCGACAGCGTCGATGTCGGCGGAGGCGTGGGGGTGGATTACGAGGGCACTGCCAGTAACAGCAGCTGCTCCATCAACTACAGCATTGAAGACTATGCGCACACCGTGGTGGATGTGTTCGCGGCAACCTGTCACGAGGCACGCTTACCCGCGCCATCGCTGCTGAGTGAATCCGGCCGCTTGCTGACGGCACACCACGCGGTGTTGCTGACTAACGTGATCGATAGTGAACAGGTACCGGGAGCCGTCCACGTGGATCCGGGTACTGCCGCACCGCAGGTACGGATGTTGACCGCCGCCATGGAACAGTGTGATATCAGCAGCGCCTGCGCGACGTATCGAAGTGCTACTGATCTGCTGGCGGAGCTGCGCGCCGCCTTTATCGAGGGTCGCCTGACACTGGCGCAACGGGCGCATGGCGAATCGCTATACTACGCGCTGTGCCGCAAGCTGCAGACACTGTTGCAGCAACTGCCGGAGCCGCCGGCCGAGCTTGATACCATCAACCGGCTGCTGGCGGACAAGTACTTCTGCAACCTGTCCGTGTTTCAGTCGATGCCGGATGTCTGGGGTATTGGCCAGGTGTTCCCGATTGTGCCGCTGCAGCGTCTGCTGGAACGTCCGCAGCGTCGTGCCACGCTGCATGACCTGACCTGCGATTCAGATGGTCACATCGAGCGTTACGTCGATGCCGCCGGTGTCGAATCGAGCCTGCCGGTACATGCACTGCTGGCAGGTGAACCTTACCTGCTGGGTTTTTTCCTGCTCGGCGCCTACCAGGAAATTCTCGGAGACATGCATAACCTGTTCGGGGACACGGATGCGGTCAATGTTGAACTGACCGGGGAGGGCGGCTACCGGTTGGTCGACCCGCATCACGGTGACAGCGTCGATGAGTTGCTGCGCTACGTGGAATTCGAACCCAAGCGCCTGATTGCGCGCTATCGCGAGAAGGTCAGGGCGGCGGGGCTGGAAGGGAAGGAGAGGGCGGCCTGCCTGCAGACGCTGGAAGGCGGGCTGAGCGGCACCACCTACCTGGAAGACGAGTAGTCACCAATAACCTGCAGGAGCGCATCGCATGCGCTGATTGGCCATCAGCATAAAAACCTTCGCGCATGCGATGCGCTCCTGCAAGGGTATGGAGGAGAGATACAACCATGAAAACCGGTGTAATCGGCCTGGGCGCCATGGGCGCACCCATGGCGCGCAACCTGCACAAGTCGGGTTATCTCGAGGCGGTCTGGAACCGCAGTCGTGATAGAGCCGAACAGCTGTCCACTGAACTGGGAGTCCGTGTGGCGGACAATCCGGCGGCGCTTGCCGCTGACTGTGAACTGGTGGTGCTGTCCGTGTCCGCTGACGATGACCTGCTGCAGGTCATGCGTGCCCTGTCACCCGGTCTGCATGCCGGCTGCGTGCTACTCGATACCTCGACCGTCAGCCGCGACACCGCCATCCAGGCCGCGGCACTGGCGCATCCGGCGGCTTTTCTTGATGCGCCCGTATCCGGTGGCATTGAAGGTGCGCGCCAGGGAACGCTGGCGATGATGATCGGCGGTGAGGCTGGCGTGATCGAGCGCATCATGCCGGTACTCGACACCATCGCCCGACGCATCGAACACATGGGACCGGTCGGTGCCGGACAGGCGACCAAGGCGGTGAACCAGGTCATGGCGGCCGGCATCAACCAGGCGGTCACCGAGGCACTGGCGTTTGCAACAGCGCTGCAACTGCCGCTCGACAAGGTGATCGAGGTTGTCGGCTCCGGTGCCGCCGCTAACTGGTTTCTTACCCACCGTGGCGCATCGATGACAGCGGGGAAATTTGATCCCGGTTTCCGTGTCGCCCTGCATCACAAGGACCTGGCGATCTGCAAGCAAATGGCAGAGCAGTTTGACGTTGCCCTGCCGGTCGTCGAGATGACGCTGATTCACTACCGCCGTCTGATGGAAGCGGGATTTGGTGATGAAGATATTTCTGCCTTGTTTCGTGAGAAGCAGCAATTGTTTCACAAGGCTGGCGACATCCCAAAACGGCCCTGATAGTATGCCGTGGCAGCCGCTTAGTCTTCCGGCAGGTGCCCGGTCTTGACCAGTATCAGCGTCTCTTCATCGACATAGGGGAAATGTCTACTGAGGTGGGGGCTGCGTATCCAGGTGCCGGCCGGGTAATGGCCGTGTTCATCGATGAACTCACCGGAGATGACCAGTATCTCTTCGCCACCCCAGTGCTGGTGTGGCTGAAACTTCTCGTTCGCCGGCCAGTAGACCAGCGCCGTATGCTGCGTCTGGAATTCATGCAGTGACTGCACCAGCAGGTTACCGATGCCGTGCTGCCATTGATGATCTTCCGGCCGTACCACGACATGCGCCGTATCGTCGGGGTGAAACTGCTCCAGCTTCAGAAACAGCGTGCAGCCGTCGTGACTAAAGGGCGAGTGCTTCGAGCCGGGTGGATTGCGAATATAGCTGCCCATGGGATAATCACCGAACTCGTCAGAGAACATGCCCTTGAGCACAAAGATTTCTTCACCCAGTGGATGGCAGTGTTGCTGAAAGGATGATCCGGGCGCAAAGGTGACCAGGCTGGTGGTATGTCCAGACTCGGGTGCGATACGCTCCAGGTGTACACGCGAGACACCGTCAGACGGGCTGCTTACCCATGCTTGCGCGTGCGGTGGAACGTTCACCGGTACACTAAAATCCATATTGAGTTGTGGCATAGTCGTTAGTTGCGCAAGTTCGCAAGCTACCGTCGGTTGAGGTGCGATTATTATAGAGTAACCGGGATGCTGTTACTTGCCATCCAGAGGGCTGCGTACCCCGCGTCCGCCTTTATTCAGGACATGCGTGTAAATCATCGTGGTAGAGACATCCTTGTGCCCGAGCAATTCCTGTACAGTGCGGATGTCGTAGCCATTCTCAAGCAAGTGCGTTGCAAATGAATGCCGCAGTGTATGAACGCCAACGTGTTTATTTATTCGAGAGGAGAAAAGTGACTGCTTGATTGCCCGACTGACGTTGGTGTCATACCAGTGGTGTCTCCTGGTTACACCCGTGAGGAGGTCAACGGAATGCCTTGTTGCGGGGAAGACATATTGCCACTTCCATTCCCATCCGGCATTGGGATACTTACGATCCAGCGCGAACGGCAGTTCAACTTCACCGTAACCCTCTTCGATGTCTCTTTTGTGGAGTGACTTGACGCGCTCAAGCTGTGATCGTAGTGGCGATCCAGGGTAGTCGGACAATAGCGTAATCCTGTCCCTGTTCCCCTTGCCGGAACGAACATGTATCTGCCTGTAGTCGAAATCAATAGCGGATGGCGTTTACCATGAAATAGAATAAATCTTCGAATCCACTGTATATACGATTGTTCTGTACGAAGACTGTAATGCCTGGACCGTATTGAATCGCGTACGCGATCGAGTAAGCGCTTTTTCCCCATAACGGCTCCATGTCATGTTTTTAAATCCCTTTAGGCCATGTAATATGCCCCTAAGCGATTGAATTAAAGTTGTCAATATACAACATGACCTAAATGTCGTAAGACAAACCTGACTTTTAGGCCGTCTAATTGTAGTTGGCCATTGAAAAGAAGGAACAAAGACACATGAAACCAGAAATCACAATCAGGAGCGAGACGGGTGCCGATGTTGATGCCATAACTGATGTGACGATTGCAGCGTTCAAGACTTTGGAGATCAGCAATCATACGGAGCAATTCATCATCGAGGCGCTACGTGCCGCCAAAGCTCTTACGGTATCGCTGGTCGCAGAAATCGATGGCCGAGTGATAGGGCATATTGCTTTCTCTCCCGTGACCATTTCAGATGGCACACCGAAGTGGTATGGACTTGGACCTGTTTCGGTGCTGCCCGAGTACCAGCGACAGGGGATCGGCAAGGCCCTGATACAGGAAGGTCTGTCACGACTGAGAGATATGAATGCTCAAGGATGTTGTCTCGTCGGACATCCGGAATACTACAGGCAATTCGGGTTCACTAGCACCCCTGGGCTTATGCTTGAGAATGTTCCAGCGGAGGTGTTTTTCGCACTGTCTCTCGACGGGCACACTCCGCAGGGCAGCGTCACTTTCCACGATGGATTCAAAGCTGATGGCCAAGGCGCTGCAGCGGACGGCTAACCGCCGCCGCCGAGCTTAGACGTTAGGCATATGAATGATGCAGTGAAATTGTCAGCCTCTCGACAGCTCGTAAGATGGCTGGTGCTCAGCGCATTCATCATCTTGGCATTACTCTATCTAAATAGTTCTATTTATAGTGCTTGGGTATCAGGAGGGCCGCCAAATCCGTCCCCGCTGGGCTGGTCCCGCCGAGCTATTGGACATCTTTGCTTTGCATTGGCGGCTTTGTGCTTCGGGATAGGTTTATTTAAAGGTATCCGTACATTTCCCCGATCAACGAAAGGATCTGCTGCTTTTATTGTGCTGGGGGCAATATTGGCTATCAGCCCCTATATTGGAAGTTTTATATTAATGGATAAATGCCTGGAACGAGGCGGAAGCTGGAACCGTGCAACAATCCAATGCTCCGATGAATCGTAAAATGTCTAATAAATCGCCCAAGAAAGGCCCCTGCGGGGCCGGGACGCTTCACCTATCGGCTCGCGACCCTTGGCTCAAACCTTATAAGCCCAACGACAATTTGTGGAGTATTGAATCAAAGCAATCCTAAATAGATATGAATAGAACGGAGACATTGATATGAACGATGCATTCAAACAACATGGCGCATTTAGCTGGTCTGAGTTAATAGTAGATGATGTTGATTTAGCTATTGGCTTTTACACTGATGTGATTGGTTGGGAAATTGAAGAGATGGATATGGCACAAGGAAAATACTACGTATTGAAATCTGGTGGCGAACCTGTAGGTGGAATAATGAAGAAACCTGAAGGTGCTGAGAAGATGCCAGATTTCTGGGGAACCTATATTACCGTGAATGACGTCGATGCAACCCTTAAAAAAGCCGAGGTAGCCGGAGGTAAATCAGTTTACCCTCCTATGGATGTGCCTGGTGTTGGTCGAATGTGTGCAATCACAGATAGAAGTGGAGCTATGGTTTCAATCATTACTTACGAAGAAACCGAGTGTAATAAATAAGATAGAAAGAACAGGGCTTATGACAAGTCGTCCGAGCCTACGCGGGAACGTTTTGCGACGCTTAGCGGGTAGTATCTAGGCCGCGCGGCTCGACTCAAACCTTATGCCGCAGGGTTGACATACCATATTGCGTATATATACTAATTAAGGTATGTGGGAAATATATGAGCATAGGAAGGCTGCCAAACAGCTTGAATCGTTACCTATTGACGTGCTCAAGCGATACGAGAAATGGAAAAATATCGTATCGATAAGTGGTCCTGAAGGGCTAAGGCAAATAAAAGGTTTCACAGACGAGGCGCTTCGAGGTGAATGGAAGGGTCGCCGTTCGTCCCGTCTCAATATTCAGTACCGCGTCATCTATAAAATCCAGAAGGATCTTGTTTTAGTTCGGGTTGTTAATGTGACTCCGCATGATTATCGGAGAAAGTAAGATGAAAGATTATCGAAAAGCGAAGAAGTTGGTGGATGTCTCTGTTGGGGAGTCGGTTCGGATTCTTCGAGAATTACAGGAGATGAGTCAAAACGAGCTATCTGCGTTAACGGGCATT
>Ga0316193_10003437_pt1 | contig 11436 bp, 7 predicted proteins | sample MerIslsedime2_MG_FD_207735 | JGI IMG/M metagenome (GOLD analysis project Ga0316193, IMG submission 207735) | Coastal sediment microbial communities from Maine, United States - Merrow Island sediment 2 | ecosystem: Environmental > Aquatic > Marine > Coastal > Sediment | place: USA: Maine... | reverse complement strand
CATCTCCCAATCGAGGACCCCGACGATGCGCATCGGGTCCGCAGGATCGAGGACAACGTTGTCGAGGCGGAAGTCGTTGTGGACGATGCAGCCGGGGCCGATGTCGGGGGGCCGGTTCTTCTCGAGCCACGCCATGATGCCCTCGCAATCGGGCACGTCGGGGGTCCGCGCCCTCCGGTAGCGATCGGACCAACCGGAGACCTGGCGCTCGACATAGCCCTCAGTTTTACCAAAGTCCTCGAGACCGACCGCCCGATAGTCCACCGAATGCAGCTCGGCCTGGACATCGACCACGCGATTGAAGATGGCCCTGACGTCTTCGGGGGAGAGCGACAGTGCGGGTGGAAAGTCGCGTCTGACGATGATGCCCTCTATCCGTTCCATGACGTAGAAGGGGCAGCCGATGATCGACTCGTCGTCGGAAAAGAGCAATGGCTTCGGGCAGTAGGGAAATGAGCCGTGGAGGGCGGTTAGGACGGAGTGCTCCCTCTTCATGTCGTGGCCGCTCTTCGGCTTGCTGCCGAAGGGCGGACGTCGGAGCACGATCTCGGTGTCGCCGACGCGCAGCATGTAGGTGAGGTTCGAGAACCCCGACGGATACTGGAGGACCTCCAGCTCGCCCTCGAGGCTCAAAGCCTTTTGAAGGAACGGCCCGAGCCGTGCGACATCGAGGGTCTCTCCGGGTCGGACATCAGTCGGTCGATCAATGGCGTCATTCATGGCCACAGTTTCCTCTATCCCAGGGCAAACAAAAAGAGGGCCCGCAGGGCGGGCCCTCTGTCATCGGGTCGAATGCATCAGGGTCCAGGCGCCAGGACGCCGTCCCGAATGGTGAACATTATCGGTTCAAAGAGGTCATCGAGTGCTTCCGGATCGTCGTAGTAGCTGTTGCCGATCTCGTCCGACGGAATCTGCTGGATCAGGATCGTGAACGCATCCGGGGTCACATCCATGATCGCGAAACCGTGCGACCACGTGTTTTGATAGAGAATATTCGAGGGCGACACGCTGGGGCTCAGGGCCGAGACCTGGAGCAAAAGCCCGTAGTTGGCGATGATGTCCTCTATTCCGGGGATCTGGCCGAGAATCGGATCGGATGCGATCACCCTCAGCACGATTTCGGCGTTGGTGGACGAGGAAATTGCGGGCGGCGTGATCTCGTAGGTTCCGTTCTGGTGATCCGTAACAAAAGTCGAGTGGATGTCACCCGAGATCACCACCGCGTTGGGCACCAGTTCGAGCAGGCCCAGCACCTCCATCGTTTTCTGCGGCAGGCCGTTGAAGTCTTCGGCGTTGACGACCAGCTTGGTGCGCAAGAAGTCCGGGAACTCGGGCGGCAGCATGGCCGCGATCAACGGGTTGGTGAAGTCGATCACCATCGGCGTCATCATGTACGAGTTGCCGAGCACCTTCCAGGTCGCGGGGCTCGCCAGAAGGGTCCCCTGGAGCCATGCGTTCTGCTGGGAACCATAGGCCTCCTGGGATGCCCCGCCAGTGCCGAGATAACTGGCCGCGGCATAGAGATCGAAGGTGTCCTTGATCACCTGCGTCCGCGAGCCGCCGGACGAGTAGACTGCAGACTTGCCCATCAGCAGGTAAGAGATGCCTCGCGGAAGTACCGCGAGCATTTCCGGCGAAAACGGCGGTGCCAGACCCCCTCCGGCGTAAAGGAGGTTGATGAAGGTAGCGCTGACATTACCGGACATTGCCTCCTCGCCGAGACGGACCGCGGTGAAGAAGTCGAGGGAGGGGTTCTCCATCATGTAAAGGTTGGCAGCGATGAGGCTAGCGGTCTGTTTGAAGATCGGCAGGCTCTTACCGAGGAGGCCCATGTCCACGTACGGGTCGAAGCTGCCCCTGACCGCCGGCCACGCCTCACCGACCATCGCCGCGAGGGTCGGTTCGTCGACCGGGATCAATCCGGGGAAAGCGTCCTCCGGGATCAGGTGGTCGGGCCGGAAGGTGCGAAGGTCAGTCAGTACCAGATGTAGATTCGAGCCGTAGATCAGATCGCGGTAGATCATGCTGTTGGGATAAAGGTCGTCTGCGCCGATCTCGAGCTCACCGTCCCCGTTGAGGGCGGCATCGATCGGGACCCACTCGAAGAAGGCACGTTCGGAGTTCTGTTTGCGCTCGACGTCGTACTCGTCCTCGCGCCCGTTTGTGTACGTGGCGGTTGCGCCCCACGCATCGTTGGAGTACTCGTGGTCATCCCAGATGACCAGCATCGGCCAACGCTCGTGGACCTCCTGCAAGACCGGGTCGTTTTTGTAGGTGCGGTAGATGTCACGGTAGTTCGAGAGGCTCGCCGCGGCATAGTTATCGTTGCCAAGCTGAATCGCCCCTTCAGTGTCCTCGAACTCTATCCCGCGTTCGCTGTCCGGGTCCTGGAACTGGGGGTCACCGGTCGTTTCGTAGATGTAGTCACCGAGGTGAACGATGAAGTCGATATCTTCGTCGTGGTCGAGCAGCATCTTGAGATAGGCGTTGTAGTAGCGGCCGATGTAGTCCTGGCAATAGACCACAGCGAAGCGCACCGGCTGGTCAGACCCTGGACTGGGTGCGGTACGGGTGCGGCCAATCTGTGACGCGTTGCCGCCGAAGCTGAACTGGTAATAGTAGGTGTTGTACGGCATCAGCCCATCCACCTTGACCTTCACCACCCCGTCGTACTCGATGTCGACGTCGATCGAGCGAGAGACCACGACGTTGGTCATCCCCTGGTCTGTGGCGACCGAGAGATCCACCCTCGTCGGGATACCGCCTTCAGGCGTCACAGCCCGTGTCCACAGCACGACGCTGTTAGCGGTCGGATCGCCCGAGGCCACTGACTGCGGGAAGTAGTCATCGGCGGCCACCGAGCCGACCGCAGCGCACAGGACAACGATCACACCCACCGAACGAAGAAATGAACGCATCGCAACCTCCTTCCAAAATGGACGCACGAATACCCGGCCCAGGACCCGCGCTGAATCTCGACTCTTTTGAGACGGCATGTCTGTCACCTCGTCTGAAGTGGGGGACTATGGTACACCGTCCACCCCGTACCCGTCTCCGTCTCGGTGCCCGATGATCATCGAAGCTCGCATGTCCGATTCGCTATCGCTATCGGGATCGCTATCGCTATCGATGGATGTCACGTCGAATTGTTCGATAGCGATCGCGATAGCGATTGCGACAGCGACTGAAAAAGAGAATGAAATCGCGCACTCAGGAATTACGCGACCAGCAGCTCTTCACCGGCGCGGACCAACCGGGTGTAGGCGCCATCGGCGGCGAGGAGCTCGTTGTGGGTTCCCTGCTCGATGATCCGGCCACGATCCATGACCACGATGCGATCCGCGCGCTCGACGGTCGACAGCCGGTGGGCGATCACGATCACGGTCTTGCGCTCGAAGATTCTCACCAGGGCGTCCTGGATGAGCTGCTCGGTGATCGAATCGATCGACGCCGTGGCCTCGTCGAGGACGACCACCGACAGATGATGGGCCATCGCCCGTGCGAAGGTCAGGAGCTGGCCCTCCCCCACCGACAGGTCAGCGCCCCTCTCTCGCAGGACATGCCCCCAGCCGACGCGGTCAACCACCTTGTCGGCATGGACCAACACAGACGCCGCTTCACACTCTGCTTGGCTGATGCCGGGGTTGCCGAGGTCGATATTGAACCGCACCGCCTCTGAAAAGAGTTGCGGATCCTGGCGCACGCCGGCGATGTGGCGGCGCACATCTTCCGACCGCAGGTCCGAGAGCTCGGTGCCGTCGAGCCTGATGCTGCCCCGGTAGCCGATGTATGAGGTATCGAGGAGCCTGGTCAAGGTCGTCTTGCCGGAGCCCGTCGCCCCCACAACCGCCACCACCTCGCCCGGCTTCACCTCGAGATCGATCCCGCAGAGGACATCCTCCACGTCTGGACGGTAGCGGAAACAGACGTCGCGCATCACGATCTCGCCCTCAACGTCGGATTTGGCTTCGCCCTCGCTGGACACCGAATCGTCGACATCGAGAAGGGCCAGGATTTTTTCGAGGGCCGCCGCGCCCCGCTGAAGGATGGCGACTCTGGAAGAGAGCTCTCGCAGCGGACGGAAGAGGCGGTCGAGGTACTCGATGAAGGCAACCAGGAGGCCGGCGCTCACCGGTTCCGTAAGCGGCACCGGCAGCCCCATGCGTGACGCCAGGCCGGAGCCGTACCAGAGCATGACGGCGACGCAGATCGAGGCGGTGCCGTCGACGAGCGCGTACATGAAGGAGTCGTAGACGTTGGAACGCGTCGTCGCGCGACGGAAACGGTCGTTGCGGGCATCGAAGAGATCTTCGGAGTGCTTTTCGTTGCCGAAGAGCTGGACGATCTCGACACCGTCGACCCGCTCGGCGAGGAAGGCGTTGACCGAGGCCAGCGCCTCGCGGACTTCGAGGAAGAGGACTCGCAGCCGGCGTCTGATGATCTCGAGCACGGCCAGGATCGGCGGCGCCAGCAGCAGGAGCACCAACGTCAGTCTCGCGTCGAGCAGGAACATCGCAACCAGGGTGCCGGCGATCATCAGAAGGTCGAGGATGATGTTGATGAGGCCGGATGAGAAGGCCTCGCCGAGGGCGTCGACATCGGAGGTGGCGCGAGTCATCAGACGGCCGGCCGGCTGCCGGTCGAGGTAGCTTTGGCGCAGGCCGAGGAGCTTGCGGTAGATTCCGGATCGCAATCTGACAATACTGCGCTGACCGCCCCACGCGAGCGACATTACGTAGCCGCCCTCGAGCAGATAGCCGGCCACGACCGCACCGAGATAGAGCAGGGCAAGCGCCATCAGCCCTTCGGCCACACCCGGCACGACGTGTTCGTCAATCACCTTCTTCAGGATCCAGGGCTGGACGAGGCTGAGGCCGGCGGTGGCCGGGGTCAGCACGAGGGCGAGCGCGAAGGCCCAGGAATCGGGTCGAAGGTAGGGCCACAGGCGGCGCAGCATCGAGGTCTCGCTCATGACGCGACCTCGTCCTCGGCCGCCGCGCGCTGGCTCTGCACCATCCAGGTGTCACGGTAGATTCCCGGTCGTTGGATCAGCTCGGTGTGGAGACCGCTGTCGACCAAACGACCACCATCGAGCACCAGCACGACATCGCAGTGGCGCAGGGCTGACAGGCGATGGCTCGAGATCAGGACCGTCGGCGCCTCCGGGCGACGTGCCAGGTCGGCCACGGTCTCAACGAGCTGAGCCTCGGTGTGGTGGTCGACCGCGGACAGAACATCGTCGAGGATCAGGAGATCGCCACCCCGGTAGAGACCGCGCGCCAGTGCCACACGCTGGCGCTGTCCGCCGGAGAGCATGATGCCGCGTTCGCCGACCACCGTCTCGAGCCCGTCCGGGAGCGATTCGAGATCGGGCGCCAGCGCCGCCATATCGACCGCGCTCCGGATATTCGCGTCATCGGGCGCCGCCTCGAGGGCAACATTGGAGGCGATGGCGTCGGAAAAGAGGAATGGTCGCTGGGGAACCACCGCCAACCGGCGCCGCCAGGTCTCGAGAGCCAGGGTCACCAGATCGACACCATCGACCAGAATCGTCTCCCGCGGCGGATTGTAGAGGCGCGCCAACAGACGCAGCAGGGTGCTTTTGCCGCTCCCGGTACGCCCAAACAGACCCACGACGCCACCGGCCGGAATCGTCGCGCTCAGCCCGGTGAGCACCTCACGGTCCGCTTCGTCCGGGTAGGCGAAGTGGAGGTCGCGCAGCTCGATCTCCGGGCCATGTCCGCTCTCGAGGACCACCCCGGAAGCGCCCTCCGGACGCTCGACCGGCGCGTCGATGAGCTCGAAGATCCGTTCGAGGGCCGCGCGCCCGCGCTGGATCACGGACATCATCCACCCCATCGAACGCAGTGGCGGCAGAAAAACCGTCAGCAAAGCGGTGAAGGCCGCCAGCTCGCCCACGGTCAAGGTGCCCTTCAATACCATCGGGCCTCCGACGGCAATCAGGGCGAACATGGCGACGCCGCCGGAAAGCACCAGCAGCGGCAGGGCGATCGAGCGGATCAGTGCCAAACGCATGCCGGTGCGGAACCAACTCAGATTCCTTTCCTCGAAGTTCTCGACAAACGCCTCCTCGGCCACGAAACCCTGGATCGCGGCCATCCCCTGGAGGCTGCCGAGGACGTGCTCGGAGATCTCACCGAGCTGCTCCTGGCTGCGCCGGGCGAGGTAGAACAGGCGCCGGATGCCCCACTGAACGAGCCCGGCGCCGACCACGATCGGCAACAGCACCATCAGGGTGAGACGTGGTGACAGGGAGACCATCTTCCAGCCGGTGAGGACGACGGCAAGGGTCACGTTGACGATCTGCAGACCGCCGAAGCCAACCAGGGTCCGGACCCAGGTGATGTCGTTGGAGGCGCGGCTGACGATGTCGCCGCGTTTCTGGGTCGCGTAGAAGGACGGTTGGAGACGTAGGAGGTGGGCGAAGAGGTCCCGCCGCAGGTGGTACTCGAGATGGCGCCCGGGGTTGAAGATCAGAACCCTCGACAGGCTCCGGACCACAATTACCGCCACCCCCATGACGGCGATGGCGGCAACGTAGCGGCCCAACGGCTGCTCGGCGCGAAGGGCGTCGATGGCGTGGCCGATCTGGCCCGGGATACTCACCGCCAGGTAGTTGGTGATCCACAGGAAGACCGCGCCGGTGAGATAGCTCCACCGGTAGCGCCAGGCATAGTCCCGGAGCAGCCGGAGCACCGGCCGTCCTGTCGCACCCTGTTTGTTATCGTCTGCCTCGTTCAACATCACGCTCCTGTAACCGTCGATTATCCTCTCATGTTTCCTTCCTCCCACCCAACCAGGTTCAAGGTTCACCCGCCCGACCACCCACCCGGGTACAGGGCACAGGGATGGGTGGGTGGTCCCTGCGCCCTGGACCCTGAACCCGGTTCGCCTGTAGACCGGCAGGCTCATCCAAGATAGGCTTCGCGCAACCGCACAAGGAGATTGCGATGTCCGAAACCATGCCCGAAGTCCTGATCAGCGAGGAAGAGATCCACGCCAAGGTCGAGGAGCTCGCGCGCCGTATCTCCAGCGACTACCGCGACGTGGAGGACCTGATCCTGGTCGGCGTCCTCAAGGGCTCGTTCATCTTCCTGGCCGACCTCGCCCGCCACCTCACAATCCCGCGCAGCGTCGACTTCATGGCCCTCTCGACCTACGGAAACACCACCGACACCGATGGCGCGGTGCGGATGATCATGGACCTTCGCCGCAATATCGCCGGGCAACACGTGCTCATCGTCGAGGACATCGTCGATACCGGATACACCCTCGCCTATCTGATCCGGACCCTTGCCGCCCGGCAACCGGCGTCGCTCAAGACCTGCGTCCTGGTGCACAAGCCCGATCGGCGAGAGGTCTATGCCCAGATCGACTATCTCGGATTCGAGATCCCCGACGAGTGGGTCGTCGGCTGCGGTCTCGACTGGGCGGAGAAGTTTCGAACCCTGCCGTATATCGGGGTGGTGAAGCCGGAGGAGTGAACCGAAGCCCCTTTGCGCCTTCCGCTTCGGCGGGCATGGTGCCACTCTTCGCATTGTTTGCTCCGACCGCGCTCTTCAACTGGGAGGCCACGAATTCAAACAATGCGAAGGGTGGCACCGGTGTCGTCGATGCGGCTAAGCGCCTCTCATGGCGCGGTTGTGAGATTTGGACGCAGGATGGGGTTTTGTGACGCCGCTCACGGCGCCGGAGCCGCATCGGACCTACATTGATATTGGACGCACCGGACAATCTCCTCCTTCCCAAGCCCGCTCGCGGGCTTGCTTTTTTTTTTTGGAGGGGGGACCACCCCAACCTCATCGAGTGCTGCCCACGATTCAACGAATTCGGAGACCGCAGCGGCTTGGTAACCGCGAAGACGCGAAGACCGCAAAGAAGAACCAAAATATTTTCTTTGCGACGTCTTTGCGTCTTTGCGTTTTCAACATGATGTCGGTCAGATTCTGCGAACAAGGAACGGCGTAATGTTGAAGATCGCGACGGGAGGACACATCGGGAACGGGTACGGGTACGGAATCGGACGCGGGTTGAGGCGACTGATACACTCTGCACGATGATGGAATCGACACTGGGTCTCGAACAGGTGCCGCCCGGGCGGCAGATTTACTCGAACCGCACCCTCAACCTGCGGACGATCCGGGCGATCGGCTACGACATGGACTACACCCTGGTCCACTACCGGGCCGATGTCTGGGAGCAACAGGTCTACGACCGGCTCAAGGAGCTCTTCGTCGCCGATGGTTGGCCGATTGAAGACCTCGAGTTCGACCCGGACCTGGTGATCCGTGGGCTGGTGATCGATACTGATCTCGGCAATATCGTCAAGGCCAACCGCTTCGGCTACGTGATGCGAGCCGCCCACGGCACCCGCCCGATGACTTTCGAGGATCAACGAGACGCCTACCGGCACACACCGGTCGATCTCTCCGAGCCTCGTTTCGTCTTCCTTAACACCCTCTTTTCGCTTTCCGCGAGCTGTTTCTACTCGCAGCTGGTGGATCTGTACGACCAACATGTCCTGACCGAGGTCCACGGCTACCAGGACCTCTTCCGGCAGGTCAGCGCGCAGCTCGATATGACCCACATCGAGGGCTCGCTCAAAGCCGACATCATGGCCGACCCGGAGCCGTACATCGTCCTCGACCCGCAGGCGCCGCAGGCGCTGCTCGACCAGCTCCAGGCGGGCAAGCGCCTGATGCTGATCTCGAACTCGGAGTGGAATTACGCCCAGAGAATCATGTCCTACGCCTACGACCGATTCCTGGGCCCGGACCGCACCTGGCGCGACCTCTTCGAGCTGGTCATCGTCGGCGCCCGAAAGCCGGGGTTCTTCAGCTACAACCTGCCCATTTTTTCGATCGCCGACGAAGAGGCGGGGCTGCTGCAGCCGGTCGCCGGCCCGATCCCGGATCCCGGCGCCTACCTCGGCGGCGACGCCACCAAGGTCGAAGAGTATCTGGGGCTTTCCGGGGCCGCCATTCTGTACGTCGGCGACCACATCTTTGCCGATGTCAAGATGTCCAAATCGAGCCTCCGCTGGCGCACCGCCCTGATTCTGCGCGAGCTCGAGGAGGAGCTGGCCGCGGTCGAGGGGTTCCGGGACACCGAAAAACAACTCGTCGCCCTGATGGCGGAGAAGGTCAAGCTGGAAACAGCCCACAGCCGGGCCCGGTTGGCGCTGCAGCGGCTTCACAGGGGCTATGGCGAGCAGCCGGACGTTTCGGCCAAAGAGTTCGAAGCCGAGATCGGTCGCCTGCGGTCCGAAACCGAAGCGCTCGACGAGCGCATCGCGCCGATGGCGCGCCTGGCCGCCGAACTCGAGAACCCGAGCTGGGGCGCCTTGCTGCGCTCCGGTAACGACAAGAGCCACCTCGCCCGCCAGATCGAAGGCTCGGCCGACGTCTACACCTCGAGGGTGTCGAACTTTCTCTACGCCACCCCCTTCGCCTATCTCCGAAGCCGTCGCGGGACCATGCCCCACGATCCCCTGAGCTGAAGGAACAGAGTTGTCGTCGGAATTCACGGTTGCCGCGGTCAGCTTTCTCAACGCGAGGCCTCTCATCGAGGGGCTCAACGAGGAGACCGGGATAAACGTCGTCAGCGACGTACCCAGCCGTCTGCTGGAAACGCTGCTTGAGGATCGGGCGTCGGTCGCACTGTGCCCGGTGATCGACTTTCAGCTTTCGCCGAAAGAACTTTCGATCGTACCCGCCGGCGCCATCGGTTCCGACGGGCCGACCCTGACCGTCAGGGTTTTCAGCCGGGTGCCGATGGAGGAGGTGGCGCACGTCCACACCGATGGCGACAGCCACACCTCGGTCGCGCTCCTGACGGTGGTCTTCGACGAGCTGTACGGGCGAGTGCCGGAGATCGGAACTCTCGAGTCCACCGATGTCAACGGCTCGGCTGCCCCACCCGAAACCGTGCTTCTGATCGGCGACAAGGTGGTCCGCAACCAGCCCGACCCGGCGTTGTATCCCCACCAGCTCGATCTCGGCGAGGCCTGGCGCCGGATGACCGGACTGCCCTTCGTCTTCGCCTGTTGGATGGCGCAAACCGATCACGATCTCGGCGATCTGCCCAACATCCTGGGTAGGTGTCGGGACCTCAACCGCAACCGAACCGCAGAGATCGCAGCCGCGCACGGCGAAGCCTCGGGTTGGCCGGAAGAGCTTGCGGCGGAGTACCTGGGCGAGATCCTGCGCTACGACATCGGATCGCGCGAGCTCGAGGCGATCGAGCTTTTCTGGAAGCGGTGCCATGACCTCGGACTCATCGAGCGGCTGCGCCCGATGAAGCTCTACGACAATTCTCAATTTTGAATTTTGAATTCTCAATTCCCACCCATCCTCCCACCAGAAGACCGGGTGGGCGGAGGCATTAAGAATTGAGAATTGAGAACTGAGAATTATCCGAGTGGCAAGACGAAGCGTCCGGGGCGGAGAGATGGTTACTCGCCACGCACCGCTCGCTCCGGCCACCAGCGGTAGACCTCGAGATCGAGGCTGCCGTTGGCGCGGAACTCCACCCCCTCCTCTTCGAGGAGTGTTCGTTGGAGACCCTTGGGAAAATCGGGTAAACGGTCGGTGGAGCAACCACCGGAGGCATTGACGACCCTCTGCCACGGTGTGCCGTCCGGACAGCGGTGGATCATCCAACCGACCGCACGCGGCGACAGCCGGCCGGCCATCACTTCGGAGATCTGGCCGTAGGTCATGACCCGGCCACGAGGAATCCGGCGGACCAGCTCGACGACCTGCTGCTGCGCGTTGAGGCGTTCACCTTCTATGTCGCCGTGGACTCGTTTCACACCCATCCGCCCAACCCTACCACCCCCCACCCACCCAGATGCAGGGTTCACCCGTCCACCCGTCCACCCGGGTACAGGGTCCAAGGTTCAGGAGAGGGTGGGTGGGCCCTGTACCCTGTGCCCTGCAGATCTTCCCGGCCGACGAATCCGGCGAGATAGTTCGCCGCGGTACCATGAGACCGTGTACGCCATAGTCGCCATCCCAAAAAGCGCTCCTCACGCGCTGACCTACTCTGTTCCCGCTGAACTCGAAGGATTCACCGCTCCCGGGGTCAGGGTGCGGGTGCCGCTGCGCAAGAAAACGGTGACGGGCGTTGTGGTGGACGTCGCCGAAAGCACCGATCTCGATCCCAAGACGATTCGACCGTTGATCGAGGTCGTCGATCCGGAACCCCTGCTCCCACCACATCTGTTCTACCTCGCTGATTTTGTAGCCTCCTACTATCGATGTCCGCTCGGCGACACCCTCGCGACCATCCTCCCGGCCGGGCTGTTGCGGGCCGACGGCGAGGTCGCGCGGCTGACCCCGTTGGGCGCCGCTACCGATTCCGAGTCGCTTCCCGGCAAGAGAGGCGTGGTCCTGACGGAGCTTCAGACCGCGA
>Ga0316193_10003436_pt1 | contig 11436 bp, 12 predicted proteins | sample MerIslsedime2_MG_FD_207735 | JGI IMG/M metagenome (GOLD analysis project Ga0316193, IMG submission 207735) | Coastal sediment microbial communities from Maine, United States - Merrow Island sediment 2 | ecosystem: Environmental > Aquatic > Marine > Coastal > Sediment | place: USA: Maine... | reverse complement strand
ACCCCCTAAACCCCGAAGGACAGATAGAACTCTCCAGGAATCTTCAGATCGCAACGGCCGCCATCGACGCCACCGGAATGTGCCTGTTTATCGCCTTTGCAATTCTGGATCAGCCGGAAACATTTGAGGCCCTTGTTGACATGATCGGCGCATTTACCGGTCAGAACCTCACCGCTGACGATGTAACCGAACTGGGCAAAACGATCCTTACCTTTGAAAGGGATTTCAATTCCCGGGCCGGCTTTACCGAAAAAGACGACCGTCTGCCCGATTTTTTCAAAACAGAGCCGCTCCCGCCCCATAATGTAACATTCGACGTCAAAGATGAAGATCTTGACCAGGTCTATAACTGGTAACCCCTTTATTTGATCGAAATCTCATGGGGAGTCCCGCAGGGGGCTCCCCATTTTCATCTGTGGTAAAGAGACTCATGGAACCGAAACCTGAAAATTATTCGACCATAAACTTGAGGCTGACCGTAGAATCGGACCGTCTTTCACTTTTTTCCTCACTTCTCGGGCAGGGTTTTACACTCAAAGTCCGGACAGGATGCTCCGTACGAGAACTGCTGTGCGGACAACTCGGTGTGCGTGCAGACTATATCGATCAGCGAATTCAAACGATATTTCTGGATGGAAAAACTGTCGATGATGTGGACACCGCTGTTATCCGCCAGGGGTCCACCCTGGCCCTTTCAGCCGCAATGCCCGGGTTGGCAGGGGCTACGTTGCGCCGCGGGGGTGCTTATGCATCCATGCGGCGTCAAATTTCTCATCAGAATAAAGCCATCCAAAATTCTGTTGCAGACGGCGTCGTGATGCTTAAGCTTTTCAACCTCGTGGCATTGGAACTGGGGCCCGGGCTTCTGAAGCAGGGTATCCGGATCAGCGGAAAACATATGGAAAATTTCTTTAAGAAAGTACCGGATTATTTCTGGCCCGGGTGCCGGGCCGCAGAAATTGACGGCAAATCCCAAAAGGTAGAAAAAATAGGGCGTATGGAATGGAGACACCGGCAGGTCTTTCTGAAACTCGAGGTCAAGCAAAGCGTCTGATATCGACCGATAGATAGTAAATAACCAAATAATAATGTTATCTTTTTATAAATACCATCCCTGTTGTTTATGTAATGTTAAGGCAATGATATCCCCAGATACGTGAGTTCCTGCTTCAACACGTCATATCCTGATTTCAAACTGTGATTGCTCTGAATCGATACCCCAACCGTGGTTAACAGGCTGCGTAATTTCGTTATATTCGGTTTGGTTTTTTCAAGTTCTGTACGACAGTCTTCGATAATTTCGACAATCTCACTTTTGGGGTGTTCCGGCAGATCTTGAAGTTGATTGACACCGGGTTTTATCGCGTCCAAAGCGTTTATCAGTTGCCGCCCAAGTTCCGCATCGATGGTCTGAATGGGACCGGCGGGAGAATACATGTTGAAGATCGGTGATTCCACACCGGTTTCAGACATTTCGCTTTTTTTCATCAATGAATGTACAAACAGATCAATGTCAGTTCCGACTTTGTTCAATGCATGATCTCTGGCATTATCGAGATTATCCAAAAGTTTCTCCGCCGTTTTCGGTGCATTGAGTATTTTAATGGTGTTTTTGATATAACCTTTGAAATCGGATAATTCTTCGGGCAGTTCATGGGCGATCAGCGCCTTTAGCTCCCTAGACAGTTCATCGGAATAATTTATTCCCGTTGTTGTAATAAATCGATATACGGTGTGCCATATTAAATGCGCCCGTCTGTTTACGGCTCGAACACACAGATCTGTAATCCGAACCAGTGTCGCACCGGAGCCCAACGCGCCTTGTACAGCCATTTTCGTTTTTATCGTATTGAGTTCCTTCTGGAGCTGTTCCCATTGGTCTTTAATTTCCAGTTGGTTGCGCCGGCACGCGAGCTCAACGATTTCTTCATCCAACATATTAAAACCTCTTTCTCCTACCCCATTGAGCGAAAGCCGAGGATACCCCATCTTCTCGGCGTCCTCGGCTTTCGCTCAATTGGGGTTCATAAATTCGGCATTACGAAAAACCAAATAACGATAAAAACAGTCAGGCCGGTTACAGCCAGCGTTGCCAATATCCAAATCACTTCTTTTCCGGGCATCAGTTTTTTGGCCATCGAAAGAAAATTTGGAACCTTCTTTTTTTTCAAATATCCATCGATGCTATATTTAAAATCTTTCCATTCTTGATACTTGGACATGGCGCAAATCATTCTCATCACATTCTGGCTTATTAGTTCTCATAACTCCGGTTTTATCCTCAAGACGACCCCGGCTTTGAGTTCAACTTGAGGTTGAACCAACCCCTAACGTTGTGAGTGTTAAAAAAACTGATGAATAGGGTCTTTAAACCGATTTCGCCGTGTTATCTATGCAACGACCGGGTTCACGTCTTGTGATCATGCAGAGGATATTCTGGATATTGGATTCTTGAATTCTACACCCACCCCTTTTGGATTGACCCAAACAATTTTACCTTTTGCTCGGACAGGGGTGTCAAAACTGGAGTGGAAAAGCGTCAAAAAAACTTCTTCGTCAACAGACATGGAGGATGCCGTTTCGATAAATACGCCGCCGGAACTCGTATTTTTAGTGTATTCTCTAAAATTGTCCGTTTCCGTTTCACAGATGGTATAGATAGACGCCTCTTTTCTTGGATATCTCCTTTTTTCATTAAATCCGGGTTGCTCCGCGTCATCGGGTTCGGTTTGCTGCCACTGATCCAGACCTCTGAGGAGTGTTCGTATCTGTTCTTCGGACAGCGTGGGAATGATTTCTAAAATTCGAGCTTGGAGTTCAGCCATACCCATTCTATCATAGTCGTTTTCCATCGACCTCCTCCTTGTAGGTTTTTAGAAGATCCTGGACGGCCTCTTCGATGAAATCATTTTGCCTGTTTCCATATGGTTTAACTACCTTATAGAAACATAGAAATCAATATAAATAGTTTCTCCCCTCGGGGCAAACCCCTTCGAATCTAAGGGGAATCGAAACGGTCTGTATCCATAAATCTTGGCGAAGAGAAAGAAATGCAATTCCAACTGTTTGAGCTCAAAGGGTGAGTTTTGGAATCGCCCAAAGCGAGCCTTAGATTTATTAAAAACCGTTTCGGAGCCAGCGAAAATTGCATGGCAAAAGTCGCCTGGGAAACATTTAATTTCCGGGGAAAGCCAGAAAGCATTATTTTATGATAATTTCGGGAATTGTTTTAAAATATGATGGTTTGACAGATATTATAGGGAAGGCTTTGAATGCAGAGAAAAATGGGCATGGTGCACTGGTTCTTGGGCAGGAGAAAAATGACAGTTCGATTCTAATAATTAGATATCACAACCTGAAAGCCCATTCACAGCATATTGGATAAATACCAATATTCAAAGGCTGGATAATAAGAAAGACAGGGCCAAATTGATGGCCCTGTCTTCGTTTTTTAAGCAAAGATTGATTATGAAACATATAGCTGGTTTGGTGTTCATTTAATCTGTTCCTATTGGAATTACACCGACCATAACTTCTTTTATTTCTGCAATATTTTCCAACAGAACCTTGATTTGATCGGATATCTTCTTTTCTTGAGATAAATTCGATTCAACGCTTACATAGACAACCGTATCTTTGCATTTTACAATGGCTTCAGGAAATTTATCTACTATAGTTGAATAAGCTTTCGCAGCTAAAAACTTATCTTTTGAAATAATTCGAAATTCAGGAGTTGTCTGAAAACAAGGTCGATTTGCGATATTAAATAAAATCTCAACCGCATCATTCACCTGCATTTTATCAATTTGTAAGACGACATCATAAAGTTCACAATTATGAGTATCGATTCCATAAAGGCTTATACCCCACTTTCGCCTTTCTTCATCGTCTTTTATCAAGAGGTGGCGCGCCTCTTCTTCGGAAATGTTCTCGCGTCTCATTTCCTCCTTTATTCTTTCCTCTAAAGTCGAGTTGATTCTCACTTTTAGAACGTTTGGGATTCCTCTAGCAAAATAATGCCCTGCTAGTCCATGGTAGATTACGTTGTCTTTTTGAATATACCCTAAAAAAACTTCGTGAATGAAGGCGGTAAACTTTTCTTTTCCATGTTTGAAACGACCCAAAAAAGAGGGCGCATCATGGAGCGCTCGGATAAGCTTTGCTTCTTTTACATTAAATTGGTCTGAAGCTTGCAGTAGAATCTCTCTTGAAATACAGTCATACTCTAACTTTTCAGCGAGTTTTTCCGCAATCTCTTTGCCCTTACTATATGAACCCCTGGAAATTGTAACCACACCCATTTAGACCTCCCTTTAATAATCAAAAAATCAAAATTTTTCCTATGGAAATTATTAAGTCAATCACCCTTAAAAAATCACTTCAATAATTTCAGCATCATAATCACACAGCATTTATAGAGTGAACCCTTAATACCTTATCTTTAAAATTTTAAACCATAATCATTGCTGGCACATTGTCATATTATAATCAAGTGATATATGTTTTAATTTTATCTCAAAAGGTGAATTTTGAATCCATATATCATAAAAATCAAAAAGGCAAACCCCGCAAAACGGATTTGCCCTATTAAAAAACGATATCACACGTTTTTTCGAATATTAAAAATGCAGGGTCAATGACCCTGCATTTAACTCTGCTTACTGTTGGTTGATTATTCCTTATATCTCCGTCTACACCAGACAAGTCCTACAAAACATGAGATGAAGATAAGCATTATCGCTCATCCTCTTAATAGTATCTGACAAATGTAAAAACATAAGCATCTGTTTTCCCGTCCGCATTTGTATCAAGAATGCTGGCTGCGAAAAACGAACCTAACCATTTGAACAGGCGTGTTACGTCCGAAGGCTTGGTTTTTTCTTTTCCTTTAGCTGTTGCGATGTCATATATTGCAAATTCTTCAGGGGTGGTATTATGCAGATATCGAATAATATTCGATTCTAATGTCAGCAGTTGTTCATCAGGAGGCTCTATTGAAAACGGGAAGTCAGGGATTGCTGGATCTACATCATTGATAGCATTGCCAAGCAAGTTTGGATGAAATCGTATGGAATCTGGGTTGCTGCAGTTCTGTTCATTATCTACAATTGCTCGAACCCTGGAAAAGACATATAAGTTTTCTCTTTCATAGGTAACAATAACTTTTGCTGGCGGGTCATCCGGCGGATCATTAAAACATCCGACACACGGTTCTTGTACTATCAGGCCGGTTATGTTTGATTTTTTGTTTGCATCATATTGTGTCGTTGGCTCACCATATTCATCAATGAATACTGATTTTACGCCTGACAGTACTTCTTCATATAAGAATGTGCTTGGAACTTTCCCATGGACATTCAAATTGAAATGAGGTCCACTCGGATATCCTGTACTATTTATAATGACATCTTGCGGTTGTCCTGCCGTAGCCGGTGAAATCCAGAAAATCAGTGTGCTAACCAGCATGGCAGATACCGCAGCCATTAAAATTCGTCTCATTTTTTACCCCCACAGTAAAATAAACTAAACTTAATAAATACCATCTTTCGAATATTTACTTTGCTTTATACCACCCCCCTTTTTCATTTAGTTGATAAATTTCATTAATCAGGTTTGGTTTTAGATGGACATCTTTGAGGAATTTATCGGTATTATGACATGCAAAAATCGTACAAAATTTAAACGGCATTCTAAGGAAATTTAGATTCGTTAAGATTCCAATTGGTTATCTTGTTGATTGTTTTGAATCCATGGGTTGAAAGCCAAAGAAATTTGACAATTTATGTCAAATTAAGTGCCATTCTTTGACAGGTTGCGAATCAAGGCCAGGTAACATATAGAGAAAAAAACAGGATCTTTCATGGGTATAATAAGAAAGCCCCCGGAGATTATCCCCAGGGGCTAATGGGGGTAAAAAATGAAGGACGAATCCTATCATCTTTTACATGGTAAAATATATATACTCCAAATTGTAGAGTCAAGAACGTTTTGTCACATATTATTTTAATAATTTTAACGCTTTTCTCACAGGCATTCTTTTTTCATTCTTCAAGTATTTCTGGCGTACTCATAAAATCCGCAATTGCTCCCATTATCGCCCCAAAAAGCAAGATTACCAGGATTGTCGGAATCAAAAACAATAAAGGCCAGAATAGTTTGACGAAGTGAACACCGGCTTTATGGGCAATAAAAAAACCCTTGGAGAAAGACAAGTTCCAAGGGCCTGTGCGAGGGCTGTAGCTCCCCCATGATTTAAAATGATAAATAATTTTATCAGCGAACAGATAATAAATCAAGTGGAATTATTTGCGATAAGTAAGATGAGGTCGGGTTTATTCTGGATATGGCATTAAAAAGCCTGGGCTGTATTAGTGGGAGGCTACATTTTCTCGCACAAAATCAGGTTACGGCCCAGGCTGTTAAAGCAATTTATTCCCAAGAAGATTATTGAAGAACTCTTACTATATGACCACAAAGTGATATGTCAAGATGTTTTTCAAAAAGATCCACAGACTATGCGCTGAAAGGGCAAAATAAAACCCCTGGGGCTATATTTGCCCAGGGGTTATATCGGGAGTTAAAGGACAGCATCAAAGTGTATCTGCCTATCGCCGGAAATTATTTTGATGTCATTGTTAGCCCATGGGAATTCATGTTTGGCCATTTTTCCTCCAACGATGAACCTTGGTTTAAAGGATCCAATAACCTAAAAGTGGAAGCATTCAAGGATATCCTGGTGAGCGCCCAGGATAGGTTGATTATTAATTGTAATCGGGAAGAAATGAGTTGACTTAATCTGGTTATAGCGGTGGAATATATTTTAGTTCAATTTCCTCTGGCATCCTGTTCTCTATTTTTGACAATTTTTCTTCTAATTTCATAATTTCTTTTTGTACAATATCAATTCTATCCTTCACGGACTGTAGTTTGCGTTTTACATCATTTAAATTTTGGGCATTATCCCTTACTTCTGTATAGAGTTCACTTAATCTTATAAGTTCAATCAAATTTTGATGTAATTTGCGACGCAACCCTAATGTAATTTTAGTTCTATCGTGACGCCAAATGAGAAAACTACAAATCACACCACATCCTATGATTAAAACAACAATTATATTAATTAACGAAGATGTGTCTATTTCCATGGTTCCTCCAATGCGATATGACAGCTATACCTTTTTGGTTTTCGATTAATCAAATTCACCCACTCTAATTGTCAATGATCATCAGCTCGACAAGAGAATGCCCCTTAAAACGATCATAACAATTTTTGGATGTGATCTGGGTTTTAAAAAGTTTGGTGGGACCTGAAGATCTTGTCGGATTGTATTCCATGTCCAATATATCACCTTCATTCAATTGTCTGAACACGGTGGAATCTTGTTTTACCAGAATGCATAGACCGTTACTTGAAATATCTCGCAATTTGAACAGATAAGTCGGATCCATCTTACTTAATGAGAACTGTACGCTGTAATACTTGTCCAAAATGGTTCTTAATTCAGATTTAATCTCGGTGAAGTTGTCCACGGCGGTCTTTTCTTTCATAGTTTCACGCGTTGTTACCGGCCTAAAAATCTTCAATGTCCGGCAATTCGTTCTTTTGAAATAAAATAAATAAGCTACCTAAAAACACACACAGACAAACAATGGTCGCTATTACTGCAATGACAAAGAATATATTAAAGAGTACTCCCATGATCAGCAATCCTCTAAATATGATAGCTCACCCACCTAAATAGTATCCCGAAATGCCGTTATTGACACCGGAGCAACTCTTCTATTTTATTTATTTTTTTAAAGATATCCGGCAGAAAAGATGCACGCGCACCCGAGAATTCTATTTAGGTGAACGAATCTAATTCAATTTACTGCAAATATCGTGCAAGGTTAAATATTCTATTTTAATATATTTAAAAAGTGAATATATTTCAGTGGGTTAAATTGTTTTTGGAAATCGTTTTATTGGAGGGATTATGACAATGTTTGACAACAACCGTGCCATTTTTTGACAGGTTTTTCAGTCTGTTGAAGAAATATAAGAAAGAACCAATCAATATCGGATATTGATTCGGTTAAGAATTCTGACGTTACAAGGGTAACAAATGGTAAGGTTTCGCAACATGAAATTTAGGGCTATTAAAGCCCTGACAAAGCATTGGATATGTTTTGGGATGCCTCGTCCAAATCTTCGGACCTCCTGATACCTTCATACTTGAATTCAAGTTGAACAGATTCAACATCCGCCAATTTGTACCCATTCTCTCTGAACCATTGGTTCATATATAGGGTGCTGTTCCCACCGTAGTTGCTCCCAATCCTGGCAACATGAGCCACGATGGAATTAACCTTGAACGATCTTATTAAACCATTAACGGTCGTTTTCTCGGCCGTAGGTCTATCCGGCTGACCGTATCCTATCAGGCATTGAACATCATCTTTAATGCCCATTTCGACGGTTTCCCTTTTAAGGTTATCGCCGTCTATGCCATGGACCCAAATAACCAATGCCCGACCAGGGGCGTCCACGATCTCACGAATGGTCGAAATAAATGTTTCATGAGCTGATGCATCATCGATATCGTTAAAGTCCAAATCAGTCCGTTTAAATACATCATTCACGATCGCAGAGCATTTAAGTCGTTCAGCAATCCTATGGGTCAATTTGTCTGTGTTAATGTCGTCCCTTGGCTTTGTTGCTACACCATGGGGAGCAATCAATAAAATTTTAGTATCGCCGGCAATTATTTTGATGTCATTTTCAGCCAATGAGGATTCAGGTTTAGCCATTTTTCCTCCAACAATAAACCTTGGTTTAAAAGATCCAATAGCCTAAAAGTGTTAAGCATTCAAGGATGACTGTGATCATTGTGTATCGAGATGGTCGAGAATAATTTGACAATGGTCAAAAATAAGATTGACTTGACGATGACCATTATACGATATCAGTAATAAGATCGAATTTTGAATGCTGGCAAGAAATCACAACATTGATTTCGGTTAGAAATCTTCTTTTTTTAGGAATTGAAGTTGTAGGTACATAATCGGAAATCAAGCCCCTCACTTTCTGCATAGTTATTCCACAGGTAGGAGCCAAAGACGCTCTTTTCGACCTGCAGCGCCAAGCCCGTGGGGCGTTGTTACAAAACACCTTGCCATGCCACAATGTGGCATTAACTTTAAAATAGACCACAAATCATCTCTATTATAGAAAATGAAGACACCTCAAAGCATAAAGGAGGTGCAACTATGAAAACAATGAATAACTTAATCCTAACTGTCACTGGCCTACTATCCTTTTCATACATTGTCTTTGCAATAGTATTTTATATCAGAGCGTTTATAAATAATTCGCAAATGTCTATTCTGTAGAAATGAATCTCTCACAGTTTTTTTTGCCTAATTTGACACCTTCAAAAACCATGCTAATATTATGTTTGCATTATGGGGTTTTTTGATCTTCCCCCCTCATGATGTCTTCATAGACCCCTGAAAATTGCCCGCCAGCTCCCTCAGGGGTCTTCTTTTTGCCCAGGAAAAGCCGAGGCCTGGCTTTCTACTGTTCTGCCCTTGACATGCTACATTGTGGCACTATGTTAATGGTTAAGTTAAACACTTCTTTTGGCTATTAACAATCCGATCTTATTAACTAACGCGGTTTATTGCCAATTTGGAATGTTTTTTTCAGTTTAATTTAAAACATATCAAAGTATAGGAGGTGCAAATATGAGAAATCAAAAGAGTTTAGCATTAATTGTTGCAACCATTATGCTTTTTTCATTTGCAGCTGTGCCCCCAGCCAATGCGTTTGTAGGTACGGCAGCTCTTGCAGCAGTCCTCGCAGCTGCTTTTGTTTCGGCAGTTGTTATAAATGAGACTGTTATCAAGACAAACGATGAGTCGATACCGGAGCATTCTGCATCAAAAAATAAAACACAAGATAATTTACAAGCATTGAACGAACCATAAAATGATATTAATATCACTTTTGAAATAGTAATGCCCCTACAGTTATCCAACTTTAGGGGTTTTTTATTTTGCTCTACGTTACCCCCCATCTATCCAGAACCTCACTCATTCTTATGTTTTTAATTTTATTTAATTTTTTGAAAAAGAAAATTGACAGTGCCACAATGTGGCTTTACTATGAAGGATAAGGTTACAATCTATCCTTATTATTTTTTTAATAAATCAGCGATTGGTGGGAATATGAGGCCACAAACGTCTCACTTCTACTAGAATAAAAGGAGGTGATTGTATGAGTGATCATAAAAAATCAGGAAATACCGACACTACGGATCGTAAAGCCTCTGAATCCTGTTGTTATATAATTGATCCTTGTTGCTGCCACGTAGTTGATCCCTGCGGTTGCTACGTTGATCCTTGTTGTTATGTCGATCCTTGCTGTCGTTGAATATAAATAGTATTCAAAAGGATCGGGAATAAATCCTGGTCCTTTTTTTGTTTTTCCAATAAGGGCAAATCCATTCCACAGGGTTTGCCTTTTTGCTATTTTGTAAGAAATAGGATATATGTAATCAGCATGAACGGACTTCGGGTTGGGCTTATCAAGATATGACAACTTCTGATTAGTTTCTAAACACGGCCTTAACTCGTATATATCGAATACGCAGGCGCTAAATGCAAATACCATTTCTCAGCCAGCTGATGAACCGCATTCTATATTTGGACCTCAAAATCGCCTTTCTAACAATATTGACACTTTTCTTTTTATTTCCGTCACCCGCGTTTGCCGAAAATGAAAAGAAAGAAAATTTTTTCGATAATTTTACACTATACTGGGAAAATGATACATTTGGAGGTACTGACAGCAATTACACTAACGGTATCCAACTAAGCTGGAGCACCCCTTACTTGGCAGACAACCAAGAAGATGGACACCTACCCGGTTGGAGTTATCCGCTCATCAACCGGCTGCCTTTTGTAAAAAACCCGACTGCCCAACGTGCTATATCTTTATCGCTAGGACAGTTGATGTTTACCCCTGAAGATACACGAACCAGTGAACTTATCGAAGACGATCGTCCGTATGCGGGCTACCTTTATTTCGGAGTCGGATTTAATAGCATACTCAGTGACCGAAAAGATACCTGGCAATTCAATGTCGGTGTTGTAGGCCCCGCTGCACTTGCCCAGGAAACACAGGATTTCGTTCATGACTTGATTGGATCTCCACGCGCTCAGGGTTGGGATAATCAACTTCAAAACGAACCGACAATAGAAGCTGTTTATGAAACCAAGTGGCGGGTGCTGTACTCACAGAACCACAATGGTTTTGGCTATGATTTAATACCTCATATAGGCGGACGGCTCGGCAATGTGGCCATTTATGCAAACGGTGGTGCCGAATTTCGTCTGGGGTGGTTCATCCCTGGCGACTTCGGCAGTTGCCCAATTCGCCCGGGATGTGAAACA
>Ga0316193_10003433_pt1 | contig 11438 bp, 10 predicted proteins | sample MerIslsedime2_MG_FD_207735 | JGI IMG/M metagenome (GOLD analysis project Ga0316193, IMG submission 207735) | Coastal sediment microbial communities from Maine, United States - Merrow Island sediment 2 | ecosystem: Environmental > Aquatic > Marine > Coastal > Sediment | place: USA: Maine... | reverse complement strand
GTCGCCGGGTCCTACCAGCGTTGCCTCTATATCCTCGACTTCGACCAGCCCTGCGCCGGAAACGATTATGTAGCGTTCGCTGGTGTCCTGCAAACGATGCCAGGCGGTCGTCACACCCGCATCGACCCGAGCCCGCGCGATCGACACCTGCTCATCGCCAGCGTCGTTTGCGACTTCGATAATGTGACAGCGCTCGGCGGTTTGATACTCCTGCGCGTGGTCACCTTTTTTAACTTCTGAGAACACATTTATCCCCTTTACGTGAATCGCCTTATTTCTTCAGCAGCAGGAAGGCACCCAGGGCGAGGCAAACGCCGGCACCGATATAAAGCATCATGACGTTGTCACTATGCGAACCGGTGAGTGTCGACGATAGCTGGGATTCAAGGCCCTCTGATTTCTGGAACCCCCAGTACGCAAGGCCTGCGCCTGCTGCCAGTATGGCTATACCGAGTGGCTTCTTCACTATTGCGGATGTGGTCATTTTTGTACTCCTGCCGTAATTGAATGATTAGATTTTATAGCTGATCTGCAGACAAATGGCGGCGCGCTGCAAAGACTTGTCGCCTTGTTTTTGATCAGCAGCACGTTGCTCCCGCAGAGGCTGTTTATGCAGTAGCGGAATAATAGCGATAATTATTCAAAGCTGCCAACCAGCCAGGGACATTTCATTTGCGCCAGCGGGTTTTTATCGGGATACTCGCGCGCTAAGGCGCAGGAGAACAAACATGCAGGTACAGACCGAACTGACGTCCCGGCACGAGTTGCTGCGGCAGCTGAGTGATGTGCTTCCCGACGCCGACAAATCGCTCGGTATTCCTCCTGCCTGCTATGCCGACGATGACCTGCTGGCACTGGAGCGGCATGCCGTTTTCCTCAGCGGTTGGGTAGGCCTCGGGCGTTCGGATCGCTGGCCGAACCAGGGTGATTACTCGGCGCTGGACATTGCCGGCGAACCGGTGATTGTGGTGCGCAACAAGGGCGGCGATTTGAAAGCCTTCGCCAACAGTTGTCGACATCGTGGCAGCCGACTGTTGGCGGGCGATGGTAACTGTAAAAAGATCAAGTGCCCGTTCCACTGGTGGACCTATGACCTGGAAGGACAGCTCAAGGTTTATTCGCGTATGGAAAAGGCGCCGGACTTCAATGCCGCGGACTACGGTCTGGTGGAATTTCCTGTGGCCGAACGCTTTGGTTTCGCCTGGCTCAGCCTGGCTGACTCGCCCCCGTCTATTGACGACTGGTTAGGCGACTTTGACGTTTTTCATGGCCCGTGGAATCTGCCCGAGTGGCGCACGACGCGGGTACGTGAATTCGATGTTGACTGTAACTGGAAGACGTTTATCGAAGTGTTCAACGAGTATTACCACCTGCCGATGGTGCACCCCGATTCGATCAGCTGGCTTTACCCCGAACCGGATGCCGCGGATGAGACCAGCGGTCAGTACACAACGCAGTTCGGCACGACCGAGGGTGCGGCGGCATTGCTTGAGGAAAGTCAGCAGTTTGCGCTGCCGGCGGCAAAGGGATTGCAGGGGCGCGAAGCGCTGGGGACACGCTATACCTGGATTTACCCGAATATTACCTATGCGCTGTCGCAGGATTCGATGTGGATGTACCAGGCGTTTCCGATCTCCGCGGATCGCTGTCGGGTAATACAGACCATCTGTTTTCCCGCTGACACGCTGGCGCTCGATGATTTCGAGGAGCGCGCGCAACATTACTATGAACGAATCGATGCGGCGGTCGCCGAGGATTTACCGTTTCTGCTGGAGCAGCAGGTCGGCCTGGCCTCGAGTTTTGCGCGCCAGGGACGCTTTTCAGCGCTGGAGCCGAGCGTGGCCCGTTTCGCCTACTGGTATGCCCAACAAATGCTGCAACAACTAAACCGGAGCCCGGATTAATCATGAGTCTGCAAATCAGAAAAATCGTGCGTTATATCGACGAAACTCTTATCGAGGGTGGCAAGGCTGCCGAACGCCCCTGGATCATGGTGGCGGTTGCGGCAGTGATAAAGAACCCCTGGGCGGGGCAGGGCTTTGTGGAGGACCTGCGCAGCACCATTCTCGAGGTGGCGCCGCCGTTAGGCGAAATCATGGTGCCTGACTTGCTGGCTACGATCGGCGGTGCCGATAAAGTCGAAGCCTATGGCAAGGCTGCAGTGGTGGGTATGAATGGCGAGGTTGAACACGGTTCGGGCATTATTCACACGCTGCGTTTCGGTAATCAGTACCGTGTCGCCGTTGAGGGTAAGTCTTTCCTCAGTTTCACCAATAAACGCGCCGGACCGGGCACCGCCATCACCATCCCGATGATGCACAAGGACGATGCCGGGTTTCGTGCCCATTACCTCACTCATGAATTCCACATTCCGGACGCCCCGGGCGCGGATGAAATAGTGATCGCACTGGGTGCCGCGAGCAGCGGTCGTCCGCACCATCGCATTGGTGATCGTTACCAGGATATGGAGGAGATGCAGGTCGACCAGACCGGGAAACCGGCCGCGCAGTAGGCAGCGGGTTAAGCCTGGCAGATGATGGGTTTCAGATTGCCGGGGTTGTTTTGCCGGACAACTGCCGGCCGTTGATTAACGGCCTCGAAGGGCCGGGTGAAGCGAGGAGTGTTTGTTGCCGGGACTGGTTATTCTGTGCCGGCGGATTTCTTGTCTTTCGTCGACTGCAAACCTTCTCTGGCAGACTGGAAATAGTCGGTGCACAGCATTGCGCATACGACGATCACGATGATTGCAAAAGGCAATGCCTTGATGGATCCGGCCAGCCCGAGCACGAAAGCCATGAAAATGGCGACTGAAATTGCGCCGGTAATAATGTTATCCATATCGTTCTCGCTCTGTTAATCGTTTCAGTATAAGAGAAATCAGTTGTCGCCTGCATCCGAAGCGTCATTTTGCAGGAGGTCCAGTAACCAGCGCGTGCTGCGAAACAGGCGCGCATCGTCGTTTCTTTCACCCACTACCTGTACACCCATGGGCAGGCCGTCCGGGCTTTGCAGTATCGGCAGATTGATCGCGGGTGTGCCACAAAAGGTCCAGATGGTGTTCATCACCGGACTGCCGGTGGCTTCGAGACCGGCGGGCGCGGGACCCGGGGTAGCGGGCGTCAGAATGGCGTCGTAGTCTTCGAACACCTCGCCGAGAAAATCATTGTAATCCTGCATGCGCGCGAGAGACTGCTGGTAGTCGGCATCGCTTATCTGCTGCCCGCGTTCGATCATCTCGCGCAGGACGTCGCTTAACCGGGCCTTGCCGCGCTGATATTCATCGGCAAAGCTGCGCGCCAGGTCGCCTTCCATCACCCGGCGATGATCCTCGTGCAAGGCGTCGAAGGAAGCCGGCATATCGACGATATCGATGGTTGTGGGCTGGGCCTCATTGGTGGCTTCGATAAGTTCGCGTAAGGCATCCTTGGTAATTGCCTCCACCTGTTGCCAGACCGGACTGCGGATAAACGCAAAATGCGGGTTTAGCGGCACTTCCTGCGCCATGATGTCGGCGATACGCGGCGGAGCCACGGGCGTCATGGCGCTATCCTGCGCATCAAAACGCATCAGCACATCGGCCAGCAGGGCGAGATCGGGCAGGCTGCGGGCGAACACTCCAATGGTGTCGAGCGGTGGCGATTGTTCCAGCACACCGTGACGCGAGATACGGCCGAAGCTGGGTTTGTAACCGTATACGCCGCAATAGGCCGCGGGACGGATGACAGAGCCATTGGTCTGGGTGCCCACGCTGAGCGCCACCATGGCGGCCGCAACCGCTGCTGCCGAACCGCTCGACGAGCCGCCCGGGGTGTGCTCGGGGTTGTGCGGGTTACGTGTTTTACCGGGTGCGTAGACCGCCAGTTCAGTCGAAACGGTCTTACCGAGGATAATGGCGCCGGCTTCTTTTAACAGTGACACCAGGGTGGCATCGTGCTCGGGCTGTCGACCCTGGTGCAATACCGTACCGCGTTCGGTTGGATAGTCTGCGGTATCGATAATGTCCTTGATACCGATCGGCAATCCGTGCAGTGCTCCGAGCGCCAGACCACTTTTACGGAATTCATCGGCAGCAGTAGCCTGTCGCAGTGCCACCTCTCTATCCAGGTGCTCCCAGGCCCCGATCGTCGGCTCGAGCTCGTCGATGCGTGCCAGGCAGGCGGCGACCAGTTCATGAGAAGTGAGTGCTCCCGTTTCGATGAGCGCACGAGCTTCGCTTGCGCTCAGCAGATTGGACATGGCTGGATTGAATCTATCCACTGGTGAAGTTTTCCGTCACTAGCCGAACAGGTAAACCGGCAACCATAGCGCGATGCCCGGGAAGTTATAAAGCAGTACCATCGAGAACAGGATGATCGCCAGATAAGGCATGATGCCGCGGAAAATATCCATCAACTGTATGTGCGGTGGCGCGACACCTTTCAGGTAGTAGGCGGCCATCGCCATCGGTGGCGTCAGGAAGGATGTCTGCAGATTGAGCGCTACCAAAATACCGAAAAACAGTGGGTCGACGTTGAAGGTTTCCAGCATCGGCAGGAAGATCGGCACGAAGATGATGATGATTTCGGTCCACTCCAGCGGCCAGCCAAGCAGAAAGATGATCGACTGTGCCAGCACCAGGAAGCCAACCGTGCCGAGGTCCATGGACAGAACCCAGTCATTGATCAGCTCGTGACCACCGAGGTAGGAAAATACCGAGGCAAAGGTCCAGGAGCCGACGAACAACCAGCACACCATGGCCGAGGTTTTCGCAGTCAGGTATACGGCCTGCTTGAGTCGTTCCCAGCTCAGCGAGCGATAACACATGGCCAGGAACAGTCCGCCGAATGCGCCGACACCGGCGGCTTCGGCCGGGGTGGCCAGACCCATTAGGATGGCGCCAAGTACACTCATGATCAAAAGCGCCAGCGGGATGAACGACGTGGTCAGTTCCCAGGCGATGCGACCGAAGGAGGGAACATCCTCCTCCGGGGGTTTGGGGGCGAGACTCGGGTTCAGGGTCGCTCGGCCGACCACGTAAACCATGTAAAGACCGGCCAGCAATAGCCCGGGGAACATGGCCGCAGCATAGAGTCGCAGCGGCGAGATCTCGGCGATAGCCGAGTAAACGATAAGCATGATCGAGGGTGGAATCAGGATGCCGAGGCAACCACCGGCGCAGATGACGCCGGCGGCGAAACTCTCATCGTAGTTGGCCTTCAGCATCGCCGGGAAGGCAAGCATGCCCATCAGCGTGACGACCGCGCCGATGATGCCGGAAGCGGTGGCAAATATGGCGCAGGTGAACAATGCCGCCACCGCCATGGAACCCGGCAGGTGCCGTGCCGCCATCTGGATACTGAAAAACAGGCGATTGACTATGTTGGCCCGTTCGACCACATAGCCCATGAATAAGAAGAGTGGGACGGCCACCAGTACGTCGTTGGACATGACCGAGAAGGTATTCTGCACAAACAGGTCAAATATTCGATTGTCGAAAATATGCGCCATGCGAAATTCATCGTAATAGGCGTAGTAACCGAAGCCGAGGCCCATGGCGATCAGCGTAAAGGCGATCGGAAAACCCAGCAGCACCATGAAGATGAACAGGCCGAGCATGAATACTGCAATTACCGGATCAGACATGACCTGCCTCCTGCTGCTTTCTTTCTTCTTCGAGGCGGCGCAAATCTTCCTGCTCGTTCATTAACATGGTTTCGGTTTCCTGCACATCGTGTAAGCGCGGCGGCCAGGCGCCGGTCCTGATACAGATGACGCAGCGTGTCATTTCGGCCATGCCCTGGAGTAACACCAGGACTCCGGAAATCGGTATAAGGGTTTTAAAGAAATAAATCTGAATTCGTGACGGGCTGCTCCAGCTCACTTCCTTGTAAAACCAGGAATCGGAGGCGAAGCCATAACCGTAGTAGATCAGTGCCAGGGCACCGGGCACCAGGAAGAGCGCGTAAAGCACCAGGTCTATTTTTGCCTGGGTTTTGATTTTCAGCAGTCGATAGATGACGTCTCCGCGCACGTGTGCGTCCTGCGACAGTGCGTAGGCACCGGACATCATGAACAGTGCGCCGTACATCTGCACGCTCATGTCGAAGGCCCACACCGTCGGTGCGTTGAGAACGTAACGCATGAACACTTCGTAGCAGGTAGAAAAAGTCAGGATCACGATGCACCAGGCAAAGGACTTGCCGGACCAGGCGCTCAAGCTATCGATAAAATGCAGAATACGGGTCATGGTGGGACACCTGGCGTAATCGAATCAGTGGAAAAACAAAAACCGGGACGACGTTGGCAACGTCGTCCCGGTGGCGGTTGACGCCGGTTACCTACATTTTGCCGAAGTAATGCTCGTAGGCACCTTTGTAGTTCGGCGAATTGTTAAGTGCGTAAGCACCGTGACGCTTGGCCCAGGCCATTTGTGAATCCAGCACTTTCTTGAAGAAAGGATCGGAATCGCTGATGCGCTTGGCGACGATGTCCCAGGCGTTCAGCTGGTCCTGCATGACGCTGTCGGGCGTACGGTGAACGTTGACACCGTACTTCTCCTGCAGCGTGACCAGATCCTGCGAGTAACGCTCCATTGCTTTCCAGGCCATATCGGCCGAGGCCGCTTCAGAAGCGTACTCGAGGATTGCCTGGTGCTCTGGATTGAGCTTCTCGTAGAGTGATTTGTTGAAAATGATCTCAAAACATTCCTGCGACTGGTGGAAGCTACCGAGATGATAGTGCTTGGATACGTCCTGCATACCGAAATCCTTGTCCGAGGTCGGGTTGTTGAATTCGGCCGCGTCGATCAGGCCGCTCTTCATGGCTGGCTGAATTTCGCCACCGGGAAGCTGCACTACCGACATCCCCATTTCCTGCAGTACATCGGCTGCGAGGCCGACGGTACGGTATTTCAGGCCTTTCATCTGCGCACTGCTCTTGATTTCTTCTTTGAACCAGCCCAGCGGTTGTGCCGGCATCGGTCCCGAGAAGAAGCCGACCAGGTCGAGACGCAATTTTTCATGCATCAGTTCGTAGTAAAGCGCCCTGCCGCCACCGTACTGAATCCAGCCCATCATTTCATTGGCTGTCCAGCCAAAGCAGGGACCGGTTCCGAACAGCGATGCTACCGGGCTCTTGGAGTACCAGTAGGCGGTTACCAGGTGCGCGCCATCGAGTACACCCTTGTGCACCGCGGTTTGCATTTCTGCGGTCTTTACCACAGCGCCTACGCCAAGCAGGTCGATTTTCAGCGAACCGCCGGACATTTTATTGACGCGGTCAACGTAATCCTGGGCGAACTCGAGAAAGATACCGCCGCCCCAGGCCGCCTGTACTTTCAGCACAACGGGTTTGGCCGCTACCGAAATAGCTGGAAATGAGGCCGCAGCTGCTCCGCCCGCAATGGCGGCGGCGCCTGTGGTCAGGAATTTGCGACGCGATGTCGTTGATTCGGTCATTGAATTGCTCCTCTTTTGTTTTAGGTAAGTTGTTTTGGCGATTCTATCGCTCAGTCAGCTGACCATAAATCGTGGCTTTTTGAGCCAGATTTGAATCGCCGGATATTGCTTTAAATTATTGCCCGCATGACTGGTGGGCAATTAAAGCATATAAAGGTCGCTGAGTTAAAGCATACCGTGCAGTATTTTGTATACCAGTTTTGGGTGGCATCGGTAAACCAGCCTTTATCGCGGGCAACGCCGAGATAAAGTTCGTGAAAAGCGAATTGCCTGCGCTGCGCAATATGCCGCAGATTACGCTACCCCCAGGCTATCCTAGGCGACACGGTCACCCGGCTCTTCGCCATCGAAGATGGCGACCAGGTTGGCTATTGCTCGATATCCCATGGCTTCGCGGGTTTCGTGAGTAGCGCTGCCGATGTGTGGCAGCAGGAAAACATTATCCAGTTCACGATATCCCGCATGAATCCCGTCGGGTTCACCGTTGAATACATCGAGTCCGGCGGCACCGATAGTGCCGCTCTTTAGCGCTGCTACCAGGGCGTCGTCATCGATGACACCACCGCGCGAGGTATTGACCAGGATTGAATCAGCATGCATCAGGGCGAGCCGTTCACGGTTGATCAAACCGCGGGTCGATTCCATCGCCGGGCAATGTATCGACAGAACGTCGATGTTTTCGAGTAATGCTTCCACGCTATCGTGGTAAACGCTGTCACCAGCCTGTTCGCTGTCCAGCGGTCTGCGATTATGATAGTGGATCTTCATATCGAAACCGCGCGCACGTTGCGCCACTACCTGACCGACGCGACCCATGCCGAGGATCCCGAGGCGCTTGCCGGTAGTCTGGCGACCGACCATGAAATCGGGGCTCCAGTCCTTCCATTGCTGGCTGCGCACCAGGCGCTCGCCTTCGCTGGCACGCCGTGCCGCGCCGAGCATCAGCAAAATGGCGATTTCCGCGGTCGCATCTGATAGTACGTCGGGTGTATTGGTGACGATGATACCCTTATCGCACGCGGCTTCCAGATCGACATGATCGACCCCGACCGAGAAATTGGCAATGGCCTTAACGCGTGCGGGTAGTTGCGCGATGGTCTCTGCCGGGAACTTTTCCGTATGACAGGGCAGTATGGCATCCGCCTGCGCGGCGAGCTCCAGCAGTTCGGCAGTGCTGTACAGGCGATCTTGCGGGTTCAATAAAGTGGTAAAGCGCTCACCGAGTTTCTGCTCGACGGCAGCGGGTAGTCGCCGCGTCACCAGCACGACAGGTTTGTTATCCATCTTGTTCTCACATAGGTCCGAGTTGGCAGGTTCAGGCTGACAGGTTCAGGTTGACAGGTTCAGGTTGACGTAGGTGCGTTCATCTCACGGTAGAGGTTGAACGCCATTCGCCCGGTGACGATAACGGCAAAAATCAGCAGTGTCCAGAGCAGCCACTTTTCCCAGGGTAAGTCGGACGGTGGTGCCAGTCGTGCGGCGCCGCCGGATTCCTCGATTTTACCCAGAGCTGCGACCCCGGCATCGCGTTGTGCCTGTTGCAGGCTGCCCTTCAGGATTGCGGTCAGATCGCCGACCGGGCCCGCGCTCTGGTGATTGCCCCAGGCGAGCGAGTAGGGACCGTTGCCGTCACCGAGGAACAGCAGTTCGTATTGCGGATAGATCAGCTCGATCGCGGGTTCGGCAGATAAAGCGTTGGCACTGGTGAATGCGAGGCTGCTGTAGGGGCGTTGCGCAAGCCTGATCGGTTCGCTCGGGCGGACTTCGGAATTTGCGATATTGTGCTGGCGGAAATTGCGCTGAATGATAACCCAGGGTTCGTCGTCAAGCTGCCTGTCAAGCTGTTTGCCAACGAGTTTCCCGGTGATGACGCTATTCGCGACGCGGGGAATGATGCGCAGGGATTCAGCGTAAACCTTTGCCGGCACGGAGATGCTGTAATAAGTGGTGTCGCCTTCTACCAGGCGTTGTGTGCTCAGCTGGTGACTGAGCTGCGGCGCTCGTCCTGTTTGCCGGTAATGCCCGCTGACCTGCTGTAACTCGAAGCGGGTGACATCGCCGATTGGCGTGAGGCGCAGGTAGCGCTTACCCGCCCGAATATCCTTGATACTGCGCCAGCTGGTATCGCTCGAATCGAGATTGGTCAGGCTCTTGCGCGCTTTGATCACGTGCAGTTCGTCCAGCGCGTTGCCTGCTTCGACCTTCAGTTCGAGTATCTGCTCGGCTGGCTCGTGCTGCCACTGTAATTCTATGCGCTCGAAATCCGGCCGATCTTCCCCGTCGCCCAGTTCGATCAGGTAATCCTTGCGCAAGCTTTGCACGGGAATGGTCTGGGTGGTCTCCAGTTCCGCCAGTAAACCCGCCTGCTGGCTTTGCTCACGCGTGGTTACCGTTTTCGAGTGCTGGTGCTGAAAGCGGCTGAACTCGTGGAACGGCAGAGCGCGGCTCAGTTCTTCGGTGGGAGCCAGCGCGCGCGTAATCGTGTGAACCAGCTGTTTGCCATCGGTATTGAACACGGCAAGGTCACCGAAATCGGCACGGGTCAGCGAGAGCATGACCTCGAGCGGCAGGACAACCCGCTGCAGGGGGTTAGCGACCTCGGCGAGTTGCGCGCGGTAGGCATAATCGCGCGGTGACGAAATGGCCAGGGCCGGAATCAGCAATGCACAGAGGCTTATCGCTCTAACGAGATTAGGCATGAGAGGGTTCCCCGGGGCTTTGCGAGGGCTCGTGCTGGCGCGGTGGAATCGGCGAGAAATATCCGGTCGCGACCAGCAGGCTACCGACCACCAGAAACGAAACAATGCGTTCGACGGTGCCGCTGGCACCGAGGTCGATGAAGAACATCTTGAACAGCACCACGCCCACCAGTGCCGCACCCGCAATCCAGGCCGGCCGCAACAGGCGGCGCGAGGCAAACAGCATCGTGCCCATGCCGATGATGGTCCACAGGATTGATATGGCGGTCTGCACACGCGTATCGGCCAGCAGCGTCGACAGGTCAAACGGAATGTCGAGATAGTGGTGCATGCTGCGGGTCAATACGGCGGTCAGCCAGATGAAGCAGAATCCCGCCAGAATCACCAGCAGATGCGAGCGTTGCACTTTCGCGGTGGGTGTCACCAGCCGCACGCTACCCAGGCTCAACAGCAGAAACGCCATCTGGCTGAGGTCAAGCGGGTTGAGAAAGGGGATATATGGTAGCGGTGCGGGATCGCCACTGTTGGTCAGATTGACGATCAGACCCCAGACCAGCAGCAGCGTCGAGAGTGTGGCAAGGATTGCGAGCTGTAAGCCGGAGCCCAGGCGCCTGATTGCAGGCATCTCCTCGAGCTGGGTGACGCGAATCATGAGCAGTGGCAACAACGCGAACAACGCCGTATAGCCCTCGGCACGAATTCCGAGGTGATGTTCGATCACCCACAGCAATTCGATCGCAAAGATCAGTGTCACCAGCAGCACCCAGCCGGTATGCGACGCGGTCGTCACCCAGTCCGGCCAGCTGACCGTTTCGAGTTTGCTGATAATCCAGTAGCAGGTGCCAAGCGCGGCAATCCAGATATACAGGTTCGGCGAAAACAGGATGTGACCGGCGTCGACTAGCGAAAACAGGGCGATGAGCATCAGAACAGGCAGTAGCACAGCAGCGCTGATCGCCGCCGGCATCCACTGCCAGCGACGCAGACGATCCAGGTAAACCAGAGCCGCCGCGGTCGCAGTAAACAGTAGCAGCCAGGCAGCAACGCTATCCTGCCGCAGGTATTGTTCGATCTGCACCAGTGCGCTCACCAGCCACCAGCCCATTGCCCACAGATAAAACGGCAGATGCAGCTTACGCAAACTGAAGTCAGCTGCCTGCAGGTAGAGCATGCGCGCGGAAATGAAGGCGCCCAGGGCGATGAATACACCACCGAGAAAGGCGGGATTAAACCAGGCCGAGGTGCCAACGTCATCGATGTTGCGCAGCAGGAACAAAAAGCCCGCCCCGAACTGCAGTACACT
>Ga0316193_10003426_pt1 | contig 11445 bp, 8 predicted proteins | sample MerIslsedime2_MG_FD_207735 | JGI IMG/M metagenome (GOLD analysis project Ga0316193, IMG submission 207735) | Coastal sediment microbial communities from Maine, United States - Merrow Island sediment 2 | ecosystem: Environmental > Aquatic > Marine > Coastal > Sediment | place: USA: Maine... | reverse complement strand
ACACTTGGGGTGGACGGCATTATTACCGACGAACCGGCAATGGCCAGAGAGGTGCTGGCAGAACGCGCGGATCTCAGTTCTGTCGAGCGCCTGCTGGTACACACGGCTGTACTGTTTGGCCGCCCTCCTCCATCACGCGTGTATCGTGATGAATCGCCATGACATACACGAGGACATGGCTGTGAGAAACGATATGCCGACCGCCGCTCAAGTCGTCCGTGCAGACGATCACACAGTGAACCGGCTTTCAGTGTTGACAGCCTGGAGCATCAGCTGGAGTTAGGCCGCCATGAACGGCTGACAGAGGAATACAATCTCTCGGTGGACGAGATACAAATGCTATCACTGCTGTCCCGATAACTCCCTCTCCCTCCGGAGGGTGTTGTAAAAGTCCCCTCAGCCCGCCGGGAGAGGGTTAGGGAGAGGGGATCAACAGGGGCATTTTAGATAACCCTCATCCCAACCTTCTCCCCCAGGGGACCCTCTCCTCCAGAGGACCTTCTCCTCCAGAGGACCCTCTCTCGCCTGCCGGCGATTCACCTTGTCTCGCCTGACGGCGATTCACCTTGTCCCGGAGGGAGAAGGGGCTGCACCCTTTTGCGACGCCCTCCGGACGGAGAGGGAGTTAACGATCCAGCAGTGACGCTACTTACATGTTGTGCGCGAAGTCTACAAAACGATTCTGTTCATCAGTCACAGGCCCGGACATGACTTCAGCAATGACACCACCGAAGACTTTACCCATGAGTCCTGCATTCATGTGCGCGATGTAGATATTGCCGTCTTCCTTTTCGTAGACCGATATGGTGCACGGCATCATGACCGAGACCAAACGCGCGTCATCCACACTGAGAATCCTGGATGCATGGTGCGGTTCGCACAAGTCGATCAGCCGCACCGGCAGTACTGGCTTGCCACCTTTTTTTTCGATCGCTTTATCAAGGGGCTTAACGCCTGAAACAGCCCATCCCTCTGCCTTGGCATTCTCGACGATCTTATTGACCGTATCATCCAGGCCCATCGGGCTGAGATGCTCATGAATCATCATGGAAGGTCCGAAGGTGAGCGCACCAATGGCCATGACTACCACGGTAGCAATGATGCCCAGCAGAAAACCGGTAATACCTTATCATTGTCATTCTCCCTGTTTGTTTGTTGATTCGTTATCTATATGGTTTACCCGTCCGAATGTTGCGCCCGGTAACTCGGGTAGCCAGCAACGCTACCGAAGCCCGACCATCGCTCCTGACATCGACAATGCCCCTCCGTACCGTCCACCGTTACTTCGGTACCCACTTACGGACATGGTGCCAGTGGCGATTCCTACTCTGCATCTGCCAATTCACAGACCCAGCGGTACCGGGGAGATACCTGTTAAGTAGTAGTCAACAGGTATCGCATTGTCAATGCGCCACACCAAAGAGCGCAGAAACTCATCCGAGCCTCTGCGCCCTCCGCGTGCTTATTGCCTTAGCTCATACGGCCCGTGTCACTGCACCACAGTCATCGTTGCGGCCGCCGCGATACTCTCCGAGCGAATATTCGCGGTCTCGTACAGCCGCTTGAAGCGAGCCACCTCGGGCTGATCATCCGCATCCCGGAAGAGGTCTTGCAGGTGTCCGTAGGCTAGCGTCTGCAACCTCAGGTCTGCCGTCACCGTGAGGTTACCGGATGCCCCCTTCACTGGTACCCGATAGGTGATGGTGTCGGTGCCCAGATTGAAGTCGGCGTCATTGGACGCATCCCCGAGCACCGCGATGTCGTCAGCCACCTGGTCCTTGTCGAATCCGGACGGTGTGAGACGGTTGTCCTTGCGGTAGCGGGCGGCCTCCAGCAGCGTGTAGGTCACTGCCCCGTTGACATCCTCCATAATGGACTCGTAGACCTGCACCTGGTCTGCACGCGTTATCACCTGGTAGTGCGGTTCGTAGCTGCCAAGGTTCTGGTCGGCATCCACCCCGGAAATACTGCCATCGGCGTTGCTGCGGCCCGACTCGAACAGGATGTTGCCAGCCCCGTCTTGCACCACAAAGTGGAGGTAGGCGCGACGCGAGGGATAACTGGTCGGCAACTTATGCCCCGACTTGTTGGATACCTTCAGGACCACCTCGAGCATGCCGTTCACGACATCGCCCGATAGCACCTCCACGTTCGCGGCCGAGTTCAGGAACTCACGGGTGCGGGCAATGGCGACATCGAAGCCGGTGGCTGTGACGCCGAGCTCCTCGCGGTTGTTGGCCAGGATATCAAGCATGACGGTATTGGCACCGATCAACGTGTGCTTGCCGAACTCGTCGCGGGTGGCGAGGAAGCGAGGCCGATTCGCGACGCGCGCCCCGTCGCTCGCGGGCATGTGGCAGTCCTGGCAGCTGGTCTTGGTGACACCGGAGCCGAAGTCGCTGTTCTCCCACTCGCTGAACACCATTTGCTCTGGAAAGCCTGTATCGTGCGATGTAGTGACGACATTGCCGTCACCGTCCACAAACGGCGTCTTCAGGTTATGGCAGGTGGCGCACAGCTCCGAATCGGACATATGAGCCCCGTACTGGGGTCTGAAACCGGAGTCATTGAGCATCGGATTAACGCGCGGGTCGAGGTACTGACCGTAGGCCGGGCGTTCTCCGCTTACGCCGAGCAGGGCGATGCTGTAGCGGCCGGAGAAACTCTCCGTGGTGCCGAACGCGTCATCGTCGGCCACCTGGTGACACAGGGTGCAGCTCACCGCGTCCATCGCCGCATCATGGTAGGCGTTGGCCGGGTTGAGAAAGCCGTCACCGAAAATCTCGATGGCAGCACCGTCCTGCTTGGCCTCGACACTGGCCATCGGTGCATGACAGCGACTGCAGGTCTCGTCAATGGTGTCCTTGAGCTGCGGATTACGCTTTAGCTCGCTGGCGACCTTGGCACGCCAATAGGGGTCGCGGGTGGCGTTAGCCATCATCGAAGGCGCCCAATCCTGCTCGATGGAAACATCGGTGCCCGACTCATCCGTGATGCCGTTATGGCAGCCGGCACAGTTGGCCGAGCCGGAGAAGTGGGTCGAGACAAATGCCGCATCGCCGTCGGGGGGCGGCAGGAGACCGCTCTGCGGTTCGGTGACGGGCGGCGGATTGGCAGTCGTGCCGCCATCTCCTCCCGGTCCACCTGGACCGCTACCCCATCGACCAGCAGCCTGGCTACTGGAGAAGACGGTATTGACAACAAGAAGCAGACAACAGACAGCGTATAAAGACCAGTTTTTCAATTCACTCACTCCTTCGGTTGGTTGCGGACGTTAAATGCGGGTGCCCCCCTAGCCGCATTTCGCGCAAGAAAACGGCTGGTTTCGCTTTCCTGGAGAGGCAAGATAAACAGGTGGATGCCCCCAATCAAGCGCTTCCTTCGTCAAAGTTCGTACATTTGAAAATCAAATAAACACTTTGTTTATCAGTTGGATAGTGATGCGTCAAACAGGTTTTCAACGAAAATCAACGCGCACTTACCGGTCAACCGGATATGCCTGGTATCGATAATTCGAAGTCTTCCAGTGCCCGCTGCAGCTTCGTCCGGCCCACGGTGTTTTTTTATTCATTTGCCGCAGCACAAACCCGGCCGCAGCGATAACCCTCTGGCTACAGGGGTATTCAGGACGGCTGTCAATATTGAGGCATTTGTGCGGGGTACGGGTCGCCACCTCACAGCACTTGGCGACAACCACAAAGAGCGCAGAAACTCATTCGAGCCTCTGCGCCCTGTGCAGACTTACGGCCTTAACTCCAGCGCCGCCTGAACCCGTAGCCAAGCGCTGCCAGCATCAACGACAGGAAAATCGGATCTGGATCTTGCTGCCCGGCCGTGTTCAGCGCACAACCACCGCTGCTGCTACTGCTGTTGCCGGCAAGCGGCACCAACTCGGCCGGTGCCACGGGATCCTCGATGAAGCCGGCCCTACCATCCAGATCGGTCAGTGGATCACCGTCCGTCAGGGTGATATCCACCGTTGCCGCGTCGACCAGCGTCCAGGTGCTGGTCGGCAGTTCGGTAAAGACGCCGTTATCCTCCTTGTACAGCCCCAGCAAAACCGGTAAATCAGCGGAGAATGCCAACCGCGCGGTCACGCTGCCGCCGACCGGTGAGGTCGTGGTGTAACTGACCGACCCGAACGGGAAGTTGATGCCGGTGGGTCCGCCTGTTACCGCTGACGCGCTCACCTGCGAGAGTGTTTCGCCCGCAGCCGTGATGGTCACGGTATCGCCACTCGAGAGTCTCAACCCACTGGCGACGCTGGCATCAGCTGCAGTGTTGCCCGGTTCAAGCGCATCGATCACACCATCACCATCTGTATCCACCGGCAAGGGGTTACTGGGATCATTGCCAGTCTCGAGCACATCAGTAGCCGTGTCGTCATCCGTATCGCCATCCGGGTCATTCGGATCCAGACCCAGAGCGATGGCATCGGCATCCGAGATGCCATCGCCGTTACTGTCCACCCCGCCGAGCGGGTTGCTCAAATTGGTGTCGTCGGTGTTCTCCAGGTAGATATCGTCGAGATAGAAGCGCCCGTCGAGCGGGCTATCGCCACCGCCGGTCTTGATGAAGAAGTTATCCAGATCTGTACCGGGGGAAGTGCGAAACCCGAACAGGGTCTCGACCGCGTCATTGCTCAGTTGATCACCGGCTTGTGCGTCACCACCGGGGTCCGAGTTCAGCCAGACCTGATAGGTCTCCGAGTCATTGTTGACCAGAACCCAGATGTTGTACCAGGTACCCGGTACCAGCGTTGTCAGCACATCATAAATCTCGTTAGACGAGCCGTTGGCCACGCGCAAGTCGTTGCCGGGGTCACTGGTAGTGGCAGCCGCCATCCCCAGTTCCGCCTGGAAGTCGATGTATTCTAGAGGGTTCGAAGCGAAGGAGAGACCGAAGGAGTAGCGGCCATGCTCTTCGAAGCGCAAGCGCTGGAACAGCATGCGTGTCGTACCTTGAGCGATGCTTGCCGCCTTGTGCAGATCTGCCGAATCGGTCAACACCTTGAGGACCTGGTTGCCGCCACCCGAAGGGTCCAGGACAACCTCGCCACTACCCGGATCGGCGTCCCAGCCATTCTGTCCATTGATATCAGCGAGATTCAGACTGTCGAAGGTCTCCACGGCCTGAAAGGCGGCCTGTGCGTTGACAACCATCAGTCCGGCACACAGGACAGCCATATAACATAAGAACCTGGCGCGCCAGGTTCTGGCAGCGCTGGCAGAATGCGATGTGCGAACAGGACCACCACGCACCGCAGCCGATTGATGTGATTTCATAGTGATACCTCCACAGTTTTCGATACGACTTTGTGTTGCCTTGCATCATCCATGCGATCATTGCATAAAGCAGGGATAGGAATTAAATTTAGTACAATATCCGCATAAATGATAAAGCCAACCACTTGTAGATTCATTGATCCAAGTCAGCAAACTGAATCGGAAATAGACACATACTTTTCGGTCAGCCGGGTATGCCTGGTCGGCCACGCCAACACCACTCTTGCTGCGGAATATTGGGGTAGCTATCGATACGGGGGCATTTCTCCGGGGTGCGAATGGTGGACGGCATCACTAGCGAGACGACATGCGCGTCACCATCACTGAAAATCCTGGCTTGTCGCGCCCGCTAACTCTGGCGGCAGGGAGGAACGATCTGACTTTTCCGAACCCTCCAGCCGGTGTTCCTGACACAGCACAGGAACACCGGCAATGCATGTCATGCAAGCCTGACGTTCGCGGATATTAACGGCTAAGCAAGGCCGCAGACTATTCAGGTGCGCATACAGACCCGCCTTAACACCAGCGTCGCCTGAGTCCGTGGACAAGCAAGGACAGCAGCAATATCGGGAAAAGCAGATCCCGTTGCTGCTGTCCGGCCGTGTGCAGCGCACATCCACCACCACCACCACTGCTGGTACTGGTCAACGGTACGGCCTCGGCCGGTGCCACGGGGTCCTTGATCGAGCCGGCCACAGGATCGAGGTCGGTCAGTGGGTCACCGTCTGTCAGGGTGATGTCCACCGTTGCCGGGTCGACCAGCGTCCAGGTGCTCGCCGGCAGTTCGGTAAAGACGCCGTTATTTTCCTTGTACAGCACCAGAGGACTGGGCAGATCAGCGGAAAATGCCATCCGCACCGTCACGCTGCCACCGATCGGTGAGGTCGTGGTGTAGCCGATCGTTCCGAACGGGAAGTTGATACCGTCCGGTCCGCCGCTTACCGCTACCGCGCTCACCGCTGAAAGCATTTCACCGTCAGCCGTTGTGATACTCATGCTATCGCCGCTGGAGAGCGTCAGGCCGCTGGCGACACGCGCATCGGTCGCGCTCAGGCCCGGCTCGAGCGCATCGATCACACCATCGACATCGTTGTCCACCGGCTGCGGATTAGCGGGATCACCACCGGTCTCGATGACATCAGATGCGCCATCGTCGTCCGTATCGCGGTCCGGGTCAGCCGGATCCAGTCCCAGAGCGATGGCATCGGCATCCGAAATGCCATCCCCGTTACTGTCCAGTTCCGGGTCAGTCGGGTCAGTTGGATCGGTTGGATCGGTTGGATCGGTCGGATCGGTCGGATCGGTCGGGTCGGTTGGATCGGTTGGATCGGTTGGATCGGTTGGATCGGTTGGATCGGTTGGATCGGTTGGATCGGTTGGATCGGTTGGATCGGTTGGATCGGTTGGATCGGTTGGATCGGTTGGATCGGTTGGATCGGTCGGATCAGTACCTGTCGGGTTGCTCAGGTTCTTAATGCTGGTGTTCTCCAGATAGATATCATCGAGATAGAAGCGCCCATTGGCCGGGCTATCGCCACCGCCGGTCTTGATGAAGAAGTTATCCAGATCTTCACCGGGTGTCTTGCGAAACCCGAACACGGTCTCGACCGCGTCATTGCTCAGTTGATCACCGGCTTGTGCGTCACCACCGGGGTCCGAGTTCAGCCAGACCTGATAGGTCTCCGAGTCATTGTTGACCAGGACCCAGATGTTGTACCAGATACCCGGCACCAGCGTCGTCAGCACATCATAAATCTCGTTAGACGAGCCGTTGGCCACGCGCAAGTCGTTGCCGGGGTCACTGTCAGTGGCAGCCGCCATCCCCAGTTCCGCTTGGAAGTCGATGTATTCTAGAGGGTTCGAAGCGAAGGAGAGACCGAAGGAGTAGCGGCCATGCTCTTCGAAGCGCAAGCGCTGGAACAGCATGCGTGTCGCACCTTGAGCGATGCTTGCCGCCTTGTGCAGATCTGCCGAATCGGTCAACACCTTGAGGACCTGGTTGCCGCCACCCGAAGGGTCCAGGACAACCTCGCCACTACCCGGATCGGCGTCCCAGCCATTCTGTCCATTGATATCAGCGAGATTCAGACTGTCGAAGGTCTCCACGGCCTGAAAGGCGGCCTGTGCGTTGACAACCATCAGTCCGGCACACAGGACAGCTATATAGCATAAGAACCTGGCGCGCCAGGTTCTGGCCGTGTTGACTGAATACGATGCTTGAACAGGACAGCTATGCCCCGCTCTCAATAGAGATGATTTCATAGTTTTACTCCTTCACATTTTTCGAGCTGACTTTGTATCGCTCTGCTTCATCCATGCTATCTTTGGACAACTCAGAGAGAGAAATCTGATTTGGTACTAAACACCCAGACATATTAAAGCCAGCTACTTGTAGATTCATTGACCTGTGTCAGTAAACTGTAACGGGCAGTTAGGTGGGAGTTCGCAAGTAAGTAGACGCGTGATTGCAGGGCACCCTTTAACTGCCTGGTGCCTTCCGGGAACTACCGGCCTCGGGCTTCGCCCTTCCATGGCCGGCAGCGAAAGAAACACATTAACTTTGCCACATCTTCTAGTGATATCTGCATTAGGCGGGATGAATACATCCTATGCCGAGATCCATGACGTTGTTGACCCGCTGTTTGGCAAAATCGGTACCTTTGACGACTGGGGGTTTCCTGAAAGCGCCGGGCGCGAAGCCTTCAATTTCGACCATATCAACGGCTTTGGCCCTATCACGCTGATACAGAACGAAGTAACCCGGTTGCCGGACGGTGTGACGCAGGATCCACCTCACACCGTGTTTGGTAATTTTCTGGATGCGAACGGTAATCCGGTTCTGGATCCCTTCTTTCCCGACGCCAACATGGACAGTTCAGTAAATCTGTTCCTGTTCGGATACACCGACGCGGGGGGCTCCACGTTCAACAATCACCAGGTCGACGGCGACGGTGATCACTTGATCCCGAAAGCTGACATGTCGTTCAACGAGTACGATCTATTTCTGTACCGGGATACCACAGGAACCAACGACGATAGGAATTTCGATACCTTCATCAACTTCCAGCCGTTCACCATGTCCGACGCAGGGGGCTGGTGCGTCTTCAAGCCGCATCCCGTAGCCGCCGGCGAACCAATGGCGGGACAGGTGAAGTTCGATTTTGGTTTCGCGGTAAAAATCCCCGATCCTGATTATGGACCGACTGGACCGGATATGCTGCAGCTCATCCCGGGATTCCAGATGCGCAGTTATGGAACGCTGGTGCTGGACTTTACTCTTCCAACACCCGGTGGGTCCGTTCCGATCTACTATGAAGCCCACGCGGCCCCCAATAACACGGACCCCTCATTGGGGCGCGATGATCTGAATCCCTTGGAAGTTCCATCGCCGGACTTCTTCAATCATGTCTCCTTTATGGGCGGTGGAGTCATCCCCCTGGGCGTGTGGCTCGATCCTGACGGTGACCTCGGAGACGGAAATACCGCTACCCGCGATTCAACGCTGCATGCCGATCAGACAGGGCTGCCTTCGGACCCCAGCATGTCGGGCGAAACTCGCGAAGATGGTGCGATCTGGCACGCCAACGCCTTTGGCGGCTTCCCGTTTATGCTGCGGGCCGACGCGCTTCGTGCCATCGACGAAGTGGACAATACCTTCTACGGAACGCTGGATCACGACACCGAAAAAATTATCGTGAACAAACAGCGTAATGTCGGAAAGCCGGTCAAACTTCGGTTGAAAGTCCGGAATAACTATTCAGTCGCTGATGGAACAACGCTTGCTACGGTGGTGGGTCACCAGGATGGTGTGGAGATCTTCGCAAAATCCATGATCGTCCCCGCCATCCCCAGTGGTAACGCAAGTACCATGGTTGATTTTGGCTCCTACACGCCGCATGCGACAGGCGTGATCACCTGGACTGCGACGATTACCGACGCAGATCCTGACGATGATATCGCGGTGGAAACAACGCAAGCCAAATAAGGTCAGCCCCTTACACCTTTTGCCAGCAGGCCCGCCAAACGGCGGGACTGCTGGCTCGAGGTGACTTTTTCTTCCGCAGAACTTGCGGCTTTCGTCACTGCCACTTTCTAGACTTACCGGATTTCCCACGTCCAGGGACGACCTTGAAGGGTCGCATCATTTCGTGATCTTCATGATCAAGAAAATGACAGTGATAGACAAATTCACCCGGTATATCGAAGTGGGCAATAATCTTGACCACCGTATCTGGTGGGACACGGACCATGTCTCTGCGTCCGTTTTCGTTGGGTGGCAGCATCTCCGGGCCGGTAAAAACAATTTCGCCGGTTGAATTAAATATATCGACATCAAATCGTCTTCGGCTCAGCACTTCGAATGTCACCAGGTGCACGTGCATGGGATGGCCATTGGGTGTGGTGTTGATGAAGTTCCAGATTTCCGTGGTATTCAGGCGCGGATCCTCGGTAATGGGGTCCATCCAGCGGGCCTTACCTAACAGAAATTTGGATCTGCCATACTCATCAACGACCCTGTCAAGCGTGATATTACGCTCCTTCACCGCATCGGCCGGATCGAGCCGTGGAACCGGTCGCAAGGCGGCGGGCAAAACACTGGTATCGGGTCCGCTGCTCTCGACCACCCGGAACTGCATAAGGAAAGTGACCGTCTCGGTACTGGGAAAATCCTCAATGCCCAGATTTCTCATGGTGATCACATCACCTGGCGCGAAGCTTGAGAAATCCACAACAATGTCAGCACGCTCAGCGGGTACCACCGTCACCTGTGGTCCCACGGGCGCTCCATCTACCAGTTTTCCGACTGGAACAGGCTTGTCGAGTAACCCGCTGTCGGTACCAATCTAATGGAAAGGTAACGATGTGTCAGGCGCAGCATCGGGCACCAGGCGCAGACGATAGGGACGTGAATTGGAGCCATTCACCACGCGGAAACGGTACTTGCGGGGTTCCACGTCCAGGTACGGCCAGTTCTTACCATTGATCAGAATCGTGTCGCCGGCAAACACGAGAATAACAGAGGGACAGGGCGCAGTGGGTACCGGCGACACATAAGGATAAAACAGATCACCATCCGCGGTAAAAATGCGATCCTGTATCAGCAGGGGGTACTTCATAGTCGCCACTGGGAAGATTGAGTGCATCTTCAATATCGTCACGGATAGTGTAGAGACCGGCGAGTCCCGCATAAACATTAAGACGTGTATTACCAACCGCATGATCGTGGTACCAGAGTGATGCCGGCTCCTGATCGTTCTTGTAGTTGAACATCGCAAAGTTCTTGCGTTGATTCGAGGTATACCAGTCTTCCGGGTAGCCATCGAACTGGGGCTTGGTGTGTGCACCGTGCAAATGCACGACGGTTCGCACCGCCGGCTGCCACGGCTCCGAGCCGTGCAGGGTCGTATCGACAGGAAAGAGATGCTGAAGGGGCAGCTCGTTGATCCATTTCACGGCAACGGGTTTATTGCGCCTGGCCTCGATGGTCGGCCCCGGAAAACTGCCTTCATAACCCCAGACTGTGGTGGCAGGCAACCCCGCCGGTAACAGCTGTTGCTGAAACTCTGTCATCGTCGCCCGGTAGGAGGCCGCGTTCACAGAGTTACCCTTCGGTTTGAGTACCGCCGGAATCGGCAAAGGGTCCACGAACCTGGCGATGGAAGTGGGATCCAGCAGCGCTGGCACCGGTGGGCAGGCGTGCACGTTTGCCCAGCTCCACTTCCATGGAATGACCAGGCCGCCCGCCGAAGCGGCGCCTGCCTGTAAAAATCGTCTTCTTGTCGTCATGTTTTATCCTCCGGTGTTCTGATCGTTGTGTTATTCGTTGGGTGAAACTTGTGCGTATCTTTATCTGCTACCCTCAAACCGCCATGCGGCACAATGGTGCAAATCAGAGGGTCATGAAGGCGGCAGGGTTCAAGACGCCGAAACGCTACTAATCATAGACCAGAGAAGGCGGAGTTCCAGCCTGCTTTCGAGAAACACAGAATCAATTTTCCTGGAACTCTTTGCGGCCGCCCAGGGCAGCCCCCTCCCCACAGCCGTGTGGTTTACGGCTTTGCGAGCGACTGGTCGTCTGTTTGCTATCCTTACTTACCGCCTCCGGGTTCTGGCCTCGTTGGCGGGCTTGCCTTTTGCACCTTCAGCAAGTATTAATGGC
>Ga0316193_10003424_pt1 | contig 11447 bp, 10 predicted proteins | sample MerIslsedime2_MG_FD_207735 | JGI IMG/M metagenome (GOLD analysis project Ga0316193, IMG submission 207735) | Coastal sediment microbial communities from Maine, United States - Merrow Island sediment 2 | ecosystem: Environmental > Aquatic > Marine > Coastal > Sediment | place: USA: Maine... | reverse complement strand
GCGGGCCTTGGCCCGTCTGGCTCGCAGGAACGCGGCACCAGCGCTTGGGCGTACAGAAGTCGAAAAAGCTGCGCTTTCCCGACATAAGTTCCGGGGTGATCTTTCAGCCCGACTTCGTGCGGGCTGAAAGCTTCCCGTCACTTAATATGTCCCAATATCCCTTCTAGCTCGTCACTACTGTTATAGCTGATAACGAGCTTGCCCTTGCCTTTGGCGGTATGCTGTATTGCAACTTTAGCGCCTAGTTTCTCGCCCAGATCTTGCTGCAAACGGCGAATATCGGCGTCTACGCCCGAATGGCTGGTGCCCGTCTTGCCGGAAGTGCCCTTTTGCAAGCGTTTCACCATCGCTTCCGTCTGTCTTACCGACAGGCCCTTCGCAACGACTTCCCGGGCAGCATCGGCCTGGCTGCGGCTGCCGGACAAGGCCAGCAGTGCCCGAGCATGACCCATATCCAGCTGGCCGCTGGCTAACAACTTGAGCGCGTCGGGGCTGAGATCCAGCAGTCGTATCAGGTTCGATACAGCGGCGCGGGATTTGCCTACGGCGCGACCGGCTTCCTGGTGAGTCAGATCGAATTCGTCAATCAGGCGCAGCAAGCCTTCGGCCTCTTCGAGCGGGTTCAGGTCCTCGCGCTGTAAATTCTCGATAAGTGCGATGGCAGCGGCTTGCTCATCGTCCACATCACGAATAAGAACGGGCATTTCGCCCAGACCGGCAATCTGAGATGCTCGCCAGCGGCGCTCGCCGGCAATGATTTCGTAATGGGTCGGGGTCGTACCTGGCAGAGGGCGCACCGAAATAGGCGAAAGTACACCCTGGCTGCGAATGGAGTCGGCCAGCTCTTCCAGCGTTTCCTTGTGCATATCCCGCCGCGGCTGATAAACACCTGGCTGCAGCAATTCCAGGGACAGCATCTGCAAGCCCGCAACGGGTGTGGCCACCGGTTCCGAATGCACTACATCCGATTGCGCCGACGCGGCTGGCACGGGCGCCTGACCCTCGTCAGGCTGCGCTTTCGGCGAACTCATGGGCCCCAGCAATGCATCCAGCCCGCGACCTAATCCTGTTTTCTTGGCTGCCATGACATCTCCGCTTTATGAATGCCGGGGCCTGACCCCGTTCGATGCGGGCAGGATAACCCAGCAGGAGCGAATATATAACTAGGGCTGGACGCCTGACGACAATCTGTTGCGCCCGTCTCAGCCAAGATTAGTGCCTATTCAATCAGGTAGACGACTGCGTGAATGGAGCCACGATTCTCTAAGCCGTGGTGATGGGCAAAGGCAAATGGTTTAAGCAACGCCCGCCTGAGCTACCGGGCTTTCGCGCGCGACGATTTCGCGGGCCAGATCCATATAAGCCTTTGACCCGCTGGACCGCGGATCATGGATAAGCACGGATACGCCGAAACTGGGCGCCTCCGCCAACCTGACATTCCGCGGTATGACAGCGTCATAGACCTTGTCACCGAAGTGCTTAATCAACTGTGCCGACACCTCATCAGACAGGCGGTTGCGCGGGTCGTACATGGTGCGCAGCAAACCCTCTATCTCAATTTTCGGGTTCACGCTGTTACGAATCTGGCGGACAGTTTCCAGTAAAGATGACAGGCCCTCCAGCGCGTAATACTCGCATTGAATAGGGATAAGCACGCCGTTCGCCGCAGTCAGCGCATTCAACGTAAGCATGTTGATAGAGGGCGGGCAATCGATAAGTATGTAGTCGTACATACCTGAAACCGTTTCCAGCGCCTGGCTGAGCTTCATTTCCCGGCCGATTTCCTGCAGCAATCTGACTTCGGCCGCCGTCAGGTCAGTATTCGCAGGAAGCAATGCATAGCCACCCGATTCAATCGGCACAATGCTGTCCATGGCACGCGCTTCACCCAGTAAAACTTCGCAGGTGGTTTTCTCCAGTGCGGACTTATCTACGCCCGAACCTGTGGTCGCGTTGCCCTGGGGGTCCAGATCAATCAGCAGGACGCGGCGGTCGCAGGCTGCAAGACAGGCAGCGAGATTAACCGCCGTCGTAGTTTTACCGACACCGCCTTTCTGGTTAGTTATTGCAACAATGCGTCCCACTGACTTGTACCCGATGCTCTGCAAAAGACGCCATGATAAACCCTTCGGGTAACCTGCGCTGCCGCAATTGTGTGCAATGCCTGTATTAGTAAGGCCTGCCTAGATCAAACGCAGCAACGCCGGTTGCCAGTCCGCAAAATCCGCCACGTAGTTGTAGCCACAAACCGTGGTCAGCGATTGTCGTGATAGGAGGTCGGCCAGTTTGCCCGCGCCCGCGCGGGTGGCATCGCGATCGCCATGCGGGTTCAGTTTCATGCCGGCTCCGGGTGGATACACGTAGTCACAGACAAATAGTGTTTCCCGCCATATATAGACCGTAAAACCAGGGCTGTGCCCGCCTATATGGACGCCACGTACGCCGAATTTCTCGACATCACCCGCAAAGGTGTGGTCGACACTGTGCCGGGAGACTTCGGATAGTTCGGCATCTGCCTCATGCAGCCATACTTCAGCACCCCAAAACTTTTTGTACTGATTGGCCGCCCCTATAAAGTCCTTGTGGGTGAACAAAATTGCATCAACAGCCTGCAATTCACTATTGAAGGCAGACGGGCAGTCGATCCATACCGAACCACCCTCTGCATCGATCCGGTACGCTGCATGTTCCAGTCCCAGGCGCGGTGAACTCTTTAGCTGAGTCACGGTTTCATTCACCGGTTTCGAATTAACCCGATAACGCCGACTAACCGTTGCAGAGTCCAGCATTTTGTCCTGGCGGGCGCCACAAAAAGGGCAGCGATCGGCCCGCACACCGACCATGTTGTAGCCGCACACGGTACAGACCCATTGCTTGCTGTATCGAGTGAACTTTTTGCGCAAACCAAACATGGCGATTCAGACTCGTTCGTCCAAGGGAAACACCGTGGCAGATTTCAGCACCTGCACATCAACCGGCTTATTCGCTGCTTTCACGTCTATTTGCATCGCTTCGTTACCAGTATACCGCTGGAATCAGGATCGTTGCGTGCTCGCGGCTAGTACCTTCGCCCTTGACCTCTATCTGCGCCATCGCAAGCAGATGTGACAGATGGTTTTTGTTTGTGGGCTTAGCAACTGCAACAGAATGGCTGTTCTCGTTGGTGTTCACGTCTTTGCCCGCCAGGATCAGAACCCATAATCCCGGTTTGCTTATGGCCTGTTCAGGGTTTGCGTAGTTTGCAACTTTGGGGTCTGGCCCCTGCAACGCGATGAACCGCGGAATTAAAGACGCTGATACTGCCCCGTTCAACTGTCAGGCATCGGCTCAAGCACGACGATATGACGCTCTGCATCCAGACCAGGTACCTGCAGCGCTTCTATGCGGGTCGCCTGCCAGTCGCTCGGCAGCTCCTGTAATTCCCCGTCCGGTACTTTTCCTTTCATCGCCAGCAAAGCACCACCGGGTTCTAGCAGATGGCCGCTGTTAGCTGCGAAATCGGCAAGCGCACTAAAAGCCCTGCTGATCACACTATCGAATAGCTGGTCGGGTAAATAGGATTCCGCGCGAGCCTGTACCGGAATCACATTCGTCAGCCCCAGTTCACCGACCACATGCTGCACAAACCTTATTTTTTTGCCGTTCGAATCCAGCAGGGTAAATTGCCTTTCCGGATAACACAGTGCCAGGGGAATACCCGGCAACCCAGCGCCCGTGCCGGCATCAAGAATCCGATCGCCGCGCAGCACTGGGGCTGCAGCCAGCGAATCAAAAATATGCCGGACGACCATCTGCTGCGGATCACGCACAGCGGTGAGGTTATAGGCCCTGTTCCATTTCGTCAGTTCTTGCAGGTAACAAGTTAAGGCATCGAGCAGGGTTTCCCGGAAATCGGGTGGCAACTTAGCTATAGCCGGAAGTGCTCCTAGCCCGGCTGCCAGGTCACCACGAATCAAGACAGGATCAAACGCCATCGAGTCAAACCATTACAAAAGAAACGGGGCCGGACTGTAACATCCCGGCCCCGCACCAATTTAAGGGTTTTAGATTTGGACGCTGGCCTAAGGGTTATTTAACACCCGCAGTTCTACCCGACGGTTACTGGCGCGACCCTCTGCAGTGCCGTTGTCGGCCACCGGGTCAGACTCGCCATATCCTCGCGCAGTGATGCGCGCCGGATCAACACCCAGACCTACCATGTAGTCCCGCACCGAAACTGCGCGCGCAAGCGACAGGCCAGCGTTGTAATTTTCATCGCCGACATCATCCGTGTGGCCGGCAACCTCAACGACTAGCGCCGGATTATCCAGCAGCGTCTGGGCGGCGGCATTCAGCGCAGTATTGGCGCCATCAAGCAACATGTCCGAATTGCTGCGGAAATTTACGCCGGGCAATTCGATGATTTGCGGGATAACAACGACGGTACAGCCGACTTCGTCCACTTCAGTATTCGGCGGGGTATCCCAGCACTGATCTGCTTCATCCGGCACACCGTCGCCGTCTGTATCGAGCGCACAGCCATACTGATCAACCAGGGTGTTTTCAGGCGTTCCCGGGCAGCGATCAACTGGATCAGGAACACCATCCTGGTCGCCGTCAGCAACAACAACCGGTGCAACCACAGGTTCAGGTACTGGCTCAGCCTTCCTGCCGAATGGAAAAATCACACCAAGATTTACGATGACATCAGTCAGATTGGAGTCAGCACTTTCCAGACGCGCCAAGACCTCTGCACGCAGGCGTGCTTTGTCATTAAATATCGGGATAAAAGCGCCACCGCCCAGGGTGGCCTGAAAATTCGTTTCATCACTGACTCTGTATGCACTGGTCTGAACAAAGCCGAGGCCGCCCAGCAGATAAGGCTGAAAACGTCCGTCACGATTGTAAACATTGAGCAGATTCGCATTCAGATATATCTGATCCTGATTTATGCCGCCCTTGTCATTATCACCACCAAAATTAAGAAAGCCCAACGCGCCCTCTATGTTCCAGTGCTTGTGAATAACGCGGCCAAGGGCCACTTGCGCACCGCCACCATCATTAACCAATCGCTCGTCATCGGCTTTGGCGCCGCTAGCCATCACGGAAATATACATATCACCAGGCTGATCAGCCGCCTGCACCGCACCGGGAAGTATCCAGGCAAAGCTGCCCAGAAGAAAAATGGCGGTTTTACAAAATATATTCACGTTGCGCTCCATAGCTCTGCGGTTAAGCCCTTCGGCTACCGCAAATCTATGTCAGCCAAGGGCCTCACACCAAGGCTTGCATCACACTTGGCAGCGTAACTGCGTCACAGTTTGACTAATTTGCGCCCTGTGACTTTGCCGTCCAGCCAGTCCTGTACGCACGCTGTCAGCCCGTCGAGTCCAATTTCGCCGTTGATAATGTCATCCAGATGACATGGCTTGAGATCACTGCCCAGGCGGTTCCAGACTTCCAGGCGCAGGTCGCGCGGCGTATCCACGGCATTGATGCCCAGCAAATTGACGCCCCGAAGTATGAATGGCATGACAGTGGTCTCGAGTTTGTGGCTAGCGGCTAGACCAATGCTCGCAACATTGCCGCCATAGACCGTACTGCGAGTGAACCAGCTCAGCATATCGCCGCCAAGGTTATCCACTGCGCCACCCCAGACAGCTCTTTCCAGGGGTCGGGTACCCATCTCGATATCTGCAGGGCTGACGATCTCCGCCGCGCCCAGTGCCCGTAAATAATCAGCGGCTGCGGATTTAGCACCCTTGCTGCTGATGGCATGGACTTCATAACCACGCCCGGCCAGCAAATCGATCGCGACGCTGCCCACGCCACCGGTCGCACCACTCACCGCTACCGGACCCATGTCGGGATGCTGCCCATTTTGCTCCATACGATGCACCGCCAGGGCCGCCGTAAACCCGGCGGTACCCAATGCCATTGCCTCACGCATTGAAAAACCCGCGGGCAAGGGGATCACGGCATCAGCGGCCAGTCGAGCATACTCGGCATAGCCACCATCGCGGGTCTCGCTTAAACCGGCACTGGTCACAACCACTTCGTCGCCGGGTTGAAAGCGGTCATCGGATGAAGACACTACTGTCCCCGCCGTGTCGATGCCGGCCACCAGCGGGTAAGTCCGCAGTATTTTGCCCGCACCGGTTAAGGCCAGGGCATCTTTATAGTTAACGCATGACCAGGCGCACCTGATAACAACCTCGCCATCATTCAAATCATCAATACTTAAGGTTTCAAGCTGTGGCTCTACGCCATCGGTAGCCGAATGAATGCGCAATGCTTTGAATTTGTCCATGGTATTCCCTGATGAGTTTTCCTGGTATGAGTTCCCAAGCTTCCGAAAGCATAGGCACAAGCCGGCAACTTCGCAAAACTGCAGGCCCGTATCGTCATGCCGGAGTCGCAAACCCATATCTTGTTTAGTCTGGTTTGCGGTCTGGGTATGAAAGCCGTTTAATCTGGGCAACTATTCGCGGAGGTTATCGCTATGTCACGCAACAGAACAATCTGGATCTGTTTCACATTAATGCTTGGCTTCAACGTAGCCTGGGCCAATCCCGAACGCAGCGTAACAGTCAACGGCACTGGTTTCGTAGAAGTAAAACCCGATATCGCGCGCATGCAAATGACGGTGAGCGATCGCAACCCATCGTTGGAAGTTGCACAGCAGGCAGTCGGCAATGTTACCGCCCAGGTTCTTAAACTGCTCGATGAGCTTAAAATTGAACGTCAGTACATCACGACTATAGGCACGACCATTCGTCCGGACTACCGGTGGAACCGAGAGAAGGAACAGCAAGAACTTCTCGGCTACATCGCTGAGCGCAATATTCAGATTGAACTGCGCGATCTGGACAAGCTGGGCAACTTGATCGAAGGAGCCGTGCAGGTAGGCGTTAACCAGGTATCACCCCCGATACTTGATTACCTGGACCGGGGTGATGCCTACCGCCAGGCACTGGCGCGCGCCGCCGAAGATGCCCGCAGCAATGCAACCACGATCTCGCGCACGCTGAATACGAAGCTGGGCGGGGTCATCGAACTGACTACGGTAGCCAACTCTCCTGGACCACAACCGATATATCGCATGCAGGCAGAGGCGCTGGCCGCCGACACCGGATCGCAAACCTATAACGCCGGCAACATTCGGCTGGAAGCGAACATTACGGCAACATTCGAACTGGTGAATTGACGCTTCGAGGTACGACTAAATCGCGCCGGCAGGTTGCTCTGTGTAAACAGCCGCTTTGACATAAGCCAAAGGCTTTGCTGCCGAAGCAGATCCGCGCCTTTGCATGCGTAGAGAATTGTTCATCCGGTAGCGCCAGCCATCAGTTTGCATCCGCAGACATTTTTGCTATGTTGGCTTTAATAAGAATATCGTCGCTAGCCTGCTGGCGCGACAGATGTATACAAATCTATAACCGGGGAATAAATTGGGAACCATTAACGTTATTGCCGCCAGGCTGGCAGCCTGTGCTTTTCTTTTTGCTGTCAGCGCACCCATATGGGCACAACCTGATCTGGTCAGCAGCGACGAAAACGGGCAACTACTAGTCGAACCCGACACCACTTCAAGTGTTTACAAGCTTGAAGACATCACCCCGGATGGCCGTTACGCGCTGTTTAGCAGTCGCGAAACCTGCACGCTGTATCGTAAGGACCGTCAAAGCGGCGCATTGCTAACCGTCCTTGACAATACCCTGGATAACTCAACAGACGGCACTGGCTACGCCTGGTGCAACGGCGCCGGTATTTCGGCGGATGGCAACCTCGTCGCCGCCAGTCCATCCCAGAACCTGGGTGAACCCGAACTGATCTCGACCGATCCGTTCGGTCGGGAGCTATACAGCTTTGGCGACGTAGTTGTGGTTGCCCGGAAAAATATTGCGACGGGCGAGATAGAAGAAGTTACCCGGGAATACACGGGCAACCCCAATGATATCGCGCGCATTAACGGTTGCTGTTATGCCAGCCAGTTTCGCGAGCTGTCCGCCGATGGTGACACGGCACTGGTCTCGGACATTGCTACGGCCTTCGGCTTCGGCCTGCCCGCACCCGTAACTGACCCGACTTCATACAAAACAGTAAGCATTGATGCCCGGACCATTAGCACTGTCAGACTTCCGCTCGACGCAAATCTCGATATACAGCCTTTTATTTCACAAGCCACCATGAGCAGTGATGGTGCACAGCTGCTGCTGCACGTTGTAACAGTCATTCCCGGCCAGCTGCCGGATCCGCGCATCAACCCCGGTATCCCGACCGGACCCGATTCAGTCATCATCTGCGGCCAGCTGGGGCGCTGCGACGCCATTGGCACGCTGCCCGACGACTGCGGCCCCACCGGCGGATCGTGGTGGTGTTTCGGCTACCCGCCCAATGATCAGCTTGATCAACTGGTCCTGTATGCAACCGATAACCGGGCAACCCGCACCGTGTACACGCGAGATATCGACAGCAATCTATCGATGGGCCCGATTGCGCTGGCAGGTGACGGTAAATTCGGGTTTTTTGTGCTGACAGATATTCGGCCCAATTGCTTTATTGGTGAAATTGGCGAGGTGCCAACCCCTTGCCCGATTAATGAAGAAGCGCCAACAGACTTAACGCCCGGATTGAAGCGCCTGACACTCGTCGATTCGGCACAAAATACAAACTTAGAAGACCTGCCTTCAGTATGCGACAACGTGGCACCGCTATCTGCAACACAGTGTATGCACCTCAGCGCAGCTGATAACGGCGATCGCATACTCATCGGCCTGGGGCAACGATTTGTGCAGACTCAGGGACCTATTATTAACGGCCCGCTTCCAGGACTGTATCCGCCGATTGACCCCGAAATACCCGCTCTGTGCGAATATTTCAATGATCCCCTCTATTGTGAACGAGATGTTGGTCTGAACCTTCCCGGAGATAATATCTATTTCCCCTATATCTCGCCTCCGCTATACAGCTGGTACCTAACGAATGCTGCGACCGGTCACAGTGAACGTGTCAGCATTCTCGATGGCGCGTTGTATGAGGCCAGCCACGCTTTGCTTGCGGGCAACGGAGCAGACTGGGCATTTACATCCGCTTATGGGTTCATTTCTTTTGATAGTGCCCCCGCATTTCATGAAGGTGCTGTTTATGCTGACAGCGCGGGCAAAAACCTCGATCTTTCTGTCGTTACGCGGCGCGGGCGCCGTCAGGCTGGCGACACAGGTACCCGGCTCAAAACAATCGTTAGCAATTACGGCGCTACATCGGCAAATCTGGTAGTTGTCGATTTCATCATTAGCAAGTGGACGCGTAACGGTAATACGTCGGATCCGACCGTAAGCCTCGACTACGGTGACTGCAACGTGCATGACAACACGCATGCAGGCAGCAAATCGCTGCTGCTTCTTGATGGTGGTAAGTTACAGAAGGTAAACAATCGCTACGTGCTGCGCTGTGCGATTGGCCTGTTAGAACCGGGTCAGAGATTTACGCTGGACTGGCAACTAAGCGACGACAGTAACGCACCTAAATTCATTCGCACGCATGTAGACGGCAATGAAGCTGATTCGCTCCAGCGCAACAACAGGAGCTGGACAGTAGTAACCGGCAGAGGTCGCTGGCAGCGGTGGCGATAAGGCTGATAGCCGCCGCACGCTAACTAAAGCGCTTCGCTAATATCCTGCAGCAGCACCGCGTCATCCGGCGCAGTCTGCGGCGGGTAGCGTTTTATGACTTCACCGTCGCGGTTGATCAGAAACTTTTCGAAGTTCCATTCGATATCGCCGGCAAACGCTGTCTGCAACCAGGCATAAATGGGGTGCTTGTTATCCCCATTCACTTCGATTTTTTCCGTTAGCGGGAATGTAACGGAATAGTTTGTTGAACAGAACTCTGCTATTTCATCAGGCGAACCCGGTTCCTGTGCACCAAACTGGTTACAGGGAAAACCAATAACAGTAAACCCCTGTTCACCGAGCTCAGAGTACAGTTTCTGCAAGCCCGTATAGTGCGGCGTTAAGCCACACTTACTGGCAACATTAACCGCCAGCACAACCTGCCCATCTATATCAGCAATAACATTGCCGCCATTTTGTAATGATTGAATCGAGAAATCCTGTAGCGTTTTCATTATTGTTCTCCTGATTTTTCCGGGGCTATGGCTACACCGGATACCGGTGTCGTCTGCTACCAGACTCTACCGCAGCTGTGCGCCGACTGTCGCCCCGATGTGACAGGGGGAAAAATTGTTCTCTGGCTTCACAAAAGAGCTAAATTCAACAAGAATGCGCAGCATGCCTAACGGTCGAACCCGGAGCGAAAAAATATGAATCTCCCACTTTTCTGGACCCTCACGCAGGTGGGGCTACTCCTTGAAATCGCTGGCGCTGTTTATATAGCGCTCTCATCGATATACATCCACAAAAGAATAGAACGGCTATTTTGCAATATCTGGGGTATTCGGGAAATCCCAAAGATAATCACTACCATGCAGAACCAGACAGCGAACGATATAAGGGGATTTGTCCTGCTGGCGGTGGGCCTGATGCTTCAGTTCGCTGGTAACTTCGGACCAGTTACGCACTAAATACCGCAGCGTATTACTCGTCTACATACCGGAAGGCTATCGCGTAGTGTCTGGCCGCTTAAACCCACAACCGGTTCAATCTGCGCGGTGACAGGCCACCATCGACTTACCTTTTTCGCGTAATAGCGGCGTTTCTGCGACGCACTGTTCATCGGCAAGCGGGCAGCGCGCACGGAATGCGCAGCCCGATGGCGGATCTCGCCTGACCCGCGCAGGCTGAAATAGCAACGGTGTCTCACCCCCGCTTATGCTGGTCGGCAAATTCAACCTTCAGAAATAGCGGGTAAGACACCCGGTTCGCTGCAGTTCAGCCGCACGTTCCGGTCGCAGCTCACTAACCCTGGGTAGTTGCGGCCGCTGGTTGGAGCGCCTTTGGCCCGGGGGTATTGTGCGCAGCGAGTTAAGCGGACCGTAGGGAGCCATCGCGGAGTGCAATACCCCCGGGCCAAAGGCGCGTTGCACCACATTCTAATCCGCATGATGACAAGCCACCAAAGACTTACCAACTGACCGCAAAACCGGGCTTTCCGCAGCACAACGCTCATCCGCCAACGGGCAGCGCGCCCGGAACGCGCAACCCGACGGGGGATTCAGTGGTGAAGGAAGATCGCCCTGCAACAAGGAACGATCGCGAGCGCGTTCGAGTTCAGGGTCGGGTATAGGCACTGCACTTATCAATGCCTTCGTATAGGGGTGCCGGGGTGATTGATACAAAGCATCCCTATCGGCCACTTCAACGACCCGCCCCAGGTACATCACCATGACACGATGACTGATGTGCCGGACTACGGCCAGATCGTGGGCGATGAAAACCAGCGCGAGGCCCATCTCCTGCTGCAAATCCATCAACAAGTTTATGATCTGCGCCTGCACCGATACATCA
>Ga0316193_10003422_pt1 | contig 11452 bp, 10 predicted proteins | sample MerIslsedime2_MG_FD_207735 | JGI IMG/M metagenome (GOLD analysis project Ga0316193, IMG submission 207735) | Coastal sediment microbial communities from Maine, United States - Merrow Island sediment 2 | ecosystem: Environmental > Aquatic > Marine > Coastal > Sediment | place: USA: Maine... | reverse complement strand
GTGGGGTTGCCGGTGTGGTGGGATGCACCAATCCCAGGGTAAAGCAGGACTGGCTGCATGTGGAACTGGTCAAGGAACTGATTAAAAACGACGTCCTGGTGCTCCAGACAGGCTGCTCACAAATAGCACTGGCCAAAGCCGGTCTGACGACTCCTGAAGCGGCCCATCTGGCCGGGCCCGGTTTAAAAGAAGTGTGTGAAACTGTCGGAATGCCGCCGGTTTTGGGTATGGGTGCCTGTGTGGATAACAGTCGGATTTTGATTGCCGCATCTGAAATGGTTAAAACCGGCGGCCTGGGGGAGAGCATTGCTGATCTGCCTGCGGCCGGGTGTGCACCGGAATACATGAGCGAGAAAGCCCTGTGTATCGGACAGTATTTTGTCGCATCCGGAGTGTATACGGTGTTCGGAGTAACCTTCCCGATTGTCGAAGGCACCAAATTCCACAAGCATATGTTCGAAGAGCTCGAGCAGCTGGGAATGGGCAAATGGGGATTTGCAACCGATCCCTATGAAATGGCCCGTTTGATGATTGCACACATCGACAAGAAGCGCAAAGCGCTCGGCATCGACAAAGCCAGAGAGCGCACGCTGGTAGACATGGCTGACCGCCGGGAAATGGATGCCGCTTAAATCCATCCGGTCGTCAGAAATAATATGAACTAAAAAGTGAAATGGGGCTCCAAATTGGAGCCCCATTTTTTTGATAGGTTGAGCGGTTCCGGGTTCAGCGTTCCGGGTTGAAGGAAAGCAGATAGCTTGTATCAAAGAAATCGTACCTTCATCTATCTATAAAATGATAGAGCGCAGCGATCCCATAAATCCAAAATCCGCAATCTAAATTCCCAAATTAGGCCTAATATCTCCACAGGAATAAAAGCGGATGACTTGGCAAATGCGGATTCAGCATTTATTCGCATTTCCATGCCGGAGCCCTATACCCCTAATTCTTTTTTCAGCCACGCTTTGACATCATCTTCCAGAGCATAGACCCCTTTGAGTTCGCAGACGTCTTTTTCAAACTGTTGCGGCAGTTCAAATTGCGCCAGTTCAAGGGCTTCTTCAGAATTTCTTCGGATCAGGTAAATGTAAAATGGTTTGCGCCAGCAGTTTACCACAAAGTAGGTGGAGTAATCGTCTTTGGAACGAATAATGTACTTGCCGCTGCCCCAATCCGTGTTGCCCCACTCCAAATATAGTTTGACTGCTTCCTCGGGCCCTAAATCCCAGTTGATCTCATTGATCAGATCGTTCTCTTTTTTTAATTCTTCCAGTGACAGCATCTAGACCTCCTTAGAATTATTACATCCGCCTGGCAAATAAAATTATAGACAAAGTAATGATTTTAACATCGGCTGTCAAACAGGCGAAGTATTTATCAGATCTATTCTATCCGCAAATTCGTCCCGACAAAGGTCGATCCGGGCACACCGATATGGTATTGCCGACCGAATGGTGTGGTCTATGAAGTATTTCTTACGCAAAGCGCTTTGAGCCAAGAAATAGAAAACTTGAATAAAATATAATTTTATAATACGATCCGTTGCAACATTTTCCAAGATCGATGTTGTTTTTCCAATAGTGATATCAAAAAATCAAATTTTCAATGGTGATTAAAATGTATCTATTTTCATCGCAATCATCAAAAAAGAAAAACACCACTTCCCTAATTGAACACATCGGATTATGCTTGATTTTTTCACTCTTTCTTTTGCAACCCCTTCATCTTTCGTCGTCTAATGCCATCGAAAACAATCCGCTGTCAGAGCATGATGATGGATTAGCCGATATAGTGAATCCCTTTAAATCAACCTGTTATGACTGGAGAGGTAACACCATTCCATGCGATTTTAGACGACCGTACGCCGAACTCCTGTTCGATAAACCCATCCCCGATCCCCGCTTCAGGGACAACAAAGATGGCACGGTGACCGACAACCTAACCGGGCTTATCTGGCTGAAAAATACGACTTGCTTAGGAATGATGGATTGGAAAGATGCTATCCTGGCGGCAAAAAGTCTGAAGGATGGAGACTGCGGCCCGGATCCAGCGCTTACTCTTTCTGATGGCTCGTCAGCCGGAGACTGGCGTTTGCCGTCCATGCATGAACTTTGCTTATTAATCGATTATAGTAAAAGAAATCCTGCTTTACCAGATAGCTATATTTTCCCGGATTTTCCAAGCGGTTACTATTGGTCGGCGACCACCCTTGATCATCATCCCGGATTAGTATGGATCGTGTACATGGAATCCGGTACGACTTGCTATGAAGGAGTCAAAAATCATGCCGGTCATATTTGGCCGGTCCGCGGATCAAAGGAATAATCCGCTATTTTTTGACAGTAAAACTTCCCGCTAGGATGTGTTTCTCCGCTAAACGCGGTTTATTCGAGCATTTCGATAATTTCTTCAACGGATGTATATTGTCTGTTCTGCGCTATTGCCGTTGGTTTTAAGGTCAAATGACCTAACGCGAACCCCAATCCCCGACCCAGAGCGACATCTTCCTTTATCGCCTGGAGCCAGCCCTTATCCGCAATTTTTTTTACATACGGCAGACTTGTGTTTGATAGTGCATAGGACGCAGTTTTAGCAACGGCCGAAGGCAAATTGTCCACACAATAGTGCCGGATGCCGTTGACAATATACGTCGGTTCGTCATGGGAAGTGGGCACACAGGTTTCAATGGCTCCGGCGCGATCGCAGGATATATCCACGATCAGCGCCTCCTTTTTCATAAGTTTGAGCATCTCTCGGGTCACAATATGTTGATCCGACCGGGGAGGCCATTTGACGGCATTGATTAGAAGATCGATCTTCGGCAGGATTTGTCGGACATTATACCTGTTTAAATACAAAGTCTTTATCTGGGGAAAAATTTTTTGGCGGATATCTCTTAATCTATCTAAATCTATATCCAGCAGGGTCACGTCAGCTCCCAAGCTGATAGCATAGCGTGCCGCTCCGAGCCCGACGTTGCCGGCACCAAGGATCGCCACGCTAGCCGGTTCAGCACCAACAGCCCCCCCGACTAAGATTCCACTACCGCCGTTGATGGTAAACATATGGTAGACGCCCATAATGAGCCCGATTTCGCCTGCAATCTCACTCATGGGAGTCAGCAGTGGAAATTTGCCGTCATCGGTTTCAATATCTTCATAAGCAATTGCGATGACCTTTTTATCCAACAATGCCTGGGTTTCTTCGGGATTGTTGGCTGAATGAATATAGGTAAAAATGATCTGTCCTTCTTTTAAAAAATCGAATTCTTCCGGGAAAAGTTCTTTGACTTTAAGAATCATTTCCCCCTTTTGGTACACCGTTTTGGCATCGGGGGATAGTATTGCTCCGGCTGCGGTGTAGTCTTCGTTGGATATGCCGCTGCCCACACCGGCTTGTGTTTCAATTATAATTTGGTGCCCTTTTGAAACGAGCGCATCTACCGCAGGTGGTGTAATTGAAACTCTAGATTCATTTTTTTTTATTTCTTTGGGCACGCCTATAATCACGGATTCACCTCCTTAACCTATGTTCATCATGGATTCTTTTTTTTACTCATAAAGGTTCAGGCGTTAAAAGGTAATCCAAAAAGCTTCAGGTGGGCATCTTCTTTATTCACTCCGACGCAACCTTCGGGATATTCCCAAGGGCTCGCGAATTCGAACCGCTGCTTTCATGATTTCATGATATTTTTAAATAGCAGGCATTTCACCAGTTTCAAGATACGTTTTAAGTTCTTCCACGCTTAATTCCTTTAGTCCTAATTTCTGAAACGTTCGTTTGCCTTCAGCGGAGTAATTGATACCGGATATGGCTTCGCCCATGTGTACAATGGCCTGGCAGGTTGGCGTGGGTATTTGTAAAAACTTACCGAGTGAGCAGAACATAACCAATCCCATGCCGACATCTTCGTGGATATAGCGGTTATCGATGGTGTTCGGATTGCGGAAGCCGCTATAACCAGGTCCATTTTTATAACATTCATAATAATCCGTACTTCGCGCATATCCCTGTTGTACAGAGGTTACGGGATCTGCTTGGGCTTCATATCCAAGGGCTTTTAGCAAGGCCATTCGCTCCTCATCCAGTTTCTGTATCAAATGTGCGACGGTCGGGGAGACGCCATCTTTGTAAAAAAACGTGCTGTCTCCTTCATTCTCTATCCGTGCAGCATTCAGAATAGTAATCGGTGGATGAATGACCGGATTGGCATTGTTCAGCCCGGCTTCAAGCACACTGGCAGTGCGAACCAAACCCGGATATAGAGCTTCCAGTTCCGGCCCGAATCGATTTACGGCCTTTGCCGGCAGTGTTCCATAAGCTACACGGTTAACCTTGACGGAAATTTCCACCACCGCATCTTTTGCTCGGCAGCCGTAAGTTAAGGTTGAGGTCTCGACCATAGTCGGCAGTTGCTGTAATCCAAGCTTTCTAAATACGTGGGCAAAATGCAACGATCCACCGGTGGAACCAGGATTCAGAATTAGCAGATGGTCGGGTTTTATAAACGACGCGATTTCATGGGCCACTCGATCATGCGCCAGCGCCTGGGTGCAGATCATTATCGTGTCGACGTCCTCTATCGCTTCTTTAAGATCGCAGGTTACCAGTTCAAGATGCGCCTTCCCCGTGACCTCGCCAGTAGCCGTCAAGATGTTTGTTTCAATGATTGCTTCAAGGTTCCTTTTAAACTCCGGGAATTCAAACAGGCGCACATGTTTATTTTGCAGCGCCAAATCAGCTGCAGCCGCTTTACCTCCGTTGCCGGCACCGACGATGGCGATGTGGTCGATCATCGAAAGTCTCCTGTATAAAATTCTTTTGTTGTGGATGCAGCCAAAGTCGGAGCCTCGTCATGCGATGTTGGCGATTTGTTCCATACGAATGCACTTACAGGGTTCGAAACGCTTCACACATTACAATATCGCGTTCAAGAAAATTTTAGATCGTTCACTTTTGGGGTTGGTAAAGAATTCTTTGGGTGGTGCCACTTCAATGATTTGCCCTTCGTCCATAAACACAACCCGCTTCGCAACTTCCCGGGCGAATCCCATCTCATGGGTAACCACGATCATGGTCATGCCCTCTTTGGCAAGATCAACCATAACGTCGAGCACTTCACCAATCATTTCCGGGTCCAGTGCCGATGTTGGTTCATCAAAGAGCATCATCTTCGGGCGCATGCACAAACCCCGCGCAATGGCTACCCGTTGTTGCTGGCCCCCCGAAAGCTGGGTTGGGTAAGCTTTTGACTTGTCCCCCAATCCCACTCTCGCCAAAATTTGCTTGCCGAGTTTTTCCGCTTCCGCCTTTTTAATATTTCGAACTTTGATCGGCGCAATGGTGATGTTGTCGAGGGCTGTCATATGAGGATAGAGGTTGAAGGATTGAAAAACAAAACCGATCTCCGCCCGGATCTGGGTCATATTGGTTTTCTTGTCATGAACCTTCATACCGTCCACGATGAGTTCGCCCTCCTGAATGGGTTCCAGGCGATTGATGCAACGAATCAGCGTGCTTTTCCCCGATCCGCTCGGGCCGCAGACCACCACCACCTCGCCCTTTTCGACCTCAAGATCGATATTATTCAAAACATGAAGGTCCCCAAACCATTTGTTGACGTTCTTGAAAGATATCATATCCATATTCCCTTTTTTATGAAGCACGTCTTTTGGTGCCGTCAGGATGCTTTGGATCAGAGCCGGGTAGCCCCGACCGTCATTCGTCTTTCAAGAATATTTGAAAGATTGATCAACGGATAGCAAACGATAAAATACAGAATACCCACCAGGCCGAACACCATGATACCTTCCGGGATCCGCTGGACGGTCAGCCAGCCGACACGGGTCACATCCACAACACCGATAGCGGAAACCACGGATGAGTCTTTAACGAGCAGCACATATTGACCCACCAGCGGGGGCAGTATCGTGCGCATGGCCTGGGGGAGAATGATGTGTCGAAGTTGCTGATAGGCTGAAAGGCCAGAGGCCGTCGCCGCTTCTCGTTGTCCGGATGAAACCGCCAGGATACCGCCGGCCACGATCTCACAGATAAAACAGGCGGCCAGGTTGGTCAGGGCGATGACCGCGGCTGGAAAAGCCTCCAATTCTATTCCGATACCGGGCAGGATGAAAAAAACAATAAAGACCTGGACCAGGAAAGGCGTGCCCCGAATCAGGTCTACCCAGGCACCGATCAAGGACCGCAATATTTTATTCCTGCTGGCCCTTAGGATTCCCCATATGAAGCCGATGATGGTCCCCATGATAAGACTTAATCCGGAAACCGCTACCGTCATCCAGAGCCCTTTGATAAAAAACGGCAGGCTGCGAATCAATTCATTAAAATAGAAACCCCACATAGCTTTTCTCCCCGTTTCTCAATGCGCTTCCCTGAAAATCAGTCGCTTTTCCGACCAACTTGAGAAGCCTTTGAGCATGTAATAAATAATCAGATAAAAGGCCGCGGTCGTCAGGAACCCTTCAGCGGGCATAAATCGATCCGATGTCAACAGCTGGCCGGCCCGTGTCAACTCCATAATCGAAATCAACGAGAGGAGCGAGGAATCCTTGACGAGAACGATGGCCTGTCCCAGCATGGGCCGAATCGTCATACCGAGCGCCTGAGGCAGGATGATATAGCGCATACGCTGGAAGTAGTTCAAGCCGGAGGCAATTCCCGCTTCGATCTGTCCGCTGGGAATGGCCTGAATGCCTGACCTGACGATCTCGGCATAATAGGCCCCACTGTTCAAGGTTAGGGCAAAAACGCCGGTAACCCATTCAGGAAGCATAATGCCAATAGACGGAAGACCGAAATAGAAAAAATAGAGCTGCGCCAGCAATGGTGTGGAACGGATACTCTCAATATAGACACCGGAGATGCTGGAGACCACGCGAGACTTACTGAGTCGCATGGTGCAGGCGATGATTCCGACCAGAAGTGCTCCGAGCAGTGACAACGCTGAGAGCCACAAGGTGGCCAGAAAACACTGCAGATACAGCGGCATGTATTCCAAGATGACCCTAAAATTGAAGGCTTCAAGCATATCTTTTACCCGTAAATTTTATGTTTTGGGTTTGATGCAACGGGGTGTGAGCCGGCTGAACCGGCTCACACGAGATAAAAGTTAATCAGCCCGAAAAACCAAAGATGGTTTAATGATCTTTCTTCCAATCCAGAGAATTGACCCAGTAATTCAAATTGTCATCGAGACGGCCGTCCAGACTGACGTGCAGGAAGAATAGGTTGAGCCATTCGCGCAGATCCGGGGAATCGTAACGCACCGCAAAAGCCAACGGGGATTTGGACAGCTGCCCTTCCAGAATTCGGACGCTATTGGGCGGAAAGCTGGCTGCCTGGCCGCGTACGGCCGAGCCGTCGTTCACCCCGGCATCGGTGTGCCCCGCGAGCATCGCATTGATCAGAAGCGGTCCGCCGCCTTTGTAGGTCTTTAGTTGGGCATCCGGGAAAGCTTTTTTGGCATCGTTTTCACCGGTTGAACCCAAAAGAACGGCAATCTTGGTCCCTGGTTTCTTGACGTCTGCGAGGGACTTGATCGGGCTGTCCTGCTTCACGAACACCACGCTGCCGGTATACATATAAGGGTCGGTAAAAGCGATTTTCATGGCCCTTTTCAGGGTCGGCGTCATGTCGGCCGCAAGCATGTCGGCCTTCTTAGAAAGCAGCGCAGGGATGAGACCATCCCAGTCATAGTTGAGGTACTTGACCTTGACACCCATTTCCTTGGCAATCATTTCACAAAGATCTATAGAGCTGCCTGTTCGCTTGCCATTTCTATCGACAAAGCTGAAAGGAGCTCCCTGGGTCTGACAGGCGATACGAAGTTCCCCTCTTTTCGCAATTTCGTCCAGGGTTCCCGCTGAAGCCATTCCCCAGAAGCCGAAGATGAGCGCCACTGCAATCATTACGGAAAATAATTTGAACTTTTTCATTTTTCCCTCCTTTTCCTGTTGTTAGTTTCAAATTTAGCTCAATAGATGAATCCTATTTTGAAAAACGAACCACCCCCTTCATACTTGAGTCATGTGATTTTCTTCATGGCGTCATGCAAAGCCTGAAGCCGATATGTTGGAACCTATAACGCGGGGGACTCCCAAAGCGGCTCGCAGACCGGGCATCACGGGCCGGGCGTTACCAGACGCCGCCTCGCATCACCCGGTAGGAGCCCTTCTTGGGCCCTTTCGAATTGACCACTTCATCTTCCGGGTAACCCCCAAACCAGTCCTGTACTTGTCGGTGCCTTCTTTCTGATTGAGTTTCCGGATGAATCCCTGCACATCTTCCCAGGAAATCCGTTCCGCTGGGCACGTGTCCCTACATCTTTTATGACGGGCAGGATTTTTGCCCATTAATGCTTTCTCGATTAGATCTCCTCCACACCCTCGGGCAGGCATAACCAGTTATGCTTAGATTTCAGGATAATAAATGTTTCACTTCTAATAACATTGCCCATTTTGAGAATTGTTTCAGTCGTGAATCGATACAATTCGTCCTTCCCTTCCTTACAAATTACCTCAGCAATAATATCGTAACGTCCAGTAACTACGCCTGCCCAGGCAACGTTCGGAAGATTGGCTATTTTATCCATTATCTGATCCAATTCCCCACCTGAACGGATGCTCATGGCAACCAACGCTGTTATCATTTCTTGATGTCGGCGTGGATTGATCAGTCCTGAAACTTTAAATATCCCGCTTTTCTCGAGATCTTTGATCCTGTTGCGTATGGTGGGGGCGGTTACATTAAGGCGTTTTGACATTTCACCGATCGGCATTCGCCCTTTTTCTGTTAGCAGGCGAATGATCTTATTATCCAACGTATCAAAATTTGTTTTATCCACAGGGCCTCTATTTTTTAATAAGAATATTTTTTTAACTAATTATATCTATAAAATAAATATATCAATAGAAATAATTATTATTATAAAATAATTCATAATTTTTTTTCTATATGGGAAAAAGAAGCAGCCTTCGACACCAGAGATCACGGGATCCAATCGGTACCGCTGGATCGTATTGTCGGCAGTGTCGGTCGATATCATGACTTTGACAACCGCTTCAGGGTTATGCAAAATATTCCTTCCGAGCGGCTACAATGGATCAGGGAGGCCATGCGGGAAGGTCGACCTTTGAAGCCCGTGGAGCTGTTCCAAATGAGGGACCCCATTCAATTTACAATATTCAAGAGGGAAACGTCCAGTTCTTAAAAGCCTCCCTGATGGCTTCGCGAAATTCGTAAATCGGTTTCGACGGTATCTGTGGGGAGGGGTATGCCAAGGCGTAGGTCAATTTCACCCGCGGACGAAAGGGGCGCAACGTAACCTCGTTGCGCCAGTGTTGGGCAGCGAAGGGCTCCATTAAGCCGATGCAGAGGTCTTGGGCGATCATGGCGTAACCGGTATGCGAGGTATGATAGGCCGTTACGTATCTGGGTTCTACGTCGGCTTTCTGTAAGATCTGCTCTTCCTCCTCCCAGGTGAGCGGTCCGGTGGGCAGGGTTTTTAACAGCGGAATCCCGACCAAGTCTTCGGGGGTAATGATATCTTTCGATGCCAGGGGATGCGAAATGGGCATGGCACAGTAATTTTCGGTTTCGAGCAGCGTTTCCACCTCGATACCGGTGATGGGTGGGAAAGCGAGGGTTACGGCTAAGTCAACACGCATTTGCTGTAACCGTTCAAGGAGATCCGTGACGATGACCGTGTCCACATTGATCATGATCTCGGGATAATGGACGCGAAAGGCTTTAATGGCCACCGGCAACAGGGTGGCCGATAAAGCGGGCGTACAAGCAATTTTCAATTCGCGGGGTTCGCTGCGGCGAATGCTGGCGGCCGTTTGATCCAGACGTTCCAGGCCCAGAAAACTCTGCTCAACTGCTTCATAAAAACGCATGCCCGCCGTGGTCGGCTGCAGACGGCCTTTCAAGCGTTTAAAAAGTGTGAACCCCAGTTCCTCTTCCAAGGCCTTGATCAAGCGGCTGATCGCAGGCTGGCTGACAAACATGCGACTTGCGGCTTCCTTGGTAGTTCCGGTCAAGATAACATGCCGAAAGGCCTCGAGTTGTCTGAAATTCATTAGGATAGGTCCTTTCCCGGCAGTGATTTGTTCCGCACTTTAAAATTATACCGCCGGTTATGCAATAAAATATGTGCATACACTATGAAATAATATGGCTTGACATTGTTAATTTCTTGCGTATAGCCCTATTTTAAAAAGAAAATAGAGATAAAAAATATTTTCTTTTTAAATATTTTTTTCTTGATATGTTTTTTATATAAATATTATTTTCTAAAAAAGTTTCTATTAAAAATAGAAAGGCCCTGTAGTCAAAACAAATCTTGATACATTGGATAATGAGATCATTTGTCTGCTAATCGGGAACGCGCGAATGCCGATTGGTGAAATGCAAAAATCTCAATTTCATATAGCGTTGATTGGCTGATTAGTTGATTGGTTAAATGGTTGTAAATATGGATATATCCCATATTTGCAAAATAATTGGACACTTCATGTTTCAACAATCGTAACATTCTAAAATTATGACTATAATTTACCTAATCAACCATTCAACCAGTAAACTATTAAACGAGGTCTGAATTTATTAACAAATAACAATTAAAAAGGAGGGATTATGAAAATCTTAGCACACAAATTGATGTTTTGTTTGTTACTAATGTTGCTGTGGCCTGCTGTGGTGGCTTTTGCCAGTGATCAGGCCACCGATGCCGAAAATCAGATTATCAGAATCGCCCTTAATCAGGAACCGCCTCAGCTCAACAGCTTTCTGACCGAAGATTCGGTCAGCATGATGGTGCTGGGCCACGTCATGGAAGGCTTGTTGCGCTATGACAAACGCGGGCGCCTCAAACCCGGCGCAGCCGAACGCTGGGACATCGATTCCGAAGGGGCGACGTTTTACCTGCGCAAAAATTCCCGCTGGAGCGATGGTAAACCCGTCACCGCCAAAGATTTTGTATTTGCCTGGCGCATGGCGGTGGATCCGGTGGTGGCTTCCGAATACGCCTTTATCATGTACCCGGTGAAGAACGCTGAAGCCATCAATACCGGCGAAATGAAAGATATCAACCAGTTGGGAGTTCAAGCCCTCGACGACTATACCCTGAAAGTCGATTTCGAATATCCCTGCGGCTATTTCCTGGGCCTGGCGGCTTTTTCGACCTATTTTCCCGTACGGGAGGATTTTTACAAAAGCAAGGGCAGCAAATATGCCGCCGAAGCTTCCGACCTGCTGTTCAACGGGGCTTTCAAGCTGACCAAGTGGGTTCATGGTGCCTCCCTGCGAATGGAAAAAAATGAAAACTACTGGAACAAGGACGAGGTTACCCTGTCGGTCATCGATTGTCCTTACATTACGGCCGATACCACGGCCCTTTTGAATCTTTTCAAAGACGACAAAATCGTCG